>Ga0137412_10000193_pt1 | contig 38771 bp, 30 predicted proteins | sample CZODoug2_1_16fun_FD_122160 | JGI IMG/M metagenome (GOLD analysis project Ga0137412, IMG submission 122160) | Vadose zone soil fungal communities from Angelo Coast Range Reserve, California, USA - CZODoug2_1_16fungal (Hybrid Assembly) | ecosystem: Environmental > Terrestrial > Soil > Vadose zone...
AAAACTCATGTTGAAGATCTGCCAGAAACTCAAGCGTGGTTTTTGCATTGCTAGTCCTCACGGCTGTGACCGCTTGTCCATTGGCGGCTATGCCGCTTGATGTGCGGAAAGTCTCTGACTTTCCGCCGCACATTTTCAACTTTTAGTCCGGGCTACGCCCGGGCTTCCACAATTTATATGCGGGCGCAGCCCTACAGCCTTATCCGCTTTTCGGAAGGCCGTAGGCCTTCCGCACATCAGGCGGCAGAGCCGCATTGAATCGCGCTATCTCGCATATAAATTCAAGTCTTCCAACACGACATCGCGATCGAGCGACAACGCGTACATCAACGTTCGCGCCATGTTCGACACATGAATGAATCCCGGTTTTGGTTTTGCGTCCGTGGCACTGTTCTCGACATCAACCAGGCCGGGGCAGAAATTGAAGACGCGAATATTCGCTTCTGCCTTACGCACGTGATCGCGCAACGCCTCGGCATAGCCAAGCAAACCAAACTTCGATGCACAATAAGACGGCACGTCCGCATACCCGTGCTTTCCAGCCTGTGAAGAGACGTTGACGATGTCGCCAAATTCATTCGCAATCATGAACGGCAGGGCCGCACGCACCAACTGCATCACACCGCGCAGGTTGGTGTCCATCACTTTGTCCCAACCTTCCTCCGTTATCTGATCTACCGTCTCAGGAACTGCCAGACCTGAATTGTTAATAAGTATGTCCAGAGTGCCATGTTGCTCAATTACCTGGCCCACGAGCGCGTCGATCAGCCGCACGATGGGTTGAGTGTAGCCGCCGTCGGCGGTGCTCAAGCTCTCGTAGTCGACTTCGCCGGTTTCGATTTCATTGAGGATGCCGTCGATCGACAGCTCATGGCCGTAGAATCGATCGATGGCGCGGGTGACTTCCGCTTCGGAGGAAATCCGCGCCTCGGCCGTAATCTCGCCGCCCAATATTTCATTGAGTTGGTCCAGCACGACGACGTTGTTCGGGTTGCCGACTGCGACGGTGAGAACGCGGCGGGCGCGATCCAGAGCCACCGGCAGTACGCTGAAGCGCACCGCAAAGCTCTTGGGCACCAAGGCGAGCGCGGCGGGGTCGGCGACGACTCGGGAGACGTCGATATCGCTTTGGCCAAGGTTTTCCGATAGCGCTTCGCGCAGTGTCGCTTCACTGACGAAGCCGAGCTTGACCAGGTTCTTACCGAGCGGCTCACCGTTGCGTTTTTGTTCGATGAGAGCGATTCGAAGTTGGTCCTCGCTCAGGATGCCGCGTTCGCGCAGAATTTTGCCGAGCTGACGCCGCGGCGCAGCCGCTGCCGGTGCCACGGCGGCGGGATTGGCGCTCACGGCGTCTCCGGGGCGCCGGCCGCATGCCCCGCTCGCGCCTGCAGCTGGCTGATGCGTTGCTCGAGGGCATGCAGATCGATTTGGGTCGGGCGTAGGCGGGCGAATGCCAGCGCTTGGCCGTAGTAGTTGAGCGCCATGCCGAGGTTGCGGTTTTGATCGAGACTTGCCGCGACGTTGAAGGCCAAGTCGGGATTGCCGGGGTCCTTGGCCAAGGCGGTGAAGTATTCTTGTGCAGCTTCGGTCCAGCGCGCATCGGCCGCATACACGCCTGCCAGCGCTGCATGCAGCGCCGGGCGACCGCCGTCGTCGCTGGCGATGAGGATTTTTAGGCGGCTCTCGTTGGTCTCGCTCGTCAATCCATTGGCGCCAAGCGTTGCCATCGCGGCGGTAGCATCGGGATTGCCGGGTTCGAGCTTGAGCACTTTTGCGTACGCTGCGGCAGCCGCTTGCGCCCTGCCGTCGCGGGCCGCCACGGTGGCTGCGCCCATCAGGGCATCGACGTTGTTCGGATCGAGCTCGAGCGCGGCAAAATACTCATTCTGAGCGCTCGCGATGTTGCCCGAGGCAAGCGCCTGGTACCCCGCCTGCACATGTCGATCGATCGAGGAGGGTCCTTCCGATCGAGTGACTGACAGCGTGGCCGCAGAGGCGCGTGCCGCTGCGGCGCGTGCGCGGGGCGTCGTGCTCTTCGGGGCCATTGCGCTCCCCGGAGCCATTGCGCTTCCCGGAGTTGCGGCCCGATGCAGGTCGGCATCGCGCAAGTCGATTTCCGGAGCGTTGCCGGCATAAGCGAACTGATCGGCGGGACGCGCCGAGGACACTTGAACCGAATCGGTGGTAGGCGTGGGTGCCTGGGCGATGCTCGCCGGTGTCGCTTGAGGCTCGCTGACCTCAGGATAGGTGATGGGATTCGTGCTGGGCCACCACAGTGCCTTGCCGAGCAAGCCAATGCATGCGAGAGCGGCCAGTGCTCCCAGCAGCAGCGCGTACTTCTTGGTGCGCGGCGCCGAGGAGGGCGCCGTCACGGCCGTGCGCGCATTGGGCGGCGCTGCGGCCGTAGGTCCGGGTGCGGCAGCGATCTGCGCAGTTCGTGCGGCAGGAGCCAAGGGCGTGCGCGCGGGGATCGGCGCGGCATCGTCGGCAACCAACTCGGGCCCAACGGGCTCGAATGCAACGGGTTCGGGCGCGGACACAGTCAGAGGAGCGGAAACGCCGTTGAAAGTCGGCGCCGGCGCTAGGGGTGCTGGCGTGGCAGGTTTTGGGGCCAGCAGCGCTAAGGTGGCGGCCCCATCGAGCGGTTCTTCCTGAGGCTCGAGGGCCTCAGGTTCGACGCCGATGTCGGCGTCCGCGTCCGGTTCCGTCGATTTCAGCGCATCCAACAGCAGGCTCATGGCTTTTCCGTCAGCGGCGCCCTGTCGCCCGGGATGCCCGGCAAAACGCCGTTCCGCTGTGCCATCGGCTTGTAGGCGTGGAAATCCCCGTCCAGGCTGGCATCGCGGATCACCACCGGACGCAGAAAGATCACCAGTTCGCTCTTGGTGCGCGTGTTGTTCTTGTACTTGAACAGATTGCCGACCCAGGGTATTCGTCCAAGTCCGGGGACCTCGTCCGACGCATTGTTCGTGTTGTCCTGCATGAGACCGCCCATCACGGCAATGTCGCCGCTTTTGACGCGCAGCAGGGATTCGATTTCACGCGTCTGAATTTCGGGAATCTGGCTGACCACCCTCGCCTGGGCGAGAGCCGGATTGGGGTCGTTGACGTAGTCGATGATGCGCGAAATCGTGGGGCGTACATCCATCATGACCATCCCTGCTTCGTCGATCGAGGGCGTGACGCTCATGACGAAGCCCACCGGCACGGTAGCCGGCGTCGAGGTGTAGGTGACTATGGGCGGAACGCCGAGAGTGCCGGGCGTGATCTGCACGCCGATGTTGAAATAGATCCGGTTATCGACCACCTTGAGGAATGCCGTTTGATTGTTGAGCACGCTGAGTTTTGGGCTCGACAGCACCTTGACCGTGCCGAAGGATTCAAGCAACGAAACGGCGACCGATACATTGCCGAGGAAACTCGTCGGGGAACCCACGTACTGCAGGACGGCCAAGGCGGGGTTGGGAAGGGGCGTGCTGCTCGGCGGATAGGTCACGCCGCCGGGGCCGCTGCCGGGAATGCTGCCGCCGGGCAAGGGAGCAGGACCCTGCGGCTGCTGGGTGACCGAAAATCCGCCGTTATTGAATTTCTGCCAGTTGATGCCTTGCTGGTATTGATCCGAGAGCTGTACTTCCGCAATGGTGGCCTCGATCATTACCTGGCGGCGCGCGGAACGCAGCACCACATCCAAGAACTCTTGCACGCGGTCTTGCTGGCGGGCGGTGGCTCTGACGACCAACAGCCCGGTCTCGGCATTTGCAATCACCAAGCTGGGCTCCTTGACTACGGGCGCGATGTCGGCGGCCGCATAAGGTAGGGGGGCCGCAGGCGCGTCGCCGGCGTTGGCATTGGATGCGCGTGCGGATGCGGGCGCCGGAGCGGATGCCACCGGCGGCGGCGCCGGAGCGCTCAACCCGCCACCCGCCTGGCCGTTGCCCGCCTGTGCCGTGGTGTCGCCAACCAGCGCTTTGACGTTGCCGATCAGGGAAGACCAGAATTGATTGCGGGAAATGTTGGTCATTGCGGAGGTCGAATTGTTGTTCGCGGACTCCCCGCCCGAGCCGCCAGAACCCGCCACCGCACCGCTGGAGGCCTGTATTTGCGTGGCGATATTGCTTGCCGATTTGGATTCGCGCTCGATATTGACGTAGTCGATTTTGTATTGGCGCTCGAACGGCGTGTCGGGCCTGACGACAATGGTCGAATCCTTGAATTCGTAACGCATGTCGACCTGCTCGGCGATGCGACCTAAAATCTGGTGCATCGTCTGGTCGACCGCAATGAGAGTGACCACGCCCTGGACCCGCGGACTGATATCGAGGCTGAGTTTGGCATCGCGCGCCAATTCAAACAGGACATCGCCCACCGCGACATTGTTGACCGTAATGGTGAACGTGTCGGTCTTGCCGGCCTGGCGCGGCGGAGGCGGCATCAGCGGCGCGGCGTTCGGCTGCAAGGGTGAGTCCGGCGCAGCTTTGGCCATGGTAGGCGTGGATCCGGGCGGTTTTTCACGGTGCGACGAGGCCGCGCAGCCCGCGAGGCCCAGTATCACCAAAGCCAGTGCAATGCGCCGGCAAGCCATCCCGGTATCGGACCCCTTCATCGCGTCGGGCGGGCAGGTATCCGATATAGAGTTCTTGTTTCGCCTCTGCGCCGCCATTCCGTGCAGCCGCTCGACCATAAACTATCTCCAAACATAATCCACTGCTTGTTGTCGGCCGGTGCTGACCCGTCTTGACAGACAGAGCGAGAACGCCGTCACTGTTCTCTTCCAGCACGCCGCCTCAATCAGGCAGTATCGGCTGGGGTCGGCAATCGAGTAGGGTGCCCATGTCGGATGCAATCGATTTCAATCAGGTCAGCAAGCGCTTCGGCGAAACGTCCGCACTGTGCTCGGTAAGCTTCGCGGTGCCGGCCGGCTGTATATACGGTCTGATAGGCTTGAACGGCGCCGGCAAAACCACCCTCATCAAGTGCCTGCTGGACTTCACTTTCCCCGATTCCGGCGACATCCGTATATTCTCGGTGCCCGCCGCCGATTCACGGGCGCGCGGTCCGCTGGCCTATCTGCCGGAGCGCTTCATTCCGCCGGCGTATTTGACCGGCCTCGAGTACCTGCAGATGATGTCGCGGCTTTACGGAACGGCGCCGCAGCCTGCGCGCATCGAGGCGGCGGTGGCCGCGATCGATCTCGATCCGAGGTACCTGTCGAAGCGCGTCAGCTCGTATTCCAAAGGATCGGGTCAGAAGCTCGGTATCGCGGCCGTATTGCTCTCCGACCGGGATTTATTGGTGCTCGATGAACCGATGAGCGGCCTCGACCCCCGCGCGCGCGCCTTCCTCAAGGCCGAAATCAAGGTCGCACATCGGCGCGGCGCCACCGTGCTCTTCAGCTCGCATTCGCTCGCGGATATCGAGGAGCTTTGCGATTCATTCACCCTCTTGCACCGGGGTGAAATCAGGTACAGCGGCGGTGCAAAAGAACTCTGCGCTCGCACCGGCGCCCCCACATTGGACGCAGCATTTCTCAAGGCTATCGAGGGACCCGTGAACGTTTGACAAGCGCCGCGTGGTTGCGAGCCATCGACACTTTCCTCCTCCCCGAGGATACCTCCACCGACGCAACTGCGCACCCGCTGTCGCCGCATTGAGACATCGACGAAAACTGTATGTAAGTCGAGACACTCGCGTTGTGATTTTCGATCGCCTTTAATGTGGAGGATGTTCACTCCCAATCTCAATTTCAAATCCATGCATCGATTGACCCGGAGCCGTCCGCAATGAGTCAGTCGCCGAGCAATCTCTTCGATCTAGCGATCCTGGGTGCGGGCCCCGGAGGCCTGAGTGCGGCGGCGCGCGCGGCACAGCGCGGCCTATCGCACGTTCTTATCGAGGCTGCCGACAAGCACGCGAATACGGTCCAGCAATATCAGCGTCGAAAGCATGTGATGGCGGAACCGAGCCTGCTGCCTCTGCGCAGCGACATCGCTTTCGCGGCCGGGCGGCGCGAAGGCATTCTGGAGGAGTGGCAGGAGAGCATTCGGCGCGGCAACATCAATGTGCGCTACCGCTCCCTGGTCCTCAGCATTACCGGCACTCAAGGCGCGTTTCAGATTTCGCTCAAATGCGGCGAAACCATTCATGCAAAGAATCTCATCCTGGCCATGGGCGTGCAGGGCAATCCACGGCGTCTCGACGTACCGGGCGAGGACCACGAATGCATCCAAACGACGCTCGAATGCGCGGATGACCATCGCGACGAAACCATCATCATCGTCGGCGGCGGGGACTCGGCCATCGAAAACGCCATCGGCCTTTCGACGAACAACCAGGTGATCGTCATCAATCGCGGAGCCGACTTTCAAAAAGCAAAGCACTCCAATTCCCTTCGGATCGGCGCCGCCATTCAAGCCGGCAAGATTCGCTGTCACTTCCAGAGCCGCATCGTCCGAATCGAGGATGATAAATCGCCGGCTGGGGCGGGCTGCCTCGTGACGGTGACGACGCCCGCCGGTGAAATTCCGATTCGATGCCGTCGGGTAATCTTGCGGCTCGGCGCCATTCCGCCCCGTGGTTTCTTAGAGCCGATCGGCGTGCGATTCTGCTCAGCAGCGGCGGACGCATTGCCTGCACTAACGGCCGAGTTGGAGTCCTCGGTGCGGGGTCTTTACATCATTGGCGCACTTGCCGGCTACCCGCTGATCAAGCAGGCGATGAACCAGGGCTACGACGTCGTCGAGCGTCTGCTCGGCAATGCGCTCGAACCTGCCGATCATCCCGTGCTGCAGTGCAAATTACGCTCAGCGCCGTTCGGCCATGATGTCGATGAGGCCCTCGCCTTGATCAGAGCGCGCGTTAAATTGTTTCGCGGCATCGCACCATTGGCGCTGCGCGAGTTGGTCATGGCGAGCACCGTACGGTTGCCCGAATCGGGACACGAATTATTCGTCCGCGGCGAATACCGCAATTCGATTTTCAATGTTCTGCAAGGTGTCGCCTATTTGTATGTCCCGGGCGCAGCCACGATGGTCATCGGCGAGGGGCAAATGTTCGGAGCCCTCAGCCTGATATCGGGTCGCCCTTCCGAGGCGACCGCCGTTGCCGGTCCCGATTGCGTTTTACTCGAGACCCCGCGGAGCATCGTCAGGAAGCTGCTGAGAACCGAGACGGCGGCGCAGGCGTATCTCACCCGCGTGTATATCCTGCGTGCGCTGAAATACTATCTCATGCCGAGCGCAAAATCCGCGACGATACTGGAACTCGCCAAGACGGCTGAGACGAAGCATTTCGCGGCCGGGGAAACTCTGTTTTGCGAAGGGGATCCGATCGATCGCCTCTATGTGCTCGGGAGCGGGTCCGTTACCCTGTCGCATGGTATCGACGGCGTGGACGTGATCGGGGCGTATTGCGCCGCGGGCGGCTACGTCGATAGCGTGGGGGAGCTGTCCGGGGAAGGGCTACGATCCGTAACCGCACGCGCAACCGTCGCGACCGAGGCTATCAGCATCGACCATGCGGCATTCATCCGGGCGCTGGCGCGCGACCCGTCCATGGCCGAACGCATGGAGCGGGAACGGGCCGGTCAATTGGCTCAATACACCCATATGCAGGCGCGCCCGGAGCAAGGGAAGGTCCTGTCGTTCCTGATGGCCAACGGGGTAGGCGAGGCCACCAGCGTTCTCGTCATCGACGAATCCTTGTGCATCGGCTGCGACCAATGCGAACGTGCCTGCGCCGTGACGCACGACGGAGTATCGCGGTTGGATCGAAAGGCGGGCCCGTCCTTCGATTCCCTGCATTTGCCCACTTCATGCCGGCACTGCGAGCATCCGCATTGCATGGACGATTGTCCCGCGGATGCGATTCACCGGCGGCCGAACGGCGAGGTGTTCATCGAAGATACCTGCATCGGTTGTGGCAAGTGCGAAGAGAACTGTCCGTACGGCGTCATCCACATGGCGGAGGTTCCGGTGCGCATGAGCGTCGTGGCGCGTCTGCTGCGCCGCACCCCGCCCGAGCAGCCGAAGACCGCGGTGAAGTGCGATATGTGCATTGGCTTGAAAAGTGGCCCGGCCTGCGTTAATTCATGTCCCACGGGCGCAGCCATTCGAATTCATGCGGAAGAGGTGACAAATTTGGTCAACAGGCGCGCGGCGGCGGGATCCTAGGTGGCGTTGGATCCGCGGCCGGTACATCAATCGTTTGTTACCGTCGGGCGCTATCGATACGCGCTCGTCCCCGTTCTGTTGGCGGCGGCGTGTGCCGCCGCCTATCTCGCCCAGCCGGCTAATCAACAGCCGAACGGCGGAACCTGGCTCGGTCTGACGCTGGGGACCATCGCGGCGGCGCTGATCCTGGTGCTCATGGGATACGGCATCCGCAGGCGCATGTTCCGCGCAAAGGTCGGCAACGCGACGCGCTGGCTCTCGATCCATGTGTATCTGGGCCTCTGCACCGTCATTGTCGCGACCCTGCATTGCGGCTTTGAATTCGGCAGAAACATTCACACGTTGACGTACGTGCTCCTGTGTCTCGTCGTCCTCAGCGGCTGCTGGGGAGAGTATGCGTACTTGCGGTATCCGGCGCTGCTGGTGCGCGTGCGCGGCAATACCGGCCGCGAGCAATTGCTGCGTAAAGTCGCTGATCTCGATCTGCAGGCCTTGACCTTGGGAAGTTCGCTGAACTCCGCGGTGCGAGAACTGGTGGTCGATGCGATTCGTCGGACTCGAATCGGCGGCAGTCTGTGGACGCAGCTGCGGGCGCGCGACGAATCGACACTCATGCTGTCGCCGCCGTTCCATGTGGGCTTTGCGCGCGTGGTCAACAACGCGGGTCAGCGGACATTCATCGAGGTACTGGCACGCCAACACGCCGCCGGCGGGACGCCCGAGGCGCGCGAGACCCTCGACAAACTGCTGAAAGTCGCGGGGAACAAGGCGGTGGTGCAACGCCAATTGCAACGTGACATTCAACTTCAAGGGTTGATGCAATTCTGGCTGTATCTGCACCTCCCATTGAGTTTCGGTTTGCTGGTGGCTGTCGCAATCCATGTCGTTACCGTATTTTTCTACCGGTGATCGCCGATGCGGATCATATTGCGCCGTCGGATACGCCCGAATCCCGCGAACTATCACGCCGAATATCGTCAGTTGGTACTGCAAGTAGCGCGTCTGACCATTGGGCGCGCGTCCGACCAGCACATACACATCAATCATCCGGACGTCTCGGCTAACCAGGCGATCCTGTTTTCGACGCTCGGACGGCTGCGCATTCGAGCACTCAACGCCGGAACGGTGACGGTCAACGGAAAATTGCGCCGCAGCGCCTGGTTGACGGTCGGCGATGTCATGACTTTCGGGGTGGCTCGCCTCACCGTCGAGCAACTGCGCGCCGACGGCGTCATCGTTCTCCGGCTCAACGATCCCCACGCACTGTCGATCGCCAAGGTGGAGACGGCTCATGATTTGTCGATCAAGGGGACCGGCCTCAATCCGCGCTACTGGTCCTGGCTGCTGGTGCTGAGTGTGCTTGGCGTCGGGTTTGCGGTGCCGCTTGCAGGCGCGCTCATCAGTCCGTTGCGTCCCACCGTGCGCAGCGTCGCCGTTTTGCCGAGCGATGCCCTGTGGCTGCCGGGCCCGTTGCACGACGCGCATCGAGCCATCGGCAATGATTGCAATGTCTGCCATACCACTCCGTTCGAACGCGTCAAGAACGATGCCTGCGAAACCTGCCACCGCTCGATTCAGCATCATGTGATGGCCACGTCTCCCGATGCGCGTCTTTTTGCGGGGCGTCAATGCGTGGACTGTCATCTCGAGCACGACGCTCAGAAAACCCTCGTCGCCCGTGATTCAGACGATTGCGTCGCGTGTCATGCCAATTTGAAATCGATGAAGCCGGATACTCATCTTCAGGATGTCTCGGATTTTTCGCGTACTCATCCGGACTTCGCGCTGACGCTATTGACGCCCCAGAGATCAAAGGACGACACTGCTTGGCGTCCCGTCACGGTACCAGCGGCATCACGCGCCTCAGCGAAACAGGATTCGAATCTCACCTTCTCTCACAAAGTTCACCTCGATTCGAAGGGCCTCGAGTCGCCGAGCGGCCGCAAGCAGCTCACGTGCGCGAGTTGCCACCAAACCGATGCGGGAGGCCGCTCCATGATGCCGATACGCATGGAAACGCAGTGCGCCAGCTGTCACACACTGCAGTTCGACGAAAATGATCCCAGCAGCACGGTCCCTCATGGCGATCTGCCGCGCATGTTCAAGGCCTTGCGGGAGCACTTCAGCCGGGCATTTCTCGAGCCGAAGGCAGGCCGCGGAGATTCGACGAAAAGCGCACGCCGGCGTCCCGGCGACGAACAGCAAATCCTATCGCGCGAGGAGCAGCGCCGCGCTCTCGCGTGGACCGAAACTCAAACCATGTCCGCCGCCCGCGAGCTGCTCGAAAAGAGGGTGTGTGTGGAGTGTCACAAGATCACCAAGAACACGCAGCGCGAGGCCGGCCCGGAGCAGTGGCGAATCGAGCCGGTGCGGCTGACGCAACGCTGGCTGCCGCGCGCCTCGTTCGATCACGCGATACACAAGGCGTCCACCTGCGCCACTTGCCATCAGCACATGGAGAATTCCGATGACAGTTCGACCATCCAGATGCCGAGCGTTTCAGTGTGCCGCGACTGTCACGGCGACAACGAAGCGCGCAAGGTGGTGTCCACCTGCGTCATGTGCCATGACTTTCACCGCCCTGGGCGCGGACCTTTTGACGACGCGGTCGAAGTCGCCGGCACTGGATCCGTAAGATGATGCGAGCGCGCGCCGCCCCGGCTGCCATCGCGGCGGGATGCGCCGCGTTGCTGATGAGCTGTGCCGCCACGACCGTATTCGCGCAGACCGAGCCGGATTCTCCCTGCCCCAGCGACCGCGAATCCTCGGATACGCCGGACAACACGCCGCGCCGACGCCCGGGCGTGGCACCCCCTACCACGCCGCAGACGCCGGTCTGCAATCCCGCGCGAATGCCGGCGCCGAGCGGCGCACCGTTGCCGGAGCCCGCGGCCGTTGCGGATCGGTGGCGTTTGGTGGAGGGGCTGGGACGCCCGGTCAATCTGGTCAATCCCTATGAAGCCAGCAATCCGTTGAAGGGCGATCGGCCTACCTTCGGTGCGGACGGTTTCATGAACCTGTCGGCAACGACGAACACGCTATTGGAGCCGCGGCGAATACCTTCGACCGGGCAAGCCGCACCGGCGCTGGCGTCGGGTGCGGTTCGAACGCTCACGCGCGATGAGTTTTTCTTGAGCCAGACGGTCGCATTCGATGCGGTGGTGTACCGCGGAGACACGGTGTTCCGGCCTCCTGATTGGCAATGGCGTTTTAGTCCGGCGATCAACTACAGTTCAACGCACGCCGGATCGACCGACGCCAGCGGCGGGGTCTTCGCCATCCAAGGGCTATCCTTCGAGAAACATCTGCGCGACGTATCATCCCGCTACGATTTCGACAGCGTGCGTGTCGGCATCCAACCGTTGGTCAGCGACTTTCGCGGTTTTCTCCTGTCCGATCAACCGCTCGCCCTGCGGCTTTTCGGCACGCGCGCCGACAACGTCTTTCAATACAACTTGGCGCTGCTCGCCCGGATACCGAAGGACCGTGTTCGACTCAACGATGTGAGTCAGGGGATTCCGAACAACCAAATCCTGCTGGGAAATTTGTATTGGCAGGATTTATTCAAGTCCGGCGCGACCTCTGAATTCATTTTCGCCTACAATCGCAGCCGCGCCGCCGATACCCGGCAACTCCTGGCAACCGATGGAACGCCGGCCGGCTCGCCGGTCAGGGCACAGCACGACTACGACGTGGCCTACCTCGGCTATAGTCTGGATGGCCATTTTGGGCGCCTGAACACGACAGCGGCGGTGTATGGTCTGGCGGGTCACGAGCGGCAGGGAACGTTCGTGGATCAATCCACTCAAGTACGCGCGCTATTCGCGGCCGATGAATTGTCCATGGACTTCGATTGGCGGCGTGTGCGGCTATCGATGCTGCATGCCTCGGGCGACGGCAACCCTTACGATCGGCGTGCGCAAGGATTCGACACGCTGACGTCGGGTGCCATTTTTGCGGGTTCCGATTCCAGTTTTTTCTTTCACCAGCGGCTGGCGCTGGCCGGCGGGACTTTCGACCTCAAGTCGCGCGACGGTCTGCTGCCGTCGCTGCGAGCCGCCGGCAATTCCGGGGAATCGAACTTCACCAACCCGGGATTGAACCTTGTCGGTCTGGGACTCGATCTGAGCCTCACCCCTCAATTGACGGTCAGCCTGGATGCGAATCAGTTGTGGTTCGACAAGACCGCCGTGCTCGAGTCGCTGCTGAACCAACCGCAAATCTCGCGCCGCCTCGGTGCGGAAGTCGTGGTCGATGCCATATGGCGTCCGTTCGCGACGCAAAACCTGATCCTGCGTCTGTCGGCATCGCAGCTCGCGAGCGGGCCCGGGTATCGAGCCGTTTACGCCGGATCGAACCCTTTTTCCGTGTTTGCTCTGTTAACCCTCACTTACTGAGGAATTCGGTATGCGTGGCCTGTTCAGACTGGTGTTGGTGGTTGCCGCTCTCGCAGGGGCGGCGATGCCCGTCTCGCAGGCCGGAGCGGCGGCCGGCGAAACCGCCGAAGAGGCAACCGCCCGCAGCGCGGGCTGCATGAGCTGCCACACCAGCACCGACCGGAATTCCATGCATGACAGCGCCGCCGTAACGCTCGGCTGCACCGATTGCCACGGCGGCAACGCGCAGGTGTTTGCCGCGACGACCTTCGTGCGGGATCAAGTGGCGTATCGCGATGCTTTCGATCGAGCTCACGTCGCGCCGCGCTTTCCGAACGAATGGAAATATCCCAGCAGCGCCAATCCGCAACGCAGCTACACGCTGCTCAACCGCGAAGATCCGGCCTTCATCCGCTTCGTCAATCCGAGCGACTACCGGGTCGTCCGCGAGGCTTGCGGCGCCTGTCATATGCCCATCATCGAGAAGGCGACGCGGAGCCTGATGGCGACCGGGGCGATGTTTTGGGGGGGTGCGTCGTACAACAACGGCATCCTGCCCTTCAAGAACTATATTCTGGGTGAGGCGTACACGTCGCAGGGTCTACCCGCCTCGATTGCCGGACCTACGCTGACCGATCCGAAGACGGCGCGCAGGGAACACGGCGTCTTGCCCAGTCTCCTGCCGCTGCCCACGTGGGAAACCGGCGCTCCGTCCGATGTGTTTCGCGTGTTCGAGCGCGGCGGCATTTCTTTGGGTAATCGCTTCCCCGAAACCGGTCTGCCGAATATCGGCGGCCTTCAGCAACTGAACGTACCCGGGCACCCGGATATTCATCAGTCGAATCGAGCTCCCGGCACGGCCGGACGCATTGCCATTCCGCTGCTCAACCTGCAGAAGTCGCGGCTCAACGATCCGATGATGTGGTTCTTGGGGACCAACGATCAGCCCGGCGACTATCGTAGTTCCGGTTGCGCAAGCTGCCACGTCGTATACGCCAATGACCGCGACCCTAAGCATTCGGGGCCCTACGCGCAGTTCGGCAACGAGGGGCAATCGCGAAGCGTCGACCCTACGATCAATAAGCACGAGTCCGGGCACCCGCTCGAGCACCGCTTCACCCGCGCAATTCCCACCAGCCAGTGCATGGTTTGTCATATGCACCAGCCCAATATGTTCATGAATACCTTCATGGGATTCACCATGTGGGACTACGAATCGGACGCGCCCTCGATGTGGCCGGCGAAGCAGCGGTACCCCGACGACGAAACGACCCGGGCGGTCAATGACCGCAATCCCGAAGGTGCGGCGCCGAAAGGACTGTGGGAGGATCCTGATTTTTTGCAGCGCGTGAGCACGCTCAATCCAACACTGCATGACACGCAATTCGCGGATTACCATGGCCACGGTTGGAACTTCCGAGCGATATTCAAACGCGACCGCCATGGGACCTTGCTCGACAAGGACGATCGGACCGTCAGCGACGACGATCCGCAGAAGTTCAAGAAAGCGGTGCACCTCGCGTCCATTCACATGGAAAAGGGCATGCAATGCGTGGATTGCCACTTCGCCCAAGATGCGCACGGCAACGGCTACATCTATGGAGAGGTCGCCGCCGCCGTCGAAGTCGACTGTGTGGATTGCCATGGCACGGTGCGTGCGTACCCGACGCTGCGCACCTCGGGCGAAGCCGCGTCACCGGCAGGGACGGATCTGTCCCTGCTGCGCAGCGCCGATGGGGCCAAGCGCTTCGAGTGGCGCGACGGCAAGCTGTACCAGCGTTCGGCCGTCGAGCCCGGCAAGGAATGGCGCGTCAAACTCGTCAAGGACAGCGTGGATACGGCTTCCCCCGACTACAACGAGCGCGCCGCGCGCGCCAAGTTGGTCAGCCGCGACACGCGCGCGCAGAACTGGGGCGCGGAGGTGCCGGACGAACAACTGGCCCATGGCAACGATAAAATGGAGTGCTACAGCTGCCACACATCCTGGACTACCAGTTGCGGGGGCTGCCACTTGCCGACCGAGGCCAACGCGAAGACGCAACGGCATCACTACGAGGGAGGGGACGCCCGGGTCTACGCGACCTACAACCCGCAGGTTGCGCGCGACGATATGTTCATGCTGGGCCGACGCGGCAATGTCGACGGAGGGAAAATCGCGCCTGTGCGCTCGAGCTCCGCCCTGGTGGTGTCGTCGACCAACGCCAATCGTGAACACATCTACATTCAGCAGCCTCCCGTAGCGGCGAGCGGCTACAGCTCGCAGGCCTTCAATCCTCACTACCCGCACACCGAGCGGACCACGGAAACCAAGGACTGCGACGATTGCCACCTGTCGCCGGACAACAATAACAATGCCATCATGGCGCAGCTACTGCTGCAGGGGACGAATTTCATCAACTTCGTGGGCTTCAACGCCTGGGTCGGGACCGCATCGAGCGTCACCGCCGTGCAAGTGACCGAGTGGGAGGAACCGCAAGCGGTCATCGGCAGCTATCTGCAGCGTTACGCCTACCCGGACTTTTTCGAGCGGCACGTGAAGAACGATCGACGCCTACAAAGCGCGCAGAGTCACGCGGCCGGCGCCGTCGGTTGCCTGCAAATGAGAGGTGAATACCTGTATACGGCGCAGGGCGCGCGCGGCATGCAGGTGTTCGATATTGCAAACGTCGCGAACAAAGGCATCAGCGAGCGCATCATGACCGCGCCCGTCGGGCCTCAAGGTCAACGTACGGCCATTCCTTCGAAAGATGCGACCTGCGTCGCGCTCCCCACGAATCAGCCCATCAATCCGCAGCGGAATGCGGGAGCTCTGATGCGCGACGACAATGAGGAACAACCGTTCCATCCTATCTACGATTACGCGCTGATCACGGATTCGCGGGAAGGGCTCATTCTTACCAATGTCAATACGCTCGCGGACGGCGAGCCTCGGAACAATTTCCTGCGGCGTGCGTTGACGTGGAATCCCGACGGCATTCTGAACGGCGCCCGCCATCTTACGATCGGCGGACACTATGCCTACATCACCGCGAAAATCGGCGTCGTGATCGTGAACCTCGATCAGCCGCTGCAACCGCGCGTAGAGAGCGTGGTACCGCTGAACGACGGCCGGGCATCCGCACTGCAATTCCGCTATTTGTTCGTCACGGATGCGCAAGGGCTGCAGGTGATCGATGTGACCGATCCGAAGCATCCGCGGCCGATCGACGATAATCGCGTCGCGCTCGCGAACGGCCAGCGGATTTACCTGGCGAGAACCTACGCGTACGTGGCGAGCGGCCGCGAGGGGCTGGCGATCGTCGATATCGAACGCCCCGAGCACATGCGGCTCGATCAGCTGTTCAACGCCGGCGGCCGCTTGAGCGACACGCGGGACGTGGTGGTCGCATCGACCAACGCGTCGCTGTTTGCTTACGTCGCGGATGGCGCCGCCGGACTCAAGGTTCTGCAGCTGACTTCTCCGGCGAGCCAGCCGAAGTTCTATGGCTTCAGTCCGGTCCCGAAGCCGGAGCTGATTGCGTACTACCCCACCCGGTCACCCGCGCTATCGTTATCGAAGGGTCTCGACCGAGATCGCGCCGTCGATGAAACCGGGCATCAAATCGCGGTATTCGGGCGTCGCGGTTCGGGTCCGTTGTCCTTGGAGGAATCGCAGCGACTCTATCTCAACCCTGACGGCACGCCCTGGTTCGTCAAGAAGACCAGCGCGCTGCCCAGAAACGCCGGGAAGTGACGGAATTGGGCCGGCACCCCGGAAGCTTGGCGGCGAGACTCCTGGCCCCGCCGGCGCTGTGCTGGGCCATCGCCGCGGCAGCGGCGACTCCCCTCCCGTATCAATCGGCAGACCGGCATCTCGGCGTGGCCAGTTGCGCATCCTCGGTGTGTCATGGCGCGGTGCAACCGCCGAACAAACCGGGCGCGCTCATGAACGAATTCGTGACTTGGTCGCATCAGGATTCGCATGCCAAGGCGTATCAAGCGTTGATGAACCCGCAGGGCCGCGGCATTGCCGCGAAGCTGGGGTTAGCATCGCCTGAAACCGCGAAAGTCTGCCTCGACTGTCACACCGACAACGTGCCGCCGGCCCAGCGCGCACAGAAGTTTACGCTCGCGGACGGCGTTGGCTGCGAGGCCTGCCACGGAGGCGCTGAACGCTGGATCTCCAGCCACACCTCACCGCAAAGCAACTATCGCGCGGACATCGACCACGGCATGTTTCCCACCGCCGATCTGAATGATCGCGCGAGGTTGTGTCTGTCATGCCATTACGGCAGCGCGGACAAATTTGCCACGCACCGAATCATGGCCGCCGGCCATCCACGCTTGAGTTTCGAGCTCGATACTTTTCTCGCGCTGGAACCGGCTCACTATCGCATCGATGACGCCTATCGGCGGCGCAAACCGGCGTACACGAAAACCCAGCTGTGGTGCCGGGGTCAATTGCTGGCGACGCAAGCGCAACTCACCACGTTGCAAGGCCCGATGATGAATTCCGAGCGTACGTTCCCGGAACTCGCGCTGTTCAATTGCACCTCATGCCACGACAGTTCCATGCACCGGCTCGAATGGCGATCGCGGCAGCTGACCGCCGGCACTGACCCGGGGACAGTGCCCATCAACGACGCCAATCTCCGCATGTCATGGGTGATCGCTCGCACGTTGAGCGGCCACGACGGAGACACCGTTCTGGGTCTCGCTCAGGCGTTGCAGAAGGCTGCGGCCGGCGACCGGCAGCAAATTGCCGGGGCGAGCGCACAGCTGCACGCGGCATTGGCCAACGTGCTCTCTCGAGTCGATGGCGAGGGAGCCGCACCTCGAGCTCGCGCACTGCTCGACAATGTCATCCAAGCCGGTATCGACGGTGAATATCGGGACTATCTCGGCGCCGAGCAAGCCGTCATGGCGATCGATGTGCTCCTGATCGACGCCAACCTTGCCGGAAAGTATACGGCGCGGCGCGACGAGCTATATCGCCTATTGCAGAGCGATGAGACGTACCGGTCCGCAGCATTCATCGCTGCCTTGAGAGCCCTGCGCGAAGACCTGCAGTGACCCTTTGCGGCGCGCCCAGGAGCCTGTCTGAGGCCCCCAGCCTAGCGAACGACGAAGTAATGAATGCGGTTGGCGCCGGGAATCTTTTCGGCGACCCCGACGAAGACGTACTTGTTCATCCAGGCATGCGGCCCGTCGGGCACGTCGAACTTGGGCGAAACACGCATGTAGTACTCGTCGTCGCCCACCGGCTCGTTGCGGCTCATTTTTTCCGCGGCTTCGGCAGTCTTCGCCCAGCGGAAGCCGCGGTTCTGCAAATAGATGACGGTGCCGTCCTCGGCCTCGAGCAGATATCGGGCATCGAAGTCGATGACGCCATCCGCACGCACCAACGGGAAATCGCCGCCCGACATGGGAATGACCCTGCCGCGCAACAGGGGACCCTCGATGGTGCCGCTGCCGGCATACACAGCCGCTCGCATCATCCCGACGCTGGTGGGCTTGATCCAGTGCGCCCCCGTCAACTCGATGCCGATCGTGAACGCGTATTCCATTTTAGGGTGATAGGGGTGCTGCATCGTCGTCCTCTTGTCGGAACCTAGAGTCCGAAGACCTTCTCTGCATTGGCCTGAAAGAACGCCTTCTTGTCTGCGGCACTCATGGTCATGGCGTCCTGCGCGGCGACCTCGTCCGGCTGGTACTGGTACGGGTAATCCATGGCGTACATGATGCGATCCGCGCCCAATGTCGATTTGCAGAACTGAATCGCGGGCTCCCACGCGACGCCGGAAAAGGTCACATAAATGTTGCGCTTGAAGTAGCCGGAGATGGGGAGTTCCAACGGCTTCAAGAAGTCGTACCGGCCCGAACGGATGCCGGCCGCATGCATGTAGTCGAGGCGATAGGCCCAATACGGCAAGGCTTCGCCGCCGTGGCCGACGATGAGCTTCAATGCCGGGAACCGGTCGAAGACGCCCATGACGATGAGGCGCAGCAAGTGCAGCCCCGTGTCCACGCCGAAGCCGTATACCGCTCCGTCCAACCCGCGCTCGAGCAGGGGACCGATGAGTCCCTTGGAAGGCCCTTGCGGGTGCAGGTATATGGGCGTGCCCAAGGCCTCGGCGGCTTCGAATATGGCCCAATATTTCGGGTCGTCGGTGTACTCGCCGCCCACATGGCCGTTGTGGATGACGGCCTTGAAGCCCAACGTGTGGCCGCGCTCGATTTCCTTGGCCGACCACGCGGGGTCTTGCGGGGCAATCGCGGTCATGCCGACGAAGCGCTCGGGATGACGGCGACAGGCGGCTGCCAGCTGATCGTTGGCATCGCTTGCGAGCGTCTTGGCCTCGGCGGCAGCGAACACATGCGCGCCAGGCGCGGTGAGGGCGATGATCGCCTTGTCGATGCCGCTCGCGTCCATGTCGCCCAGGCGTCGGCTACCTAAGTCCTGGAGGCGCTCGATCACCGTGGTCGCGCGTGCCGAGGCCGAGCCCGAGTAGAATCCCCACAGACTCACGAAGCCCGGATCGTCGAATCCGTCAGCGATCAGGCGCTTGTAGGCGGTCAGCACTTCTTTGGTGATGAACGCTTCTTCGGTGGCGATCCGTAAATATCCGTGGGCACCGCCTGTTTTCAGTTCGGTCACTCTGTTCGGTTCCCTCGCCGCACTGGCATTGACTACGCTTGGTGGATCGCCTTCAGAACGAGACAGGCCTCCAAACCTTCGGGCCCGTCCTCCGAACCGTGGCCGGAGTCCTTCACGCCGCCGAATGGAGAATCCGCTCCAGCGAGCATGGTGGTATTGATGCCGATCATGCCGCTCTCGATCGCATCGCCCAACAGCAGGGCGCGCCGTCCGTTCTCGGTGAAGCAATACGCCGCCAGGCCATAGGGAAGCCGGTTGGCTTGCTCGATCGCCTCGTCGAAGGTCTTGAACGGACGCATGAGCGCGATCGGCCCGAAGGGTTCTTCGTTCATCACGCGCGCTTCGAGCGGCACATCGGTCAATACGGTGGGCCGAAAGAAAAAACCCGCGTCATGCGAGCCGCCGCCGCGCTCTCCGCCGGCGGCAATGCGCGCTCCGGCCTGCACGGCGTTGCCGACGAAGGCCTCGATGGCCTCGGGGCGTCTGGGGTTCGCCATCGGTCCCATGTGGTTGGCGGCATCCATGCCGTCGCCGACCTTGAGTTTGGCGGCGCGCGATGCGAACTCTTTTGAGAAGCGCTCGTAAACTCCGTCCTGCACATAGAAGCGGGTGGGGGAGACGCACACTTGGCCGGAATTGCGGAATTTATGCGGGACCAACAGGTCGAGCGCCTTGTCGATATCGGCATCGTCGAAAATCAGCACCGGGCCGTGACCGCCCAATTCCATGGTGGTGCGCTTCGCGCCGTCGGCGGCGAGCTTCATCAAGTGCTTGCCGACCGCGACGGAGCCGGTGAAGCTCACTTTGCGAATGACGGGCGATGCCAGCAAGTGCCGAGACACCTGATCCGGTACGCCGAACACGCAAGTCGCGACTTCCTTCGGCAATCCCGCATCCAGGAGGCAGTTGAGCACTTCGAGTGCGGACCCCGGCGCCTCCTCCGGCGGCTTGATGATGATCGAGCAACCGGCGCCGATCGCGGCGCCGAGTTTTCTCGCCGGATTGCCGATCGGAAAATTCCAGGGACAGAAGGCCGCCACCGGACCCACCGGTTCCTTCATCACTCGCGACAGCGTGCCGGCCGGGCGTACCAGAACGCGGCCGTAGATGCGCTGCACCTCGCCCGCATAAAAGTCGAACAGCCCGGCGGCCATCATGACCTCGGCTTTGGCTTCTGGAAAGGTCTTGCCTTCCTCCTTGGTCGCGGTGCGCGCGATCTTGTCGATCCGCTCGCGCAGCAGCCGTGCGGCACCGGCGAGTACATTGCCGCGCTCCGCGGCAGTGCGCGCGCGCCATAGCCGATAGCCGCGCGCCGCCGTCTCCAAGGCGCGATCCAAGTCCGCCGGCGTTGCCAGCGGCAATTCGCCCAGCGTCTCGCCGGTCGCCGGATTCACCACACGATGCGTGGCGCGCCCGGCGGCACCAATGCGCTCGCCGTCGATGAATAGTGTCAAATCGGCGTCGTACCCGTTGCGCATCTCGCCCAACGCCTAGGCGGTTCCGGCTTTCTCGCGGCGATACTCTCGCGGTGTCACATTGAATTTGGCGCGGAACACGCGCCCGAAATGGGTCGGACTATTGAACCCGTAATCGAAGGCGATGGCGGTCACGGTACGGCCGCGCTGTGCTCCGGATTGCAGCGCCCGCGAACACGCCTCGAGGCGGCGGCGCAGGATGTAGCGCGCCACGGTCTCGTCTTGATCCGAGAACAAGTGATGCAGGTAGCGAGCCGTCATCTTGCAGGCCTCCGCAATTCGCGTCGGCGTCAAATCCGGATCGTTGAGATGTGCTTCGATAAAATTGAGGATGCGAATGCGGTGCGCCGTTCCAAGCGAGGAGCGGTCGCCCAGCGCCTGCGGTAGATCGGCATAGGCGGCACCGATGAGATCGAGTATGGCGACCGCGACACGGGCGCCGCTCTGCTCGTCGAGGCCGCGGTGATACTCGCTCCAGTACTTGCGCAGCAACTGGGACAATAACCCGCTGGCGCCGCGGCCGCCCGGCATGTGAATGGCGGCGAGTGATTCGGGGCACCCTACTTGGCGCCGCAGCGTCGTGTTGGGGATGCCGAGAACCAACATGCGGTTCGCTCCGTTGAATACCATTTCGTAGCGGCGCGTGCTGTCGCAGAGCGTGAAATCGCCGGCGCGCAGCAGCGACTCGCGGCCGTCCTGCCGGCTGATGCTCTCGCCTTCGAGCTGTAAGTGGAGGAAGAACATCGCATCCCGGGTGCGCGCCACATGCGAACGCGAATGACGCACGATCTGCGCATCGGAATACACCTCGGCGAGACTCATGTCGCCGATGAAACCCCGCGAGATAGAGCCGTTGAAGACGCGAATGTCCTCCGGCTCGGATACCAGAGGAGAAAAACTCTCGCTGGCGCGATCATTCCAAAAGGCAAGTTTGCGGCGTGGGTCTAAGCCAGCCGTCGAAAACGACTCTATGTGTGCCATGCATTCACTCCCCCGCGTTAGCGGGAACCGACCTTATTGTGCTACTGAGCCTACACTTGTTATGAGGATAGTTATACGAAACAATCAATTCTTCAAACCAATTCTTTCGGCTTATACGTGGTATATGCCCGGCAAATGCTCGGATTTGGCTGGCGGAACTCGGCTGGAATACAGGAGGTTGCGTTATATATGTTGTATTCAGGCAACGATGATGTGGGCGCCATTCGGCCATAACAATCTCTCTCTGCGTCGAGTTTTATACGTCGGCGCGGCTATATTCGCCAAAGGGTCGAGCGGCGCGATTCGTTGCGCGAAGGGAACCGTGAAATTGACGCCACTCAGCGGCTATGTGGGCTACGCCTTGCGCCGTGCGCAAGTCGCCATATTCGCCGATTTCAACCAGACCCTGGAGGGGCTCGACCTACGGCCCGGCCAGTTTGCCGTGCTGGTATTGATCGATCAGAACCCGGGCACCAGCCAATCGAGCGTCTCCGCCGCTCTGGGCATTCAAAAGGCGAATTTCGTCGCGACGATCGCCGACCTCGAGAAGCGCGGCCTCGTGCGACGAAGCAAATCCGAGTCGGACGGGCGTACGTACTCGCTCGGACTCACGTCGCGGGGACGGTCCCTGCTGCAACATGCCGCGGAACTGCAGGCACTCCATGAGAAACGCGTCATCGCGCAAATCGGCCCGGAGGGGCGGTTGCAACTGCTGAACCTGCTCGCGCGCTTGGCCGAACTGCCCTGCCAGCATTTGAAGTAATCTGCGCAGCGTACCGCTGACCCACTGGAGCCAACCATGCCGATGACGGATCCGCGCGAAACGCTGAGCGCTAGCCGAATGAGCTTCATTCAAATCGTTGTCGTGGTGATTACGATTGGTCTGAATGCGCTCGACGGCTTCGACGTGCTTGCGATCAGCTTCGCTTCGCCGGGCATCGCGCGCGAGTGGGGCATCGATCGTGCGGCGCTGGGCTTCGTGCTCTCCATGGAGCTGGTCGGCATGGGCCTGGGGTCCATGTTATTGGGCGGCGTCGCGGATAGGATCGGCCGGCGGCGGACCTTGCTGGGCTGCCTCGTGGTCATGGCCTCGGGAATGATCATGGCGACCCGGGTCAAGGGCGTGTACGACCTGTCGGTGTGGCGCGTGATTACCGGTTTCGGCATTGGTGGAATGCTGGCGGCAATCAATGCGGTCGCTGCGGAGTTCTCCAACGACCGCCGCCGCAGCTTGAACGTGTCGTTGATGGCGATCGGCTATCCGATCGGCGCCGTCATCGGCGGATCCATCGCCGCACTGCTGCTGAAGCGCGGCGACTGGCGCGTCGTGTTCCAATTCGGCGCCGCCGCCACGGCGGCGTTCATTCCCTTGGTCCTATGGCTGGTACCGGAGTCCATCGCTTGGCTGTGTCAGCGGCAGCCTTCGGGCGCCCTCGCCAGCGTCAATCGCAGCTTGGTTCGCATGGGGCATGAGCCCATCGCGGAATTGCCCCTCGTATCTCTCGACGCGCGTAAGCGTTCGGTAGCCGACATATTCAGCCCGCAGCTGATCCGTGTGACGGTGCTGGTCACGGCCGCCTATTTTCTTCACATCACGACTTTCTATTTCATTTTGAAGTGGGTTCCCAAGATCGTGGTCGATATGGGCTTCACGCCTTCATCCGCGGCGGGCGTTTTGGTGTGGGCCAATGTGGGCGGCGCATCGGGCGGCGCCGTGCTCGGGCTGCTCTCGCTGCGATTCGGCCTCAAGCATCTCACGATGCTGGTGCTGGTGCTGTCGACCATCATGGTGACCGTGTTCGGCCGCGGGCAAGCAGATCTCGCGCAGCTCTCGCTGGTGTGCGCGGTTACGGGCTTCTGCACCAACGCCGGGGTTGTGGGTCTGTACGGCATTCTCGCGCAGGCCTTCCCGACTCACGTTCGCGCCACCGGCACAGGGTTTGCCGTCGGGACCGGGCGCGCCGGTGCGATGCTCGCGCCCATCATCGCCGGGTACCTGTTCCGCGGCGGCTATGGTTTACAGTTCGTCGCTATTGCCATGAGCGCGGGATCATTGGTCGGCGCCGTCGCGCTTTGGCTCCTGCCGCTCAAGCCGGCGGCGGCTCGGTCGGTCCAAGGGCAGCCGGTGACGGTGTCGTAGAGGCGGGCGGCCGATCAACCCCAGCGGGACGCTTCAAGTCCTGGGACGAATTGCCGCTCGGGGTGCGCGGTCTTCGCCGTCCCCAGCGCTGCGCGAACCGAATCGCGAGCGCCGATCCTGTCGAGATAGTCGGCAATACACGGCGTCGCTTGGGTATTGACGGCGACGGGTGCCAGGTCCGGAAGTACGCGCAGCATAGGGTAGGCGTCGATGTCGGCCGCGGAGAAGTCTGGGCCGGCGAGGTAGGGTCCCTCCCGCAACGCCTTCTCGATGCGGGCGACCGGCGCCGCGAGCCGTTCGTTGACCGCCTCGAGATAATCCGCGGAGTAGGTGCCGTCGCGCAGCGCGAGCCAACCGGCTCGCCGTTCGACGGGCTCGATCGCCGCAATGCTGCGATCGACGAGAGCCGGATCGAGCGCGGCCAATTGCGGCCGCAAGTATTTTGCGCAGCCCAACACGGGAACGACAGAGCCCAAACTTGCACCCAGATACTGCGCCCAGGCGCGGACTCTGTAGGCGTCGCAAGGATCGGCGGGCATCAACGACGGCCCCGGCAGCGACTCGGATATATATTCGAGCATGAATGAAGTGCTGCAGATGAGCCCGCCATCGTGTACCAGCAGGGGCCCTTCGCGTTCCAATTGCAGCTGGGCCTCGAGGTTCGTCGGGAAATCCGGCGCAAATTGCGCGAAATTGGCCGCGTCGAAATAGTGCGCGGTGAATGGCGCCTTCTTCTCAGCCAGCGCGATCAGCGGCTTCAAGAAAAACGTGTTCGGCTCCGATGTGTAGAGTTCAAGCACCCGGATGGCGCTCCAAAATTTTGATGCGCGCGGCCATCTGAGTACGGCCTTTCGCCCAAGTCTCGCGTGCGGCGGGGCGCTCGTAAATGCGGCGCAGCCACTCCATGATATGCGGCGTCTTGACGTCGTTGCACTGGTCAGGTTGGGACAGCGGCAACGCGTAGCCTAGATTGAAGCCGTTGATATCGCCGAGCGAGTAGCTGTCGCCGGCGACCCAGGCCGAGCGGCTGAGGTGTTTTTCCAAGGCGAGCGTGGCGAAGGCGACACGGCGCTTCGATTCGGCGAGCTCATCGGCGGAGAATTCGTTGAACAGCGCTTTGCGCCATGCGATGCGCCGCGATTCGAGTGGGATGCGGTCGATGGCCGCATGAAGCTCTTCGGGCGGCCGCTGGCGTGCCGCCGGCCCGATGAAAATGCTCCAGCCGATCATGCTCAACGACGGCGCAAAATAGCTGTCGAAAAAGCGCATCCACCAGCGCATCCGCCAACGTGCCGCGGGATCCTGCGGCTTCAACGGCGGTCCGGGAAACGCGTCGTCGATATATTCCATCATCGGAGTCGACTCGGTGAATACCTGGGAGCCGTGGACCATGGCAGGAATCGTCCCGTCCGGATTGACGGCGAGATAGGCCGGCTTGTGCTGATCGAACTGCAGCAGATCCAGGTACCGGCTCTCGTATGCCACGCCTTTCTCGGCGAGCGTGAGCATGGGTTTGCCTGAATTCGCGTTGGGTTCCCAATGGTAGAGCGTGACCGACACCGGGGAAAGGCTGCGCGCATACGGAAATTGCGGCTCGACGGTCGGAGAAACGCAACGCGATTGGCGGCGAAGCGTGGGCGGCTCGAATAATGTTATGCTCTATAACAAACTAATCACTGGTGAGAGCAAATGATCAACGCACGCCGCCGGCCGCCTGAAAGCGCTGACTTGGGAGATCTCGACCAACACGTGGGTTATATGCTCCGGCGCGCGCAGCTCGCGGTATTCGCGCACTTCACCGCGGCCCAGAGTGGCTTGGTGGCGCGGCCGGGCCAGTTTTCCGTGCTGGCGGTCATCGCCCGCAACCCGGGTCTCAGTCAATCGCAGCTGTGCGAAGCGCTGGGCATCAAGCGGGCCAATCTCGTTGCGGTCATCGATCATTTTGAGTCGCTCGAACTCGTGCGGCGAGATTCCTCCGCGACCGACCGGCGCTCGAACCGGCTGCAATTGACGGCTGGCGGAGAAAGGGCGCTGAAAAAAGCCGTCGATGACCTGGCCAAGCACGAGGCCCGCATTACCAGTCTGCTGGGCGTTGCGGGCCGGGCGGCGCTCATGAAGCAGCTTGCCAAGCTTTGCGAACTCGGCGATGGCTGAGCGCTTTGCGGAATCACCGGCACTCACTGAATCGCCTTCGTCGAGGAGTCTTTTATGAGTTCCAACATTGTGACGCTAACCGTCGCCGATGATGTCGCCGTCATCACCGTCCACAACCCGCCGGTCAATACCATAACGGCGGCGGTCCGAGAGGGGTTGTTCACGGCGATTGCGGACATTCGGTCCCGACCCGGCGTTGCCGCGGTCGTGCTCGTGTGCGAGGGCAGCACATTCTTCTCCGGGGCCGATATCGGCGAGTTCTCCGGACCGCCGAAGGAAGCCGAATTCCGCGATCTGTTGCGGCGCTTGGAGCAGCTGCCCGTCCCGGTCGTCGCGGGAATGCACGGCGTAGTACTGGGCGGGGGCCTGGAAATCACATTGGCGTGTCACTACCGCGTCGCAGTGCCGGGCACTCGCTTTGGACTTCCTGAAGTCACGCTCGGCATTATTCCCGGTGCCGGCGGGACGCAGCGTATGCCGCGGTTGATCGGAGTAGAGAAGACCTTGGATCTCATCATCGGCGCGCGCCCGGTGGACGTCTCGACCGGCATCGCGCTGGGGTTCATCGACGCAGAAGTGCAAGGCGAGGTGAAGGCGGCCACGATCGATTTCGCCCGCAAGCTGGTGCACGATCAGGCCGGGCCTCGACGTACGTGGGAACGCAGCGTGGACGCTGCGACGGCAACGCCCGCCATCATCGACAGGCTGAGCGCCCAAGCGAAAAAGCACTATCCGAACCGCCAAGCGGCATTGACGGCCATCAAGGCGGTGAGTGCCGCCGCGAGGCTGCCGTTCGAGGAAGGCTTGTCATACGAGACTGAATTGGCCAACGGCGCCAAAGTGAGCGACGAATCCAAGGCATTGGTGCACGTGTTTTTTGCCGAGCGGGACACACGAAAGGTGGCGGGCCTGCCGGCCGACGCAAGGCCCCGCACCATCGCGAGGGGCGGTGTCGTCGGCGCCGGCACCATGGGGGGCGGCATCGCGATCTGTTTCGCCAACGCAGGCATGCCGGTCACCTTGCTCGATACGAATCAGGAGGCGCTCGATCGCGGCCTCGGCGTCATCGGCAACACATACGACTCCATGGTGAAGCGCGGGCGGTTGACGGCCGAGGAAAAAGACCAACGTATGGCGCTGATCAGCCCCACCCTCGAGTACTCCGATCTGATGAGCGCCGATGTGGTGATCGAGGCGGTTTTCGAAAGCATGGATCTCAAAACGAAGATTTTCAAAGCGCTCGACGGCGTTGCGAAGCCGGGTGCCGTGCTGGCCACCAACACGTCGACGCTCGACATCAGGCAGATAGCCGCGGCGACGCGCCGTCCTGACGATATCGTCGGGCTGCATTTCTTTTCGCCCGCGAACGTCATGCCGCTGCTCGAAGTGGTGCGCACCGAGTCGACGGCGCCGGCTGTCATTCGAACCGCGTTCGACCTCGCAAAGAGGCTGCGCAAAACGCCGGTGCTGGCGCGCGTCTGCTATGGCTTCATCGGCAACCGGATGATGGAAGGCTATGCGCGGGAAGCCGAGCGCATGGCGCTGGAGGGTGCTTCGCCGCGGCAAATCGACAACGCGCTGGAGGCATGGGGAATGGCGATGGGAATTCTCGCGGTATTCGACATGGCCGGCATCGATGTCGGCGTCAATGTGCATCGCGCCAACGCCGACCGGTATCCGCCCGACCCGTCCTATTACCAAGCGGACTTCGCACTGCACGCAGCCGGCCGCCTCGGCCAGAAGAACGGCAAGGGATACTATAAATATTCACCGGGCGACCGGGCGCGGCATGAGGATCCGGAGGCGGTTCAGATCCTCCGGGACACCGCACGCCGTCTGGACATTCCGCAGCGCGATCATTCTGCCGAAGAGATCGTGGAACGGTGCGTGTATCCCCTCATCAACGAAGGCATCCGCATTCTGGAGGAAGGTGTTGCGTCCCGCGCGAGCGATGTTGACGTGGTCTGGTGCGCCGGGTACGGTTTTCCGCGGTATCGCGGCGGGCCGCTGTTCTATGCGGACACGATCGGGCTGAAGACCGTGCATGACGGAATACTCAAGTACCGGGATCAATTCGGCCCCATGCACTGGGAGCCGGCCCCGTTGCTGGCCCGCTTGGCCGCGGAGGGGCGTACCCTCAGCGATTGGGATGCGGCACGTAGCTCACGACTCGAGGATCCATCATGAATACGAGCGATTTGATTGCGATCGACGTGCATACGCACGCCGAGGTGTCGTGCCGCCAGCCGACGGACGAAGTGTGGCAGGCCTACGAAGACGCGGCTTCCAAGTATTTCAAGGCGGGCAAGCGTCCAACCATCGCCGAGACGGTGGCCTACTATCGGGAGCGCAAAATCGGCTTGGTGATGTTCACCGTCGATTCCGAGCACGAACTGGGTTCGAAGCGCATCCCGAATGAAGAGGTCATCGACGCGGCGCGCGAGAACAGCGACATGATGGCGGCGTTCGCCAGCATTGACCCTCATAAGGGCAAGATGGGAGTGCGCGAAGCTCGGCGCCTCATCAGCGAGGGCGGCATCAAGGGCTTCAAGTTTCACCCGACCGTGCAGGGTTTCTTCCCGAATGATCGGATCGCCTATGGGCTCTATGAGGTGATCGCTGAACACAAGTTGACGGCGCTATTTCATAGCGGACATTCGGGGATCGGCACGGGCATGCCGGGGGGCGGCGGCCTGCGTCTCAAGTACTCCAATCCGATGCACGTGGACGATGTGGCGGCGGATTTTCCGGACATGAAGATCATCATCGCCCATCCGTCGTGGCCGTGGCAGGACGAGGCGTTGTCGGTGTGTCTGCACAAGGTCAATGTGTACATCGACCTATCCGGCTGGTCGCCCAAGTATTTCCCGCCCCAGTTGGTCCAGTATGCGAATACGCAGCTGAAGCGCAAGATGCTGTTCGGATCGGATTTCCCGTTGATCGCGCCGGATCGATGGATCAAAGATTTCAAGGAAGCGGGGTTCAAGCCTGAGATCCACGATCTCATTCTGAAGGAGAACGCCATCGCCGCACTCGGGCTCGCGAATTAAAAAAGGCGACCGGAGTTCCGGTCGCCAGATCATCCGCCCCAAGGCGGAGGGGACTGCCTATTGGAAGTTTTTCCTGAAAGTAATTCCCCACTCTCGCGGCTCGGCGGGCTGGGCCGACATCTGCCCTTCGCCGAAGGCACGCAGATCGAGAAAGCTCTGATAGAAGTACCGGTTCGTCAGGTTGGTGCCGAAGGCGGCCACCGACCAGGCATGAACTTTGTTCTCCCACGTCAAGCGCGCGGACAGGAGGCCGAGGCCCGGCGTAACTGCAACCGGCCCGCCGGCGGGTGCGTAGTTGTTCCAGTTGTTGTTGAAACGCTTCGTCTGGGCGCTGAAATCCACGCGAGGCGTCAGGGTTGAATCGGCGCCAACCGGCATCTCATATTGCGCGCCGACGTTGCCCTTCCACTTCGAGATTCCGGGCGAAATGTCGCCGTAGCCGGGATTGCCGGAGATGCAGTTCGCCCCTGGATCTGCACCAGCCCCGAGATCTTGGCAACCCACGGAGGTGCCGAGACTTTTCCACTTGAAGTCGGTGAGGCCGACCGTCGCCGACAGCTGCAGCCCCGCCACGGGATTCGCCTCGAGTTCGAGTTCGAATCCTTTGATGTCCGCGCTGCCGACGTTTTGCGGTGCGGTGAACGGTGCGCCTGTCGCGTCCACCTTTTGCGACGTGATGACGACCTGCCGGTATTGGCTGAAATAGAGAGCAGCGTTGGCGCGCACCTTGTGGTCGAAGAACTCGCTCTTCTCGCCGATCTCGAACGATGTGGTTTTTTCCGGCTTGAACGAGGTGAGCTGCAGGTTGGTGAAGGGTCGCGGGTTGAACCCGCCGCCACGGAATCCGGTGGTCGCGGAAACGTAGGTCATGAAATCAGGAGTCCATTGATAATCGAGACCCACCTTCCAGTCGACATGCGAGTAGCTCGTGCTTTTCCCAACATTCCTCAGGTCCAAAGCCGGGTTGGGAATGGCTATCAGTGGATTGTAGTGATTGAAGGTATAGCTCTTGTTTTCCTTCGTGAATCGAACGCCGGTGGTCAGATGCAGCTGGTCGGTGAACGCATACGTGGTCTGCGCAAACGCCGCCTTGTCCTCGGTTTTAGCCGGGTCATTCTGATTGAAGTTCAGTACCGGCTGCCCGAAGAACGGGGGGCCCGGCGGAAAGAATCCGGCCAAGAAATTCAGATTGATGTGGCCGCGATTCAAGCTGTATCCGTGGAAGTAGAACAGTCCGGTCGCCCAGTCGAGCTTATCGTCAAAGGCCTTGCCGGTGAGTTGGAGTTCCTGCGTGAACTGGCGATGATCCAACAGGTTGTAGGCCCAAGCCACGCCCATCGGCGAGTTGTCTTGGTCATCCGAGAAATCGCCCCAGTACTCTCGCTGGGAGGTGATCGACTTCAAGTGCACGTTATCCACGATGGTCCAATCGGCGACGTTGCTCACGCCCCAGGAATGAACGGTATTCACGGCCGGGTAGGCCGTGCCCGTGTTCGGGTCGAAGAAGGTCGAATAGGTCGTGTAGGTACCCGCCGTGACGAAGCGGCTGTCGTAGGGAATGCCGTACTTCGGCACCAAGGTGGATGCATTGAACCCGGCCAATGCCGGAGCCAGGGCAGGGTTTGCCACCAGCATCACTTCAGCGGCGGCCTCGCTGCTGTCGTCATAGACGTCCGCGGTCAGGTTGTCCTCGAAAGCGCTGCTCGGCACCCAGCGCAGTTGGGCGCGTGCGCCTTTGACGTCGACGCCGCCCTCCTTGCCGATCGAGCAGTTGCCTTGACCGATCTGCTGTACCGGCAGAGTGCCGGCGGTCGCCGGGTGGGCACACGCATAGTCGAGGCGATCGACGTAGCCGTCGCGTTGCTTCGACATGCCGGACACCCGCAGCATCAGAACGTCTTTGATGAGTGCGACGTCGAACGCGGCGCGGACTTCGCGGCGGCTGAAGTTTCCGCCCGTGACTTCGATATACCCGGTGTCATCGCCTTGCGGCTTCTTCGAGATCATGCGAATCGCGCCGCCGATGGAATTCTTGCCGAAAAGCGTACCTTGGGGACCGCGCAATACTTCAACCTGATTCAAATCGAGCAGATCGAACATGGAGCCGAAGGTGGTCGAGAAATAAACGTCATCGATGTAAATACCGACGCCGGGCTCCGCGGACGCGAAGTTGAAATCGCCCTGACCGATGCCGCGAATGAATGCCGCGTTGGTTTTGCCAAACGCGGCGTTCGCCTCGAACATCGTCACGTTGGGTGCAGCGTTTGATACGTCTACCAAAGAGGTGATATTGCGGTCAGCCAGAGCAGCAGCCGTCAACGCCGTGATCGCCAGCGGTGTCTGCTGCAATTTTTCCGACCGGTACTCGGCGGTCACCACGATTTCTTCCAGAGCCCCAGGGCTTGGTTCGCTTGCCGCCGGCGCTGCCGTTACTCTTTGCGCCTGTGCGGCGCCGACGGCGAGAGCAAGGCCGACGCATGCCGCGAGCGCCGTCATCCGGCTCGCGATCTGAGATTCGCTTGGATCACCTGAGAGTGGCCGCATATTATTCATAGAATCCTCCCCCTCTGGATAAGCTTGGTCGGGCCGGCTCGGTGGGGAGTGAATTCGTTGGCACATTCCGCACTTGCCGCCGCGCGATATTTGTCCGCAAATCTTTCGTTGCAGAGGCGCAACGGGTAAGCCTCAGACTATGATCGCAATGTGGCTGAAACGTCGGGTGGGGTTCTCGTCCACTACGGACGGAAAAATAGACCATTAGCGCAATGCCCGAGCTAAGATGGGACGCCATGTTGGTTCGGCTAGAAAAACTACCGCAAGTGACAAAATCTGACGGCGAGCGAACGAAAGAGGGAGCCGACGACGCCGGCTACATTGGCGAAATCGATGAAATCCTCGGCTTCCACATCCGATTGGCGCACGGTACGGTTTATCGCCATTTCATGCAGTCGTTCAAGTTCTTGGGAATGACTCAGAAACAGGTGTCTGTGCTATGGCTGGTATCTGACCACCCCGGGATAGCGCAGGCGCAGCTGGCCAAGCGGCTGCAGCTGGACCGGGCCACCGTGATGGCCATCGTCAATCGGCTGGCCAAGCGTAAATTCTTGGTCAGAGGCGAATCTCAGACCGACGGCCGCAAGCAGACCCTCAAGTTGATGCCCACCGGGGCCACGGCGCTGCAGGATGCGAAGCGGGCAATTCGTGCGCACGAGAAGTGGCTCAAGGGCCGGTTTACCGCCAGAGAACTCCAGACGCTGATCGGATTGCTGCGCAGGATCCACGGCTAGCGCTGTCCGTCACGCGCGTATTCCGGCACGGCTGTGCTCGTCCACGAACCGAATGGTCGCGGCCAGCGAGGCAAAGGTGAAGAAATGCACGCCTTGAATGCCGAGAGCCGGAGTGGCCGATTGCGCGCGCGCCACTTCGGTGAGCAGTTCGGCGGGTGTTTCGCCGGCGAGCATACCGCGCGCGGCGGGGCGCTCTTTCAGGGCTCGGAGCGACGCGCCGACGCCGCAGATCAGCGCGTACTTGAGGAGTGCGGCGCGGCTCGCGGGCCCCGGCACTCCCACTCGAAGGGGAGCCCGCACGCCCTCGGCGCGAATCTGTTTGGCCATGGCGATGATGGGCGCCGGCTCGAAGCAGAATTGGCTGACAAACGTGACGTCGAGCTTGGCTTGCGCGGCCACCGCGAGTTTCGCGGTGCGCGCCGCGACGAGATCCGCGGCGGCGATGCGCGGGTGGCCTTCCGGGTACCAGCTGAGGGCAATCTTGCGGATTCCGTGTTTACCCAGCATCCCCGTCTCCAGGAGTTGCAGGCTGGAACTGAAGTCGCCCGCCGGCTGGTCGCGGTCGCCCCCCAAGATCAAGGCGCGGTCCACGCCGGCCTCATTCGTGAGCCGTCCCAACAGGGCGTCGAACTCGCGGAGATTCTTGATATTGCGCGCGATGACATGCGGTACCGGCGTGAGGCCCGCGCGTTTTAGATGCGCTGCGGCGAGAACTTGGCGGTCGCTCGAATCATGGTGCGAGGCGATGAAGACCTCCGCCCCCGGCTCCATCATCCGGGTGGCGGCATCGATCGATTTGCGATCGCCGGACGTGACTTCCGCGGAGTAGCCGCGGAGTAAATCCGCTAGTCCGGCTGCCGATTGTTCTGCAACGCTGTTCGACATTCCTGCACTCCCCTCATGTCGCGCGGCGATCGTGCACGCGTCCCCAGTCAAATCCATGATTGTATGTTACGCATACAATGTTTATATGCAAGGCCTCCAATTATGCCAGCCTCAAAAAAAGCACCGGCGGGGCGGCCCCAAGGCCATCGGAATTGACTTGATGCATGGAAATAGAGGGGTGGCGAGAGCGTGGCCCGGGCAACCTAGGTCCGCTGCCGGGCCTCGAACCATCCGGCATCTATGGCGAACGAGTGATCGTGATTCACTGAGAAATATTCACGCGCCTCTCTTGGCAATTCATCGAACACGACTTTGAGCGCGGCGATGCGTGGAGCCGAAGTGCCAATGCGCGCCACCCAGCCGTTGAATTCTATCGGCAGCTTCCAGCAATGGACGGCGGGTTCGGAGAAATCCGCAGATCCGAACATCGCGCGCCATTCGGACTCGCGGTAATTACGCACATGGGATAGGTCGCGCAGTATTTCGACGGTCTGAAGGGCAGTGTCAAGGAGAGGGATTTCGGGCGCGAGCACATCGATGACGACCAGTATGCCGCCGGGCTTCAATATGCGGGCGGCTTCGTGCACGGCCCGCTGCACGTCGAGCCAGTGATGGGCGGAGTAGCGCGTCACAACCAGGTCAAAACTGGCATCCTCAAACGCCAATCGCTCTGCGGCTCCGGCGCAAGTTTCGATTTGACCATAGCCGCGCGCCGCAGCCTCGGCGTTCACCACTTCGAGCATCTGGGCTGCGAGATCATAAGCAACCACCCGCTTGGCTCCGCCGCGCGCCAGCGCGAAGCTCGCATGGCCGGCGCCGCATCCCATGTCGAGTGCGCTTGCGACGCGCGAGTTCTGCACGAGATCGGCGAGGCGGTCCAAATCGGCTCCGGTCGCGTGCACCGTACTCGTGAGGTACTGCGCGGCCGTCGACCCGAATTGTCGACTTGCCAAATCGTGTTGATCCATGAGACACCTCTTGAAAATCGTGTGAGCATCGTAGCGCCTCCGGGTCGAGGCTATACTGAGATATTCGTCAGGAATGCAAGGTGTTGGCGAGATGAGCAGCTCGAAGTACATGCTGATCGAGGCAGACCACCCGCATCACTTTGAGATGGCGCGGGTTCTATTCCAAGAGTATGCCGCGCAGCTTGGCGTGGACCTGTGCTTCCAAGATTTCGCATCGGAGTTGAACCAACTTCCCCACATGTACGGCGCGCCGTCGGGCCGCCTGGTACTCGTCATGGACGGCACGGCTGCGGTGGGCTGTGGCGCCTTGCGGCGGCTGTCGGTGGGCGTTTGCGAAATGAAGCGGCTGTATATTCGAAGCGATGCACGCGGCGCGAGTCTCGGCCGGCGCCTCGCAGAACATCTGCTGGAAAGCGCGCGCACTCTGGGATACGAAAAAATGCGGTTGGACACCCTGGCCGACATGGTTCCCGCGCAAAGCCTGTATCGGTCGCTGGGATTTCACGAAATCGCGCCGTATTACAACAATCCTTTGTCCAACTCGGTCTATATGGAGCTTTCTCTGACCTCGGCGGCGATTTCGTAGGAACGCAGCCGCGCCGAATGATCGAAAATCTGCGAAGTCACCATGAGTTCGTCAGGTTTCGTGCGTTCGATGAAAGCGGCAAGGGCGCGGCGAACCGTATCGGGAGAACCGATGGCGGAGGACGCCAATACATCAGCAAGCATCCCCTTGGCCGCCGGCGCAAGCGCACTCTCGTATCCGGCCAACGGCGGGGGCAGCTGCGTCGGCCGGCCACTGCGCAAGTTGACGAACGCCTGCTGCATGGACGTCGCCAGCAAGCGCGCTTCCGCATCGGAATCGGCGGCGAAGATGTTGAATCCCAGCATTAGATAGGGGTGGTCAAGCTGTTGCGACGGCCGAAAGTGGCTGCGATAGATGTCTATCGCCTGCATCATCATGGCGGGTGCGAAATGCGACGCGAAAGCGAAGGGCAGGCCGAGCGCCGCGGCGACTTGGGCACCGAACAGGCTCGACCCGAGAATCCAGAGCGGCACCTTCAGTCCGGCGCCCGGGACCGCCACGACCCGTTGCTCGCCGTCGACCGGCGCGAAATATCTCAGCAGCTCAAGCACATCCTGCGGGAACTCGTCAGGATCCGAGCCTAGGTTTCGCCTCAGGGCCCGTGCAGTCGTTTGGTCCGACCCCGGTGCCCGGCCCAGGCCAAGGTCGATGCGGCCGGGAAAAAGGGCTTCCAATGTTCCGAACTGCTCCGCGATGACCAGGGGAGAATGATTCGGCAGCATGATTCCGCCCGCGCCGACGCGGATGGTCGACGTCCCCGACGCCACGTGGCAGATAACTACGGACGTGGCGGCGCTCGCAATCCCGGGCATGCCGTGATGCTCGGCCAGCCAATACCGGCGGTAGCCCCACCGTTCCGCATGCTGGGCAAGGTCGAGGGTATTGCGCAGCGAACGCCCTGCGTCGCTGCCCATGGTGATCGGTGAGAGGTCGAGGACGGAGAAAGGAATCCGGTTCGCGGTCATTGACTCGGTTGTTGGGCATAGTTCGCCATTCTCAAGGCCGGGGTCGCGGGCAACCGCTGACCCCGCGCCGAACAGCGGGAACGCACGGGCTCGGGCCCGGGCGCCGCCGTAGGTTCGCGATTAGCTGAGCGGGGCGTTGCCGGCGATTTCCGCGGTCGCCTTTTTCAGAATCTCGACGACGCGCTGCTGTTCTTCGCGCGGACTGTCCCATTTGTCGGCGAGTGCCAGCTTCAGATCGCGCCGGGCACGCACCAGCTCTTTCGAGCCGCGAGCTTCGTGCTCGGAAACCGACTCATCGTCCGCCGCGCCCGCGTTCATCGCGCGCCGCACGCGATCCACGCGCTCTCCGACCCGCTCGAATTGAGCAAAGAGGGAATCGGCTAGTGTGCGGTTCTCCTTGAGGTGCTCTCGACCGACCTCCGTTATGTGGTAAAGCTTGCGAGTGCCGTCGGCCTCGATGATGGCGTGCCCGATCTCCTCAAGGTACGTCAGAGCTGGGTAGACCATGCCGGGACTCGGAACATAAAAGCCCTTGGAGCGTTCGTCCAACTCCTTGATGATCTCGTAGCCATGCCGCGGCTTGTCGGCGAGGAGTGCCAGGATGAGCAGTTGCAGGTCGACGGAGGCGAGTTTGCGACCCATGCCGAAGGCGCGACCGCCCATCCCGCCGCTGTCCATGAAGCCTTTGCCGAAGCGGCCGAGCCCGCGACCGCCGCCGTGGTGTCTACCGAAATGAAAGTGAAAACGATGATGCATATATCTCCAGATATGTTGTAAAACGTATCTTAAGATATATGAATGGTACGATAGTGTCAATAGTAGGGTTGCACCGGCGGTCGGCGGGCCGCCTGGGTACGGCGAAGAGAAGATTGAGAGAACAGGGAGAGAACAACATGTCGCCGAGCGCAGGCGATTTAGGCCCCACTTGACGTTGACACTTGGCGCCTCGCACCGCAAAATACGCGGCTCATTTTGAGGAGGGGTACCCAAGCGGCCAACGGGGGCAGACTGTAAATCTGCTGGCTTATGCCTTCGTAGGTTCGAATCCTACCCCCTCCACCAGCGAAGGATGTGGGGTCGTGCCATTGGCTTCTAACGGAGTGCGGGTGTAGTTCAATGGTAGAACGTCAGCCTTCCAAGCTGATCACGTGGGTTCGATTCCCATCACCCGCTCCAAATGGATGCGGCCCACGTAGCTCAGTTGGTAGAGCACGTCCTTGGTAAGGACGAGGTCAACGGTTCGATCCCGTTCGTGGGCTCCAGTTTTTTTATTGCTTGTCAAATTCTGAGGGGTACTTGCCGTGTCGAAGGGGAAGTTTGAGCGAACGAAGCCGCACGTGAACGTGGGGACGATAGGCCATGTGGACCATGGCAAGACGACCTTGACGGCGGCCTTGACGAAGGTGATGGCGGAGAAGTACGGCGGGGAGTTCAAGGCGTACGACCAGATTGACAAGGCGCCGGAGGAGCGAGCGCGAGGGATCACGATAGCGACGGCGCACGTGGAGTACCAGAGCGAGGCGCGGCACTACGCGCACGTGGATTGTCCTGGGCACGCGGACTACGTGAAGAACATGATCACGGGGGCGGCGCAGATGGACGGGGCGATATTGGTGGTGTCGGCGGCGGACGGTCCGATGCCGCAGACGCGCGAGCACATATTGCTGGCGCGGCAGGTGGGTGTGCCGTACATCGTGGTGTTTTTGAACAAGGCGGACATGGTGGACGATGCGGAGCTGCTGGAGCTGGTGGAGCTGGAAGTGCGCGATTTATTGACGCTGTACAAGTTTCCCGGGGAGGCGACGCCGATCATCACGGGGTCGGCGTTGAAGGCGCTGGAGGGGGATACGAGCGAGATTGGGGTGCCGGCGCTGATCAAGCTGGTGAAGGCGCTGGATGATTATATTCCGGTGCCGAAGAGGGCGGTGGAAGGGGCGTTTTTGATGCCGGTGGAGGACGTATTTTCGATAGCGGGTCGCGGCACGGTGGTGACGGGACGGATCGAGCGCGGGATCGTGAAGATCAACGACGAGGTAGAGATTGTGGGGATACGTGCGACGACGAAGACGACGTGCACGGGAGTGGAGATGTTTCGCAAGCTGCTGGATGAGGGGCAGGCGGGGGACAACGTGGGGGTGCTGCTGAGGGGCACGAAGCGGGAGGAAGTGGAGCGCGGTCAGGTGTTGTGCAAGCCGGGGAGCATCAATCCGCACACGAAGTTTGAGGCCGAGGTGTACGTGCTGACGAAGGAGGAGGGAGGGCGGCATACGCCGTTCTTCAAGGGGTATCGGCCGCAGTTTTATTTTCGCACCACGGATGTGACCGGAGCGGTGGAGCTGCCGGAGGGGACGGAGATGGTGATGCCGGGGGACAACATCAAGATTGTGGTGGAGCTGATCGCCCCGATCGCGATGGAACAGGGCCTGCGCTTCGCCATCCGTGAGGGGGGTAAAACCGTGGGTGCAGGGGTTGTAGCCAAGGTGATCGCGTGATCCGTGCGACCAAGACCGTCGGGGCCGGGGTGGTCGCCAAGGTGATTGCCTAGATTTTTTTCGGACGGAGTCGTATCGACCCCGTAGAAAGTTGCGCGCAAGCGCATGGAAACTGTAGTATTCGCCCCCTTTGTAAGGGCGGGACCGCTGCCGCCCCGTAGATTACTCGGCGCTGGTGCGCCTCGCCCTACGGGTTGCCCCTACGGGTTGCCCCTTCGGGTCGCCGCATGACGCTTGGGAATGGTTAGAGCTTGGGAAATTTATTTATGGCCAATCAGAACATCCGTATCCGCCTCAAGGCTTTCGATCATCGCTTGATCGACAAGTCGGCGCGGGAAATTGTCGATACCGCGAAGCGCACGGGTGCGACCGTCAAGGGACCCGTTCCGCTGCCCATCAAAATGGAGCGGTTTACCGTGCTGGTATCGCCGCATGGCGACAAAGACGCCCGCGACCAGTTCGAAATTCGAACCCACAAGCGGTTGATGGACATCTTGAATCCCACCGACAAGACCGTCGACGCGCTCATGAAGCTCGAACTTCCGGCCGGTGTGGACGTGCAGATCAAGCTGAACTGAGTCGAGGATAGCGGGGGCGCGTCCGCGCA
>Ga0137412_10000196_pt1 | contig 38596 bp, 28 predicted proteins | sample CZODoug2_1_16fun_FD_122160 | JGI IMG/M metagenome (GOLD analysis project Ga0137412, IMG submission 122160) | Vadose zone soil fungal communities from Angelo Coast Range Reserve, California, USA - CZODoug2_1_16fungal (Hybrid Assembly) | ecosystem: Environmental > Terrestrial > Soil > Vadose zone...
CGGTGACCGGGTCGACCAGGCGCACCTCGGTGTGAATCGGCGGGCGGCCCTGCGAACCGAGCTTGGCGTAGTCGAGATCCTCGGTGTCCAGGACCAGCGCACACGGCCCCATCTCGGTGCCGCCGTATTGAGGCTGCAGGCGCGCGCCACGGTCCCACCACGCCTGCACGATGTCGGGCGGAGCTACCGCGCCGGCGACGATGCCGCAGCGCATGGCGGACAGGTCAGCCGTCTCGAAGCCGGGCTGCTCGCCGATGGCCTGGTACATCGCCGGGATCTGGGAGAGGTGGGTGACGGGGTCGACCGGATCGATCAGCCTCGCCAGGATTGCCGCGGCGTCGAAGCGGCGCGTGGTCGTCACCTTGCCGCCGTAGTGCAGTAACGGCATGGCCATGGTGAGCAGGCCGCCCGCGTGGAACAGCGGAATGGGGCAGAGCATGTTCGAGGGGCGGGCGAGCTTGGACACCTGTGACAGATTCGCGGCCTGCCAGAGGATCGTGCCGTGCGTGCTCAGCGCGCCCTTCGGCATTCCGGTGGTACCCGACGTGTACAGGATGTGGGTGAGCTCGTCGAGGTCGTGCGGCTGCGGCGGTAACCACGCCGCGGCGGCCAGCGCGGGTTCGTAGCTCTCCGACCGGCCCGCCGCCGGATCGTCCCAACTGAGCCGGCCGATCGCTGCCTTCTCGGCCAGCTCGACGGCCAGCCCTCGCCAGGCCCCGTCGTGAACCAGGGCCACGGGCTCGGCATCGTGCACGAGCGCGTGCAGCTCATGCGGGGACAGCCGCCAGTTCAGCGGAACGAACAACGCCCCGATCCGCATGCACGCGAACTGCAGTTCAAACATCCTGGGGTCGTTCTCGCAGACCACACAGACTCGATCACCGGCGGCGACGCCGAACTGCTCCACGAGGACGGTGGCCGCTCGGCCGACCCGGTTGTCGAGATTCGCCCAGGTGTACGCCGTCCCGGTATCGCCGTCGCACAGCGCTACCGCATCCGGGATCCGGCGCGCATGAAAGCTCGGCAGGTCAGGCGCGAACGGAATCATGCGGCGGCCCCCGCGTCGCCCGGCTCGACACCGGTGTCCTCCGCGGCCAGCTCGGCCGTGCGCAGCAGCTCACGCTCCCCCCGAGCCGGCGGCGGCCCCTCCCTGGAGATGCGGCCGATCTTCGGTCCGGGCGTGAAGGTCGCCGGCATCGCCCGGAACCCGCCCACCAATGGAATGCTTTCGTACGGCCGCACCCCGGCCTCGTCGACCTCGAGGTCCGGCATCCGGCGCAGCACCTCGCCGACAAGGATGCCGACCTCGAGGGGCGCGAGGAAGGACCCGAGACAACGATGAACGCCTGCGCCGAACGACAGCTGTCGCGCCGCGTCGCGGTGGACGTCGATCGTGTCCGGATCATCGAACTCGTCCGGATCGAGGTTGGCCGCGCCGAGGCCCAAGAGGACCCGCTCGCCCGCCCTGACCGGCACGCCGCCGATCTGCGTATCGTGCGCCGCGGTCCGAGCGACGCCCGTGCCGGGCGTGAAGTAGCGGATCAGCTCCTCGACGGCATTCGGGATGAGCGACGGGTCCGCGCGCAACTCGTCGGCAACGTCGGGATACCCCGACAGGAAGCGCACGCTGGTTGCCACCAGCGCCGTGGACGTGTCGACTCCGCCGGACAGCAGCATGTAGACCAGCTCGAGTACGAGCTCGTCGGACAGCGATTCGCCGTCGACCTCGGCCGCGAGGAGCGCGTCGATAGGGGTTCGCACCGCGGGCGGGTTGGACTTGCGCTGCTTGATGATCGCGCGAATGTCATCCCGCAACCACGCCAGCCCATTGACCGAGCCCTTCTCGCGGTAGGCCGCGCCATGCAGGATCGTCGCGTACTTCTCCCAGTTCTCCAGCGGCAGGCCCATGAGATCGAGCGTCACGAGCGTCGGCAGCGGGTTGGCGAGGTCGTCGACGATGTCGATGTGCCCGGACTCGATCACCCGATCGATGCACCACGTCACGAGATCGTGGATGTGCACAGCGTTGAGCTGGACCGCCTTGGCCGAGAACCACGGTACGAGGATCTTGCGGAGCTTCAGGGACTCCGGTGGGTCCATCTCCATCATGCCCATGCGGAACGGGTTGGTCGGGATCGTCACGCCGCCGGGGATGATGCTCGGCGCGCCCTCGATCTCGAGGTCCCGGCCGCAGACGAATTCCTTCGATGAGTGCAGGACGTGCCTGATGTCTTCGTAGCGGGTCAGCAGGGTGAACCCGCCGTGGCTGTCCACGTGGGCGACGGGGCAGGCGCCCCGCAGCTCTCGGTACTGCCCCCGCCAGTCCTCGGCGAACGCTGTCGAGTGGTGGTCGAACTCGGGCATGCGCAAACCTCCGTGACTCGGCGGGCGCCGATCGCCTCCCGCCGGCGACTAATAATCAACCATCGTTGGGTAACGGTCAAGAAGTCCGGCGACTCGCCTCGAATCTCTCGACCGAGTTCCCCGGATTGCGGCGCGTTCGACCGGTGCGCCGAGACCCTTTATCTACTACTGTTTGATTAGCGGCCGATCCCGGTGCTACGTTGCGCGACAGCCGAGAAACCACGCTGCGCCACGGAGTCGAAAATGAGGATTCCCCTGATGACAGCGAACGATTTGACTACGGCCCAGGCTGCGCGGCGGCCCCTTGACGGCGTCAAGGTGCTCGACCTCAGTGCGTTGGGACCGGGCCCGTTCTGCTCGATGTTGCTGGCCGACTACGGCGCCGAGGTCGTCTCGGTCGTGCGCCCGAATCCAGAGCCGTTCGACCCGGCACCGCTGTTCTCGCGGGGCAAGCGCACCCTCGTCGTGGACCTACGCGCGGACGGCGGGCCGGACGTCCTCCGTCGGATGGCGGCCAACGCCGACGTGTTCCTCGAGGGTTTCCGACCGGGGACGATGGAGCGCCGCGGCCTCGGCCCCGACCAGCTGCTGGCCGACAACCCGCGCTTGGTCTACGCCCGGTTGACCGGCTACGGGCAATCCGGTCCGTACGCGATGCGAGCCGGCCACGACATCAACTACATCGCCATCGGTGGTCCTCTCGGCGCGATCGGCACCGCCGAGCCCGTCCCCCCGCTCAATATCGTCGGCGACTTCGCCGGAGGCTCGGTCAACGCCGCCATAGGCATCGCCCTCGCACTGTTCGACCGCGAGCGGACGGGCCGGGGTCGGGTGATCGACGCGGCAATGGTCGACGGTGCCGCCCTGCTGCTCAGCGCGCAGATCGCCTATCACCGCATCGGGGCGTGGGACGGCATCGGTTCGAGCACGCTCAGCGGCAACGCGCCGTACTACGGCGCATATCAGTGTGCCGACGGCAAGTGGTTCGCGGTCGGGGCCATCGAGGCCCGCTTCTACAGTCAACTGCTCGAGCAGCTCGGAGTCGATCCCGCCGAGATCCCCGACCGCGATGACCCCGCCAACTGGCCGCAGCTGCGCGCTCGGTTTGCCGGGATCTTCGCGTCCCAGCCGCGCGATCACTGGACGAAGCTCTTCGGGGACACCGACGCGTGCGGAACTCCGGTCCTGGAGGTCGGCGAGCTCGCCGACGACCCGCACCTACGCGAGAGGCAGACGCTCGTCGTGCACGACGGTATGGCTCAACCGTCGCCGGCTCCCCGTTTCGGCGACGGCGGCTCGGCGCCCGGTCCACTTCCCGTCACCTCGCGGCCGAGCGGCCCGACCACCCGGGCCGTACTGGCCGCCTACGGCTTCAGCGATGCCGAGATCGACGAGTACGGCCGGCGCGGCGCCCTGCCGGACGTCTCGACGTAGTGGGCCCCAGCCATTTGAACCGGCCGGGATCGATTAGGACGTGTCTGCTTACTCCCGCTCGTCGCGAGCGGGGCTGAGGTGCGTGAGATGCGAGGCGGAGGAGGACGCCGATACCGCTGTTGTATCGGCGACGACGACAACGAAGCAGATCGCGTACCTCAGCCCCGCGCAGCAGAGCATGGAGTAAGCAGACACGCCCTAAGCCACGCCGGCCGGAGCCTCCGCATGATCGGAGCCGAGGTAGGCGTCCAGCACGGCTGGATTCGCTTGGATCTCCTCGGGCGTCCCCTCAGCGAGCCGCTGTCCGCCGTCGAGGACGGTGATCTGATCGCAGAGGTCCATGACGACCTGCACGTTGTGCTCGACGAGAAGGATTGCGATGCCCCATTCGCGGGCCAGCGTCCGCACCAAGTCCGAGAACTCGGCGGCCTCGCGGTCATCCAGTCCGGCGGCCGGCTCGTCGAGCAGCAGAATCGACGGACCCGTGGCAATCGCGCGCGCGATCGCGACGAGCTTGCGCTGGCCGAACGACAGGGAGTCCGCTCGCTCGTCGAGATGCGGAGTCAACTCGCAGAACCGGGCGGCAGCGGCCGCCAGCGGGTTCAGACGGGCCGGCGCGGGCCACACAAGGTCCAGCATTCGGCGCCATCTGGGCGAGTCGTCGTGCGCCACCGCGATGTTCTCGCGCACGGTTAGGTCGCTGAAGAGCTCGAGCGACTGGAACGAACGGGCGATACCCGCGCGAGCCCGCCGGCGGGCTGACCATCCGGCCACGCCCTTGCCGTCGACGGTGATCAGTCCCCCGCTCATCCGCACGAACCCGGTGATCGCATCGATCGCGGTGGTCTTTCCAGCACCGTTGGGCCCGATGAGACCGTGCACCTGGCCCGGCTCGACCGTCATGGACAGGCCGTCCACCGCCTTGACGCCGCCGAAGCTCACGCTCACGTCGTCGAGGACGAGTGAGCGCGGCGGCACGCGCTGCTGGTCGTGAGTCGACGCGGCGGACTCGATCTCGCGCGCGACGCGGCGGGCGGCGAACCGGTCGCGTACCGACCACTTCGGCCGAGGGATCAGTCCGGTCACCTTCATCAGTGACCTCCGGTTGAACTCCCACAGCCCATCCGGTGCCGTGCGCAACGCGAGTATGAGTGCGAGCCCACCCACCAACGGCAGGTAGTAGTTGATGTCCGGCACGTTGCGCAGCCACTGACTCACCACACCGCCCGGCAAGGTCAGCACGCCGACGAAGGCACCGCCGATGTATCCCAGCCCGCCGACGACAGCGACGCCTACGATCATCAGCGATGTGAACACGTCGAACCGAGCGGGCAGCACCGCGATCTGGATGAACGCCAGCATCGTTCCGCCGATCGCCGCGATACCCGCCGCCACGGTAGAGGCCATCACCTTGACGGCGTAGACGTTCACCCCGGCGGCCATCGCAGCGCGCTCGTTCGACCGGACGGCGAGCAGCCGACGTCCGAACGCGCCACGGCGCAAGTTCGACACGAACAGGCAGACGATCACCAGGATCACGAGCACCGTGACGGCATAGCGCTGCGGATGAAGGATGGGCCCGATGTCGATGCCGAACACCGATAGGTTGCCGACGGTCAGACCGGACGGGCCACCGTTGTAGTGCTCGTTCGAGAGAATCATCTGAAAGCCGACCACACCGAGGCCCAGCGACACCAAGGCCAGGGTGATGCCGCGCGTACGCAACGACGCCAGGCTCATGATCGCCCCGAGTACCGCACACCCAGCTACCGCGATCAGGAGGGCCGGCAAGAATCCGAGATCAGCGGAGTACTTCGCGGCGATGAATGCGCCGACTCCCCCGACGACGTACTGAGCCAGCGACAGCTGCCCCGCGTACCCGGAGAGTACGACCACCGAGACCACGATGATCGCCTGCGAGAAGGTTGCGGCAAATGCCGCGTCCCACGTCCCGACGGTGTCGGACATGATCGCCCAGTACAGCAGGCCGAACACGATCAGCAGCGGGATCGGGCGAATGCGCCCGCTCCCCACTGACGGCAATCGGTCGAGAACCTGGCTGCGCAGCGGGATGCCTCGCCCGCGCACGATCATCAGCAGGATCACTGCCAGGTAAGGGATCGCGTCGGACAAGCCGGGGGTCACCGTGTAGCGCTGCAGCAACGCCTGCCCCGCGCCGATAACCAGCGAGCCGAGCAACGCGAGCGGGAACGAGCGGAAGCCGCCCACCAGCGCGGCGATCATGCCGGGGAGGACCAGCAAGCTCAACTGCGTCGGATCGAGGAAGGTGATCGGTCCCACGAGCGTTCCGGCCAGCCCGGCCAGGGCACCTCCGACCGCCCAGTTCACCGCCGAGATGAGTCCCGGCGAGTGACCGAGCCCGGCGGCGATCTCTGGCGATTCAGCTACCGCGGTCGCGATCCGGCCGAACGACGTCGACTTGTAAACCCGCCAGAGCACGACGGTGAGCACGCACCCGATACCGAGGATGAGGTAGCGATCTTCACCGACGACGGCTCCGAAGATCTTGGTCGACTTCGTCGGAAGCCACGAGGGAACGCGGACCGGGTCGACACCGAACCAGAGCGCCGCGCTCGACTGCAGCACGATGAGCACGCCCAGCGTGGCGATGACCCGGGTGAGCGGCGACGCCTGCACCATCGTGCGAAGCACGAGGAGCTGGGTTGCCGCCCCCAAGATCGCGCAGAGCACGATCGACCCGAGAACGCCGACGACCAGCGGGAATCCGTGCTGGACGCACAGCACGTAGTACGTGTAGCCGCCGACCATCACGAACCCGCCCTGGCTGAGGTTGAGCACACCAGAGCCGCGATACACCAGCACCAAGCCTTGCGCGACGAGGGCGTAGATGGCCCCCGTCGCCAGGCCGAACAAGGCGAACCTGACTATGTCCACTGGATGTCGCCAATCCGCTGGTACCCGGGACGCTTCGTGTCAGCCGGCGCTCGGGAAGGGGTTGACGAACTTGCCGTCGATCGGAGTCGGCACGCCGTCCTTGATCTGCAGGTACATCACCATGGGGTTGAACAGGCGCGGCGCGGCCTTCACCGGACTGGTCACGCCGGCCACCGCGTACGGTGCCGTCGAGCCGAGCTGCACCGGCTCCTGCAGCGAGTTCATGGCTTTCGTCACGCTCGAGGCGTCGATGGTGTCGAGCTTGCTGCACACCGCGGCGAAGAGCTTCATGGCCGTCCAGAAGGTAAGCGCGGTCTCCGACTTCTGCGCCGTGGGATCGATCGCGTCCATCTCCGCGTCGAACTTCGCGATCGTCGGGTCGCTCGTCTGGCTCGGCGGGACGGTCACGCTCACCGCGTACTGCTTGAACGGGATCGTGCCGAGCGCCTTCAAGCTATTCGGTGGCGTCGTCGGGCTCGGGCTGATGAACGAGCCGCCGAAGCCCGACTGCTTCAGCGCCTGGAGCACCTTCAACGTGTCGTTGGGTGGCGCGTCGGCCAGGATGCCGTCGACGCCATCGGCTGCGGCCGCTGCCGTCGCGGTCTGGTCAGCGGCGCCGGTGGGTGCCGACACGACCTTCACGACCTGGACCCCGAGCTCACCAAGACGCGCCTTCGCGAGCTCGGTCTGCTGCGAACTGGTCGGCGAGGCGGACGACACGATCGACACTCGCGCCAGGCCGAGGTCCTTGGCGAGCGTCGCCATACCGTTGGCCCAGCCGAACGTTCCGGCGACCATCGGGAACGAGATCGGCGAGGTGAAGTCGGTCGGGTCAGCACCACGCGCACCGACCAGGGGAATCTTGCCGGCCTCGAGAACTGCCGCGGTGTTCGGGAAGTAGGACGCGGCGCCGACCACGGCGGCAACCTTCTTGCTCACCGCCTCGCGGGCGCACGCGACCTCGGTGTTCGGGTCGAAGTTCGAGTCGCAGAAGTTCAACTTGACCTGATGCCCGTTGATCCCACCACCGGCATTGATCGCCTTGATCGCCGCCTGCATCGCGGTCTTCGTCTCCGGCAGCGCGATCGCCGGGTTGGCCAGCGAGTTCCAGGACTCGATCGTGATGGCTCCCTTGGCCGACGAGCCGTCGGTAGCGCCGCCATTGTCGTGGCTTCCACTGCTGCTGCAGCCGACAGCCAGTGCGAGTGTGGCAACCGTCGTCGCCGCGACGGTTGCTTGCCGTAGGTGTGATCGCCTGCTCGACATGGGTCTCCCTAGCTAGGCGCCGATTGGTGTGGCGCAAATCATTGGCTCAGCGTCGAGGGCTTGTCAAGCACTGTTTGGTTTTCCGCCGCGAATAAGCGAACATCGTTTGGTTTGTTCGATCTCGGCGCAATCAGAGCCTCGACGCAGGCGCGCTGTCAGCCGGCGGCCGGCTCCTGAGCATCGCCCGGATCGCCGATATCAGGTTTCACCAGATATCCCTGAGCCAGGCGCTCGACACCGGCGCGCGCGTCGCCTTCGTCCACGACTCGGCCATTGCGCAACAGGTACCAACGATCCGCCAGTCCGATCGCTCGACGGGCCTGTTGCTCGACGATCACCACGGTGAGGCGTTCGACTTCGACCACCTGTCGCAGCACGCGGATCAGCCGGCCGACGACAAGCGGGGCCAGTCCCAATGAGAGCTCGTCCAACAGGAGAACGCGTGGCTTTCGGGCCAGGGCACGGGCCAGGACGAGCATCTGCTGCTCGCCGCCGGAGAGCAGGCCGGCGGACCGGTTCAGCAGCTTGCCGAGCTCCGGGAACAGAGCCGTAGCGCCGTCGACTCCGCCGGCGCCCAGCTTGAGGTTGTCGCTCACCGACATCGACGAGATGACGGATCGACCTTCGGGGACGTAGGACACTCCGAGTCGCGCAAGACGATGAGGAGCCGGCGGCTTGGGTAGGTTCCACCACTGGACCCGTCCTTGCGACAGCGGCAATCGTCCGATCGCGGTCAACAGCGTGGTGCTCTTGCCAGCGCCGTTGGGACCGAACAGCGCGACGACTTCACCCTCGTGGACGCTGATATCGACGTCGCGGACGACGGGTTGCTCGCCGTATCCGGCCGACACCGCATGCAGTCGCAGGACCATCTCGCGCATGTCGGGCGGCGGGGCGCCACCGTCAGCCGGCCCGAGTTGTACCGGAGTCGACGGGAGCGCCCGTTCGACGTGCGGCTTGACCCCGTTCGGTGCACCCATGACCGCCTCCAGCGCCCGTTCGCCATCGCAGGTTCATCAGCAGCGCTCGATCGATTTTCGGCAGCTTATCAAGCGCCGTTTGGTTTGACCAGCAGCTAACCCGCGTGAAGGCCAGACGCACTTCTCTTCGGCCGTTGCTAAACCCAGCAGTGATGGGTTAGGTTACGCGAACCGCGATCGGACGGCTCGACACACCGCAAGTAGCGCGCTGGCTGACAAGGACGGGGAACTGCGATGACGACTGTCTTCATCGACCGGGGCACGGTACAAGACCTCGACGACATCAAGAACTTCCCGATGGCGGATGCCGATCTACTCGTCGTCGGCTTCCCGAAGTCCGGTACCAGCTGGTTGCAGGTGATGATCACCAATCTCTGGGACGACTGGAACACCTGCGGCGAGCTGCACAAGGTGCCTAGCCTGCACGGCCGCAATGCTTTCGACGGGCGCTACTACGGGTATGCCGACTGCCTGGCGCTCGAGTCGCCCCGGCTGATGAAGACGCACCTGCCACTCGAGTTGATGCCGAATGCCTGGCCCGAGCACGGCAAGGTCGTCCACATCACCCGCAACCCGAAGGACGTGTGCATCTCGCTGTTCCACGAGCTGCGCCACATGAAACGTACCGACCCGCACGCCGAGGTGCAGATCGACGAGTTCGGCACACACTTCGAGCGGTTCCTCGCCGGGGAAGTGCCTTGGGGTCCGTACCCGCACAACGTGCTCGGCTGGCACGAGCTGGACCATCCCAATCTCCTCAAGATCACCTACGAGGAGGCCCGTTACAACACCGCCGACGTGCTGGAGCGGATCGTGCAATTCGTAGGCCGACCGGTGGCTGCTGGACGGATCGCCGAGGTGGTGCGGTCGACCGAGTTCAGCGCGATGAAGGCGTCCGGCGTACGTAACCAGATCAACCACCCCGACATGCGCGAGGACACCGCGACGCCGTTCATGCGCAAGGGCGTCGTCGGCGACTGGAAAGAAGTGTTCACCGTCGAGCAGAACGAGCGGTTCGAGCAGACCATCGTCGCGCCGTTGCACGCCGCCGGACTCGACCTCGTCTACGAATGAGCGGGCCGCTCGACGGGATCAGCCCCGAGTGGGCGGCGTTCTGCGACCAGTTGCACCGAACCCTGCTCGAACTCGGCAGCGGCGTCATCGCCGACAGCGCGAATCCGCTCGACCGTGACGAAGGCCTGCGTATGGTGCTTCGCCAGCTCCAGCATTCACTCGAGCGCGACCTCGAGGAGCGCGATGTCACGCATCCCGTCCTCGGCCCGGTGTTCACCGACACGTACCACACCCTCGCCGACGCGCCGGACTACGCCGCGTACGACGCACTGATCAGTGGCCGCCACACTTACCGTCTCACCGGGCAGCTCGGCCGCGCGGACTCGATCAATTTCACCACTATGGCCCCGCGGACCGTTCCGGCCGACCAGCCCGCGACCGGCGTGCCCTGGAATCCGTGGGCGGACTCCGGGAGCAACGGGAAACCCAGCACCGGTAAGGCCATCACCGGCACCCTCGACCTCGATGACCTCGATCCCGACGAGCACGGACGCTTCGAAGTGGTCCTGTCGACACGAACTCCGGACGCCGGCGTATGGCTGCCGATGTCCGAGGCGACCGACCGGCTCGTCGTTCGCAACATCTATCACGGCGCCTACCGCCAGCACCGGCGCCACAACCCGGCCCGCCTCTGGCTCGACTGCGTCGACGGCCCGCCTCGGCCGAACGCGTACTCGACCGATGACTTGCGGGCCGGTCTGGCGACGGTGCTGCGAGGGGTCGAGCGGATCCCGGCGGGTCGGGCCGGGATCTTCGATCGGATCAGGTCCGCCGGCAACGTGGGGTTCTCGAACGATGAGAGCTTCTGGAAGGTGTCCGGCTCGAACCCGCGTACCCGGTTCCAGGAGGGCTACTGGGCGATCGCGGACGACGAGGCCCTCGTGATCGAGCTCGACCGCATACCGGCCTGTTCGTTCTGGAGCCTCGGGCTGACGAACGCCTGGATGGAATCGCTGGACTTCCGCTTCTCCCCGATCAACCTGAACAGCGCCAGCGCCCAGTTGGACGCCGACGGGGCCTTGCGCATCGTGGTCGCGCATCAGGACCCGGGTGTCGCGAACTGGCTCGACGTCGCCGGGCACGACCACGGCGCCATGCTCTGGCGATGGAACGACCTCGAAAGCGTGCCCGCGCTGCCTCGCGTGAAGCTGGTGCAGCTGACGAGCCTGGTCCGATGACAGGCCGCGAACCCTAGTGACGGGTCAGCTCGTGGCCGGTTCGGCAACGGCGGCGATGGCCCGTAGTAGCGGCTCGGCGAGATCGGCTCGGCAGATGAGCAGATCGGGCAGGTAGGGGTGCACGCTGTTGTATTGCAGTGGGCGGCCGTCGATCCGCGACGCGTGCAGTCCGGCGGACTGGGCGACACCCACCGGAGCGGCGGAGTCCCATTCCCACTGGCCGCCCCCGTGGAGGTATGCGTCGGCGTCGCCACGCACAACGGCCATGGCCTTGGCACCAGCCGAACCCATCGGTGTTAGGTTAGCGCGGAGCCGATCGGCCACCGGGATGGCCCATTGCGGTGGCCGGCTGTCGCTGACGAGGAAGCAAAGCCGGTCGCGCTCGCTCCGGCCCGACTGGGTCGAGTCGCTGGCGTAGACGACGCCGAGGCCGGGCTGGGCTACGGCCGCGGCAGTAATGCCGGCGGCGGCGATCCCGGCGCCGCGCTCCCACAACGCGACGTGGACGGCCCAGTCGTCCCGGCCCGGCAGGCCGTATTCGCGAGTGCCGTCGAGTGGGTCGATGATCCAGACTCGGTTGGCGGACAGCCGCGCGGGGGAATCGGCCGACTCCTCGGACAGGACGGCATCGTCGGGACGAGCAGCGGCCAACTCCTGCAGCAGAAACACGTTGGAGTCGGCATCGCCGCGCTTGCCGAGATCGCGCCCGGTCAGTCCACTGCGCGTGCGCAGGTCCAGCAGGACCGCGCCGGCCCGCTGCGCCAGGTCGGCCGCCAATCGGGCGTCGCTCACGAGACGAGCCGCTCGACGAGGTCGAGGACGAGCTCGGCCTGGGCGGCCGCGTCGCCGTCCTCGGGACGCAGCCGCAGGTGCGGCGCCCGCGGCAGCTCGTAGGGGTCGTCGACACCGGTGAAGTGGGTGATCTCGCCGGCTCGGGCCTTCGCGTACATGCCCTTCGGGTCGCGAGCTTCGCAGATCTCGATCGGGGTGTCCACGAAGATCTCCAGGAACGGCAGGGTCGACGCGCCGTGCAAGTCGCGCGCCTGGGCCCGGTCGGCGGCATAGGGGCTGATGAGGGACACGATCGCGATCATGCCTGCGTCAGCGAGCAGCTTCGCCACCTCGCCGACGCGCCGGACGTTCTCGCTACGGTCTTCGGCGGAGAAGCCGAGGTCGGCGTTGAGGCCGTGCCGCAAGTTGTCGCCGTCCAGCAAGTACGCCGGACGGGCGGACGCCACGAGGCGGCGTTCGAGCTCGGTGGCTACGGCCGATTTGCCGGATCCGGACAGACCGGTGAGCCACACCGTCAGGCCCTGCGTCGCCCGCTCGCCGCGCCGGACCGAGCCGCTCTGCCAAACGACCTTCGAGTCGTGCCGGGTCGGGCCGGTGATCATGCCGGCGGCAACGGTGTTGTTGGTCGCCTCGTCGACAAGGATGAAACTGCCCGTGTTGCGGCTGCGCCGGTAGGCATCGAAGAGCAACGGCTGTTGGGTGCGCAGTTGGATGCGGCCGATCTCGTTGAGAGTCAGCCTGGTGGTCGATGCGTCGCGGTGCAGCGTGTTGATGTCGAGCCGGTAGTCAAGCTCGCCGACCACCGCGCGGGTCGAGTTGGTCGTGTGCTGGACGGCGTACCGTCCGCCGGCAGTCAGCTGGGACTCGGCGGTGAGCCAGCAGACCATGGCGTCGACGTTCTGGCCGACATGCGCGCGATTGTGCGGACGGCAGATCAGATCACCGCGGCCGATGTCGATGTCGTCGGTCAATTCGACCGTGATCGCCTGCCCGGCGAATGCCTCACCCAGCTCGCGCCCGCCCGGCCCCCAGATCCGGGCGATCCGCGTGGTGAAGCCGGAGGGCAGCACGGTGACCTCGTCGTCGGTGCGCATCACCCCACCGGCGATCGTCCCGGCGTAACCACGGAAGTCGTGCAGCTCCGCGTCGGAGGACAGGTGGGGTCGGATGACGTACTGCACCGGGAACCGCACGTCGACGAGGTTGCGGTCAGACGCGACGTGCACCTCCTCCAAGTGGTGGAGCAGTGACGTCCCCTCGTACCACGGCATCGACTGGCTGCGCTGAACGACGTTGTCGCCGGTCAGCGCCGACATCGGGATGAACGTCAGGTCACCCACCTCGAGCTTCATTGCGAATCGGCGAAACTCCTCACGGATCTCCTCGAAGCGCTGCGACGCATAGTCGACCAGGTCCATCTTGTTGATGCAGATGACCAGGTGTGGAATGCCGAGCAGGCTGGCCAGGAACGCGTGCCGCCGCGATTGCTCGAGCACCCCGTTGCGGGCGTCGATGAGGATCAGCGCCAGGTCGGCCGTCGAGGCGCCGGTAACCATGTTCCGCGTGTACTGAATGTGCCCTGGGGTGTCGGCGATGATGAACTTCCGCCTGGGTGTCGCGAAATACCGGTACGCCACGTCGATGGTGATGCCCTGCTCGCGCTCGGCCCGCAGACCGTCGGTGAGCAGCGCCAGATCGGGCGCGTCCAGACCGCGCGAACGGCTGGTGGCCTCCACCGCGGTGAGCTGGTCCTCGAAGATCGCCTTCGAGTCGTAGAGCAGCCGGCCGATCAGCGTCGACTTACCGTCGTCCACCGAGCCGGCGGTGGCGATGCGGAGCAGAGCAGTCATGTTAGAAGTAGCCCTCCTTCTTGCGGTCCTCCATGCCGGCCTCGGAGATCCGGTCGTCGGCACGCGTCGCGCCACGCTCGGTCAGCCGGGCTGCCGCGACCTCGGCAACGACGTCGTCCGGTGTGGCCGCGGACGACTCCACGCAGCCGGTGCACGTGGCGTCGCCGACGGTGCGGAACCGCACCGTGGCGTCGAACGGATGCTCGTCACCGGTCGGTCGGACAAAGCGATTCACGGCCAGCAACATGCCGTCACGCTCGAGGACTTCGCGCCGATGCGCGAAGTACAACGAAGGGAGCTCGACGTTCTCGTCGCGGATGTAGGACCAGATGTCGAGCTCGGTCCAGTTCGATAACGGGAACGCACGAATGTTCTCGCCCGTGCGGTGCCGGCCGTTGTAGAGGTTCCACAGCTCGGGACGCTGGTTGCGGGGATCCCACTGGCCGAACTCGTCGCGGAAGCTGAACACCCTCTCCTTGGCCCGCGCCTTCTCCTCGTCCCGACGCGCGCCGCCGAAGACCGCGCCGAACCGGTTCTCCCGGATGCCGCGCAACAGGGTCACGGTCTGCAGGCGGTTCCGGGGTGCACCGGGGTGCTCCTCGTGCGTCCGCCCGGCGTCGATGTCGTCCTGCACCTTGGCCACAACCAATCGCAGCCCGTACCGCTGGACCGTGTGGTCGCGAAAGTCGAGCACTTCGTCGAAGTTCTGACCGGTATCCACGTGCATAACCGGGAACGGCACCGCAGCCGGCCAGAACGCCTTCACCGCGACGTGCAGCATGACTGCGGAGTCCTTGCCGCCGGAGAACAGCATCGCCGGTCGCTCGACGGTAGCGGCGACCTCGCGGATGATGTGCACAGCCTCGGCCTCGAGCATCTCGAGCTGGCTCATCTCATAGGCAGCGGTCATGTCGTGGTTGCCCTTCCGCCGGAGCTCGCCTGACACTAACCCAACACTGCTAGATTTGGCCAGTCTTTCGGCCGGCAGCTACCTGCGACTGACCAAGCAGTGTTTGATTTGCCAAGGGTGGTCGCGCTACCCGGGCTAGCGGGCGACCCGGGCGAGTGCTTCGGCGTGGACGCCGGTGCGCAGTGCGGCCCGGAGTCCGATCTCGGTCCACCCGTCGCCAACGTCGGTCACCGTGCCGGTGACGGTCAGCTCGTCGTGGGCGTACGCGGGGGCAACGATGCTCGTGTTCAGGTGCAGGAGCAGCGCCTGATCCGTCCATTCCGCGACGATGCGCGCCAGGATGCCGTTCGTCGTCAGGCTGTTCATCAGGAAGTCGGCGTTGCCGTGCGCCCGAGCAAAATCCCGGTCATGGTGCACCGGATAGAAGTCCCGGGTCGCGAGCGCGCCGGCGACGATCTGCGTCGGCGTCACGGGAACTACGACCGGGCCGCACTGCTCGCCCGCCGCCAAAGACGTGGCGGCGGCCGGCAAGGGGCGATCGGGCAACTGCGCGGGCGCGGCGAAGGGCGGCTCGAGCGCCCCAGCCGGCCTGGGCGCAAAGTGGAACACCGTGGTGGCGAGCGTGCCTATGGTCGTGCCCTCGGTGGTGGTGTAAGTGGTTCGGCTCGTGAGGAAGAATCCCGGACCCAGATGGGTCTGCTTCTCCGCGCTGACGGTGACGTACTCGTCCTCGGCAACGAGGCGCTCGCCGACGGGCAGCGGCGCGAGGAACTCCTGGTCGATCGCCGCGGCCAGCGTCCCGGCGTACCCGAGCTCGGCCAGCTTCGCGCGCACGACCTCATCGAGGTCACCGTCCCGAGCCGGCCCGGCCGTGAAAGGCCGATCGGGCTCGAGGCCGGGCATCGTCCAGACGTGCAGCATCGCCGGCGGGGCGATCACGTCGCCGTGGCCGGCGGCCCGGGCCGCGGCGGGATCGAGGTAGACCGGATTGCGCTCGCCCATGGCGTCACACCAGGTGCGAATCGCCGACGCCGTCACGGCATCGCGGGCGACGGCCCGTTGATGGGGCGGCCGGCCGACGATCGACTCGAGATAGTCGCGGGCCGTCGACGCACTTACCGCGGCCACCGGCGCCTTACCGGTGGCACTAGTGTCCCGTGAAGGAAGTCGTTTGCCGGATACGGTGATCCAGGTTTCTGCTCGCAAGGCGGACGAGGAGCCGATACCGCTGTTGTATCGGCGACGAGGACAACGCGGCGAGCGGGAACCTGGGCGCCGCAGGCGGTGAACATACTTCCTTCACGGGACACTAGCGTCCCCGCTCGTCCGTGGTCAGGGCCGGGAGCTTGGGATGCGGCATCGGATGCCCCTGCTCGGGCCGCTCGTCCGGTGCCTCCTTGCGCAGCCACTCGACGGCCTGTCGATAGCGATCGATCATCAGATCGTCGAGGTCGTAGTCGAATTTTGCCTTGTACAGCGGGTATTCGGCCGGCTCGATCGGATTGGCGAGCAGCCAGTCGACGGTCTCGCGCAGCGCATCCTCGGCGCTGATCACCTCGACGTAGCCGAGCTCGTTGCGGACCTTCTCGGCGTTCACGATCATGTGAGGGGCGGCGCCGGGCGCGAGCAGCTCGGCCAACGACGACCGGGAAACGGTGCTCGGAATACCCACGATGTCGAGGTCGCCGCCGGCATAGCCGGCCACGAGCTGCACCCACTGCCGCACCGTGAACTGATCCTCGTCGGCGCAGTTGTACGACTGACCGCCACTGATCTGCGGCTGGTCGACGATCCGCAGCACGACCTCGGCCGCGTTGCGGGCGGCGCACCGGGAGATCACCCACAGTCCGTCGTCGGGAACGATCATGACCTGCCGCCCGTCGAGCACCCGTTTGACGACCGCCCACTCCCACGGCACGACGTTGCGGGGTCCGTAGATCTGCGGATACCGCACGCTGGACACAGCAACGCCGTGCGCGGCCCCGTGCTCGAACACCGCCCGCTCGGCCCCCAGGATCAGCATCGACGCCTTGGACGGCACGTCGGCGGTGTCGGCCTTCGCGCCGTCCTCCCGCGCCATCAGCTTCATGCCGTACGGCGTCGTGTGCTGAGGCTCGACGAATCCGCGATAGACGGGGACGCCGCTGATCGCGATAAGGTGCCCGCAACGGGGCGCAAGAACCTCACCGATGACTTTGATACGTCCGTACATGGCGATCACCACGTCGAACGTCTCGGTGCCGACCGCTTCGGCCAGTGTCTCCGCGAAGTGCGGATCAGCGTGCAAGTGGCGTACCGCAGGTAGCTCGGCCGGCTCGTGAACGCCCCGGTGGAGCATGGTCACGTCGTAGCCCCGTTCGAGGAGCCCGGACAAAACATGAGGGCCGGTCGGACCACTGCCACCGATGACGAGCGCCTTCATCAAGCCCCCCTTCCGCCCGGCGAAACGCTAATCTAGCACTGCTAGATTATTCGTGGTCAACCGAACTTCGAGGTTCGAATCGCTTTGGATCAGGCAGTTCGCTTGGCGCGAGAGGCGCTCGCCGCTTTGGCCCGAGAGGACGATGCGGGCGTGGGCGTCGTCTTGCGGGCCCGGGACGGCGCCGACGACGACCCGCTTCGGGAGCGTTTGCTGGTCCGCGACGCCTCTTTGAGGAGCGCGGCACTCTCGACACTCGACAGGACGGACGCGAGGGCGACCTCGAACAACTCGTCGTCGCTGAGGCCACGCGCCGCCCGGGCTCGTCGGTAAAGGGGGCCCGGCGCCGGCTCCTCGTCGTCGGCAACGACATTCGATCCACCCACGACCTGCAGCGCGCTGACGATCGCGAGCATCTCGAGGGACTCGATGAGCGGGACGATTGCGCTTATGGGGACGCCCTCGGCCTTGAGGCGGGTCACGCTGGCCTCGACCTCGACGTTACCGATGCCCAAGGGAACCCGGCGCAGCATGATCGGGATGAGTTCGGGATGTGCGATCAACGCCTGCCGCATAAGGTACGCGTTCATCGGCATCCAGACTCGCCAGCTGCCCGAATCCGCGCGAGGTGCGGTTACATCGGCCAACGCCAACTGGGTGGCGCCAATCAGAATCTCGTCCTTGCTCTTGAAGTGGTAGTAGAGCGAAGCCCCATTGACGTTCAGCGCCTCACCGAGCCGCCGGATGCTCAGCGCCTGCAGGCCCTCGGTGTCGATGATCTCGAGCGCAGCTTCCAACGCCTTGCGGCGCGAGATGAGACCGACTCTTGGGCGTGCCATCGCTAACCTCCGTCTTGCGGGACCACCGGAGCTTAGCTTCTCGCTGCGGTCGATTGCGGCGACGCGAGCTGATCAGCGCTGACGACCGGCACGCAGATAGACTAACAGTGTTTGGTTGGATCACCAGACTGGCTTCGCCAGTGGATGGCGCGTGACGCCCAACACTGTTGTACCGGGCGAGACGTTCGTCCCCGGCGGCCGACCATTCACCGCGGCGGTCCCGTAGACCGTCAGACGTGATGGTGCGGCCGCTTCACGCCTGGGCGGCCTGCCTGATCACGTCGGCCGTCGCGGCGGGCTGGGACACATAGAGGGAGTGGCTGGCGGCCACCTCGCTCACCGTGGCACCCGCGCGCTCGGCCATGGCCCGCTGTGCCGGCGGCGGGATCATGTGGTCGTCGGTGGCGACCAGGTACCAGCTGGGCTTGCTGCGCCAACCCGGTTGGGTGACCTCGCCGCCCAGAGCATCAACGCCCCAGGGGACCTGCGAGTCGGCCATGAAGCGCGCCTCGGCTTCGGTCAGATCACCGGCGAACGACGCGTGGAACTTGTCGCGGTCCAGGAACAGGAACCCGTCCTGGGGCGGCAGGATCGGCGGCACTGGAGCTCCCGGCTCCGGATCGGCCAGGATGCTGTTAACCGATTCGCCAGTGTCCGGAGCGAACGCAGCGATGTATACCAGGGCGGCGACGGAGTCGTCGGTACCCGCCTCGGAGATCACCACTCCGCCGTAGGAGTGACCGACCAGGACGCACGGACCGTCCTGCGCGCGCAGGACCCGCAGGGTGGCCAGGACGTCGCCGGCCAGCGACAGGGTTGGGTTCTGGACCACCGTGACCCGGTAGCCGTCGGCAATGAGCAGCTCGTGCACCTGCCTCCAGCCCGATCCGTCCACGAAGCCTCCGTGGACCAGGACCACGTTCTTGATCTGCGACATGACCTTCTCCTTTGCGTGGGAACCAAGGAATGAAGTGTTTCGTCAAGGTCTGCCCACGGCATCAGGGATACCCCTCGGCCGAACCCGACCCGGACCCTCGATACGCACATGCGGCCAGGGATGATGCCTTCGTGCACGGTGTATCGCCAGCGTTCGGGCTGTTCGGCCGCGAGGACGCTCTGCAAGTCGTGAGCGACGTCCTGGACCGCGGCGGAAGCGCGGTCGCGGTCGGTGATCCGGGTTCCGGGAAGAGCAGCGTGCTGCGGGTAGCGGCCACGCTGGCGAAGCGGCGGGGCCGAAGGGTGCTTTCCGTTACGCCGACACAGTTCGAGCGAGGACTGCCTTTCGCCGCGCTTGCTGAACTGATCGGCCAGTGTCCGGAGGGGATCGACCGGACGCTTCCGGGTCCGCAGCGGCGCGCCCTGGCGGTCGCCCTGCATCAGGCCGAACCCACTGGGACCGAGGTCGACGCCCTGGCCGTGCCCATTGCGGTCCGAGGTTTGCTGAAGGCGCTGGCCGAGTCCGAGCCGGTCACCGTCGTCATCGACGATCTGCAATGGCTGGACCAGGCGAGCGCCGGAAGCCTCGGCTTCGCGCTTCGCGGCATCTCCGTCGAGCCACACCTTTTCAGCGTCTTGGTCGGAATGAGACCCGATCCGGAGACCGGCGCCGACCTGATCCGATGCCTGGTCGAACCGCGACACGAGTTCGTCCTAGGACGTCTGCCGAACTGGGCGATAGGTCAATTGCTTCGCGAGCGCCTGGGTCCCCGATGGACTCCGCCGATGAGCGACGGGGTGGCCCGGGCTAGCGGCGGCAACCCGTTCCTGGCCCTCATGGTTGCGCAAGCGATGCAGTCCGACGTATCCAAATGGCGCTGGAGCGTCCAGGACGGCCACGACCCCGTCTTTCCGGTACCTCCGAGCCTGGCCGGACTTCTCGGGGAGAAGGTCTCGCTGCTCCCGCAGGACTCCCGCGATGTGCTCCTACTGGTCTCGGCGGCGGGGCGGCTCACCGTCACACAGCTGCAGGAGATCGTCGACGAAAGTCGGCTCCGGTCCGCCCTGGAGGCCGCAGCAGACTGGGAGGTGGCGACCGTTGGCGCAGGGGCGACGGTCACCTTCACCCACCCGCTGCTGGCCTCGGCCATCTACGACGCCGCGACGCCGAGCGAACGTCGGCACGCGCACGGGGTGCTCGGCGAGCTGCTCGACGACCCGGTGGAACGGGCGCGCCATCACGCCCGGTCGATCACGGCGCCCGACGAGGCGGTGGCCCGTGAACTGGAGCGGGCGGCTGACATCTCCCGGGGCCGCGGAGCTCAACAACTGGCGGGTGAGTTGTTCGAGAGAGCTGCGCTGGCCACCCCATCCGGCGCAGCTACGACAGTCGGTTTCGGTCGCTGGCTTCGCGCTGTAGATACCTACAGCGAGGCTGGCGACGATGTGGCGGCCCAATCCGTCCTGGACAAGGCCTCGGCGCTGGCCGTGGTCCCCGAACAGCAGGCCCAGATGCTGGTGCGCCGGATCAAGCTCGCCTGGGACGACTACGCCGCGGATCGGTCCCTGGCCGAGCAGGCGTTCCGGTTGGCACCGAAAGGCAGCGCGGTCCGAGCGGAGATCCTGTACCTCCTCGGCACCGTCCACCAGCTGCAGGGTCACGGCTCGCGTGCCCTACGGCTGACCCAGCTGGCGGTCACCGAGTCCGCCGCAGTAAAGCGCTTCGACGTTCAACTCGCGGCGCTGAACCAACGGCTGCTCATCGAGCGGCTCTGGGGACTGGGCCAGCCCGCGCAGTCGCTACACGACATCGAGCAGCTGGCCGCCAGCCCGGAGCTTGACCTGCCCGCGGCGGCGCTGGCCTTCACTCACGGCTTCTTCGCAGCCTGGAACGACCAGACCGCCGAGAAACACGTGCGGGACGGCATCACGTGGGCAGTCGATGCCGGTCGGTACGGCGACCTGCCCAGCCTCTACGTCAGCCTCGTTCTCATCCTCATCCGCTCCTCGAACATCCGCGATGCCCAGGCGGCGCTGGACGAGGCGGACCGTTCAGGCGCCTGGACGACGGCTGCCGGCCGCCAAGAAGATATGGCCCGCATCCTCGTCCACGAGTACGCGGGCAACCTGGACGTCGCTCGCGAGTTGGCTGAGCGCGCGCTGAGCCAGCCGCGGAACAGCGGGTCTCCATACTGGCGAGGCGGCTTCCTGGCCCAACTCGGATTCGTCGAGACGTCGGCCCGCAACTGGCAAGCCGCGCTGGTACCTCTGCGTGAACTGGCCGAGATCGTCACGAACACCAGGATCGTCGACTTGGAGCAACTGCTCTGGGGAGTCGACTACGCGGACGCCGCACTACAGGTCGGTGCACTGCATGACGTCGCGGCGGCCGTCGCCGTTCTGCGACGCCAGGCCGAGTCCGGCCGCCCGGAGGCCGCCGTTGCCGCCGCGCGCTGCCAGGCGTTGTTGACAGCCGTCCGTGGCAATCTGGAGGATGCCCTGAGCGCCCTTCGCCAGATTGTCGATCGACCGGGATCAGAGTGTCCGTTCGAGACAGCTCGGTCGTGGTTGGCGTTGGGACAGGTCTACCGTCGCGCCGGCCACAAGCGCAGGGCCAGCGAAACACTGGAGGCCGCGGCAAGCGCCTTCGGCGAGTTGCACATCCCACGATGGGCGGAACGAGCCCGGGACGAAGCCAGCCGGGTTGGGCTGCACCCCACTACCAACACCCTCACCGAGACGGAGCGCCGAGTGGCCGAGCTCGTCGGATCAGGACGCTCGAACCAGGAGACCGCGGCGGAACTGTTCATATCCGTCAAGACCGTGGAAGCCAACTTGACCCGGATCTACCGCAAGCTATCCGTGCGGTCGAGAACCGAGCTGGCCAGCCGCTTGAACACCCTCTGAACACCTGCGAGTCAGCCGGACGCGGATCGACGCAACATGACTCGCCCGCCGAGCAAGATGGTCACGCGTGCTCGATGTGGTGATGAACACGTACGCCTAGCGTGATCGCCATCCGGTCACGTGGCTCCGTACCGGTCGTCATCGTCGCGTCAAGGAGCATCCATGAACGATCCGATGCAAGCGTACGAAGCCGCGCTGACTCAGCATCGCTTGGCAGTCGGTCGCGAGTCATGGATCACGACTCTGTCCTCGCCTGGTTGGCAGGCTCAACTCCTGGCCAGGTGGCTCCTGCGCGTCACCGCACACACCGTCACTCTGGCCGAGCAACTCGACCATCGAGTCGTCGGGGTCGATCGCCAGGCGATGATCGGTGAGGCACAAGCGATTGACTGCTGGCTCACCGCGCACCGCTATTACCACCCAGATGCCACAGCGCTGCTAGCGGCACCGCTGCTTCCGGGCGCCCGCGAGTTCGTCCTCTTGTACGAGGACGTCGCCGCCGGTCCTCATCCGCAATGCCACCTCGCGATCCGATACGAGTTCGGTCAGCTGTGGCTCCGCATCGGGCCCAACGTGCTCCAGGGCTGCGACCGGACCTTTGGCGCCGACACACGCTGCTACGCCGCCATAGCGAATCAGGTCGACCTCGCCGCCGAACGCACGCCGATCGACGGCCGGCACCTCGCCGAGTCGCTCAACGAAGGCTCCGACACGCTCGCCGCCATGGTGAACGTCGGCCAGCGGGGGTTAGCGCTCTATTCGGCCTTCTTGGTCGAGTGCCTCCGGCTGGCCGATGCCGACCTCGACTTCTCGTCGTCCGCGCGGGAGATCGTCTAGCGCGACACTAGCTGGCGAGTTCCTCGACGGTCAGACCGAGAGCCGTGTGGGCCGGAACGATCGGTCCGCGCACTTGGCCACTCGCGGGACCAATATGGCTATCGCTAGCCATATCTGCGCCGCGGCGAGCACACCTACCCTCGGATTGACCCGGGCGAAGTCTCTCGGAATAGACGGTGTACCCGGCCGACCAGGCAAATCATCTCGTCCCAGGGTCGTCTATTCGAAATGCACTACTACGGAGAGTGGACATGACGCAGACGCAGCACGAGCCGAGCGATACGGATGCCCCGACCGGGCCGGATTCCGGCCCGATACCACCGAGCCCCGAGCGGATCATGGACCTCGGCTACGGCTTCTGGGGCTCGAAGGTATTGCTGAGCGCGGTCGAACTGGGAGTATTCACGGAGCTGGCCAGAGAGCCGCTGCCGCTCGAGGCGCTGGCCGGCCGAGTCGGTCTGCACCCCCGCAGCTCCAGAGATTTCCTGGATGCGCTCGTCGCGCTCGGCCTGCTTCAGCGCCAGGACGGACGGTATTCCAATGCGCCGGATTGTGACCTCTTTCTCGACCAGGCGAAGCCCTCGTACATGGGTGGTGTGCTGGATTTGGCCACCACTCGCCTATACCGGTTTTGGGATTCTCTGACCGAGGCCCTACGGACCGGGCGGCCGCAGAGCGAGATCAAGGAAGGGGGCGACTTTTTCGGCACCCTCTACCAGGAACCGGAACGGTTGCGGGAATTCCTGCGGGCCATGAGCGCCCTCAGCACGGGCGCGGCAATGGCGATTGCGGAGAAATTCCCCTGGGATGGTTACCGGACATTCATCGACATCGGTTGCGCCGAGGGCGCGTTACCGGTGCAGGTGGCGGCTAGAAATCATCATCTGACCGGAGGCGGTTTCGACCTGTCCCCAGTCGGCCCGATCTTTGACGACTACGTCGTATCAGCTGGGCTGCAGGATCGTCTCCGGTTCTATCCCGGTGACTTCTTCAACGACCCTCTGCCGTCGGCCGACGTACTGGTGATGGGCCACATTCTCCATGACTGGAACCTCGAGGAGAAGCGCGCCCTCATTCAGAAGGCGTACGACGCGCTTCCGGTCGGAGGCGCGCTGATCGTGCATGACACGATCATCGACGACGAGCGTCGGCAGAACGCCTTCGGGCTCTTGATCAGCCTGAACATGCTGATCGAGACCGAAGGCGGGTTCGACTACACCGGGGCCGACTGCCGCGGTTGGCTCACATCGGCCGGTTTCAGCCAGACGCGCGTGGAACACCTCGTCGGTCCCGACTCGATGGTCGTAGCCATCAAGTAGCTGGGCTAGAAGAGCGAGTGGTTGTTGCAGAAGACGTTGGTGGGGTCCCAGGCGATCTTGGCCGCCTGAAGCCGCTCCAGCGTGGCGGTCGGATAGGCGTGGCGCAGCGCACCCGGCGCGATGTCCGCAACAAAGTTCGGGAACGAGCTGGGCTGGCCGTGCCGCTGCAGCCTCGCATTGAGCGTGCGCGTCCATCCCCGGTGTGCGTCGTCTTCGCTGCTATTCCCCCACACCGACAGCAACTGATACGCCCAGGCTGCGTCCCGTCGCGCCAGCGGCGTTGCGTCTTCGGCGACCCGTCCGTAGGCGCCGCCGAGCGGCTGAAGGATCACCGCGGTCAACGGCGACAGGAAGCCGGCGGCGGCCTCGACGAACGCATCGATCGAATCGCCAGCGAGCTCGTCGAGAAATCCAGAGGTCATGTACTCGCGCAGCTGGCCGTACGGGTAGGCCGCGTCGAACAGTTGCTGCACTGCGACATAGGGCATGTCGGTTACGAGGTCGATGGCCGGCTGGCCCAGCGCGGCGAGCGGCGCCACTCCCGCATCTGCCTGCTCGGATGGACCCGCCCAGAGCACGACCGTTGCCAGAACGGGTTGACCGACCAGCTCCGGCGGCACGAATGGCGCGGGCGGTGCGCTGACGAAGGCCAGCCCACCGCACAGTTGATCGGGGGCATCAGCCATCACCTTCGCGTACTCCCTCGCCACCTCAGCGGCCCGGGCCAGCGGGTAGATGCGCAACCCTCCACGGACGAGCGGCCCTAGCTCCAGGAGCTGGAACGTGAACTCGGTGACGATGCCGAAGTTCCCGCCGCCGCCGCGGAGCGCCCAGTGCCCGAGCCGCTGCCGATCGTGAGCCCCGCGACCCCGGTCGTGGACATCCGCCCACCGGTGACCGCCAGCCCGAACTGCTGAGTCGCCGCGTCCAGTTCCGCCCAGGTCAAGCCGGCACCGACGCGGGCCCGGCGGGCAAACCGGTCGACGGTGACGGCCTTGAGGCCGCGCACGTCGATGACGACAGCATCGTCCGCTACCGAGAATCCGGCCGCGGAATGGCCGCCGGCCCGAACGCTCACCGCTAGGCCTCGCCGGCTGGCGTACCTCAGCGCAGCGACGACGTCACGCTCGCTGGCGCAACGGGCGATCGCGGCGGGGTGCCGATCGTAGAGCGTGTTGAAGACGCGCCGGGCGTCGTCGTAGTCGGCATCGCCCGCCTGCAGCAGGTCGCCGTCAACGATGACCTCGTCGGTCCGATCAGGTGTTGACAAGGCGGTTCTCCTTATCGGGTGCTGGATGCTGCCCGAACCGTACGTACGGCAACAGGCTCGGCACATGGCGACCTACAGCCATCTTTGGCTCCACACCTGGCCACGTCAGTACGCCCAACCGACGGATCAGCCGTCCCGCAAGGTGATCCGGTAAGGGCCGGTGTGATGGTCGAAGCCGGTGACCACGACGGTCCACGCTAAATACGCAATGGCTGGCAATACATGGCCAGCGATCGCCATCTTTCGGGGGGTAATAGCCAGGTTGGGGATGCCGTAGTGGGTGCGGCCGCCGCGCAGGGTCACGGCGACAGATAGGTGAGCGGCCCGATCCGGCCGCCGAACTCGGCGAACCACACGTTGCCGTCCGGGCCGGCCGTGATTTAGTGCGGCTCGCTGCTCGGCGAGAGCGCGAACTCGGTCACATCCCCCCGCGTAGCGGACGCCGGTCGGGCGCCGATCACCTGCAGCCATGCCCAGTCCGACGGCCACCGGGGCCAGCCATCGTCCGTACCGGGTCGGCCAGGCACTGGTGCCTTCATCGTGAGCTCCTCATTGCCGATCATCCGAGTAGGCCGGCGTGGCCGGTGGCCGGTTGATAGTCCGGGGATCCGGCGTAGGTGGCGGTATAGCCGTGCAGGGTCACCGCGAGCAGATAGCCCAGCGGGGCGATGCACGTCGCGATACCGTCAGTGGTGGTGGTCGCCGTGCAAGCCGTGACGCCGTCGACTCGCATCTCGACCGACTGACCCCCGACTGGCGCACCGGCCCGGGTGAGGCGGGCCGAGAGCCGCAGCCCCGAAATGCCCGGCACCTGAACGACGAGCTGCGCCGGTTTAGCGCTGAGGGTGGTCGGTGCCGGGTTGACGTGCTGCACCGTGGTGGCCGAACTGGCCTGCAGGTTGGCATCCCCGGAATAGGTCGCGGTGATCTCATGCGTGCCGCCGCGCAACGCCGTGCTGGTCAAGGTGGCCGTGCCGGTGGCATCGACCGCAGCCGTGCCCAACGCAGTGCCACCGTCGGTGAACGTGACGCTGCCCGTCGGGGTCACCGGCGCCGTCGTGGACACCTGTGCGGTGAGAGTCACCGGATCACCGAATGCGGACGGCTCCGGGCCGGTGCTCAGCTGCAGGCTGGACGCGGCCGGAGTGCCGGTGCCGGACAGCGCCGCCGTGTGCGGGCTGCCCACCGCGTCGTCCGCGACGGTGAGTGTCGCCGACAGCACACCAATGGCGAACGGGGTGAACGTCACGTTGATGGCACAGGACTCCCCCGGGGCGAGGGTGGAGTCCGAGCAGTGATCCTCGGTGATCGCGAACTCGCGCGGGTGCGCGCCGCTGATGCCGGCCACGTCGACGGTCAGCCGCGCCGTGCCGGAATTGGTGAGCGTGAACTGCTGCGCCCCACTCGTGGTAGCCAACACCTGCTCACCGAAATCGTGGCCGGCCGGCCTCAAGCTCGCCCACGGCGCGGGGGGCAGTTCGAGCCGCCCGATCCGATCGCCGATCGTCTCGGTGAACCACACGCTTCCGTCCGGGCCTGCCGTGATTCCCTGGAGCCTGCTGTGGGCGCTGATACCGCTGCTGAACTCCGTGACAGTGCCGCTGGGAGTGATTCGCCCAATCCGTTGGTGGTCCTCATCGGTGAACCACAGGTTGCCGTCCGAACCCGCGGCGATTCCCTCCGGATCGCTGCCCGAGGTGATACCGCTGCTGAACTCAGTGACAGCCCCAGTCAGGGTGATCCGCCCGATCCGGCCGCGGCCCTCAGCGAACCATAAGTTGCCGTCCGAACCCGCGGCGATTCCCAACGGGTTGCTGTCCGTGGTGATACCGCTGCTGAATTCGGTGATGGCTCCGCTGGGGGTGATCCGCCCAATCCGGTCGCTGGACTGTTCGGTGAACCACACATTGCCGTCCCGGCCCGTCGTGATTCCGAAAGGACGACTATGGGCTGTCGGGATCGGATACTCGGTGATGGCCCCGTCGGGGGAGATCCGACCGATCCGACCGCCGAAGTACTCGGTGAACCACACATTGCCGTCCGGGCCTGCGGTGATTTGGTCCGGTCCGCCGCCCGTGGTAATACCGCTGCTGAACACGGTAGTGGTGCCGGACGGGGTGATCCGACCGATCCGACCGCCGAAGATGTCGGTAAACCACAGGTTGCCGTCCGAGCCAGCGGCAATTCCGGGCAGGTCGCCTCCGTCCGCGGTAGTACCGCTGCTGAACTCGGTGATGGTCCCGGACGGGGTGATCCGACCGATCCGACCGCCCTCGGACGAGTTGCCCTCGGTGAACCACAGGTTGCCGTCCGGCCCCGTGGCGACGCCCAACGGGCCGCTGTCCGGCGAGAGGGCGAACTCGGTGATGTCGCCGGGGGCGGCGGACACCGGCCCGGCGCCGATCACCTGCAGCGCGCCCAATCCGACGGCCAGCCCGGCCAGCAATCGCGCGTACCGGTGTCGGCCAACCCCACGCCGCGACGCGGCTCGTGCACTCATCATCTTCCCCCGTAGCAACTTGTCCGGCGACGAAGATCGCCAAGGGGCACGCTAGGGCCGCAACATCCCGCCATATATGGCTTGTGCTGGCCATCTTTGGACGAGCGATAGCCGCATTGGCGGCGCCGCGGCGACGAATCCGGCCCGAGCGCCTCGCGACCACCGCGCATCGAAAGATAGCCATGGCGTGGCAGGGCAGCGCGACGTGGACGCCATCTTGGTCTCGCTGCTCACGACCTGGACGCGAGCAGCTCCGTTCGGCTGGCTACGCCGACCTTGCCCAGGACGGCCGAGACGTGGTGGCTGACCGTGTGCCGGCTCAGCACCAGCCGCTGAGCGATCTTGGCGTTGCTCATGCCGTCACGCAGCAGCTCGAGGACGTCTTGCTGGCGGTCGGTGAGCGCGTGCTCGTTTCTCCGCGTGCTAGCGCGCTGGCGGCGCGTTCCACGCCGCTCGCCCATCGCCCGCAGTCGCGCCCGGGCTCGATCGGCGGCCGGCTCCGCGCCGAGCGCGGTGAAGGTCGCCAGCGCGTCACGCACCGCGTCGACGTCCCCGTCCAGACGAGCCAGCGCGGCGTCATACGGCAGGCCGCGCTGGTCGTAGGCCGCCGCGGCGGCGTCCCAGTGCCCGGACAGCTCCAGCGCGTACGGCTCCGCCGCAGGCCCGGTCGGCGGTGAGCCGCCGGCCCGATAGATCCAGCACGCCAGGGATCCCGCCTGCCAGGGATCGCTCATCGGCACGACGCCGGCCAGGCCACGAGACGCTTCGGCGATCGCGCATTCGTCGTCGCCGGCCAGCCAGGCGGCCTCCGCCCGCGCCTCGAACAGCGGGCCGACTCGCGCCGGGTAGGGCGCGAGATACCAGGCCAACGCCGCGTCCAGATCCGACCACGCACCCGGATCTCCGCGCCGGGCCCGGAGCAGCCCGAGCACAGCGACTCCCAGATTGCCGCCCCACTGCGGATCGCATCGCATCGACTCGGCCTCGGCCTCCGCCGCCACCCAGTCCCCGGCCTGCAAGAGCGCGTACGCGCGAACTCCGCTGACGGCGACCAGGAAGCCCCACATGTCGTGATCGCGAACGAGCGCCTCGGCCTCGTCGAGCAGGGGTATCGCCCGCGACGGGTCGTGGCGGTACGCGGCCAGACCCGGCGCGAGAACCGTCAAGATGGGCAGCTGCTCGAGCCAACCATTCGCCACGACCCGATCGCGAATCTCGATCAGCTCCGCCCAGCCGTCATCGCTGACCTGCAGACGAGCAGCCGTGGCGTAGTACTCCACCGAAGCGGCAACATCCGCTAGCTCAAGCGTTTCGGCCAGATCGAGCGCGGCCTGCTCGTAGCGCAGCACCGAGATCGAATCGCCCGTCACGAAGCTCAGCTCGACCATGTTCGCGTAAGCGCGAGCCAGCTCTGCGCTCGGCGGCAGTGGTTGCAGGACACGAAGGGCCTGCACCGCGAGCGAGCGGCCCTCTTCCGTCTGTCCGACGGACCACAGCATCTGTGACAGAACCCGCAAGCAATCGCCCTCGGCGCGTCGATCCTTCACGCCCTGGTGCGCGGCGAGGGCTTGCCGGCCGCGACTGATGGCCGCGTCCAGATCGCCACTCAGATAGTGCTCGCGACGAGCCGAAGCGAGCACGGCCAGGCGATCAGCGCCGGAGAGCTGCTCCGCGAACCCCAGAGCTCGCTCGAAGTGTGCGGCGGCCTCCCGATGCGATCCCACCGCGGCGGCCCGTTCCCCGGCGAGCGGCGCATAGTGCAGCAGCGCAGCATCGTCACCGGCTTGCTCGGCGTGCTGCACGATCTGCGCCAGGTGGTCGCTGGTGCGGCCACCGTCGACGAGCTCGGCCAGCACCGCGCGGTGTAGTTCGACCCGCCGGAACATCGGGATCAGGTCGAGCACAGCGAGGCGGGCGAGCTCGTGCCGGAATCCGACGGCGCGTCCGTCCGACTGCAACAAGCCGTTCTCCAGTGCCTCGGCGATACCGTGTCGTCCGCCCGGAACGATCCGCCACGCCAGCCCGGCGGCCTCCTCCGTCGGGCCGATCACGGCTAGCGCTTCAACCGTCGCGTGGGCCGTCATGGACAGGCGGGCCAGCCGCCCCTGCACCGCGGCCCGCACCGTGGGCGGCACTCCCCCACCAGCCGCCAGGGCCTCGGTGACGAAGAACGGATTGCCGCCGGTGACGCGGTGCAGCTCGTCCGGATCGAGATCGCGTCCCCAGGCCAGCTCGGCCACCGCGCCGCGGCTCAGTCGATCGACCGCGATCCGCCGAACCAGTGGGCTCGGGGCGAGATCGCCGAGCAGGACCGTCAGCGGATGGGTCCGACCGACCTCGTCCCCGCGGTAGGTGATCACGATCAGGACGGGCACGGTCTCGATCCGTCGGGCCAGGAACCGAATCAGGTCGAGTGACGCCTCATCCGCCCAGTGCACGTCCTCGAACACCAGCACGGTCGGCGCCGCCGACCGCTGGAGCTCGGCCAGCACGCAATCGAACAACTGGTGCCCGCTCGACTCGATCAATGCCCGCGCGAGGGCGCGTTCGACCGAATCGCCCAGCTGCGCGGCGAGGTCGACGAGCGGCCCCAGCGGGCGCGGCGTCACGAGCGGCTCGCAACGCCCGACCAGGACTCGCGCCCCCACCTCGTCCGACACGATGGCGCCGAATCGACGGACCACCGACGTCTTCCCGACGCCCGCCTCGCCCGAGAGCAGCACCAACCGCCCCGGCCGCTGCGCCGTTGCCGGCAGCTCGCGCAACAAGCCGGCCAGGACGGTCTCGCGCTCGAGAAGCGCGGTCTGCTCGGATTGATCAATGACTCCCATTGCCATCTTCCCCCCGGAGACGGCCCCCGTGCCGTCCGCGTCTGACCCGATCGGCCGGTTGACCTGACTCATGGTGCGATCGGGCGTTCAGAGTTTGTTCATGGTCACCATGGAAGAACGATCTCCGAGCGCAGCAGGATGACCTATCCCGCAAGACGAGGGATTTCCCGTCGTCGACCCCCTACATTTGGGGGATGCCGTGATCATTTCGGCAACTATTGCCCAGACAATGCGGGTTACGATGCCGGCACGAGGGCTGCGCGGCGGCTCCCGTCCGGGGCGGAGGGCGCATCTGATGGCTACTAGTGCTGCCGTGCTCGAACGGCATACCAACGCGATCACTCAGGCCTGCGCGCGACCGGACAGCACGACCTTGTTCGAGTCCACCTCGGCTCACCTGCGGCAGATCGTGCGCTTCGACGGCGCCCTGTGGTTCGGCACCGATCCCGCGACGCTGCTGCCGACTGCGCCGGTGCGGATCGAAGAGAACGTCGAGCCGCTCCCCAACCAGTGCACCGACTACTGGAACCGCGAGTTCCTCGTCGAGGACGTGATGCTCTACCGCACGCTGGCCCGATCGACCCGATCGGCCGCGACCCTCTATGCCAGCACCGACGGGAACCCGACGCGGAGCGCTCGCTACCGGCAACTCCTGCGGCCGCGAGGCTACGGCGACGAGCTACGCGCCGTGTTCCGCCTCGGCCCCGCCACCTGGGGACAGGTCGACCTGTTCCGTCACCGAACGCGATCTCCCTTCACGGCTCGCGACGTCGACATCGTGCTGGCACTGGCCCCCGCGATCGGCGCGGCGCTGCGCTCGCTGGCCCTCTCGACTGCCACCTCGCCCTCCGGTGACGGGCCGGGCACCGCCCTCTACGACCTGGCCGGCCGGCTGTGCTCGGTGGACGAGAGGGCGGAGCGATGGCTCCGTGAACTCGCCGGCCCGCACTGGAACGGTGATGGCTCGGCCCGGCTGATGACCGCTGTGCAGGCAGTTACGGCCAGGGCGCGCGCCATCGCGGCCGGACGTGACCGAGGACCTGCGACGTCCCGGCTGCGTGCGCCTAGTGGCCGCTGGCTGGCCGTGCACGCCTCATGCCTGCGCGATCCGGACGGCGAGCCCACCCATATCGCTGTCGTCATCGAGCCGGCCAAGTCTGCGCAGATCGCCCCGATCATCGTCGAGGCCTACGGCCTGACCCCTCGCGAACAGCAGATCACCCAAGCTTTGGCCCGTGGGATGTCGAACGTCGAGATCGCCAACCAGCTGCACCTGTCGGCGCACACCGTCCGCGACCACCTGAAGGCCACATTCGCCAAGGTCGGCGTGAGCAGTCGGGGCGAACTCGTCGCGAAGCTGTTCGCCGACCATTACGAACCGCAGATGCAAGCCCCGGCCGCGGGCATCGTCCACACCGAGTTCTAGCGTCCGCGATGACCACGAGCACCGCCGTCTACGAGCGCCACACGACACTCATCAGGCGAGCGTGCGCGCTTCCTGACGGTACAAGCCTGTTCGAGTCCGTGTCGGCCCAGCTGCGGCAGCTGGTCGGCTTCGACGGTGCCGGGTGGGCCGGAACCGACCCCGCGACCCTGCTGCCGTGCGGGCCGGTGCGGTGCGAGAACGTCGATATCCGCCACGACCACCACTCGCCCTGGCACCGCGAACTGCTCGTCGAGGACGTCTTGCTGTTCCGCACCCTGGCCCGCGCCCGGCGTCCGGCCGGGACGCTGTACGCCGCCACCGAAGGGCATCCGGCCCGCAGCGCTCGCTTCCGTGAATTCCTGCGGCCGCAGGGCTATGGCGACGAGCTGCGCGTCGCCTTCCGCGTTGGCGACGGCACCTGGGGATTCGTCTCCTTGTTTCGCGACCTCAGCCGATCTCCGTTCTCCGCCGGGGACGTCGACCTCGTACTGGCGGTCGCTCCCACGATCGGCGCGGCGCTGCGGAAACTGGCGCTCTCGACGGCACCGCCGGCCATCCCAGCCGGGGCCGACGCGCCGGGCACCGCGCTCTACGACGGAGCTGGCCGGCTGTCGTCGCGGGACGAGCAGGCCGATCGATGGTTCCGGGAGCTGGCCGGTTCGCGTTGGGACTCCGCAAGTCGCACGCAGGCGATGGCCGGAGTCATGGCTGTCCTGGCCCGGGCGCAGGCAGTCGCCGCCGGACGCGACCGGGCACCAGCGGTGGCCCGGCTGCGCGCACCCACCGGACGCTGGCTGATACTGCACGCCTCGTGCTTACGCGACCCGGACGATCAGCTCACCCAGACCGCCGTCGTCATCGAGCCGGCCAAGGCGTCCCAGATCGCGCCGATCATCATCGACGCGTACTGCCTGACCCCGCGCGAGCAGCAGATCACCCAAGCGGTGGCGCGCGGCCTGTCGAACGTCGAGATCGCCAACCAGCTGCACCTGTCGGCCCACACCGTCCGCGACCATCTCAAGGCCACGTTCGCCAAGGTCGGCGTCAACAGCCGCGGTGAACTCGCCGCGAAACTGTTCGCCGACCACTACGAACCGCAGATGCACGCGCCGGGCGCCGCCGTGACCCACGCCGACTTCTGACATCGCCCGAACGGCCGGCCTGGACATGTCGTTGCGCGACGTTGCAGAGTTGGCTCATGGTCAACATCGAGGCGACCTGACGAACGCATGATCCGCATCCGCATCCTCGGCCCCGTCGAGCTCGAGGTGGACGGCCGGCCGATCGCGCTGGGTCCACGCAAGCAGCGCTTCGTCCTGGCCGTGCTCGCCCTCGAAGCGAACCGCGCAGTGCCGGTCGCACGTCTGATCACGCTGACCTGGCCGCACCATCCGCCGCGCACTGCTGAGCACGCGATCCGCGTGGCGGTCTCGCAGCTGCGAACGATCTTGGAGCGAGCGGGCGTCGACCCCGACGACCTGCGAGTCGTGACCAGCGGTGACGGATACCTGCTGCACGCGAACAACGTGTTCCTCGACGTCAACGAGTTTCGCCGACTGACCGCCGATGCGCGCACATCAGCCGACCACCCGACCCGGGTCCGGCTGCTCGACGAGGCACTAGCGCTGTGGCGGGGACCAGCCCTCGCCGGCGCAGCCCCCGATGGCCACCAGCTGACGCACAGCCTGGACGATGCTCGCCTGGCCGCAATCGAGGACCGGTTCAACGGACGGCTCCAGCTCGGCGAGCACCGGGCCGTCCTCAGCGAACTGCCGGAGTTGATCGACGCCCATCCGGCAGATGAACGCCTGATCGCCACGTACATGCTCGCCCTGTACCGCAGTGGCCGCGCGAGCGACGCCCTCGCGGCATATCAGCAGGCGCGGACCCGGTTGGTGGAGGACCTGGGGATCGATCCCGGGCCGGCGCTGCAGAGCTTGCACACCGCGATCCTGCGAAACGACGCCGGCCTCGACCTCGCCGAGAGATCACGACCAGCACAGCTCCCCCGCGCAGTCGCCGGCTTCAGCGGACGTCAGCAGGATCTCAAGGAGGTCGATCGCCTGGCAACCGACGGGGCGGTGGTCGTGGTCGTCGGAGCCCCGGGCGTTGGCAAGACGGCGCTCAGCATCCAGTGGGCGCACCGCACCCGTGGCCGGTTCCTCGACGGTCAGCTCTACTTACGGCTGCGTGGCAACACCGCCCCCGTCCGTCCCATAGATGCTCTGGCCTCGCTGCTGCGTGCGCTCGACATCGCCCCCGAGCGCATCCCGACCGACCTGGACGACGCGGCGGCGATGTATCGCACCGCCGTCGCCGAGCGGCATATGTTGATCATGTTCGACGACGCCGCCAGCGCCGCACAGGTTCGACCACTGCTTCCCGGCGGCCCGGGCAACGTCGTCGTCGTCACGAGTCGTGACCGGCTGAGCGGGCTCGTGGCGACCGACGGCGCCTCGCCGCTGCCCCTCGACGTCCTGTCCACCGACGAGGCGACAACCCTCGTGTCGCACATCATCGGGGCGAGCAGGGTCGCGCTCGAGCCGGCCGCGACCGCCGATCTCACCCGGCGCTGCGGCTACCTTCCGCTTGCCCTGCGGATCGCGGCCGCGAATCTCGTCGATCGGCCCGATGGCTCGATCGCCGATCAGGTCGCCACCCTCGACAGCGTCGGCCGGCTGGCCGAACTGCAAGCCCGGGGCGACGAGCAGGCCGGCGTACGCGCCGCCTTCGACTCGTCCTATCAGGTCCTGAGTCCGCCCGCGCAACGCCTGTTCCGGATGCTCGGAGTCGCTCCCGGCCCCGACTTCACCGACACCTCGGCCGCCGCCCTGGCCGAACTCTCGATCGAAGAGGCCGGCACCGTCCTGGAAACACTGCGCACGGCTCACCTGATCGAGGACCGTTCGGCCGGTCGCTTCGCGTTGCACGACCTGCTCCGCGTGTACGCCGGCGACCGGGCCGAGCAGCACGACGGCCGCGACGAGATCGCCGACGCGACCGCGCGACTTGCCTGGTTCTACCTCCGAACCACCGACTCGGCCGCCCGGCTCGCGTATCCCCACATGCAGCGGGTCGCCTGGCCGGGCCTGACCACCGATCAGCAGACGTCGGCGTTCACCGACGATTCATCCGCTGTCGCCTGGTTGGACTCGGAGCGACCCAACCTCGTTGCCGTCGCTCAACACGCGGCCGATCACGGTCCACACGATGTCGCGTGGCTGCTGGCCGACCATCTACGCGGCTACTTCTGGCTGCACCGCCACACCGTCGACTGGCTCGCCGTAGCCGACGCCGGCCTCGCCGCGGCAACGGCGGACCACGACGCCCAGGGCGTCGCCGCCGCGCACATCAACCTCGGTCAGGCCAGCCGTTGGCTGGCGCGGTTCGACGACGCCGTCGAGCACTACGCGGCCGCGCGATCTGCCGCCCAGCAAGCCGGGTGGACGCAGGGCGAGGCCACCGCGCTCGGCAGTCTCGCCAACACGTATCGAGACGTCGGCGAACTACACAGCGCAGCTGAATATCACGGCACGGCGGGAACGCTGTTTCGCCGGCTGGGCAATCAGGCCGGCGAGGCGGTCAGCCTGTCCAACCTGGGCAACGTCTACTGCGAACTCGGCCGGCTGACCGACGCTGCTGATGCCTTGGAGGCCGCCGTGGCCGCCTACCGCGCCGTGGGCTCGCGGGCCGGCGAAGCGACTGCGCTGACCGGCCTCGGCCCCGTCTATCTCGCGCTCGGGCGGTATACGGATGCCTCCGATCGCCTGCGCCGGGCGCTGGCCATCCGCGAGGACCTCAGCAACTCCGAGGGGGCCGCCGACTGTCTGGCCGATCTCGCCAACGTCCAGCGAGAAGCCGGCCAGTACATCGAGGCGGTCGCGCTGGCCACCAAGGCCATCGACATGACGCGAGAGCTCGTCGATCATCGCGTCGAATCCAACGCTCTCAACGCGCTCGGATTCACGCACGCCTGCCTGCTGGACTTCGCCGCGGCGCAACGCGATCACGCCGGCGCACTCGCTCGGGCGGAGGAGAACGACTACCGCTACGGCTCCGCGATCGCTCGAGTCGGGCTGGCCGAAGCTGGGCTGGGTCTCGGTGACAACGCATCCGCGAAGCGCCAGGGCGCCGAAGCACTGACCATCACCCGCCGGTACGGCTTCGCCGTCGTCGAGAGCGACGCGTTGATCGCCCTGGCGAACGTCGAACTGGCCCACGGCGACGTGACCGCAGCCCGGACGCACGCCGACGCGGCGCTGGCATCTCGTCAGCGAACCGGATGCCGGTCCGGCGAGGCCCGGGTCAACGCGCTTGTCGACCAGATCGCGCGCATCACTGCGCTGGGCTGAGCTGTTGGAACATGCTGAAGGCGTTCATCAGCATCCGCGAGTCGACCATCTGGCCGTCGACGACCCGGTCGATGACGACCCCGTTGACGCTGATCTGCCGTTGCGTCGGGGCAATGCCCATGAACTCCTGCTGGTGGGTACCAGTCCAGTGAAATCGCGTGACGACCCGGTCGCCCTCGACGAGCTGCTCGTCGTTGGTCCAGGTGAGATCGGGGAACGCGGCGAACCAGCCGCCCAGCCACGCCTGCAGGCCTTTCCGCCCGGGTTCCTGCCCGGGCAGTGGATCCAGCTCGGCGAACTCGTCGGTGACGAGCCCGTCGGCCGCCGACGGGTCATGGGCGTTGATGACTTCGGCGCAGAAGCGGTTGACGGTTTCTAGCGGGGTCTGGCTGGGCATGGGTCCTCCAATGATCGTTGGGATGTAGCAGGGAGCTCAGAGCGGGAGCGCGTGTCGAAGCAGGCCCTCGCCGGGCGCCCGCCCGGACAGAACGCGGCAGAACTGCACGGCGTCGAGCGCCACAAGTTCACCGCCGCCGTGCAGGGCGTATCGCCCTCCGGCCACGCCTCTAAGGTGCAGGGTGACCGGCTGGTTGTGGCGGATCGCCCACTCGGCGGCGATGTCAGCGATCAGGCGTCCGTCGTGATCAGCGGTGAGCCGCAAGGGCTTTCCGGTTGCGCGAGCGATGTCGACGCGATGCATCCACACGTCGCGGGTGAAGCCGATGTCGAACAGGTAGCCGAGGGGCTGCCAACCCAACCGGGTTCCGTGTAACTCGCCGAGCGGTAGGACGGGCAAGCGCCGGATGAGGCCGGGCAGCCGGCGCCGGGCCCGCAGCGCCGCCGCTGATGTCGTCGCCCACAACGCGGGCAACTCGCTCGCGCGTAGGTGCCGGCGGGCCTGCAACTGGGCTTCGTTCAGGCCGTCGACCCAGTGCGTGGCGTAGTCGAGTCGCTTGATGCGCCGGCGCCCCGCGGCAACTTGTCGCGCGAATTCGAGGGGGTTGGCCTGCGCTTGCGCGGACGCAATGAGGTGCACGGCTATCGCGCGAACATCCCAGTGGGCGCAGTCGGTCCGAACCGACCAGTCCTCAGCAGTGAGTTCGCCGAGCGCGTCGAGCAGCCGGGCATTCTCGATCTCGGCCAGTTCCATCGCCTCGTGATGATCGATTCGGGGTAGGTCACTGAGCGCAATCTCCGACCCGGTCGCCGCCGGCATCAGGCGTCCTTCGCATCGACATGCGCGAAGAACATCGCCAGGACCGCCGCCAGCTGCTTCGTCCATCGATTACCGCCCGGATCATTCGCCACCTGCTGAGCGCCGAGCCCGCCGATGAGCGCGGTGTAGATGTCGACATCAGCCCTTTCGCTGATGCCCGCGGCGCGCAGCCGCTCGGTCACGAAGGCCAAGAACTCCTGGGCCAGTGCGTAGGACTCCGCGGACGGCGTGAACCCGGGAATTGTGCGATGAAACAGGAGTTGCTGGCGGGCCGCATCAGCGACGGCGAATCCCAAGATCGCCCGGGAGAGCGCGACGAGGCCACGTCGGGGGTCCGCCGCACGAGGCGACACGGCCGCAACGTGATCGATCAGCTGTCGATATCCCTGGGCGAACATCGCGTCGTAGAGCCCCGATTTGGAGGGGAAGTAGCTGTAGAGCGACGGCTGACGCAATCCCACCCGCCGCGCTACCTCGTGCAGCGAAACGGCGGCCAACCCCTCGGCCCGGGCGATCTCCCACGCCGCGTCGAGAACCTCGTCGAGGCGGGCCTGCCGCCTGGCCACCCGTGGATCCACCGCCACTGCTCCGGCACTCAATTCCCCACCCCTATCGCTGATAGGAATCCTATCGTCGATAGGTACGGTGTCAAGCCCACGTCACGTGTCTCACCGATTGCTGAGTCGGCGGACGAACTTCAACCCGCTCCACGTCTGATCGATCGCAGCCACTTTCACATCCACCAGTCCGACACCGAGCCCATGTTCTCGGACCCCGCGCTCGCCGAGGTCAGTGGGAACGCCGCTCGCCTTCTTGGGCCAGCACGCCCACAACGCGCCAGCCGTCGCAAGCGACTCGACGAGGGGCGCGAACCGCAGGCGCAACGTGCGCAGGTCCGGGCAGAACACAACGATGACGTCGTACGGTTGGGCACCGCCCGCTCGACGGTGCAGCACCACCCCTAGCGGCAACGGATCCAG
>Ga0137412_10000197_pt1 | contig 38595 bp, 30 predicted proteins | sample CZODoug2_1_16fun_FD_122160 | JGI IMG/M metagenome (GOLD analysis project Ga0137412, IMG submission 122160) | Vadose zone soil fungal communities from Angelo Coast Range Reserve, California, USA - CZODoug2_1_16fungal (Hybrid Assembly) | ecosystem: Environmental > Terrestrial > Soil > Vadose zone...
CGGAGTCGGAGGCCGCCGTGGTGGGACTCGTAGACGTTGAGGACCGTCGTCCCCACCCCCCCGGAGGATCGCGGAGAGGCTCGCAGACGCGAGTTCATCGCCACGGCGGCCGTTGCCTTTGCTCATCGATCAGCCAGTGCCTCCCCCGAGCGCTGGCTGATCGTTGTGCTATAGATCACCTAGGGCTGTAATAGGTGCTTCGACACAGTCGGCCACGAAGCGCAGGAAGCCACCGGCCACGCCGCCGTCGCAAGCTCGGTGGTCGAAGGCCAACGTCAGCTGCGCGATCTTGCGGACGGCGAGCTGCCCGTCGACGGCCCAGGGCCGATCGATGATGCGGCCGATGCCGAGAATCGCCACCTCGGGGTGGTTGATGATCGCGGCCGAGCCGTCTACGCCGAACACGCCGTAGTTGTTCACCGTGAACGTGCCCCCGCGTAGGGATGCCGGGGCGATCGCGCCCGAGCGGGCGTCGGCGGTGTGCGCGCCGATCGCCCCGGCCAGCTGTCGGGTGGTCAACGCGTTCGCATCGCGCACGACGGGGACGACCAGCCCATGGGCGGTCTGCGCGGCGAAGCCGAGATGCACCTCGTCGAGCAGGACGACCGCGTTGTCGTCGATACGAGCGTTGAGTTCGGGGAACCGGCGCAGGCCCAGCACGGCGAAGCGCGCGACCAGGGCGAGCAGACTGACCGGCTCGTCCGGTCGGGCAGCGTTCAGCGCGGCGCGAGCCCCGAGTAGGGCGGTGGCGTCGACGTCCACCCACACCGTGGCCTCGGGAATCTCGCGCCGGGAACGGGTGAACAGCTCGGCGGCCGCGCCCCGGATGCCGGTGAGGGGCAGCCGTTTCCCCGATCGTGCAACCTCTGGCGTCGTAGGGACGCCGAGGGTTGCCCGATCGGTGAGGGCGGCCTCGACGTCGCGGCGCAGGACGGTGCCGTGCGGGCCGCTGCCGGGTAGGTCGGCGACGTCGATGTCGTGCTCGCGGGCCAGCCGGCGTACCAGGGGTGAGATCACCGGGCGGTTGCCGTTCGGTACTGCGGCTGGCGCGGCTGCCGTGGTCGGCGCGGTTGCCGCGGCTGGGGTGGTCGTCCGGGCGCGGCGGTGGCGCCGGCTCGGGGTCGACGTGCCGTAGCCGACGAGCACGCGGCCCGACTCGTCCGCGGGGGCGGTCACGAGGCCCGGCTCGGTGAAGGCCTCCGTCGGGTGCTGCGTAATGGTAAGCAGAGCAAAGCCCACCGGGACGGTGGCGCCGACCTCGGCGTGCAGCTGGGCGACGACCCCGGCGAACGGGACCGGCACCTCGACGCGAGCCTTCGCCGTCTCGACCTCGACGATGGGCTGGTCGACGGAGATCGTCTCGCCAACCCCCACCAGCCACTCGACGATCGTCGCCTCGGTCAGGCCCTCGCCGAGGTCCGGCAGTGCGAACTGGGCCTCCCGCGAGCGCTCGGCGTCAGGCATCGGGCAGCACCGCCGTGTCGTCCCATTGCAGGCGTTCTATGGCGTCGAGGATGCGGTCGACGCTGGGCAGGTGGTGTTCCTCGAGCATCGGCGGCGGGTAGGGGATGTCGAAGCCGGTCACCCGGGCGACCGGCGCGTGCAGGTAGTGGAAGCACTGCTCGGTGACGCGCGCCGCGACCTCGGCGCCGTAGCCGAGGAACCCCGGCGCCTCGTGCACCACCACCGCCCGGCCGGTGCGCCGCACCGACGCGCACACCGTTTCGTCGTCGAACGGTGCCAGCGAGCGCAGGTCGATCACCTCGACGTCGACCTCGGCGGCTTCGGCCGTCTCGAGGGCAGTCGCCACCATTGGGCCGTACGCGATGAGCGTGACGTCGCGGCCCGGTCGGCGCACGAGCGCCCGATCGATCGGCGTGCCGCTCGTCAGTGGGTCGGACGACTTCGCCCAGTAACGGCGCTTCGGCTCGAAGAAGATCACCGGATCCGGGCAGTCGATGGCGGCGCGCAGCAGGTCGTAGGCGTCGGCGGGCGTGCCGGGTGTGACGACCCGCAGCCCGGCTGTATGAACGTAGTACGCCTCGGACGAGTCGCTGTGGTGCTCGACCCCGCCGATGCCGCCTCCGTAGGGGATGCGGATCACGACCGGCAGCTCGATGCGTCCCCGCGTCCGATTGCGCAGCTTGGCCAGGTGGCTGGTGATCTGCTCGAATGCCGGATACGCGAACGCGTCGAACTGCATCTCGACGACGGGGCGTAGGCCGTTCATCGCCATGCCGATCGCGGTGCCGACGATGCCCGCCTCGGCCAGCGGGGTGTCGAAGACGCGAGCCTCGCCGAAGGACGCGGCCAACCCGTCGGTCACCCGGAAGACGCCGCCCAGCGTCCCGACGTCCTCGCCGAAGACGAGCACTCGCTCGTCCGCGGCCAAGGCGTCGGCCAGCGCGCGATTGAGGGCGCGGGCCATGGTGACCGGCTCGGTAAGGACAGGCGCCACGGCAGTCACAGGGCGAGCTCGGAAGCCAGCGCGGCGGCCTGCCGGCGCAGGGCCGGGGTGGGCGTCGCGTACACGTGCTCGAACAACGCGGCCGGAGCGAGCACGGGGTCGGTGTTCATCCGCTCCCGCAAGGACGATGCGACCGCCTCGGCCTCGTCTGCGATGCGCTGCCGCCCGGCGGCGTCGAGCAGGTCGCGGGCACTCAGATGCCGTTCCAGACGGTCGATCGGATCGCGGGCCAGCCAGTGCAGCACTTCGTCCTGGCCGCGGTAGCGCGTCGCGTCGTCGGCGTTGGTGTGCGCTTCGATGCGGTACGTCCGGGCTTCGATCAGCGTCGGCCCCTCGCCGGCGCGCGCGGCGGCCGCCGCCTCGTGCACGGCGGTGTACACCATCGCCGGGTCGTTGCCGTCGATGAGCATCGACGGGATGCCGTAGCCGACTCCCTTGTGCGCCAGGGACGGGGCGGCGTTCTGCTTCGACATCGGGACGCTGATCGCGTAGCCGTTGTTCTGGACGAGGAACACGACCGGCGCCTTCCACACGCCGGCGAAGTTCAGCGCCTCGTGGGTATCGCCCTCGCTGGTGGCGCCGTCGCCGACGAAGACGAGGGCGACCGTGTCCTCACCCTTGAGCCGCGCGGCGTGCGCCAGGCCGACGGCGTGTAGCGCGTTCGTCGCGAGCGGCGTGCACTGCGGCGCCACGCGGTGCTCGTACGGGTCGTAGCCCAGGTGCTGGTCGCCCCGCAGCAGGCTCAGCGTCTCGACCGGGTCGACGCCGCGGGCGATGATCGCCACGCAGTCGCGATACGTCGGGAACAGCCAGTCCTGCTCGCGCAGGGCCACCACGGCGCCGACCTCGCACGCCTCCTGGCCGTGCGATGACGGGTAGACGGCGAGCCGTCCCTGTTTGGTCAGCGCGGTGGCCTGGGCGTCGAACCGGCGTCCGACCACCATGCGGCGGTACAGGTCGAGCAGGATGTCATCGGGCGGCAGGTGCGCGCCCGGCCCGGCTTCGCCGGACGGCGCGAGCAGCTGCAGCGGCTCGGTGCTGGGCAGCAGGTTCCGGGTGAGTTTCTGGCGCGGCGTGGCGACAGTAGACATGGCCTGATTGTCGAGCCGGGCGAGCCAATGTTCCAGAATCTCATCCAGAATCAAGACGATCGGCTCGATCTTCGCTAAGATCCGGCCACATGACCGGATGGATCGGCGACGGTCGCCCCACGGATGGACGATCGGCAGCGCTCGATGACACCGACCGGCACATCATCGCCGAGCTGCGCGTCGACGGGCGCATGTCGATGCGCGCGCTGGCCGCGAAGCTGCACATCTCCCGTGCCGGCGCGTACGCCCGGGTCGAGCGGCTCCAGCGCGACGGCGTGATCACCGGCTACACCGCCGTCGTCGACCCGGAGCGGTACGGCTTCGACATTTCCGCCTACGTCCACATCAAGATCAGCCAGCATTCCTGGAAGGAGGTGCGCCGACGCATCGCCGAGATCCCCGAGGTGTGGCACGGGGCCCTGGTGTCCGGCGAGAACGACCTGGTCCTGCTGGTGCGTACGCACGACGCGGCGAGCCTGCGCGACCTGGTGCTCAACCGGCTGCAGACCATGCCCGACGTGCTCTCCACGCAGACCGTCTTCATCCTCGACGAGATGCAGCGCGCCTTGTAGCGGCCGGCCGCTATCCGATGCGCAGTGTCCAACCGACCCGGATCGCCCTGGTATCGGCGGCGAGGCTGGGATACCGGTCGATATTGGCGGCAGCGATCGAATCCGCTGTGATGCCGTCTTCGGGGTAGCGTCGGGCAATTACCGCGAGGTTCTCTCCCGGTTGCACGACGTGGTCGGGATAATCCGTCCCATTCGTCAGCAGTGACATGCATCAATCGTCGAGCCTGCGTATCCGACTTGACGGAAGTTGACGAAGCTGGACAGTGATCTCTGACGCGGAACGAATGAGGGGGCTCCGTGAAGGCGTTGCCACGGCGGACGCTGCCGGACGGGCCCGTCCGTACGTTGTTCGATGAATTGCACGAGTTGCACCACCGAGCTGGGTGGCCGAGCCTGCGCGAAATGGCGGCCGAGGTCGGGTGCAGCCACACGACGATCTCGGTGGCGTTCACCGGCCCGCGACCCCCCCGCTGGGGGCTGCTCGAGCTGATCGTCGAGACCCTGGGCGGTGACACCGAGCGCTTTCACGATCTGTGGCTCGCGGCGAGCCGGGCTACGGACAGCGCACCGGCCGCGGCACCGGATGCTGCACCGGCCGCATCCGCCACCTCCGCGGTGCCCTCGGTGGCAAGCTCGGAAGAGGTCATCCCCGTAGCGAGCACGGCCGCGCCGCGGGAACTGCCGGCCGACGTGGTCGGGTTCACCGGACGGGTCGAGCAACTGGCCGAGCTGGACGAGCTGCTCGACGCCGAGGCCCCCGGCGTGATCATCGCCGAGGTATCGGGCACCGCGGGCGTCGGCAAGACCGCGCTCGCCGTGCACTGGGCGCACCGGGTGGCGCAGCGGTTCCCCGACGGCCAGCTCTACGTGAACCTGCGCGGATACGACCCCGACAAACCCCTCGGCCCGGACGAGGCGCTCGAGGCGTTCCTGCGCGAGCTGGGCGTCGACGGGTCGGCGATCCCGCCCGAGGTGGCGCAGCGAGCCGCCCGCTACCGATCCCTGCTCGCCGGGCGGCACATGCTCGTGCTGCTCGACAACGCCAACTCCGTCGACCAGATCCGCGACCTGCTGCCCGGCACGCCGTCCTGCCTCGTCCTGGTCACCAGCCGGGACACCCTGCCTGGGCTGGTCGCCCGTTACGGCGCGCACCGCGTCGACCTCGACCTGCTGCCCATCGCCGATGCGACAGCGCTGCTCCGCCGCCTGATCGGCCGGCGCGTCAGCGCGGAACCGGATGCGGCCGAGGCGCTGGCGCAGCGGTGTGCCCGGCTGCCCCTCGCGCTGCGCATCGCGGCCGAGCTCGCCACCTCGCGACCGTCCGCGACGTTGGGCGACCTGGTCTCCGAGCTGGACGAGCAGAAGGGACGCCTGGACCTGTTCGCCGCCGGCGACGACGACTACACCGCGGTGCGGGCCGTCTTCTCCTGGTCCCAGCGCCAGCTCGATGACGACGCGGCGCGCGCGTTCGCCCTGCTCGGCCTGCATCCGGGGGCCGACATCGACGTGCACGCGGCGGCGGCCCTGTTCGACGTCCCGGCGCCCGAGGCCCGGCGGATGCTCGACGTGCTGGGGCGCGCGCACCTGCTCGACCTCCGCGGCCGGGCGCGATTCGGCATGCACGACCTGCTGCGGGCCTACACCGCCGAGCTGGGGGCCCAGCTGGCCGAACCGCAACGCCAGGCGGCCGGCACCCGGCTGTTCGAGCACTATCTCGCCACGGCCAGCACGATCGTCGACTCCTCCGATCCTCGAGGCTGGATCGAGGCCGAACGCGCGAACCTGCTCGCCGTGTCGGCCGCGGCGGTGAGCAGCCGGCCGTCGCTGACCGTCGGGCTCGCCGTCACGTTGATCCGGTACCTGGACGCTCGCGCCTACTACACCGAGGCGCAGGTCCTCGCCGGGTTGGCGCTCGACGCGGCCCGCGACATCGACGACCAGGCCAGCGAGGCGGTGGTGCTGAACCTGCTCGGCGGCGTCCACTACCGGATCGGCCACTACGGCGAGTCGCGTCAGCTGCACGAGAAGGCGCTGACGCTGCATCGGCGGCTGGGCGATCGGTCCGGCGAGGGACTCGCGCTGTACGGGCTCGGCATCGTCGCCTACCGCTCGGGTCAGTATCTCGATGCGCTGGAACGGATCGAGCGGGCGTTGCAGCTGTTTCGCGAGGTCGGCGACCGGACGAGCGAAGGCCACGCGCTGTACAGCCTGGGAGTGGTCGAGCTGCGACTCGGACGGCATACAGCGGCGCTCGAGCACGAGCTGGAGGCGGTCGCGGTCAACCGCGAGACGGGCGATCGCACCGCGGAGGGGCGCTCGCTCAACAACGCCGGGGAGGTGCTGCTGCGGCTTCGCCGATACGAGGAGGCTCGCAGTCAGTACCAGCAGTCGCTGCGGGTTGCCTACGAGGTCGGCAATCACGCGGGCCAGAGCGTCGCGCTGGAAAATCTCGGCACCGTGGCCGTGGAGCTGGGCGAGCTAGACGACGCGCTCGGGTACTACCACCAGGCGTTGGCGATCAGCACCGACGTCGGATACCGGCTCGGGCGAGCGGACGCGCTGCGCGGCATCGGGCTCGCGTACGGCCGCCAGAAGCGCTACGACGAGGCCGTCGACTACCTGCGGCAAGCCGTTGATGTGGCCGACGAGATCGGCGAGGCGGGCGGGCGCACGTTGTCGCTGAACGACCTGGGCGCCGTGCTCGTCGCGGCCGGGCACTCTGACGACGCCGCCGACACGTACCGCGCAGCACTCGAGCTGGCCCGCACCAGCGCCGACCGATACGAGCAGGCCTGCGCACATCGCGGGTTGGCCACCGTGCTCGACGAGCCGCAAGCCGCCGAGCACCGGGACGCGGCGATCGACATCTTCGACGAGCTCGGCCTGCCCGACGCCGACGAGATCCGCCGCGCGGCCAGCTAACCCGCGCTGAGCGTCCTAGCGGGCGCTATGGGTTCAGCGCCGTGGCGATGATCGCCTTCGCCTCGTCCTGGATCTGCGCGAGATGCTCGGGTCCGCGGAACGACTCGGCGTAGAGCTTGTAGACGTCCTCCGTACCGGACGGCCGGGCGGCGAACCACCCCGACTCGCTCACTACCTTGAGGCCGCCGATCGGCGCGTCGTTGCCCGGAGCGGTGGTCAGCTTGGCTGTGATCTTTTCACCGGCCAACTCGGCGGCGCTCACTTGTTCCGGCGACAGCTTGGCCAGGACGGCCTTCTGCTCGCGGGTCGCGGGTGCGTCGATGCGGGCGTAGGCCGGCGCGCCGTAGCGCTCGGTCAGCCCGGCGTAGTGCTGCGACGGCGTCTGCCCGGTGGTCGCCGTTATCTCCGACGCCAGCAGCGCCAGGATGATGCCGTCCTTGTCGGTGGTCCACACCGAACCGTCCCGGCGCAGGAACGACGCGCCGGCGCTCTCCTCGCCGCCGAAGGCCACCTCGCCGGAACGCAGGCCCGGCACGAACCACTTGAAGCCCACCGGTACCTCGAGCAGCCGCCGCCCGAGACCGGCCGCGACGCGATCGATCATGGACGAGCTGACCAGCGTCTTGCCCACGGCAGCCGCGTCGGGCCAGGACGGCCGATGCCGGTAGAGGTAGTCGATGGCGACGGCCAGGTAGTGATTGGGGTTCATCAGGCCGGCGTCGGCGGTGATGATGCCGTGCCGGTCGGAGTCGGCGTCGTTGCCGGTGGCGATGGTGAAGTCGTGCTGGCGGGCGATGAGCGAGGCCATGGCGTAGGGCGACGAGCAGTCCATGCGGATCTTGCCGTCCCAGTCCAGGGTCATGAACCGGAACGTCGCGTCGACCAGCGGGTTCACCACGGTGAGGTCGAGCCCGTAGCGGGACGCGATCTCGCCCCAGTACGCGACGCTCGCTCCGCCGAGCGGGTCGGCGCCGATCTTGACGCTCTTGACGGCGTCGAGATCGACGACAGTCGGTAGCGCCGCCACGTACTCGCCGAGGAAGTCGTACCGCCCCGGCCGTACCTTGGCGTACGGAACGCGACGGACGCCGTCCAGCCCGGCGGCGAGCAGGGCGTTGGCCCGGTCCTGGACCCAGCCGGTGATGTCCGTACCGGCCGGGCCGCCGTCGGGCGGGTTGTACTTGAAACCGCCGTCGGACGGCGGGTTGTGCGACGGGGTGACCACCACTCCGTCCGACCCGGGGTTGGCCAGGATGGCCCGTGACACCGCCGGGGTGGGCGTGTAGCCGTAGCGCGAGTCGACCAGCACCGTCACGTCGTTGGCGGCGAAGACTTCGAGCGCCGACACCTGGGCCGGCTCGGACAGCGCGTGCGTGTCCGCCCCGAGGAACAGCGGACCGCTGATGCCCTGTGCTGACCGGTAGTCACAGATCGCCTGGCTGGTGGCCAGGATGTGGTCCTCGTTGAACGTCGCGGAGAACGACGAGCCGCGATGCCCGGACGTGCCGAACGCGACCCGCTGCTCGGGCACCGCCGGGTCGGGATGGGTCGCGTAGTAGGCGGTGACGAGCTTGGCGACATCGACCAGGTCGGCCGGAGTCGCCGGAGTGCCGGCGCGCGGATCGGTCATGCGCCGATCCTCGCATCCGCGCGCGCTCAGGTGCGCAGCGCGAAGTCCAGGGCTTCCTCGACGCCGGTGTAGAAGTCGCGCGGCTGATGCCCGCCGACGTACACGCGTCCCTTGGCGAGCACGCATTCGGCGTCCACTCGCTCGGCCGCCGGCACGTCACCGCCGGAGCGCCAACCCGATGCTGGTGCGACCTCGGTGCCGGCGACGATCCAGGCCAGCCCGGCGATACGGCCGCGCTGATAGCCCGAGCCCGTCTCGTCCAGGCTCTCGCGCAGCCACTTGGACAGCGTCTCGACCAGGTCGCCCGTTCGGCGCAGAACCGGACGTGGGCGGGCGATGCCCAACGCCCGGACTGCTGATACTGGATCGCAGCCGGTCCGATCCAGTATCTCCGCGGCCAGACAGTCGGCCCAGCGCAGTGGCGGGCCTTGCTGGCCCAGCTCGTACGCCTCGTCGCTGTCATTGCGCCGCACCGTCGCGACGAAGCTTTCCGTCGCGGCGTCGTACCCCCAGGTCGAGTGCGCTTCCCACCCAAGAAGGCGCACTCGAGCCTGGAAGGTCTCGCCCGGGGGGCGATCCCGGTTCTCTGACCAGTTGGTTCGAGTCATGACAAGTCGCGTCATTGGCCGCGCGGGTACAGACGTCCAGCCGGGTGGCGTTCACGGCTGGCCGCGGCGAGTAGTGCGTCCAGCTCGTCGTTGAGGTCGAAGTCGGCCTCCAGCGCGAGCGCGGGCACTCGGAACTGTGGTCCCTTGGCGATAGTCGAGGGCCGGGTGACGCGGTGCGCGCCCGAACGAGTGACCAGGCGCAAGCGCGCCGACTTGCCTGCATCGAGGTGGCGTGGCTCAGACATCGTCTTCTACTCCCACCGTGACCGTGTCGCACGTACCGGCCAGTAATCGCCGGTTCATGGAGTAGACGGAGCTGCACACCGATCGTGTCGCTGTTGTGGCGCAGCGATGCGTGATCAGGGTCACGAGCGCGACGAGCGCTGGTCGTGAGGGCTTCCGGTCCGCACGCTCTCGTGATCAACAGCCCGTCAACCAGCGATATCGCCAGCTGACAGGCTGTTGATCACGATCCCTTGTGCCCCCTCAGCGGGCGGGCCGGGCTAAATGAGCGGGTAGTCGGTCGGCGGCGCGGTGTACCAGAGCTCGGTGTACTCGGCGTGCAGCATCGGCGGCGGCGTGGTCCGCGGACCGGTCGCAGTGACCGAGAAGTCGTGCTGCGGCCCGAACCGGAGTCCGCTCACTCTGCAGGTGGCTCTGGTCGGGCTGTTGATCGTGCAGCGGTTGACGCTGAGCAGCCGCAGGTTCTGCGGGTGCACGTCGGTGATCTGCCACTGCGGCGGCACCGTAACCACTAGCAGGCCGGGGAGGATGTCGAACTGGACGGACACTTCCACGTTGAGGAGGCTCACGTAGATCGTGGGCGGGGGCGGCTCGCTCGGCGGCGGGGTGCTCGGCGGGGGCGTGCTCGGGGGAGTCGTCGGCGGGGTGCTCGGTGGCTTCGGTTTGGGGCTGGGCGCCGCCGGCGGGGCCGCCTTGGTGGACGGCGGAGTCGGCGTCGGCGTAGGGGGAGTGGGCGTCGGCGTCGGAGTCGTCGGGGGCGGCACCGGCGGCGGCACGACCGGCGGCTTCGGCTTGGGCTTGGGCTTGACCGGTGGCGGGCTGGGCGCGGGCGGCTGCTGCACGACCTGCGCCGGCGGGGTGGGCGGCGGCGGGGCCGCCTTCGGGTGCCCGCCCTGGTTGGCGGCGACGAGTCCGGCGGCGATACCGGCGACGGCGACCACCGAGGCGGCACCGGCGAGCACGCTCGGGCGCACCAGCCGGCGCAGCTGCCCCAGCCCGACGAGGTGCAGGCCGGTCGAGGCGCCGGCCGCGTGCAGGTAGCCGACGGCCGCCGCGCCCAGGATGACCGGAGCGACCAGCACCTTCAGCGACTGGTTGACGTCGGTGATCTCGGCGACCACGGCCTTGCACCGCTTGCAGTCCTTGAGGTGGACCTCGACGGCCTCGTGCTCGCGGTTGGACAGCGCGCTGCGCACGTACTCACCGACGCGCAGCCGCGTCCACTCGCACTGCTCGGCGTCGGCGAGGCGCACGTGTTGCTGCAGGAACGCCTGGCGCAGCCGCTCCTTGGCCCGGACGGCCCGCGACGAGACGCCGTTGGGGGTCGTGCCCATCAGCGGGGCGATCGCGGCCGGCGTCTCCTCCTCGACGAGCAGGTGCCAGAGCAGGGTGCGCGAGCTGTCCGGCAGCGACGCCCACGCCTTCCAGGCCGCGGTCTGCTCGCCCTGCTCGATGGCGATGTCGGCGGCCGAGTCACCGGGCGTGCCCTCGAGCTCGGTGTCGTCGTCGGTGAGGCTCACCCGCTGGTAGTAGCCGCGTCCGGTGTCGATGTTGACCCGGCGCAGCGTGCTCAGCAGGTAGGGCCGGAACGCGCCGTCCGGACCGCCGCCGCCGTCGAGGGCCCGCAGCACCCGGTAGAAGCTCTCGCTGACCAATTCGTCGACGTCGCTGGCCTTCGCGATCTGCCGAGCCAGGTTGCGAGCGGCCGTCTCGTGGCGGCCCCAGAGGACCCCGTACGCGTCGCGATCGCCCGCACGCACCGCCGTGATCAGCTCGGCGTCGCTGGGCTCGCTCGTCGTCGCACTGCGCTCGGGTTCCATCACCAGCTCCGGGCTCCAGAAAGTCATCCGGACGCTACTCGCTCACAGGTCCCCATGTCGCGACACGATCCGCCTCCTCGCTCGTCTCCACAGTGGACGAGGCGTGCCTCGCAGGGGTGGGCACGCCGAAAAGATGTGGGGTGAGAGATGGCGAGTCCGGGAGCGCTCCGGCGCACCTGGCGCGAGTCGAGCCTCACGTCGTCCTGGCCCGAGACCACCGAATGGTGGACATCGGGGGTCGACGCGGTGAGCGATGCGTTGACCCGTAAAGGGGGCGATGTTCGGGCTGCCGGGGAGGCGCTGGGCCGCCAGCGGGCAGAGGCAGGTGTCTACCTGGACGAGACACGTGCCGATGTCCGCGTGGCGGCCCGGGCCGCTTCGCTGCGGGCGGTGCCGACCGCCGAGCTCGTCGACGCCGTCACCGTCGGCTGGGTCAACCGCATCCTGGACGACCTGTTCGCGGCGCCCTGCATCGACCCGCTCACCGAGCTGGTGCCGGTGCAGTACCTCTCGACCCGGATCGGCGAGCTGTGGGCCGAGGCCCGGCTGCTGAACGAGCCGGTGCAGAACACCCACACGCTGGTGATCGTGAAGGCCGCGCCGGTGCGGCATCCGATCGAGCGCGAGACCCACATGATCACCATCCAGATGGCGCTGCGCTCGGCGTTTCGCGGCGGCGAGACCCTCGCCCGGATGGGGCGCACCACGGCCGCCGCCCTCTCGCTGCGCGCCACCGAGCGGCTGCACCCGTCGCTGGCCGTGCTGCGCGCCGAGCTCGGCATCGCCATGGACGAGCGGCGCCTTCCGCTGACCCGGTTCTGGCTGGAGTCCGTGCCCCGCGACCCGGAGGCGTTGGCCGCCCTGCTGCGCGACCTAGCCGTCTGAGCCGTCTGAGCCGGTTTTGGTCACCAGTCGTCAGATATCCGCACTGGCGGCCAAAACCGGGCGGCCTAGTTGGTCAGGACGGCCTGGATCTGGGTGACGTGGGCGATGTAGCGCCCGCTGTCGTCGGACATGTCGGTGCGGACGGCGATCGTGGTGCGCCCGACGTGCAGTGGCCGCGAGGTCGCCGTCACCGACCCGGATCGCACCGCTCCGGTGAACACCGTGCTCGACGAGATCGTGGACGTGCGCGCGCCGTCGGGCAGGTTGAGGAACGCGCACACGGCGCCGGTGCTGTCGGCCAGGGTCATGATCGCGCCACCGTGCAGGACGCCCCCCGCCGTGGTCCGCTCCGCCGCCCAATCGAGCTTTCCGACGACCTCGTCCTTGCGGGCGGCGAGCAGCTCGATCCCCGTGACCCGCGCGAAGGGCATGAACGTCAGCATGTCGTCAGGGCCCATGCGGAGGAGTTTGCCGGATCGGCCACCCACCCGCAGCGTCGACCTTGGCATGATCGGGGCATGACCCTCGTCGCCGGCGTCGATTCGTCCACGCAGGCTTGCAAGATCGTTGTCCGGGACGCCGAGACCGGGGCGTTGGTGCGGCAGGGCCGGGCGCCGCATCCGGACGGAAGCGAGGTCGATCCCGCCGCGTGGTGGACCGCGCTGCAGGCCGCGCTGCACGAGGCGGGCGGCCTGGACGACGTGGCCGCGATCTCGGTCGGCGGCCAGCAGCACGGCATGGTCTGCCTCGACGAGGACGGGGCGGTCGTCCGGCCGGCGCTGCTGTGGAACGACACCCGCTCGGCCCGGTCCGGCACCGAGCTGGTCGCCGAGCTCGGCGGCCCCTCCGCGTGGGCGGATGCCGTCGGATCGGTGCCGCTCGCCGCGTTCACCGTGACGAAGCTGCGCTGGCTGGCCGAGCACGAACCGGCCAACGCCGCCCGCACGGCGACCGTCTGCCTGCCGCACGACTGGCTCAGCCATCAACTGGGAAGCGCGGAGCTGATCACCGATCGCAGCGACGCCAGCGGCACCGGGTACTGGTCGCCGGCCACCGGCGAGTGGCGCCCCGACCTGCTGCGCCGGGCCCTGGGCCACGATGCCGCCGTGCCCCGCGTGCTGGGGCCGGCCGAAAAAGCAGGCGAGACCGCGACCGGCACGGTGATCGGGCCGGGCGCGGGCGACAACGCCGCGGCGGCGCTCGGCATCGACGCGCGCCTGGGCGATGTCGTCGTCTCGATCGGGACGTCCGGCACGGTGTTCGCGACGACCGCCGCCCCGACCGCGGACGCGAGTGCGATCGTCGCGGGCTTCGCGTCGGCGACCGGCGACTTCCTGCCGCTGGTGTGCACGCTGAACGCCGCCCGCGTGCTGGACGCCGCCGCCACGATGCTCGGCGTCGACCACGCGCGGCTGGCCGAGCTGGCGCTCAGTGCGCCGCCCGGTGCCGGCGGGCTGACCCTCGTGCCGTACTTCGAAGGTGAGCGCACCCCGGACCGCCCCGACTCCACCGCCGCCCTGCACGGGATGCAGCTGGCCAACTCGACGCCGGCGCATCTCGCCCGAGCCGCCGTCGAGGGGCTGCTGTGCGGGTTGGCGGACGGCCTCGACGCGCTGGTCGAGCAGGGCGTGCCGGTCGAGCGGGTGATCCTGGTCGGGGGCGGGGCCCGGTCGGAGGCCGTGCGGCAGATCGCGCCGATGATCTTCGCCCGTCCGGTCACCGTCCCGGAGCCGGGCGAGTACGTGGCCGACGGCGCGGCCCGCCAGGCGGCGTGGGTGCTGACCGGCGAGCGGCCGCAGTGGCAGCTCGGCGAACTCGCGACGTTCAAGGGCGAGCCCACCTCCGCCGTCCGGGCGCGCTATGCCGAGGTGCGCGACCTCACGGCGTCCCGATGACCCGTCCGGGCAGCACGGCCAGCAGCTCGTAACCGCCGTCCGGTGTATGCCGGTGCGCGAGCGTGCCGCCCAGCAACTCGGCCCGTTCGCGCAGGCCGATCAGCCCGTGACCGCCGCCGGGCAACTGATCCGCCCGGGGTACCGCCGGGGGTGCCCCGTTGTGGATGCGGACCCGGATCGCGCCGTGATCGGGCACCAGCTCGACCGTCACCTGCGCCCCGGTCGCGTGCTTGCGCACGTTGGTCAGCGCCTCCTGGACGGTGCGGTACGCGGCCCGCTCGATCGGTGCCGGCCACTCCCGCGAGAGCACTGCGTCGGCGCACAGCTGCGCGCCGGTGCCGCTGTCCAGGACGAGGCGGGGCAGGTCGGTGAGGCGAGGCTGCGGGGTGACCTCGCTCTCGGGGCGGTCCTTGTCGCGCAGCACGGCCACCATCTCGCGCAGCTCGGTCAGCGTCTTCGCGGCCAGCGTGCGCAGCGTCGCCGCCGTCTCGCGAGTCGTGGGGTCGGTGGACGTCATCCGCAACGCCCCGGCCTGCACCGCGATCAGGCTCACCTGGTGCGACACGACGTCGTGCATCTCGCGGGCCAACCGGGTGCGCTCCTGCGTGAGGACGGTGTGCGCGGCGAGCTCGTTCTCCCGCTCGCGCCGGGCGCTCAGCTCGTCCAGCTGGCGGGCCAGCTGCTCGTAGGCGCGCAGCAGCAACCCGAGGCTGGCCGGTCCGCCGACGATCAGCAGCGCGAACACCACCTGCTGCCCGTCGTAATCGGTCGGAGCGCTGCCCCCGGGCAGCAGGAACATCCCGACCACCTGAGCGACGGCGACCACCCCGATCACGCCGGCCGCCAGCCGCCGGTCCCGGACCCGATGCGCCAGCGTGAACGTCGCCACGAGCTGCGCCACCAGGGCCGTGCCCCAGATGATGTTGGGCAGGCCGAGCAGCATCGTCGCCATCGGATAGCGGCGACGGATCGCGAGCGCGGCCACCGCGAGTGCCGACACGGCCAGCGGGCCCACGTGCGCGGGCGTCGACAGCGCCAGGTCCAGGGCCGCGAAGGTGATGATGAGCGCCTCACCGGCGAGCGTCGGCCACCTTCCGGCCGGCCACCCTCTCGCCGGCCATGCCCTGGCCGGCCAGGCTCTCACGTCGAGCCCACCAGCCCGGCCCGATGCGCGAGCACGGCCGCCCGCACCCGATTGGCGGCGCCGAGTTTGGTGAGGATGGCGCTGACGTACTCCTTGACGGTGCCGACCGACAGGAACAGCCGCTGGCTGATCTCGAGGTTGGACAACCCCTCGCCGAGCAGGGCGAGCACCTCGCGTTCGCGGTCGGTCATGGCGGCGATGAGCGCGGCGACGTCCGGGTCGGCGGCGGCCGCCACGTAGCCGCCGATGACCGTGCGGGTCACCACGGGTGAGAGCACGCTGCCGCCGGTGGCCAGCAGGCGCACGGCGTGGATCAGCTGCTCCGGCTCGGTGTCCTTGAGCAGGAAGCCGATGGCGCCGGCCCGAAGCGCGGCCATCACCTGGTCGTCGGCCGCGAACGTGGTCAGCATGGCCACCACCGGGGGCTCCGGCAACATGAGGACGCGGGCCAGCACGGTGATCCCGTCCACCTCGGGCATCCGGATGTCGAGCAACACCACGTCCGGACGGTGCCGAGTGATCTCCTCGACCGCGTGCACGCCGTCGCAGCTGACGACGACCTCCATGTCCTCCGGCACGGCGAGGATCATCGACAGGCCGGAGCGGACGAGGGCCTCGTCGTCGACCACAGCTACCCGCAGCATGTGGCCAGTGTGCAGCCGCCACCTAGGTGTGGGCCACAGGCCGATCGGACTGAACGCGGCCGACCTTCGACTGCGGGAGTCCCGACCGCAGACGGGTGCGCCGCCGCGAGGCGTATCCGACGATCAATCCCAGCGAGGGGGATCCGCATGGCGCTGACCAGCAATTGGACGCTCGCCACCTTGGTGCAGGCCGGGCGTCGCTACGCGGTCAAGCGGCCGAGATTCCAGTAGCCCTTGACGTAGAGCTGGTCGTTGGCCAGCCCCAGGGCGTGCATTCGCGGGCGCAGGGCGGCCACCGCCCGGCTCTCGCCGAGCAGGTAGCCGTGGCCGTCGCCGGTCGGCGCCGGGAACCCGTCGAGTGCCGCGCCGAGCAGATCCGTCCCGCCGGCCGGGGCATCGCCGCGATGCAGCCAGCGAACCTCGGCGTCGACCGGCAGCTCGTCGGAGGCGTCGCCGATCTCGATCAGGGCGAAGGCCGGCGCGTCGACCGCCGCGGCCAGCGCCGCGATCGCCGGCAACGCCGACTCGTCCCCGACGAACAGGTGCCAGGCGGCGTCGCGCAGTTCGAGTTTGCCGCGGGGTCCGAAGAACTGGATCTCGTCGCCGGTCGCGGCGGTGGCCGCCCAGCGGGCACCGGGGGCGTCGCCGTGTCGCAGCGCGTCCACGTCGAAGCGGCCGTCTCGGTAGTTCGTGATCGTGTACCGGCGCTTGACCTTGCGGCCGGTGTCGTCGGTGAGGACGACCTCGATGTCCTGCGCCGGGCGCGGCGCGTCGAGCGTGGGCACCTGCAGGGTGATCCGGCGCATCCGCGGGGTCAGGTCCCGGGTGGCGACGACGGTGGCCGTGTGCAGCGGTGTGCGCCGGATGACGGTCATGCCCCCAGTCTTGCGGAAGGGACGGGCGGCTACGGTCGTTATGAGTGGACGTCCCCCCGATAGAGGAGCGAAATGCCGATCAAGTTGACCAAGGTCGCCTACACCACGTCTGCCTCCGCCAAGGGTGGCCGCGCCGGGCACGTGCGCAGCGCCGACGGGGTCATCGACCTCGACACCGCCCAGCCCGGCACGACCTCCGAGCCGGCCGCCAACCCCGAGACGCTGTTCGCCGCCGGCTACTCGGCCTGCTTCCAGGGCGCGCTCCTCAACCGGGCCAAGACCCAGGGCGTCGACACGTCGGACTCGACGGTCACCGCCAACGTGTCCTTCGGGCCGAGCGAGGACGGCGGCTTCGGCATCGCCGTCGAGCTCGAGGTCAGCATCCCGGGCGTGGATGCCGCCAAGGCGCAGGAGCTGGTCGAGCTGGCCCACCAGTTCTGCCCGTACTCGAAGGCCACCCGCGACAACATCGAGGTCACCCTCACGGTCGTCTGACCCGATCGTGCAACTTTCTGCGGCGTGAGACCGCAGAAAGTTGCACGATCGCGTCGGGGCGCATGATGGCCTGGTGGCAATCAGCGTGTTCGACCTGTTCTCGATCGGCATCGGGCCGTCGTCGTCCCATACCGTCGGCCCGATGCGAGCGGCCCGCACGTTCGCGGTCGGCATCGCCGACGACGGCCTGCTCGACCGGGTGACCCGGGTGCGCGCCGAGCTGTTCGGCTCGCTCGGCGCCACCGGGCACGGGCACGGCAGCGACCGCGCCGTAATCCTCGGCTTCGAGGGCGAACGCCCTGAGACGATCGACACGTCCACCGTTCTCGCCCGGGTTGCCGTGGTGCGCGAGCACGGTCGGGTGAGCCTGCTGGGCAAGCACGAGGTCGCCCTCGTCGACGACGACCTGGTGCTGCACCGCCGCACGTCCCTGCCGTTCCACCCCAATGGCATGCGCTTCTACGCCTACTCCGCGTCCGGAGAGGTGCTGCGCGAGCGGACGTACTACTCCGTCGGCGGCGGCTTCGTCGTGGACGAGGCGGCCGCCGGCGCCGACCGGATCAAGGCCGACGACACCCCGCTGCGCTACCCCTTCACCACCGGCGCCGAGCTGATGGCGCACTGCGACGCGTCCGGGCTGCCGGTCAGCGGCGTGATGCTCGCGAACGAACTGGCCTGGCGCAGCGAATCCGAGGTACGACAAGGGCTGCTCACCATCTGGGACGTGATGCAGCAGTGCGTCCGCAACGGCTGGGCCCACGAAGGCACGTTGCCCGGTGGCCTCAAGGTCCGCCGGCGCGCCCCCGAGCTGTATCAGCGGCTGTGCGACGAGCCCTACTCGACCGATCCGCTGCGCGTCATGGACTGGGTCAACCTGTTCGCCCTCGCCGTGAACGAGGAGAACGCCGGCGGGGGACGGGTGGTCACCGCACCGACGAACGGGGCGGCCGGGGTCCTGCCGGCGGTGCTGCACTACTACTGGCGCTTCGTGCCGGGCGCCTCCGAGGACGGCGTCGTCCGCTTCCTGCTCGCCGCCGGCGCGATCGGCGTCCTCTACAAGGAGAACGCCTCGATCTCCGGCGCCGAGGTGGGCTGCCAGGGCGAAGTCGGCTCGGCCTGCTCGATGGCGGCCGGCGCCCTGTGCGAGGTGCTCGGCGGGACGCCCGCGCAGGTCGAGAACGCCGCCGAGATCGGCATGGAACACAACCTCGGCCTGACCTGCGACCCGGTCGGCGGACTCGTCCAGGTGCCGTGCATCGAGCGCAACGCCATGGGCGCGGTGAAGGCGATCAACGCCGCCCGCATCGCGCTGCGCGGCGACGGCGAGCACATCGTCAGCCTGGACAAGGTGATCAAGACCATGCGCGAGACCGGCGCCGACATGAAGGTCAAGTACAAGGAGACCGCACGCGGCGGTCTGGCCGTCAACGTGATCGAATGCTGAGCCGTGCCGACTGAGCTGAGGACCGAACGGCTATTGCTGCGGGAATGGCGCGACGACGACCTCGAGCCGTTCGCCGCGCTGAACGCCGATCCGCAGGTGATGGAGTACTTCCCGTCCGTGCAGACGCGCGAGCAGAGCGACGCCTTCGTGCAGCGGATCGCCGGGCACTTCGACCGGCACGGCTACGGCCTCTGGGCGGTCGAGCTGCTGGATGGCTCGGCGCCGTTCGTCGGTTTCGTCGGCCTGCAGGTGGTTCCGTTCGAGACTCATTTCACGCCGGCCGTCGAGGTGGGTTGGCGTCTCGCGCAGCACGCTTGGGGACGGGGCTACGCGACCGAAGCCGCCCGGGCCGCGATGGAGTTCGGGTTCGGCGAGGCGGGGTTAGCCGAGATCGTCTCCATTACGGCGGCGGTCAACGAGCGCTCGCAACGGGTGATGCGCAAGCTCGGCATGCACCGCGACCCGGCCGGCGACTTCGACCATCCGCGAATGCCGGAGCCGCCGCTGCGCCACCACGTCCTCTACCGTCTGGTCGCGTCCAGCTAAGCGACTGCTCCGGCCACGGCGTCGGCGGGTTCGCCGGTGGGCAGGTCGGTCTTGCGGACGTTGATCAGCAGCAGTGCCGCGCCGATCGCGATGACCCCGAATACCGCCGCGGCCAGGAAGCCCATCGCCGACCCGTGCGCCTGAACGGCGTGCAGCGCGTGAACCGCGGCGGAGTCCTGCCAGGCGGCGGGCGGTGCCTTGGGACCGCCCGCGTGCTCGACATTGAGCTGCTGCAGATGCTGCAGCGCCGTCGGATTGGACGCCAGATCGGCCGCCTGGGTCTTGCCGGCGTTCCGCGAGCTGGTGGCGAACACCGTCGCCAGCACGGACAGCCCGATCGAGCCGCCGACCTGTTGCCCCACGTTGAGCAACGCCGAGGCGATACCCGCGTCGGTGTTGGCGACCCGGGAGACCGCCACGACCGTGAGCGGTACGAACAGCATGCTCATGCCGAGGGCCAGCACGATCAGGCCGGGCAGCAGCTCGCCCCAATAGCCCGTGCTGGGATCGACCCGGGCGTACCAGAGCAGCGACACGGTCATCAGCACGCTGCCCGTCGTGATCAACACCTTCGGGCCGACCCGGGGCAGCAACTTCGCGACCGTCTGCGAGCCGAACGCGATCACGAACGGGAACGGCAGATATGCCACCCCGGACTTGAGGGCACTGAATCCCATGACCTGCTGGTAGAAGAAGGTCAGGAAGTAGAACATGCCGAACATGCCGGCGCCGACCACCAGCATGATGATGTACGCGCCGGCGCGGGCGCGATTCTCGAAGATCCGCATCGGCATCATCGGATGCTCGGCGACGAACGCCTCGATGAGCACGAACGCGACCAGCAGCAGGCCGGCCAAGGGGAAGAGCAGGTAGGTCTGCGGGTTGTTCCAGCCGTCCCGGGCGGCGTGGATGAACGCGTACACCAGGGCCACCATGCCGCCCACCGACACGGCCGCGCCGAGGAAGTCGAAGCCCCCCTTGAGCCGCTCGCTCTCGTGCAGGTAGAAGAACGAACCGGCCACCAGCAAGACACCGATCGGCACGTTGACGTAGAGCACCCACCGCCAGGTGGCGTACTCGGTCAGGATGCCGCCGAGCAGCAGTCCGAGCGCGGCGCCGGCGCCCGAGACGGCGGCGTACACCGCGAACGCGCGGTTGCGTTCCTTGCCCTCGGGGAACGACACGGTGACCAGCGACAGCGCCGTCGGCGAGGCGATCGCGCCGCCGAGGCCCTGCACCACCCGTCCGCCGAGGAGCAGCGGGAACGTGTTGGCCAGGCCGCCGAGCAGGCTGCCGAAGGAGAACAGGGCCAGTCCGACGATGAACATGCGGCGTCGGCCGAGAATGTCGCCCGCCCGTCCGCCGAGCAGCAGCAACCCGCCGAACGCGAGCGTGTAGGCGTTGATCGCCCACGTCATGTCGGTCTGCGTCTTGTGGAAGTAGGCGCCCATGGAGGGCAGCGCGATGTTCACGATCGTCGCGTCCAGCACGACCATCAGCTGGGCCCCGGCGATGATCAACAGGATGAGCGCCGGGTGTGCCGCGCGCCGCGCGCCGGTCGGGGCCGCGAAGTCTGTCCCGCTCACCGGCCTGCTCCGTTCCGTATTTACGGTCGTCAAGACTGAACACGTCGACGTTTCCAGGGTGTAACGTAGGCAGACACCTATAAGAGACGCAACCGTGCTCTAGCGATAGACCTCAGTTGATACACAGCCCATCGTCCATGAAGGGTCTGACAATCGTGACCGCGGCGCCAGTGAATTTCGCCCAGCGCGTGACAGCCCACGCGCCGGACGATCAGCGCCCTGTTGGCCCCCGAGCGCAGCGACGCCGTGGTGTGACGCTGGAGCGGGCGATCCACGCCGCGGTCATCGACGAGCTGGCCGAGGTCGGCTACGTCGGGTTCACCATCGAGTCGGTCGCGGCCCGGGCGCACACCGGCAAGGCCAGCATCTACCGGCGCTGGCCGACCAAGCAGCACCTCGTGATCGACTCGTACTGCGCCAAGTTCGGCGAGACGTTCGACCTGATCGAGGGCTGTCTCGGCGACACGACGACCACCCGGGACGCGCTGCTCCAGGTCGGCCGGCGCATGGTCCAGGTCGTGGGTGATGCCGGCGAGGCATTCCGGGCCGCCGCCTGCGAGATCAGTCGCGACGCCGAGTTCGCCGCCGAACTCGAGCAGCAGGTGAACTGCCCCAAGCGGGCGGCGATGCTCCAGCTGCTGCGACGTGGCGTCGCCCGGGGCGAGGTGCGCCCCAATGCCGCCTGTGAGCTCTACGGCGAGGTGCTTCCGGCGATGATCACGTCCCGGCTGATCGTGCAGAACCTGCCGATCGCCGACGACTACCTGGTGCGCATCGTCGACGACGTCGTCATGCCGCTGCTGCGTCCGGCCTGATCCGCGGACCGACTTTCGGCAGCCATTTCAGAACCATTGGCGGGTGCCGGTGGCTCAGGGTGATGCGGCACCATGGTGGCCGAGCGCGCACGCAGCGCGTTCGGCCCAGCTGCAACGAAGGAGCCTGGCAAGGGTGCTGTCTACGCCGTCGCGAGAACGGGTGACCGTAGAGCCGACCCGCGGGCAGCGCTTCCGGGCCGGCTACCTGAGCCGTTCCCCGCGGATCATCTCGGCCTTCGCCGCCCTGGTCGGCCTGCTGACGCTCATCGGTGGGGTCCTGGCGTCCGAGCGCGAACGGGTACGGGCGATCACCGACCCGCTGGGCATCCCCGCAACCGCGGCCGCCGCGGCCGTGAGCACGGTCGCCGGGTTGCTGCTCCTTCGGCTGGCCGCCAGCCTGCGTAAACGCAAGCGAGTGGCCTGGGTGGCCTCGGTGGCGGTCAGCTCGGTGCTGGTCGTGGCGCACATCCTGAAGGGCCACAAGGTCGCCGAGGCGGCGGTCGCGTTCGTCTTGCTAATCATGCTCGTGACGGCCCGCTCGGAATTCCGGGCGAAGGCCGACCCCGCGTCGCGCTGGTTCGCGGCACGCGTGTTCTTCCAGTTCGTCGCTGTGGCGATCGTCTACGGCGTCGCGATGCTCTACGTCAACGCCGACAAGCACGTCATCGGCCATCCCTCGTTCGGCGCGCGGCTGCAGGAGGTCGTATACGCGCTCGTCGGCGCGGACGGCCCGGTCGGCCTCACCGGCGAGCGGTTCAGCGACATCTTCCACGGCACCCTGCTCGGATTCGGCCTGCTTACCGTCCTGGTGGTCGCGCTGCTGGCGCTTCGCCCGTCCGAGCCGCCGTGCTGGCTCTCGTCGAACGACGAGGAGCGGCTGCGCGGATTGCTCGACCGGCAGGGCTCACGTGACTCTCTCGGCTACTTCGCGCTGCGTCGCGACAAGTCGGTGGTGTGGTCGCCCACCGGCAAGGCGGCGATCACCTACCGCGTGGTGCAGGGCGTAGCGCTGGCCAGCGGCGACCCGATCGGTGATCCCGAGGCGTGGCCGGGCGCCATGGACGCGTACCGGCAGCTGGTCGACGAGCACGGCTGGACGCCGGCGGTCATCGGCTGCAGCGAGCTCGGGGCGACGGTGTTCAAGCGCGAATGCGAGCTCGCCGCGATCGAGCTCGGCGACGAGGCGATCGTCGAGGTCGACGACTTCAGTCTGGACGGCCGCCCGATGCGCGGCGTCCGGCAGGCTTGCACGCGCGTCGGGCGGGCCGGGTACGACGTGCAGGTGCGCCGTACCCGCGACATCGATCGGGACGAGTTCACCGAACTGCTGCGGGTCGCCGCCGCCTGGCGGGGTGCCGCCGTCGAGCGCGGCTTCTCCATGGCGCTCTCGCGGCTGGGCGACGTCGCCGACCGCGACTGCGTGGTCGCCACCGCCCATCAGGACGGCGTCCTGCGCGGCATGCTGCACTTCGTCCCCTGGGGCTCCGACGGGCTGTCGCTCGACCTGATGCGTCGCGACCGCAGCGCCGACAACGGCCTCAACGAGCTGATGATCGTGCGCTTGATCGAGGGCTGTTCGGAGCTCGGCGTCCGGCGCATCTCGCTGAACTTCGCCGTCTTCCGTGACGCCATCGAACGGGGCGAGAAGATCGGCGCCGGCCCGGTGCTGCGCGCCTGGCGCGGCGTCCTGATGTTCGCCTCGCGCTGGTGGCAGATCGAGTCGCTGTACCGGTTCAACGTGAAGTTCCGCCCGGATTGGGAACCGCGCTTCCTGTCCTATCCGGCCACCCGCGACCTGCCCCGTATTGCGATCGCGGCGCTCGAGGCCGAGGCGTTCCTCGTCCGCCCCCACGTGCTCAAGCGGCTCGTCGGCCGGGGTTGACCCGTCCGGTCGGTGGTCTCGTGAGCCGGCCGCCGGGTGGACGGCGTGGCGGTGGAACGTCGCGACGTCTTGTACCCTGATGCGTCGGTGGCCCGGTGGCCGCTTGGAGGCTTCGCCTAGTCTGGTCTATGGCGCCGCACTGCTAATGCGGTTTGGGTCTAAAGCCCATCCCGGGTTCGAATCCCGGAGCCTCCGCCACCACCCCCGGAATCCGGGGGTTTCGTGCGCCTGAACCCCTGACCCCGAGTCCGGCTGACTACGGCAAACCACGGCTGACAACGAGTATCTGGGCCGAATACGGGCCGAGGTTCGGCCGGAGGGGTCAGAGGGTCATAGGGGGTCACGGGCAACTCGCGCCTGCGCGTAGAGGGCACCCCCTCTGACCCTGTGAACCCCTCTGACCCCCTGTGACCCGTTGCCCGCGAACGACTGCCCGGCGTCGTCGGTTCGTGTGACGATGAAGGCATGGCAACCGACGTTGTGATCAGGGGTCGTCGCAACCGGCAGGTGGAGCGTTTCTCGTCGAACATCGACCCGGCCGACGAGGAAGAGTGCATCGCATTGCTGCGCCGCCGGGCCAGGGAGCTGCGCATGGACGTGTCCGAGCTGTCGCTGCACGTCCTGGTGAAACGCCGCTGGCGGACCTACCGCGTGTAGGACGCTGGTCGGCGACAGCGCGACGAATCGATCGGAGAGAATGGCACGCGTGACCACAACGCCGGACCCAAACGCGGAGTGGTGGACGACCGCCGACGTCGCTGCGTACCTCGGCATCGGAAGCGCGACCGTCAGCGCCTACCGAATTCGTGGTCAGATGCCCCAGCCCGATATGACGATCGGCCGAACTCATGTGTGGCGTCCCGCTCACATCGTCGACTGGCATGAACGGCGGCCGGGACCTGGCCGGCACGGTTCGCGCACAACCTCACCCAGTTAGCTATTAGGCCAAAGGAGAGTCCGGGTTGGACTCGACACCCGCACCGCTAGACCACGCGGCGGCTCAGCGCGCTCTCGTAGGCATATGCGCGGGATGAGCATCTCACTCTTAGGCCGATCTCCGTAACTGCGTTTACGGGATGAAGATCGCTCGGCCGGGCAGCTAGGGAAGCGCTGATCAATCCCGCCTGCTGCACGCCACGGCGCGATTGATCAGCGCTTCCCTAGTCCGAGAACGGACCAGCGCGTCGGTCAGACTTCGGCGACGTCGCCGGTGTAGACCGTGAACGTCGTGCCGCAGCCCTCCGCGTGCTTGCGGGTCTCGGCCATCTCGGGGGTCGCGGCCGAGGCCTTGAAGGCGTCCTCACTGGGCCAGAACAGCTCGGCGATGAGGTACGGCGTGCCGCCCTGCGGGTGACTGAGCTGGAAGCTGCCCAGCCCGGGCACGGCCTTGACGAGGGGGACGTGCTCGTCGGTGTAGCGGCGGTCGAAGGCCTCTTTGTCGGCCGGCTCGTCGTAGACCACGGTCAGTCGGTACATCGGCAGTTGCCACCCTTCGGCGTCGGTGTCAGATATGTGAGGTCCTGTCACCCTAGGGATCTACTGATCTCTGTGATCGTCCGGCCCGGCGGCTGGCCGCGGGGTCTGGTGATCGCGAAATCATGGGGTCGTGGACAGCGAGCAGCCTTTCCTTTACTGATGTCGAGTACGGCAACCGTCGGCGGGTCTCGCGGCGTGAGCAGTTCCTGGAGACGATGGATGCCACGATCCCGTGGGCGACGTGGGTGGGGTTGATCGAGCCGCATTACTACTCCGATCGGCCGGGCAAGACGGGTCGCAAGGCCAAGCCGGCCGCCACGATGCTGCGGATGTACCTGCTCCAGGTCTGGTTCAACCGCTCCGACGAGGGAGTCGAGGACGCGATCTACGACTCCTATGCGATGCGGAGGTTCATGGATCTGGACTTCGCGATCGAGCAGGTCCCGGACGCGACCACGCTGCTCCACTTCCGACACCTGCTCGAAGCCCACAAGGTCGGGGAGAAGCTGTTCGCGGCGCAGACCGAGATCTTCGAGCGTGAGGGATGGATCATGCGGGGCGGGTCGATCATCGATGCCACCATCATCGCTGCGCCGTCCTCGACCAAGAACGCCTCCAGCACCCGCGACCCGGAGATGCATCAGACGAAGAAGGGCGACCAGTGGTACTTCGGGATGAAGGCCCACCTCGGGGTCGATGCCGGCACCGGGTACGCCCACACGGTCACCGCGACCGCGGCCAACGTACATGACCTCGAAGAGGCACCCAACCTGGTGCGCGCCGACGATGAGACCGTCTATGCCGACTACGGCTACCAGGGGGCAGCCAAGCGCCCCGAGATCACCGAGCACGAGCACCTGTCGAAGATCGAGCGGCGCATCGCTGCACGTAAAGGCGCGCTGAAGACGATGACCGACCACGACCGTGCGATCGAGTCACGCAAGGCGGCGGTGCGGGCGAAGGTCGAGCATCCGTTCCTGATCGTGAAGCGGGACTTCGCCTTCACCAAGACCCGCTACCGCGGGATCGCGAAGAACCTCAACCACCTCCAGATGCTGTTCGCCTCGGCGAACTGGCTGATGCGGGCCCGTGCCATCGCCCTGACCCAGGCGACGGCGTAGCGCCAGCCCGCCCGAAACACCGGCCGAGGCCCCGAAACAGGGGCAGCGGGACAGGAACCCAAGGGTGCACGGCGCCCGCCGAGACGACCCTCAACGCCGGTCAACCCCGTCACGTCCCGAGTGGCCCGTTGATCAGCGAATCCCTAACGGACCCGGTATGGCCGAGTCGCGGGCGACGTGCGCTCAAACAATGGACTTGCTGTCGAGCCGGATGTGGTCGATCGCCCAGTACCAGTCGTTGCCGGCGTTGAACATCCGGAACCGCAACGTGACCGCGCTGGCTCCGGCCGGCACGGCGAGTTGCTTGCTGACCTCGGTGTTCTGGGCGTCGCCGCCGGCGTTGTCGTTGCCGGTGGCGTCCGCGCTGTAGAGCAGCACCGGCACGGGATCTCCGACGTCGAACGTGGCGGTGACCGCCGCGGTCTGCACGGCGTACTGCAGGTAGTGCGAATCGAAGACCAGGTAGAGCTTCGACGTGCCGGCCGGGATCGGCACCGCCGGCGAGATCAGCGTCGAGTCGAACTTCCCCTTGCTGGACGGGCTGCCGGTGTCGTCCCAGTCGTCGGGGTCGGCGATCGCCAGGATGCCCAGGCCCAGGGCGAAGTTCTGCCGGTCCTGTCCCTCGGTGTTGAACATCCGCTTGGTCATGAACGTCCAGCCCTGCGTGTCCCGGGTGCCCTGCGGCATGGCGGGCGCGTTGAGGACAGACCAGCCGGCGGGCGCGGTGGGCGTCCAGCCGATCAGGCCGGCCGGGGCGGGGCGGTCCAGGGCGGTCTGCAGCTTGTCGGTCAGCGACTCGAAGTCCTGATCGAGCAGGTGACCGGTCATCACCGGTGCGACCAGCGGGGTCACCTCGGTGTTCGCGGTTACCGTCCGCCCGCGGGCGCGGCCCCGCACGGTGGCCCGCAGCGCACGGGGGTCGGCGTTGGTCAGGTCGGCCGGCGAGGTGACGTCCCAGGTCGCGGTGACCTGCTGCCCGGTCGCGACGCTCGCCGGCGGCGCCTTGACCGCTTTGGCGGTCCAGCCGGCCGGGACCTGCAGGTCGGCGCCCAGACCGCTGACGTCGTCGGCGGCGGTGACGGTGAGCGTGAGCCGGGTCGGAACGCCCGGGACGATCACCAGATCGTCGATCGTGGTGGATGCCTTGGCCAGCGTCGCGGCGGTGAGCAGCACCGGTGCGAGCGCCGGAACGGAGGCCGCCTCGGCGATGGCCAGCCGGTCGCCGGCCCGGCCGTGCAGCAGCAGCCGCAGCCGGCGCGGGTCATCCTCGGTCAGGCTTCCGGGCGCGGTGACCTGCCAGGTCGCGGTCGCCACCTGACCCGCGGCCACCGTGGTGGGCGGGGCGCTGAGCGTTGTCACCGTCCAGCCGGGCGGAACCTGCATGTCGGCACCAAGACCGCCGACGTCGGTGTCGGAGGCGGCCAGGTGCGCGGTGAACTGCGTCGGCCGGCCCGGGACGATGCTCACCTCGGTGGTGTGGGTCGGCGGCACCGGCAGCGTCGTCCAGGCGAGCAGCGGATCGGGCAGGCCGTGCGCCGGGTCGGTTATCCCCGCCTTGCGGGACGGCAGCCGCCCGGCGGTACGGCGCAGGAAGTACGAATCGCCGGGCGCGGTAACGGCCACGTCGTACCAGCCGTGCCGGGCGATGGGTACGTGCACGGTGCGCTCGGCATGCCCGGGCACCCGCACCTCACGGACACCCTCGCCGTACGCGAGGTCGCCGACGAGGAAGGTCTGCGCCCGCCGGGTACCGTTCGTCACCCGCACGGAGAGCCCGCGAGCGCCGGGACGCAGGTCGGCATCCAACGCCTCGTCGCGTCCGCGCAGATGCCAGAGTGCGCCACTCGGGCCGTGCACGCGCAGATCGAAGCCGGTGTCCTGCAACGTCCACGCGTCGGCCAGCCGCTTACCACCTTCGACGGTAAAGAAGCGGGGCAGCTCGCCCGGCTCCGGATAGACGGCAAACACCGCGGCCTGCGCGCCCTCGTTGCAGTACTCCAGGCGCAGCGAACCCTTACGCAGCCGGCTGTTGAGGGTAAGCGCGTACGGCAGCGGGCGCAGCGTCTTGGTGCCGCGCTGCTGCCGTGCGAACACCTGCGGGCTCGGGATGGTCGGGGCCGGTCGACCGGCGGCGTCATCGCTCTTCTTGCGGTTGCCACTGGTATCCGGCAGTTGCGGCCACTGCGGTTCGTCGCCGGAGAAGTCGAATGCGGACACCAGGTCGCCGGTGATTGCGCGCCGCCACGGGCTGATGTTCGGCTCGGTCACGCCGAAGCGCTGCTCCAGGAACTGGATCACCGACGTGTGATCGCAGACCGCGGAGTACACGGCGCCGCCGCGGCTCCACGGTGAGGCGACGAGCAGCGGCACCCGCATGCCGAGGCCCAGCGGCGAGGGCCCGGTGACGAGCTTCTCGCCGGCCGGGAGTTTCGCCGACCAGGAGAGCGTGCCGTCGGCGCCGCGTACCCGGTATTGCCCGGCCTGGTTGGTGACGCGGTGGGCGATGTTGCCGCCGGCGTCGCTCACCCGGACCACGACCTCACCGTCGGTGTTGACGGTGCTCCTGCCCCGGCCGGCGCCCAGCGGCGGCACCGGCGGTAGCAGGTGGTCGAAGAAGCCGCCGTGCTCGTCGTAGTTCAGGATGAACGCGCTCTTCGCCCACACATCGGGGTTGTCCGCCAGCGCCGCCAGCAGCTGCGCGGTCAGGTGCTCGCCATTCGGCGGCGCGTAGTCGGCATGCTCGGACAGCGCGGCCGGGGCGACCAGCCAGGAGACCTGCGGCAGCCGGTCGGCCTTGACGTCGGCGGCGAACTCCGCGACAAGCGCATCGCCCATGGCGAACGGGTCGCCCTGCTGAGCGCTATTGCCCGCCATGACCATGCCGCGCTCATAGAGCGACGAGCCCGGTTTGGCGTTGTGGAACGCCGTGAACCAGGCCAGCGCGTTGTCGTCGAAGTTGTCCAGCGCCTGGTAGGTCTTCCAGCTGACGCCAGCGGCTTCCAGTCGCTCGGCGTAGGTCTTCCACTCGTACCCGGCGGACGTCTCGGTGTTGTCCGTCACCGGGAGGTCGCGCACGGTGCCGCCGCTGGTTCCGGTCATGAAGTGCTCGCGGTTCGGGTTGGTGCTGGTCGGGATGGAGCAGTAGTAGGCGTCGCAGACGGTGAACACCGACGACAGCGCGGCGTAGAACGGCATGTCGGCCGGCTCGTAGAAGCCCTGGCCCAGCCAGCCGCCGCCGCGCCGCGAGACGTAGCCGTCGGCCACGCCACCGGCCCACGCGTTCATCATGTCGACGTACCCGAATGCCGGGGCGCCCTGCCGGTAGGCATTGGTGTGCGCGGCGTTCATCGTGAACGGCCCCAGCCAGCCCTCGGGCCGGGTCGCGTCGGGCTGGTAGAAGATCGGCAACCCGTTGATGCCGCGCACGGCCGTGCGGTCACCGAGGCCGCGGACACCGGGCGCGGTGCCGAAGTAGTGATCGAAGGCCCGGTTCTCCTGCATGAAGATCACGACGTGCTTGATGTCTTCCAGGCGGCCGGGGCGGGCCGGCGTGGCCAGCGCCTGCTGGACGCTGTGCGGCAGGGCCGCCAGGGCTGACGCGCCGACGACACCGCCGAGGCCGGCGAGCACGGTACGGCGGGAGACCACAACGCTCATCGGGTGACGCTCCGATCTTCGAGGAGGATTCGGGGGAGAGGGTGAATGGGTGCTGGCAACCACCCCATCGTGCGGCGGCATCCGGATCAACCAGCGTTCGGTGAACTCCGCCGGCATTCGCCTATGGGGGCTATAACCCGAGCCACGACGAGACCTTCGCGCGCTCGATGAGCGATTTCCGGCCGCGGTTGTCACCGCTCGGATTTGGTTGGGCGGACATGGTTGGCGATCGGTCGAGAATTGCCCTGCAGAATAAAGGAAATCGCCCTTGCCAAGTACGACGGCGAGCTACTAAGATCGAGCGTATGTTCGATGTCGAGGCGCCTGCTCCGTCCTGGTCGGACGTGCTTGAGCATCCCGATGAGATCGCCGCGGAACTAGCCAACTCGCGGCCCGCGCCGCAAGACGCGATCGCGTTGTCAATGCTGGATCCGCGCGTGTTGTCGGCGGCGGGGCGGGTGGATCTGCTCGTCGCGTTGGAGCGGCAAGCGGCCTGGATCGCGGCGGCGCAGCAGCGGGTGTTAGCCAGCGTGGCTGCCGATCCCGCCGCAGTGGCTAGAGGATCGGATCGAAGCTGGGCCCGGGAGGATGTGGCGTGCGCGCTGATGAGTTCGCCGGGATTTTCCGAGGCGAGCAGCGGCTTTGCGGGAAAGAGCGACGGGTACACGGATTTGCTGCTGCACCACAAGTTGACGTGGAAATACGACCGCGCGGAGAAGGGAAACGTCTTTCAAGCGGCAAAGCTGGGTGGCACGGGGCGCTATACGCTGGCGCTCGGGTTTGGAGCGAGTGCGGCAGCGGCGATCGATGTAACGAAGAAGTCGCTTGGGCGAAAATTTGCGGAAGTGAGCGACGAGTATGTGGCGGGTTGGAAGGAGTATGTGAAGGGCTTGCGCAAAGTGGATGCGCGCTACGAGAACGAGTTCCAGCTTGCGGCGATGGTGCTGAAGGCGCATGAAGACAAAACGTATCGCGGCGCGATGATCGCTTCGATGACCATTCCATGGGGATTCGCGGCGAAATCGGACACGGCGGAGGTAGGCGGTTATCACCTGGTGTGGGCTCGGGACCTTTATGAGGTGGCAACCGGGTTGATGGCTGCGGGCGATCGCGCGGCGGCGGATCGCGCGCTGACGTATTTATATACAGTGCAACAGAAGCCGGACGGGGGCTTTCCGCAGAACAGCTGGTTGGACGGGCGCGCTTACTGGAAAGCGCTGCAAATGGATGAGGCGTCGTACCCGATGGTGCTGGCGTGGCAACTGGGGCGGACGGACGCGGAGACGTGGACGAAGCATGTGCGGCCGGAGGCGGAGTTTGTGATGTCGCACGGCCCCGTGACGCAGCAGGAGAGATGGGAAGAGGTGGGAGGCTATTCGCCTTCGACGATCGCAGCGGAGATTGCGGGGCTGGTGTGCGCTTCGGATATTGCGCGGAAGAACGGCGCGATTGCGGATGCCGAGCGCTATATGAAGACCGCGGATGACTGGGCGGCGCATATCGAATCTTGGATGGTGACGACCACGGGGCACTTGGGCAAAGGCGCGGGGGAACCGGGCTACTACATTCGCATCGACAACAACACGGATCCGAACGATGGATTCAAGCTGGACACGCGCAATGGCGGCGGAGTTTGGGACGAGCGCGACGTGGTGGACGCGGGCTTCCTGGAATTTGTGCGGTTGGGAATTCGGCCGGCGAGCGATCCGATCATTCGGCACTCGGTGGAGATTGTGGATGGCGCGATTCGCGTGGAGACGCCGAACGGGCCGTCGTTTTACCGATACAGCCACGATGGTTATGGCGAAACGTATTTTGGCGGACCGTGGCAGGGGGAAGGCATCGGGCGCACCTGGCCGATTTTTACGGGAGAGCGCGGCGAGTATGAAATTGCCGCGGGGCACGATGCGACGCCGTATTTGACGGCGATGCTGCATTTCGCGAACCAGGGTGGAATGATTCCGGAGCAAGTGTGGGATCAAGCGGAGCCGACGCGAGCGGGATTTGTGTTTGGCCGGGGAACGGGCAGCGCCACGCCGCTGGCATGGAGCATGGCGCAATTCCTGCGGCTGGTGGTTTGCGTGGAAGAAAAGCGAATTGTGGAAACGCCGAGTATTGTGGCGGATCATTTCTTGAAAGGCCGGAGGTAGTTCGAGTCTTACCTGCCGGGAAAGCTCCTTGACCTTTGGGAGCGTGTTGCAGGAACCGGGCGTGTTGGTTAAATTTGTAGTGCCAGCGCCCGGGTGGCGGAATGGCAGACGCTGAGGACTTAAAATCCTCCGGGGATTTTTCCTCATGTGGGTTCGACTCCCACCCCGGGCACCATTTCTTCCAACATTTTGAGAGCTCCCCGTTTGCCTCACAAGAATGATTCGATCTGCATTTGCTCTGCGCTGAAGCGGCCAGAAACCGACAGTTTTGCCTGTTGAATTGAAAATTTGAGTGGAACTCAGAAATAGAATGATTGGCTGGAAGTGCCCAATTACCGTCACCGGGCCGAAAACTGGCATTTAGACAAGTATCTAACTCTCGCACCTCGGCATCCAACCAAAATCGGATTTTTCCGGGAGCACCCAAGCGGGTGTTCTTGACGCCGGATCAACCGCCCGATCCGGCGTCGAATACAACAGAGGAAGAGATTTTCAGGGAGACCAGGGGTATGTATAGGCCAAACTACGCGTTCGATTCGAGCATTACCGCACGCTGCGGCGCGAGCCGGTTCGCGGGGCTGATTGCGGCTTCCGCGCTGCTTGCTTCATTGGCGTTGTTTGCCGTTGGATGCGACACGAAGTCCGCTCCGATAACTAAGCCGCCGGCGCCGCAGGTTACGGTGGCGAAGGTGGAGTGCAAGCCGGTGATCGAGACCGATGAGTTTACGGGCCGCCTGGAGGCGGTGGATCACGTGGAGATCCGTCCGCGGGTTTCCGGGCAACTGGATAGCGTGCATTTCCAGGAAGGAGCGATCGTCCAGAAGGGCGACTTGCTGTTCACGATTGACCCGCGGCCGTTTCAGGCGGAAGTGGACCGGCTGAAGGCGGAGCTGGAACGGGCGAAGGCGCAGTTGGCCCGTACCCAGAGCGATTTTGCGCGCGCCGAGCGGCTGCACAATAACAATGGAATGTCGATCGAGGAATACGACCGGCGCAATTCGGCGCGGGCAGAGGCTGAGGCGCAGGTGGCTTCGGTGGAAGCGTCGCTGCGCGGCGCGGAACTGAATTTGGAATTTACGCACATCGTTTCGCCGATCACCGGGCGAGTGAGCCGCGCGGAAGTAACGCGCGGAAACCTGGTGACGAGCGGTGGCGGCGGGCCGGCGACTTTGCTGACGACTGTGGTTTCGCTGGATCCGGTGTACGCGTATTTCGATGCCGACGAGCAGACTTATTTGAAGTATGGGAAACAGGCGCGGGCCGGAAAGAAAGGCACGAACGGCGAAAACAATGGCCCGATTTATCTGGGACTGGCCGGAGAAGAAGATTTCCCGCACAAGGGCGTGGTCAACTTCATTGACAACCAGGTGAATCCGACGACGGGCACCATTCGCGCACGCGGAGTTTTTACCAACAAGGATCTCTCGCTAACACCGGGATTGTTTGCGCGATTGAAGCTGTCGGGGAGTGGAACTATCAGCGGCTGCCAGATTGACGACGCGGCGGTGGGAACCGACTTGAACCAGAAATTTGTGCTGGTGGTGGACGCGAATAACGCGGTTGCTTACCGTCCTGTGACGCTGGGGCCCATCGTGAATGGCTTGCGCGTGGTGCGCGATGGATTGAAGGAAGGCGACATCGTGGTGGTGAATGGCTTGCAGCGCGTGCGGCCAGGAATGAACGTGACGCCAAAGCAGGTGCCGATGGGGAGCGCGCAGTTGTCGTCTCCCACCGGGCCGACAGCCGCGAATGACGATGCGAGCGCGAAGAGGCCAGGGGCCTCGGGCAAGTGATGCGGGGCAAGTAAGACAAAAGGGATCCCATGAAAATCGCAGATTTTTTTATTGATCGACCTATCTTTGCTGCGGTGGTCTCGATTGTGATCACCATTATCGGCGCGCTTGCGTTTTTGAAGCTGCCCATCAGCGAATATCCGGAGGTTGTGCCGCCGACGGTGGTGGTGCGGACGACGTATCCCGGCGCGAACCCGGTAGTGATCGCGGACACGGTGGCTTCGCCGCTGGAGCAGGCGATCACCGGCGTGGAAGACGAGTTGTACATGTTTTCGCAGGCGACGGCGGACGGCGTGATGACGCTGACGATCACGTTCCGCATCGGGACAGACCTGGACAAGGCGCAAGTACAGGTGCAGAACCGCGTGGCGCAGACGTTACCTCGGTTGCCGCAGGAGGTGCAGCGGCTGGGCGTGACCACGGAAAAAACTTCGCCGGACTTGCTGATGGTGGTCCACCTGATTTCGCCGGACAAGCGCTACAACATGCTGTACCTGGCGAATTACGCGGTGCTGCAGGTAAAGGACGAGCTTTCGCGCCTGCCCGGCGTGGGCAACGTGCAGATTTTCGGCGCGGGCGATTTCAGCATGCGCGTGTGGCTTGATCCGAACAAGCTGGCGTCGCACAGCCTGACGGCGACGGACGTGGTGCGCGCGATCCGCGAGCAGAACGTGCAGGTTGCCGCGGGAGTTCTCGGCGCGCCGCCCGTGGACAACGGGAAAAACGCATTTCAATTGCTGGTGAACACGCAGGGGCGGCTGACGACGGAAGACGAGTTTGGAAACATCATTGTGCGGGCGGCACCGCAGATTACGCGCATCCGGGATTTGGGGCGCGTGGAGCTTGGCGCAAGCACGTATGCGCTGCGGAGTTTGCTGAACAACGAGCCTGCGGTGGCGATTCCGATTTCGCAGCGGCCGGGTTCGAACGCGCTGGAGACGTCTACGCAAGTGCGCGAGACGATGGCGCGGTTGAAGGCGCAGTTTCCCGAGGGCTTGGACTACAGGATTGTTTACGACCCGACGGTGTTCGTAAGGCAGTCGATTGAAGCGGTGGGCCACACGTTTGTGGAAGCACTGATCCTTGTGGTGCTGGTGGTGCTGGTCTTTTTGCAGACTTGGCGGGCTTCGATTATTCCGCTGCTGGCGCTGCCGGTGTCGCTGGTGGGCACGTTCGCGATCATGTTGGCGCTGGGCTTCACATTAAACACGCTTTCGCTGTTTGGACTGGTGCTGGCAATCGGCATTGTGGTGGACGACGCGATTGTGGTGGTGGAGAACGTCGAACGAAACCTGGAGTTGGGCTTGCAGCCGAGGGAAGCGACGCAGCGTGCGATGGCGGAGGTGAGCGGGCCGATTATCGCGATTGCGCTGGTGCTGTGCGCGGTGTTTGTGCCGACGGCGTTCATCGTTGGGCTTTCGGGACAATTCTACAAACAGTTCGCGTTGACGATTGCTATTTCGACGGTGATTTCGGCGTTCAACTCGCTGAGCTTGAGCCCGGCGCTGGCGGCGCTGCTCTTGCAGTCGCGTGATGCGAAGAAAGACCGGTTCTCGCGTGCGTTGGAATTCATGTTCGGTTGGTTCTTCAAGGGCTTCAACCGGTTTTTTGGGTGGGCGTCGGGAAAGTACGGGACGTTTGTTGGTCATGCGATACGTTCCACTGGAATCGCGCTGGTGATTTATGCGGGGCTGATTGCGTTGACGGGCATCGGCTTCAGCAAGGTGCCGAGCGGGTTCGTGCCGACGCAGGACAAGCAGTACCTGGTCGCATTCGCACAATTGCCGAACGGCGCGACGTTGGACCGCACAGAAGCGGTGATGCGCGAGCTTTCCGATATCGCGCTGGCACACCCGGGCGTGCAGGACGCCATCGAGTTTCCGGGACTTTCGATCAATGGATTCACGAACAGCCCGAATTCCGGAATTGTGTTCGTGGGCTTGAAGCCATTTGAGCAGCGGACGACCAAGAATCTTTCCGGCATGGCAATCACGAAACAGTTGAACGAGAAATTTTCGGGGATTCAGGAAGCGTTCGTGGCGATTTTTCCGCCGCCGCCGGTGCAAGGCCTTGGAACCGTGGGCGGATTCAAATTGTACGTGGAAGACCGCGCGGGGCTTGGGCTGGAACCTCTATATAAGGAGACGACGGCGGCCATCGGCAAGGGTTATCAGACACCGGCGCTCGGCGGATTGTTTTCGAGCTTTGACGTGAACGTGCCGCAGATTGACGCGCACGTAGACCGCGAAAAGGCGAAAACATTCGGCATCAGCCTGGATGATGTGTTCGAGACGATGCAGGTTTATCTCGGCGCGCTGTACGTGAACGACTTCAACCGGTTTGGCCGAACGTATCAGGTGAATGCGCAGGCGGAATCGAGTTACCGGTTGCAGCCGGAAGATATCGTGAAGCTGAGAGTCAGGAACGCGGCGGGGGAAATGATTCCGCTGGGATCGGTGGTGACGGTGCGCTCGACGTACGGGCCGGACCGCGTGATGCACTACAACGGATTTCCCGCGGCGGAGATCAACGGCGCGGCAGGGCCGGGGTACAGTTCGGGGCAATCCGAAGCGGCGATTACTAACATTTTGAATCAGAACCTGCCGAACGGGATGCGATTCGAATGGACGGAGCTGACGTTCCAGCGAATCCTGGCCGGAAACACGATGGTGTACATTTTCCCGCTGTCGGTGCTGCTGGTGTACCTGGTGCTGGCGGCGCAATACGAAAGCTGGTCGCTGCCGCTCGTGGTGATTCTGATCGTGCCTATGACGCTGCTGTCCGCGATTGCGGGCGTGTGGCTGCTGAATGGCGACAACAACGTGTTCACGCAGATCAGTTTGATTGTGCTGGTGGGGCTGGCTTGCAAAAACGCAATTTTAATCGTGGAATTTGCAAGAGAGAAGCAGCACGAGGGGATGAACCGGTTTGAAGCGGTTCTGGAAGCGTGCCGTCTGCGCTTGCGGCCGATTTTGATGACATCCCTCGCGTTCACGATGGGCGTAGTGCCGCTGGTGCTTTCGTCGGGGGCGGGCTCGGAAATGCGGCAGGCGATTGGCGTGGCGGTGTTCTTCGGAATGCTCGGCGTCACGTTCTTCGGATTGTTGCTGACGCCGGTTTTCTATGTGGTGGTGCGGCGGTTGGTGGAGGGCAAGGAAGTGAAGACGATTACGCAAGCCGGAAAGCTTGGCCAGCCGGAAAAGGCGGAGGCGTAATCAATGCGGAGAAAATCCATTGCACTACTCGCAATCGTCGCGGCCCTTTCGGGTTGCTCGGTCGGACCACACTACAAGGCGCCCAATCCGGCGGAAGTGAAACTTCACCAGGCACAGCCATCGGAGATTACACAGGAGAAATTCGATGGAAGATGGTGGGGACAATTTGACGACCCCGTTCTGAACGGGTTGGTCGATTCCGCTTTGCGTTCCAACTGGGATATCGAAAGCGCTCGGGCGCGGCTGGCGCAATCGCGGGCCATCTACGACGAACGCAAGCTGGACAAATATCCGACCATTTCGAGTACGGCGAGCTACCAGCAGGCACGGGAAGTCGTTCCCGGATTTATTAACACGCCGGTCAACATCAAGACGTACCAGGCAGGATTTGACGCATTCTGGGAGGTGGACGTCTTCGGGCGGGTGCGGCACCAGGTGGGAGCGGCGGCAGCGCAGGATCAGGCCTTCCATGCGAATCTTCGCGACGTGCAGGTGAGCGTTGCCGCGGAAGTGGCGCGGAATTATTTTCTACTGCGCGGGGCCCAATGGCGGCTTGCGGTGGCGCAACGAAGCCTGGTGAACCAGGAGGACACGCTGAAATGGACGGAAGTGCGGCGCGATGCGGGCGTTGGCGAAGAGCAGGACGTGGCCAGCGCAGCTGCGCGCGTGGCGCAGACCGCAGCGACAATCCCCGATATCAACGCGGCCATTTTGACATTTCAGAATCGCATTGCCGTGCTGACGGGAGTGCGTCCTGGCGATCTTGCCGCTGATCTTTCGGTGCGCGAATATGCGCCCATCACCAAGGCATTGCCGATCGGGGACCCGAACGAGTTGCTGCGGCGCCGGCCGGATGTGCAAGCGGCGGAGCGGCGCTTGGCACAGGCGACGGAGTTGCAAGGATCTGCAACGGCCGAGCTATTCCCGCACGTGACGTTTGGAGGATTTCTGGGATTCATCGCGGGGCGCGGAAGTACCTTTTTTCAGTCGGACTCAGAGGCGTGGAGCTTTACGCCATCGATTTCCTGGCCGGCTCTGGACTACTGGCGATTCAAGGCGCGGGTGAGGCAGGCGTCGGCGGTGACACAGGAAAATTACGCGCAGTATGAACAAACCGTGCTGGGTGCGCTGGAAGAGACCGAGAACGCGCTGATCAGCTATCACGCAAACCAGGAAAAGCTGATCAAGTTGAAGGTTAGTTTTCAGCTTGTTTGAGTTGTGGCCAGATCGCAGTTGGAAGTGCTAAATCTATAGTTCATGGCCAATACCAATAACATGCTTACTCCTCGCGAGGCAGCTCGGCTGCTGGGTATCAGCTATGTGACCATCAAGCAATGGATTCTTGCGGGTAAGCTCAAAACGGTGAAGACCGCTGGCGGTCACCATCGCGTGGCCGAGGCTACTCTGAAGCCCTTTTTATCTCGCGACAGCGCCAGGCCAGCCGCAGAATCGCGTGAACGTTTTTGGCGTTGTGAACAGGGTTCTGGAGTGTGACTTCCGGTACTTGAACTTCTCGAGTATGTGCTGACCGCAAAACGGAACCTTACAGAATTTCACCTGTCAGAGTTCGTTTGACATGGGAGTTTGCAATTTTTAATTGGTTTTTATTTCATTACCTC
>Ga0137412_10000198_pt1 | contig 38497 bp, 29 predicted proteins | sample CZODoug2_1_16fun_FD_122160 | JGI IMG/M metagenome (GOLD analysis project Ga0137412, IMG submission 122160) | Vadose zone soil fungal communities from Angelo Coast Range Reserve, California, USA - CZODoug2_1_16fungal (Hybrid Assembly) | ecosystem: Environmental > Terrestrial > Soil > Vadose zone...
GCCGCCGAGAGCCACGGTGATCGCCTCGCCGTTCACGCCCCCGGCAGCGTCGCTGCACAGGAACGCGATCACCTGCGCGACCTCGCGCGGCTCCAGCACGCGGTTCTGCGGGTAGATGGCGGCGCGCTCGCGCCACACCTGCTCGACGCTGATGCCGCGCCGTTCGGCCTCCGTCTTCGCCGAGCGCTCGGCCATTGCCGTTCGCACCCAACCAGGCAGCACTGCGTTGGATGTGACTCCGAACGGCCCAGCGTCCTGGGCGACTGCGCGCGCGAGCCCGATGACCCCATGCTTGGAAGCGGTGTACGCGCTGCCGGAGCGTTCCGCTTTCTCGCCGGCGGTCGAACTGGTAAAGACCAGCCGGCCGAAGCCGCGCTTGCACATGCCGCCTACCGTCAGCCGCGCGAGCTCGAACGGACCGTCGAGGTTGACGCGCATCGTCTCGCGCCAGACCTCGGGATCCTGCTCCCACACCAGCCGCTCGTGGGCCGAGCCGATGCCGTGGTTCACGACCAGCACGTCAATCGGCCCTAGTCGCTGCTCGGTCTCGGCAACGGCCAGGGCGCAGCCCGCGGCGGTGCCGAGGTCGGCCGCGACGTATTCGAGGCCAACGGCCGCCAGTTCCGTCGCGCTGCGCGACACGGCCATCACGCGCGCTCCCGCGGCCGACAGCAGTAGCGCGGCCTCGCGCCCGATCCCCCGGCCGCCGCCGGTGACCAACGCCACACGTCCGTTCATCCCCTAGCTCCCCGGTTCGTGTTCGCGGAATCGTCCCACGCCAGCCATTATGTTTTATCTTTCCCGAAATACGTACTATGGGTCGAAGCATCGGATTGCTGGGCTACGCGCTCCTGGGGTCGCTCCAGCGGAAGCCGGACACTCCTATGGGCACAGCGATAGCCCCGGGGCGATTTACCCCCGCTCTGCGCCGACTGGAAAAGGGGAAACTCATCCGCGGGAGAGTCGACGGCTCTCCTGTCTCAGGTCGCCCGGCCAACGGCTGTGGAAACGCACCCATGTTCTGGCGCGCGAGTGTACCGACGCAGCGCTTACAGTGTGTGGCGTCCCCGTTCGCTATCGGATCCGGCGGCAGATCACGCTGGAGGCGGACGGCCAGGCGACTCTTCCTGCAGCCACGAAGTGACGTCGCCGCGGCGTCAATCAACGGTGGGCCGGTGCGGCGCCACGGCTCGACAATACACGTGCGGGCTGTGCTATTCCTGAGTGACCCACATGTTGATGGCGGCCGTGTTGGCGGGCGATGCGGTAGCGGACTGGTTCCACAGATAGCCGTTATTCCACAGATACCCGCTGTTCCATAGATAGCCGTTGTTCCACAGATAGCCGCTGTTCCACAGATAGCCGCTGTTCCACAGATAGCCGTTGTTCCACAGGTAGCCCTGTTGATTGATTGGCGAGCCGTTCTGGTCTACGACGTAGTAGGAGCCGTCGGCCGCCTGGCGCCCGGGACCACCAAAATGCGCGGTTCCGGCCAGGTCGCTTGCAATGTTCAAACCGGCATTCGCGCAGCCGGTGCTCTGCGAATAGACCGCGTCATACACGTTGATCTCGCCGGTGCCTTGCTGGAATACGCTGTAGGCGAGCTGATTGTTCGCGTCGACCGCGGGGCGCGCGGAAGACATCAGCCTGCATTTCACCGTATCCGGCGTCAGCGAGGGATCCGCCTGCAGCATGAGGGCCACTGCACCGCTGACCACCGCCGCCGCCTGCGAGGTACCCGACATGACGTACAGGTTGTCGACGGGCAGCTGAAACGTGGGGTGCAGCTGGGCGAGGAGCGCCGTAGTCGGTTCCATGATGCCGATGATGTGGCCGCCCGGCGCCAGGATCTCCGGCTTCACGAACCCCTCGAAGGTGGGCCCGGTGGACGAGAAGGAGGTCAGCCGCCAGCTGAGCGGGCTGGTCGGCGTGTAGTTGTCGGTCATCGCGCCGACCGTGATGATGTAGGGAGTGTTGCCGGGCACGCCGATCGTCTGCGCTGCGGGCCCCCAGTTGCCCGCCGAGGCTACGACCACCACGCCGGCCTGCCACAGCTGCATCACGGCCTGGTCGATGGGGTCGTTCCAGTAGAACGACTGCGACTTCGCGGCGAACGACAGGTTCAGCACGCGAATGTTGTAGGCGGCCCGGTTGGCGAAGATCCAGTTGAGCCCGTTGAGCACCGTCGTGTAGGTCGAGGTGCCGTTGGCGTCGAACGCTTTCACCGAGACCAGCCTGACGCCGGGCGCGATCCCGAGGGGCTGGCCGTTCGCCGAGCGGATCGGATTGGCGACGATGGTGGTCACGTGCGAGCCGTGGCCGCTGCGGTCCTGGAAGGGGCTGCCGTCGGCGCTGTAGGCGACGAGGCCCATGTTGTTGCTCTGAGCGTACTGGACCCAGGAAGGCGGGAGGCCGGAATCGAGCACCGCGACGGTCACGCCGGTGCCGTTGAAGCCCTGGGCTCCGAGGCGATCTGCGCCGATTTCCACCCGGGCATCCTGATTGGGGACGATCGGGCTGGAGTAGCCACCGCCGGAACCCGAGGAAGAAGTGCGGGAATAAGAGGAACCCTCGTGATCCTCCGTCATGACCGTGGAATCGGCGAACAGCTCAACGGTCCCCAGCTGCCTCAGGCGGGCAGCCTGCGCGGGGGTGAGCATCGCCGACACGCCGTGGATGATGGGCAGCTCGTGTGTGATGCGACCGCCAACACCTCTGACGATGCGAGCCGCCGATTGTGTGCCGTGGGATTGCACGATATAGGAGCTGGCCGGCGTCGCATGAGGCCCAGTCGGCTGGGCCAGCACCAGTGCGGAACCGGCGACTGTGGCGGCCAAAAGCCAGCGGCTAAGCATCCTTCGCATGACAGACTACCTTGTAAGCAAAACTCTGAAACCCCGAGACATCGTCACCACGTCAGCAGGCCCTCACGGCCTCAGTGACGCGACTGTCATTCGATCACAGAGGGGTAGTCGCCCGGCCCCAGCCAGTCGCCCTGCTGTCCATCCAAGGTGTGACACCGGTCGCATAACCGCATTGTCAAATGCGGGCTCGACTGGGTCGTCGGGCCGCGCGTCAATCGGTGCGGCGCCTGGCTACCACTCGCAGCTTGTCCACGGTGTCGTCAGACTGAGATTGCGTGCGCCGCACATCGAGCCGGCCTTCGCGCTCGAGCGTTTCCAGGTCTGTCTCGACTGACTGCAGCAGATCCTCGACGTGGGCCGCGGCGGCTGTGCCGGCCCACCCGAGCCAGGCGTTGCGCCGCTTCTTGGCGTGGAACAACGCTGCATCCGCCAGACTCAGGCACTGCTCCCAGGACAACAGCGTCGGTGCCTCGGCGACGAACGGATAGCGTGCGAACCCGATCGAGCAACTGGTTCTGACAACTCGGCCATCGCCCAGGCGGAAGATCTGTTTGGCGACACGCGAGCGAACGCGCTCGGCGAGTCCCTCCGCATGGCTCAGATCGGCCTGCAGGTAGGCAACGACAAATTCATCTCCGCCCCAGCGCACGGCGTAGTCGCCCGTGCGGCAGCAATCGCGCAGGATATCCGCTACCTGCGTCAGGATCCGATCGCCCGCCTGGTGGCCGTGCAGGTCGTTGATCGGTTTCAGATAGTCCAGGTCGATCACCATCAACACCATTCTCGGGGTTGCGGCGTCACGTTTCGCTCCCGGGGGAGCCGGCGCGCTCACGAACTGTGTGAGCATCTGCTGCAGATAGCGCCGGTTGCCGAGCCCCGTGAGCGGGTCGGTGAGACTGGCTTCCTTGAGCTGCAGGTTGAGATTTTCGAGCTCCCGATTGCGCTCGGCGAGCTCGAGCGTGCGGTCCCGTACCTCCACCTGCAATCGCTGCGCGTATTCCGCCTCGCGCCGCAGTTTGCGTTGCTGGACGGACCACAACCAGTAGATCACCAGCGCCGCGAGCAGCCCATAGACTACGCGCGCCCACCAGGTCGCCCACGGCGCGGGCGTTACCCTCACGGGAAGCGACAGTCCCGCATCGCTCCAGGTTCCATCACTGTTGGCCGCGCGCACGCGGAACGTGTAGTTACCGGCGGCCAGATTCGTATACGTCACGCTGCGCTTGGCACCCGCTTCCACCCAGGTGCTGTCAAATCCCTGCAGCATATAGCGGTAGCGATTGTCATCGGGGGAAGCGAAATCGAGAGCGGCAAACTCGAACGTTACCACCGCGTCCTTGTAGCCCAGGGAGATAGCTTGTAACTGCTCGTGGACGACCGCTGTCTGGGCGGGCTGATTGAGCTTCAGGAACGCCGTCAGCACCACTGGCGGGGGAATCTCGTCATACAACAGGCGCTCGGGAAAGAAGGCGTTGTAGCCGTTGGGACCACCGAAGAACAACTCGCCCGTGACGCTGCGGAAATGCGCGCCGAAATTGAACTCGTTCCCCTGCAAGCCTTGGCTCTGACGGAAATTGCGGATCGCGCCGCTATCGGGCTCGAAGCGCGACACACCGCCGTTGGTGCTCAACCATAGCCGACCGGCCGAATCCGACTCGATGCCGTAGACCGTGTCATTGGCAAGCCCGTCGCTCTCGGAGTAATTGCGAAACCGGATGCCTTCAGGGTGGCGCGCCGAGCCGATAACGTGATCGAGACCGCCGCCTCGCGTGCCCACCCAGACGCTGCCCCTTGCATCGACGTGCACCGCGTAAACCGTGTTCGCGCTCAGGGTGCCGGTGTCATCCCGCTCGTGGGCGAAGCGGACGACCTTTCCCGTATCCGGATCGAGCAAGTTGAGCCCGCCGCCGTCGGTACCCACCCACAGCTTGCCGGTTTGGTCTTCGGCCAGCGCCGTCGCGCGGTCACTCGAAAGGCCCTCTTCGGCCGCTGTCGACGCGTAGCGCCGGAAGCTGTCGCTGGCGCGATCGAAACGCGCCAGGCCGCCCCCGTAGGTCCCCACCCAGAGGTTTCCATGGGTGTCCTCGAACAAGGACATGACGCCATTTGCGGGCAGCGACTGCTGATCGGCGGGATCGGTCTGGTACGTGTGGAAGGTCTGTGATCCCGGTTCGAGCCGCGCAAGGCCAGCGCTCATGGTGCCCACCCACAGTGTCCCGTAATGGTCGACGACCGACGCCATCACGCGATCATCCGGGAGACTGTGGGCATCACTCGGCTGATGTCGATAAGGGCGAGCAGTACCGGTGCGCCGGTCGATGGCACTCAGGCCGGCACCGAACGTCCCCAGCCACAGGGTTCCTTTGCCGTCCTCGGCGAACGCTGTAATAGCGGTGCCCGCAGGGTCAGCGCCCAGCTGATGCCCGAAAGACCATGAACGTGGATTCCACTTTGCCACGCCCTTGGTCTTTGTGCCGATCCACAACAGGCCGGTGCGGTCCTCATACAAGGAAATGACATAGTCGTCCGGCAGACTCGCGGGATCGGCTGCTTCGTGGCGGTACGTATCGAACCGATCTGCATGCCGATCGAAGAGTGCAAGTCCCGCTGCCGTACCGATCCACAAGCGCCGCGCGTCATCCTCCAGGAGCGCCTGCACTCGGTCACTGGGCAAGCTCCCGGACGCGTCTCGCTTGCTCCGATAGCCCCGGATGCGCTCGCCCGCGGCCTCCACTTTCGCCAGTCCGGCGTCCGTCCCTACCCACAGGTCGCCATGCTGATCTTCCAGCACGGCGTTCACCTGCACCGAACCGCTCACGCCGAGGGCGGCGCCAACACGTGACCCGAGTCTTTCGACGCGCCCGCTCACGGGATCGAGCCGATCGAGCCCGCGCTGTGTGCCAAGCCACAGCGCACCATTGCGCCCCTCGGCTATGGCGAAAATCCCGTCGTCGCTCAGCGTCGCGCCGTCTGCGTCAGTGTGTTTGAAACGACGCACGCGCCCTGAGGCGGCGTCGAGTTCCACCAGTCCGGCGGTGCGCGTCGCGATCCAAAGGTGTCCGTTGTGATCGAGATGCAGCGCGCGAACTTTCTCGTCGGACGACACGGAGGGCAGTCCGGCCACGGGACGCAGCGGGACGAAGCGGCCGGTCATCGGGTCGCGCCACGCGACTCCGCCCCCGTCCGTGCCAATCCACAGCCTGCCGGATGCATCGGTGGCGAGCGCGGCGATCCAATTGTTGGGCAGGCTGCCTGGCACGCCGCGCTGCCGAATCGCGTGCTGCAACGTGTAGCCGTCGTAGCGATCCAGCCCATCTTCGGTGCCGAGCCAGAGGAATCCCCAGCGATCCTGCACAATGGCCATCACGCCGCCGTGGGCCAGGCCCGCATCGGCGCCCAGGTGCGTGAAGTTCATCGGCTGGGCGGCCGGTGCGGCTCGCGGGCAGCTCAACCATAGCGCCACGATCGCGATGGTGAGCGATACGACGTTGCACACGCGGGAATGGGCGAACCCCGCCGTACCGGTGACTGGCATAAGCTGCGATTTTCAGTCAATCGCCGTTGCGGTACCGTGAACAGGCTCGAAGGTACTGACGGGAACAGGCGCGGCGCGCCCCCCCAAGTTGGCTCACGAGCCTGCGATAGTTTGAAGCACGCCCGTTTCTGGCGCGCGCGACGGCGCTGGCGGGCGTGCAGTGTGAACCCGGTCACGCTCCGGCACGTGGGGCAGACCGCGTATACGAACCGTTGCCGGCCCACCAGGAGCGCGCAAGTATCACCCGTACGCCTTCACTGAACACGGCGCCATCCAAGCCGCCACTGGCGCGGATGATTGGTGATTGGTACCTTCGCAAGATAGAAAAACAGCCGAATGAGGTGCAAACAATATGAAAAAGAGCGCAACGACCAAGGGCGAATCCCCTTCTCGGCTGATCGACGCGAGGATCAAGGAACTGGACGACTGGAGGGGCAAGACGCTCTCCCATGTCCGCGCTCTCATCAAACAGGCTGACCCTGAGGTGGTCGAGGAGTGGAAGTGGAGAGGCGTTCCGGTTTGGTCTCACGATGGACTGATCTGCACCGGCGAGACGTACAAGAGCGTCGTGAAGCTGACTTTCTCCAAGGGCGCTTCGCTCAAGGACCCTTCAGGACTATTCAACTCCAGCCTTGAAGGCAACACCAGGCGCGCTATCGATCTCCATGAGGGTGATGAAATAGATGAAGCTGCCTTCAAGACGCTCATACGCGCCGCTGCAGCCCTGAACAGGTCATCGGCCCGATAGTCTCTGATTTGATGGTCGTTGCGCCCTGGAGGCATCCGTCCGTCCATGCAGCCGCGCTGCGACCGCGATTGCAATCGCTTGGGCAGCGCGTGGATCGGGATGCAAATCGCCTGGCAGATGCCAGCTCGGATCGAGTTTCACGTGCACGTACGGCAATCCGGCCTCATCGAGGATGCGCCGCCGCAGCATCTCCTCGGTCGCGCTCTCCGCACCGAATTGCGGGACAACGATTAGCGGCTCAGCGTCCCTTGCGCGAGCGAGATCGACCAGCGCGCGCAGGCTGTCGCGGGTCCGCGTGATGCCCTGCTCGACGGCGGCGTTGCTACGGTAGGGAATGAGCCAGCGCAGCAGCGCGGCGAGACGCCAGTGCTGGTCGGCCGGCTGCCAGACCAGTCCGGTTGCCAGGTGCGGGCGATTGTCGAGGAGATTGCGATCGAACAGCGAGGGCATGAACAGCGTCACCACGGCGACCGGCTCGCGATAGCGCGGGAGCTCGGCCGCCAGGCGCAGATAGGACTGGTCGTTGCTGTAGTCGGACACCGCCAGGTTGGCGCTTTGTGTGCCGAGCAGCGCGCCCACGCGGACCGGAATCGTCTCCTCCCAGGCAAGGCCGAATCCGGCGATCATGGATTCGCCGGTGAAGAGAAGGGTCGGCCGCTCGGCGTCGACCGCGGCCCCGGGCGCCGACACCCGGTGCCCGGCGGCGTCGAAGCTGTAGGACACACGCCGGCCCGCCTCCTCCGCCACGACCGATCGCGCCGGCACGAAATCCCAGCCGAGCCACGCGTCGGCCCGGCGTCGCGGCTCCCGCTCCAGCGGATCGGCATCGTGCGCGTACGGCGGGTGGGCGCGCAGGATCAGCTCGCCGGCACCGAGCGCCACCACCACCGCGAGAAGGATCCGCAGCGCGCCGCCGATGGTCGCCCGTCTCAGGATGGCGGCGATCGGGCGGCGGAGGACGAGCAAGAGCGCGGCACCGACCACGGCAATGAGCCCGCGCACCGCCTGCTCCGCCGCAACCATGGTGGAGTGTTCGATCGCGAAGATCGGCAGGAAGTGGCGGTCCCACCAGCCCTGGCCCGCCGCGAGCGCTGCCACGATCAAAGCGATGCCCAGGCCGGCCAACGAGGCCTCGGTAAGGCGGCGCCGGCTCATGTCGTCCGGCGGCCGACGGTCACGAACAGCCCGCCCTCATGTCCCAGGCTTCTCATCCAGCCGAGCTGCGCCAGCCACGCCTCAGGACGCCATGTATCGCCGGCGGCGGTGAGAAGATCGTCCGGAGTCTCGCCGATGAGTGCGCTGGGGTACGCCCGAACATACTCGATGCCATTCTCGTCAAACCAATTCTGCACTTCGCCCAGGGTGTGCCGATGCTCTTCGGGATGCTGATATTGATCCCTCAGCCATGCCTCCCGCCGCGCCGGCTCGTCGTCCCGTTCGCGCAGCACCGGATCGAACGGAATCCATCGATACCCGGATAGCCGGGCGACGAAACGCCGCAGCCGGAGCGGGATGCGCGCGAATGCGTTGTAGAGGCCGACGACGATGATCCCCCCGGGCCGCGCCAACGCGGCGATGCGGGCAAAAGATGCGCGTGGGTTCGGCGTGTGGTGCAGGACGCCCGACGCGTAGACGACATCGAATGCGCCAGCTCGCAATCCTGGACGGCGCAAATCGGTTTCGACGAATTGCACGCGCGTGAGTCCGAAGCGCCGCGCTGCGCCCTGGCCGAGCAGCAGTGAAGCCCGTGTCAGGTCCGCGCCGATAACCAGCCGATCGGCGCGTGTCAGGTAGAGGCTCATCTGCCCAGTGCCGCACCCGATTTCCAAAACCCGGGCGTCACCGGGAATCGCCTCGTCCAGCAGCCGCGCAAACTTGCTGCGTTCAGCCCGCGCGTAGAGCGATGCCAAGCTGTCGCGCGGCCTGTAGCCGGGGAAGGGGGCGTACTTGTAAAAGCGGCGTACGGCGTCGGTGCGCGTGTCGCTGCCAAGGCGCAGATCCGGGATCCCGTCGGGGGCCGTGTAGTGAGCGCCGCATCCCCGACACTGCCATCCAACAGCCAGCGCGCCGCCGCAGGCCGGGCAGGCAAGCAGATCCCGTAAGGCCTCCATCCGTCAGAAGATCGAGTAGACGAACGGAGCCAGCGCCTCCACGCTTGCCGCGACGATAAGCACGAGTCCTATCACACATAGGAAAACGGCCAGCGGCAGCAGCCACCGTTTAGCAGGGCCGCTTCGCCACATTCCACGCGCGAGGTCCACGATCGATCCGCCCGCACTGCCGAACACGATCAGGCCGCGTTCTATCTTGCCACGCTTCTTGAGCACGCGATTTTCTCCTGCTGCATTGCTGATGACGCGCGTTTCACCACGCGCGTTCGGCCGGCGACCAATACGTCGATTCCACTGCGTCGGAACGTCGAGTACCCCTCGACGGCGCGATTGACGATGGGTTCTCCTGCGAGGTTGAACGACGTGTTGAGCAGCACCGGTATGCCGCTACGCCGTCCGTAGGACTCGAGCAAAGCGTGCAGCCGGGGCGCCATACTCTGCTCGACCGTTTGCAATCGCGCCGTGCCGTCGGTGTGCGTGATCGCGGCCAGCCTTGTCCGCCACTCGGGCCGCACGGGAAAAACACCCGACATGAACCGTGCGAGACGCGCCCCACCGGGCGGCAACTCGAAATAGCGGTCCGCAGCCTCGATCGGCACAGCCGGCGCGAACGGCCGGAATTCCTCGCGATATTTGATGTCGCGGTTGAGCCGATCGCGCATTTCGGCCGCGTGCGGCGCGGCAAGGATGCTGCGGTGTCCCAGGGCACGCGGGCCAAATTCGAGAGCGCCGTCCATCCACCCGACGACGCGGCCGGCGATGAGGTCGTCGGCAGTCCGATCGATCAATTCTGAGTCGTCCAATTCATCGCACACCTGGCGATCCTCATGCGCCAACTGGGCAAGCGCAGATCCGTCCACCGCCGGTCCCCAAAACGGATGGTCCGGGACCTCGCGATCCGGATTGTCGAAGTGAATCCGGTCGGCATACAGCGCGGCGCCCAGCGCACAGCCGGCATCACCGGGAGCTGGCGGAACGAACAACCGCTCGAAGCCCGATTCAGCGAGGATCCGTGCATTGGCGACACCGTTCAGCGCCACCCCACCGCCCATGCACAGATCGGGCAAACCCGTTTCCTGGCGGAGAGCGCGGGCGATTCCCAGCAGCGTGTCTTCGAGTACGAACTGCACGCTTGCGGCGCAGTCCGCAAACCGCCTTCCCTCCGCGGTCTGCAGATCGATCGGTTCGTACGGGCTGCGGGGCGGGCCGAACAGATCGATAAACCGCGATGAATAGGAGCGTTGGGCAGTGGTGTGGAATTCGAAGTAGTCGAGTTCGAGGGCGAAGGCCCCATCCGCCGTGCGGCGGATGAGGCGACGGACCTCATTGACGAGTGTCGGGCGGCCATAGCTGGCCAGCCCCATGACTTTGTACTCACCCTCGTTCACGGCGAAGCCGAGATAGGCCGTGAAGGTCGAGTAGAGCATTCCGAGCGAATGGGGAAACCTGACTTCACGCAGCAGGGTGATCGAGGCGGCACCATCGGGACGCCGCGCGCCGAGGCCGATCGACAGCGTGGCCCATTCGCCGACGCCGTCGGTCGTCAAGATCGCCGCCCGAGGCGTGGGCGCCGTGAGGAAAGCGGCAGCCGCATGCGACTGGTGATGCTCCGTGAACAGAACCTTGCGCGCCGGCACGCCCAAATACGATGAGATGACCCCGCGCACCCAGACCTTCTCGCCCAGCGAGTTTTTCATCGCCTTCGGGAATGCACGCCAAGAGCGCGGGAAGGCACGCAGCGCACAGGTAAGAATGCGATCGAATTTCAGCATCGGACGCTCATAAAAAACCACGGCGTCGAGGGCTCCCGCCTCGATGCCAGCGTGATCGAGGCACCACTCGATCGACAACAGTGGAAAGGCGGCGTCATTCTTGCGCCGCGACAGCCGCTCCTCTTGGACCGCTGCGACCGGCACCCCATCGATCACGAGCGCCGCCGCCGAATCATGATAGTGAGCCGAAATTCCCAGAATCTTCACTTCAATACTGCCTATCGAGTGAAGCGTTGCGCTCGGAAGAGACCGGCAACCAGCCAGTCGGCTCCCGCCAAGCGAGGCGTTTGGCGAGGAGGGCAAAAGGGACCAACAAGGTAAAATACAGAATCGTCAGGACCAGCCCGCTGATGACGCCCGCCAGTGCGATCGCCACCCGCAAGTAACCCTTCCACAGACGACTCAAGCGGGCGCGCCACAATAGAAGGCGGTGGCGCTGCGCTGACACGCGCACGAGCTGCGATAACGTGTAATTCATGTGGTAGGCCTCGTCCCGAAGAACTTCCTCAAAGACCGCGCGGGTCGGCGGATCGCGCTGCAATACATCGCGATACGATGCGAAATCCGTCGCGGCGGACTTTTCCGATAGGTGGAGAAAAGCAAGCAGAGCGCCATCCTCCAGCTCCTCGATTCGCAAGTCATCAAGGCCGCGCTCACCGGGTGCTAGCCAGTCGGCCCGATAGCCACATCGGGGAGGCGCAGAGAGCGCATGCAGCAAAGCGGCGCCGCGACGGCGAAACAGCTCCGCATGGCGCTGCTCGTCGCGCGCATGGAACAGAAAGAGTCTCCGCAGCAAAGGATCGGGTGTCACTTCGGCGGCGCGCACCAGATGGCGCCCGCCATCTGCCTCGGTTTCGGCGAAACAGAGCAGCTTGCGCGCTCGCCGCGCCGCATCAAGCCAGACCCACCGATGGAGTGGTCGCAGCAATATCCGCATCATTTCCATGAGAAAATCGGCAACACTGGGATTGTACCCATTCAGGAAGCGCGGCCGGGCCCGGCATTTACACCGTGGGTACCCGGAAAGTCCGGAATGGTTCATGGCGATCGCTCGTGTTATCCGCTGCATCGCCCGCGCCCGGCGACGAGAAGTAGACGGCAAGAGACGAGTGGCCGGCTTGGGAGGCACATACTCAGGCACGTGTTTTGGCCCCGGAGATAATATTGGACAGGCCAAGCTGGGGTTCACGCTGTCGGTTGGAGACCGAAGTCGCCTGCTCAATCGGCCGGAGAACGCGATTCCTTTCGCAGCGCAGCTATCGCGGGTGTTCAGATTTCCGGAAAGCGGAAGATTCCAACCAGCTACTCTTCGGAGTATCCGGCCTCACGATGAGGTCGAACCGCCAGTATCAGCACGATCTCTTCCGCGGGCAGCCAGCGGTACTTGGCAATGTAGCCATCACGGCCGCGCAGAAGAATGAGTTCACGACGCCCGTCTTCGGCATCTCGACCCAGTAATGGGTGATCTGCCAGGAGTTCCAAAGCTCGCCTGACGCTCAGGAGCTGCTCCCGAGCTTTTCTCGGATTTCGCTCCGCCTTGAACTCAAACAATCGCTCCAGGTCCGAGAGCGCTCGTGCCGTTATTTCGACGCGCGCCATCGCCGTGCGCGTGGTCTGCGAATTTTACGGCCCCTAACACGTCCGTCGAGGTAGTCGAACGCAGCGTCAAGGGAAATCGACTTACCACTGGCCAGGGCTTCAGCTTCAGACTTCGCGGCGTCAGCGGCAAACCGTGCGCGCAATTCCATGCGCTCCGCTTCACGAAATAGCGCCTCGATCATGAACGCGTGAGGAGTCTTCTGTGCGCCAGGTGCCAGCAATTCGATTCGACGCTTGAGATCGTCAAGCGGCCACTGCCTCGGGCCGCGCGCGCGGCAAAGGCGGAAACGTGAATGCAAGCGCGGTGGCTGCGAGCGCGATGGCCGTGGAGCTCAGATATAGCCAGCGATAGTCGTGATATGTGTCGAAAATCCAGCCACCCGCCACGGGCCCGAGGGCCATGCCCACGCTGGAAAGCATGATGGCGGCACCGAACACCGTCCCCATGATGCGCTGGTCGAAGTATTCGCGGGCGAGCACGGCGTAGAGCGGCATGACTCCGCTGTACGCGGTTCCGAACACGATCCCGAGCAGGTAGAACTCGCTCTGTCGGCTCGCGAACATGTAGCCCAGAATTGCGAGCGACTGGACAAATAGACCACCGATCAATACAGGCTTCACGCCCAGCCTGTCCGCGGCAACCCCGAGGAGCAGTCGGCCACCGAGTCCCGCGAGCCCTTCGACGCTGTAGATGCTCACCGCCGCCATCATCGGCACACCACAGGTGATCGCATAGCTCACGAAGTGGAAGAGCGGACCGGAATGAGCCGCACAGCAGAGAAAGAACGTCATCCCCAGAACAATGAACGGGACGGAAAGGAGCGCAGCCTTCACGCGCGGCACGGGTCTTGCGGCGTCCATGGCTGCCGCAGCAGTGGCGTGATCTGTCCTGGGCGGCTGCCGCACCAGTAGCGCCGCGGGAATCAGAAACACCCAGGCGAGACACCCGAGGACAGCCATGGCTGTGCGCCAGTCGTAGTGTGAGACGAGCCACGCTGCAAACGGCGACATCGTCATGGGTGCCATACCCATGCCTGCTGAGACGAGGGACACCGCGAGCGCTCGCTGGGTGTCGAACCACGCCGTCACGGTGGCGATCATCGGCGCAATGAATGCGCCGCACGCCACGCCGACGATCACGCCGAAGCCAAGCTGGAACATTAGAGGGGAGGTTGCGCGGCTCGCGAGCCACAGTCCGGCGCCGAGAATGATCGCCCCCGTGAGCACGACGACACGGGTGCCCAGGCGGTCACTCGCTGCGCCCCAGGCAAATCCTGCGAACCCCATGACGAGGAAGTCCAGCGTCATGGCGCTCGAGATGGCCGCGCGGCTCCAGCCGGTAGCGGCCGAAATCGGCCCCAGAAGGACGGCAAGCGAGAACATCGCTCCGATGGCGACGCAACCCATCAGCCCGCCAAGTCCGACAATTACCCAGCGATAGGGTGAAGACATACCACTGTCCTTCCACGTTCCTTCCCTGACGACGTTCGGAGACCGCTCAAATCGACAACCGCCGGGCAGCTTAGCGTGAGCGTGGCCGGTATCAGAGGAGCGAGGCACGACCGAGGTGTCTAAGATTTTTCCCGAAGTGTCTGAGATTTTTCCTAGTTACGGGCAGATAAGAACCTGATCCAACAATCCAACCGTCGACCCGTACTTTCGCATTTCTTTGCGTTTGGTCTGGTTGCTCAGTGCAACTTCGTGCGCGGACCCTCCGGTGGTCGGGCCTTCGGGCCCGCGGGCGCTCTCTACCCCATTGCTGCGCAGAGCCGCTTCACTCACCGGGAGAGCAGTGGTTAGCTGGAGGTTTCGGTGTAAACAACCTCCCCGCCTATGACCGTCATCACGGCGCGTGCGCGAAGAATATCGGCTTGTCGAATGGACATGATGTCATCCGACGATCCGCTCAGGGCATTTCATTTTGGTGGCGTGGCAAGCACACGGGTAAGATGCCGGCAATTCGGCATTGGGCCGGCTGCATTCACTTCCTCTGCCATGCCCGAACCGTCCGAGCTCCCCGCCGCCCGCGCAGCTACGCCTCCATGGGACGCTCGTCTGGCACGCGCTCTGGTGAGGCCGCTGCGGTGCAGCCCGATTACGCCCAACCATCTGACTACCGTGCGCCTGGCGTCCGGAATTGCCGCAGCAGGCGCGTTCATGCGGGGCAGCTACGCGTGGATGAATCTCGGCGCTGTGCTGCTAGCCGTGTCGAATTTTCTGGACCACACCGACGGTGAGCTGGCGCGCATCAGCGGCAAGACCAGCCGGGTCGGGCATTGGTACGACCTCGCCAGTGACGCCGTGGTTACCATCCTGGTTTTCACGGCCATCGGCGTGGGAGTGGGCACGAGGTCCGCCCGCGTGCTGCAGGTCCCGCCGCTCGCGCTCGGGACGATCGCCGGTATTGCGATCGCACTGATCTTCTTCCTGCGCGCGCGCATCGAGGAGATGGCCGGCAAAGCCGCAAGCAAACAGGCCTCGATGGGTGGCTTCGAGACGGAGGACGTGCTGTATCTCCTGCCGCTCGTGACGTTGTGCAACGGTGCCACGCCGTTTCTGGTAGCGGCCGTGATCGGCGCGCCGTTGTTTGCCGTCTGGGTGGTGTTCGACTATCGACGTGTGCTGCGCGGGTACACCCGATGACGGACCCGATGGCTGCCCGCCTGGGCGGCTTCGATGCGACGGAGCTGCGGCGCGAGTTCCTGTCCCAGGGAGCCTTTGTGATTCTCCCGGACTTTCTGCCCCCTGAGCTGACCGCACAGCTGGTCGCCGCGGCGGCCGCTGTCGGGCGATCGGTCAACCGTAACTATCTTCCCGGTCACAAGCAGGGAGGCAGTGTCAGCCGCCATGCGATCGACGAGCTGGCGCCCGTCATCGCCAACCTGTACCGCTCGCCCGCGCTGATCGAGTGGCTGGGACAGCTGGCGGGAGAGCGACTGCATATGTCGCCGGACGACGATCCTCACGCTTATGCGCTGTACTTCTACACGCGAGCCGGCGATCACATCGGCTGGCACTATGACACTTCCTATTATGCCGGGCGTCGCTATACGCTGCTGCTTGGGGTAATCGAGGAGTCCTCGTGCCGCCTGGACTACCAATTGCACACCCGCAACCGGGGGAGGAACGCAGTTTCCGGCTCGGTGCAGATTCCCCCGGGAGGGCTGGTGTTTTTCGACGGCGATGCGCTGCGTCACCGTATCACTCCGCTTGGCGAAGACGAGACGCGCGTGTCGCTGACTCTTGAGTACCTCACCGACCCGCGCATGCACGGCTGGTGGCGCTTCGTGTCAAATATGAAGGATTCGCTTGCCTACTTCGGATTTCGCCAGGTATTCCGGCGCCGCGCGCGGCGCCGACAATTCGGTCCGGCTGACGGACCTGGCAGAACGTGACGCGCGCGGCGATCTGGCTCCTTGCGGCGGGCGTGTGCCTGTTCACCGGCGTGCTCGTGTCGCAGGGAGTCACGGCAGTGCTCGCGACCCTGGCGCTTGCCGGTTGGGGTCTGATAGCAGTCGCCCTGTTCCACCTGCTGCCGCTCGTGCTCGATGCCGCTGCGATTCGCGTATTGCTCGCCAGCGGCGCGCGGCGCGCCCCGATGGTCGATGCACTGCTGGCACGCTGGGTCGGCGAGTCCGTCAGCAGCCTGATGCCCGCTGGCCAGATCGGCGGGCCACTGCTGATGATCCGCCAATTGAGTCAGCGTGGTACGCCCGCCCCGGACGCGGCGGCCGCAATCACCGTCAGTACCACTTTCCAGACTTTCGCACAGATCGTGTTCGGCCTGATGGGCGTGGCGCTGCTGGGGGAGCGGGCGAGGCATTCCTTTCAAGGCAGCGTTGCAGCGACGCCGGTGCTGGTCGGCAGCGCTGTCCTCGCGTTGCTGATCGCGGCCTTTTACCTGCTGCAGCGTCGTGGTCTGTTCGGGAGGATGATGCGGTTGGCGCTGCGTTTCGCGGGCAACCGAGACTGGTCGCTGCTGCCGGGCCACGCAGACGCGATTGACGGCGCGGTGAAGAGCCTGCACGGCCACGGCATGCGGGTGACGGCGAGTTTCGGACTGAGTCTGCTCGGCTGGGTCGCCGGCACTGGTGAGGTGTGGTTGGTCCTCTGGCTGGTGGGCTCCACAGTCAGCTGGAGCGACGCACTGGTGCTGGAAAGCCTGGGTCAGGCCATTCGCGGGGCGGCGTTCGCGGTACCGGGGTCGCTTGGCGTGCAGGAGGCCGGCTATCTGCTATTGGCGCCTCTGGCGAGCCTGCGTCCCGATGTGGCGCTGGCGTTGTCGCTGGCGAAGCGCGCGCGCGAACTGCTATTGGCGGCCCCGGGTCTGGTCTGTCTGCACATATCCGAACAGGCCCTGCGGCGCCGCGGTGCGAGCCGTGCTCCTGCTGTTGAATGACTCCCCCTGCCAGGCGGGCAACGCGCCGGCGCGACTCAGGATCTCCGCCGGCCTTGTTGCCTAGGTGCGCCGGCTTGAGGCGACACCATGGGTACGCCATTTTGTACTATTCACACCTTCTCACTTCCACGGGCTCTTCATGCGCGCCATCCTGCTAGCCGCCGGCCGAGGGTTACGAATGCAACAACCGCAGGACGCGGAGCTGCCCAAGTGCCTGCTGCGATTCGGCGGCCGAAGCCTGCTCGAGCGGCACCTGCAGTTGCTGAGAGGCGCCGGTGTGGAAGAAGTTGTCCTGGCGCTTGGCTTTTCTCACCAACAGGTCGAGGCGGAGCTTGACAGTCTGCGCTGGCAGCCTCGGCCCGAAATAGTGCTGAACCCCGGATTTGAGCTGGGGAGCGTGCTGACCGTTCACACGGTCGCAGCCGCGATGACGCGCGGTGGCGATGTTCTGCTGATGGATGCCGACGTGCTGTATCACGAACGCATCATGGCTGCACTGGCTGCAGGCCACCGGCCGGTCAACCGCATGCTGATGGATCGGGAGTTCGAGGCCGGGGACGAGCCGGTCAAGCTGTGCATGCGGGACGGCGTTGCCATTGAGTTGCGCAAGCAGGTTGCCCGCGATCTGCGGTACGACACCATCGGCGAGTCGGTGGGGTTTTTTCGCTTCGACGAAGCCGGCGCACGTCGACTCGCCGGCATCGTGGCCGACTACGTCAATGGCGGGCGCGCCCATCTACCGCACGAAGAGGCGATACGCGATCTGCTGCGGGAATCCAGCCAAATCTTCGAAGTCGTCGACGTCACGGGAACGCCCTGGATCGAGATCGACTTTCCCGCTGACGTGGAGCGTGCGGCGCGCGAGGTACTTCCGCAATTGTGACGGCTGTCAAGAATCAGCACGATTCGACCGGCGGGCAGGCACTCTGGAACGCTGTTTCGGATTTCCAGTTCACCGCGTGGCGACGCGTCGTCGCCGTGCTGTTGACGGCGGTGCCGTCGATCGCCCTCGCGCAGTTGCCGCCTCCGGAATCGGGCGGCCCGCCATCTCCCGTGCCGCCCTCGGTACCAGTGCCGGCGCCTGGGCAGACCACGGGTCTGGCGCGCTGGCTCAATCCCTCGACCGCGCCGTTCATTCCCGTGCCGGAAGTCGCGACGGATCCCAATAGCGGTACGACGCTCGGGGTCCTGCCGACCTGGCTGCGAACCGACCAGAACCATGACATCGATCGGATCATCGCTCCCGACATTCTGCACAATCCCTACTTCGGATACGGCATGCACGTGCGCCTGTATGAGTATCCTTCCGAGGACGAACAGTGGTCGGTGACAGCGCAGATCAAGCAGCGCGTCGAACGCGGATTCAACGGCGAATACCAGATCGGGCGCGCGCGGCGGGACCGCTGGTCGTTCACAGCAGGCCTGATCTACGATCGTGACGGCACTCCGCGTTTCTTCGGTATCGGCAACAAAACGCCGCAGAGCTCCCAGACAGGCTACACCGCAGCGCAACAGGTCGCCCGGGCTCAGGTCGGGCTGAACATCAGCAGAATCTGGCAGCTGGCGTATACCGTCCGCGCACGGTCCGTGGACGTGCTGCCAGGAACATTGCCAGGTATCGAGTCGATCGAGCAGCGCTTCCCGCACATTACGGGTCTGGGCACGGACAGGGAGTTCCTCCAGCGGCTATCAATCACGTATGACACACGGGACGACCTGACGACACCCAGCCACGGCACGCAGTGGGTCGCGTACGGCGGCTTGGCGAGTCGCGGCGGATTGCTCAACGATTCGCTATACAGCGAAGCGGGTCTCGACGGCCGCGGGTTCTGGCCGCTCCGCCAAGATACGATCCTTGCGGTGCACCTCGCACTCCGGTATCTGCTTCACACCAACGACGCGCCGTTCTGGGCGCTCAGCAGTATCGGCGGGGGCCGCAGCGATATCGGCGCTGAGCAGCCGCTGCGTGGTTTCGGAGCCGGACGGTTCACTGACCGGCATTCCTTCTCGATGACGGTCGAGTTGCGGCACAAGCTGCTGTCGTTCGATGCGATCTCGACTCATGTCGATATTGAAGTGACGCCATTCCTGGACGCGGGGCGCGTCTTTGGCCGGTCGGGCACGGTCCCATTCACTCAGCTTCACCCTGTCGGCGGAATCGGGTTCCGCGGAATAGCAAGGCCGTTCGTGGTGGGTTACGTCGACGTTGGCTACGGTAGCGAGGGTAGCGCCGTCTTCACCGGAATCGGCTATCCGTTTTAGTCACAACGGTCCACGCCCCGATCGTCCGCCGGACCGACCCTGGGCGACCGGCTCTGGCCAAAGCAGGCCGGGCGCTCGGGGATCTCAAGCCAAGCGGCGCGAACCTCGCCCGGCGTGCAGCGCTGCCGGGGCTGAGGCGCACGCGTCTACAAGGGCGACTGCAGCCGCGAGCCGGTGAGTGTTGGCATACGCTCAGTGACGCACCGCACTCAGTGTCCAGAAGCCGCCTGCACCAGATCGGGCAAGAGGTTCATCGCGTTGGGACTACCCAAGCCGGTGATCGCGTCCCATCCGGGCGAGGCCGGGTAGCCCGGGATGGAGCTAACCTGATTGCTGCCGACCGTGACATCAAAGAAGTCGTGGGCGTACTTCGATGGGTCAGCGGCGATCGCGTACAGGGCGGGATTGATGTAGCCCAGATCGCTCCCGGCCATTTGGTCGGCTATCGCGACCAAGCCTGCCCATTGCGGCGCGCTGCAGCTGGTTCCGCCTACGACGTACCAGCCGATGCTGCAAGGATCAGCGCCACCGCAACCGGTCCCCGACGACGTGGTTGCGGGTTCGCTCATGTAAACCAGCGGCCCTGTTCCCGAGCTCGCCTGGAAAGACACATCCGGCACGCCGCGCATATTGGAGTTCGGGCCGGGAGCGCCGACCGAACTGCCCACATAGGTGCTGCCAGGAGGTAGCGTCGTCTGGAAAGCAGGACGCGCGAACAGGATGCTGTAACCACCACCGGAGAAGGGCCAGCCTATTTCGCGCCGCCCGAGGAAAACCTGGCACACGGTGGGAGGCGAGGTGTTATCCACCATGAGGCCTGTGGTCGCATCCATGCACAAACGGGTGCCGCCGACGGCCGTGACCAATGGATCCGAGGCAGGCCATCCCACGCTGGGATAGGGAATGACCCCTGAATTCTTTACAGGCGTCTTGCCAGGGTTGCTGGTACCAGAGTCACCCGTGGATGCGATCACGGTAATGCGGTTGGCCTGGGCATCGACGAAGGCTCCGCGCAGACCCATCAAGGACGCGCTCGAAAAGTTCCCCTCTGTCGATGCCAGGCTCATGCTGATGACATCCGCCAAGTGGTTGTCTACGACGTACTGTATGGCGTTCATCATCTGCGGGAAGCCCTGCACTCCCTGGGTTTCCGCGGTTGGCGTGGTCACCAACAGAATGTTGGCTTGAGGAGCGATGGCGTGCGCCCACTCCACATCGAGCGAGACTTCAATCGCCCACAGGTTGTGGTTCTCCTTACCGGTGCCATGATTCGGCGGCGGCGGGTTGGGTGGCGGCGAGCCCTGCACCTGCAGGATGCGGAACGTCGGCATCCCTGGGCTGCAGGTCACTCCGGCTTCTCCGCAAAGGTGCGGCAACCCAAACGCGGTACTGAATACATTGAGGTCGTTCGCGATGGTGGAACTGCCGAACGAGTCTATAACGGCGATGGTTTTCCCCTTCCCGGTGAATCCCTGCGTGTAAAGCGGAGGGATGTTGTAGGCGTTCTGCATTGCCTGCGGGGTGAAACACCGTATTCCGGCGGCGTAGCACGCCGACTCGGTTGGCGGAGTCGTGCTGCTTTCCAGGAACTGCCATTCTGCAACGGCAGGCTGCTGAGCCAACGCCGGCGATGCTGTTGTGAGCGCCAGCGCAGCTGTCACAATCATGCACGTGGTCGCACCCCTCCGAAGAAAGAAAACGGATGGCATACGGACCTCCCTCGGGTTCAGATCGGTTCGGGATTTTCGGGGTCGCCGCCGACAACTTTTTACGCGGCCCCGCTGCTGCGCGTAGCTGACGCCCGCACGCGGCTCGAAGTCAATACAGGGTTTACCCGCAGCTGCGCCTCGGTGAAATGAATCCGATCGCCGGTCTTGAGCCTTGCTGCCGTGCGATGCGCTCTTGGGAACGGCCATAACCGCCCGCCTCCCATAGGCCGCCGGCGAACAGTCCCCGTCAGCCCGTCAGTGCGGCTACCGACTCTCACGCGGTGGAGCCGCTGCGCGACCACAGATTCTGGATGCCCTCCAGGGTGCGGCGTTTCGTCTCCGGGACGTACAGGCAAACGAAGGTCGCGGCGAGCACGCTCATGGCCCCGTATATCCAGTAGGCGAAACCGTGATTGAACAAGTCGTTGAGGACCGAATTTCCGTCGAGGACCTTGAAGGACCAGGAAACGAACAGGTTGGCGATCCACTGGGCGGCGACCGCGATGGCAAGGGCACGATTCTTGATCGCGTTCGGAAACATCTCCGAGAGCAGCACCCAGGTTACCGGTCCCCACGACAGCGCAAACCCGGCGCTGTAAATCACCACCGCGCACAGCGCACCCACCCCAACCAACCGGGCCTGGAACAGGAAGCCGAGCGCCAGCATCGCGACGGCCATAACCACTGCACCGACGATGAGCAACGGTTTTCGTCCCCAGCGATCGACAGTCAGGATGGCAATGATCGTGGACAGCGCGTTCGCGAGACCGACGATGATCGTCTGCCAGAGCGCTGTGTCCGTGGTCGCACCCATGTTCTTGAACATCAGCGGTGCGTAGTACAGTACCGCGTTGATGCCGACGAACTGCTGGAAGACGGAAAGCATGATGCCGGTCACGACGACGCGTGAACCGAAAGCGAACAGGCTGGGCGCCACGCGGTCGGTCTGCACCCCGAGCGAAGCTTCGATGTCTGCCAGCGTCGCCTGCGCCGCGCCGTGGCCCAGCAAACGAATCAGAATCTGCAGGGCCTGCGCGCTGCGTCCCTGCATCACCAGCCAGCGGGGCGTGTCCGGAACGCACAGCAGCAGCCCCGCGAACAGCGCAGCGGGCACAGCTTCCGATGCCAGCATCAGTCTCCACCCGGTGCTCTTGATCCACGCGTCGTCGCCCTGGGACGCTATCGCCCAGTTGACGAAATAGACCAGCAGCATGCCGAACACGATCGACAATTGGTTGAAGGAAACCAGCCGCCCGCGAATCTGGCTCGGCGCAATCTCGGCGATGTACAGCGGCGAGAGCATCGAAGCGATGCCCACGCCGACGCCGCACAGGATCCGATAGAAAATGAATGGCGTCAGCGCCCGCGGCCCCATGCCGCCGATCGGCCCGATGCCGAGCTCGGGATAGGCCGAGCCCACCGCCGACAGCAGGAAGAGCGCGCCCGCGACCAGCAAGCCCCCCTTGCGACCGAGTCGTTTGGCCACCCAACCGGCGATCACCGCACCGATGATGCAGCCGAACAGCGCGCTCGAGACCGTCCATCCCGACAGGCTGCTGCGGGCGGTTTCGGACAGATTCAATGGCTCGATGAAATTCGCGTCAATGGCGCTGACGGCGCCTGAGATCACCGCAGTGTCATAACCGAATAGCAGGCCCCCCAGCGTGGCGACAAATGTCAGCCCGTTGACGAGTGATCTGTTGTGCGGTGTCATTGTCCCCGCCCCTTCGAGCAGCAGTCGAGCACCCCGCGGCAGCCGGTTACACGACCGTGAACACCCTCGGCGCGCTCGATGCGCCAGCGCCACATCCTCGGCGAGAAGCCGTTCGTCGACCTCAATATGCCCTCATCGCAATCCGGGCGACAGAAACACGCGAGACGTTCGCAAATTTCAGGACCGCGCGGCTGGAGCATATAGCAGCGGGAAGAACCGTCCTTCGACCTTCTCGCCGGCCGGGATTGCCGGTATGCCTTGAAGCAGAGGTTCGTTGCTTGCCGAGCGCACGCCATCTTTCATGACATTAATTACCGTCGCCCGGCGGGAATGATCAGAATGGTTTGCAAATGATCCATGCACCAGACGTGGATGATGGAACGAGGCCTCGCCTTTCTTCAATTCAACCGCGACTGGGCGTTGAAACTCACGTCGCTGTTCCTCGTTCAGAACCGCATTGATGGCGGTCATGTCTCCTGCTAGCCCGGTGATGGGCAGATCGGGCCAGTGATGGCTGCGAGCGATGTAATGCATGCAGCCGTTTTCGCGGCTCGAATCATCGAGACCAATCCAGCAAGTCAGGTGGGCAAGCGGTTGAGTACGGGTCCAGTAAGAGTAATCCTGGTGCCAGGCCACAACTCCCCCGTGATGAGCGGGTTTGCAGAACAGCTGGTCGTGCCAGAAGCGAACGGAGCCGCCTAACAGTTGTGCCGCGGGGACGGTGAATGCCCGGTGCCAGAGAAGATCGTGAAAGCCTGGCGCGATGCGCCAGGCGCCGAGTGCATGGAACAGCACATGATTGGGATCGGTTGACTCGTTCGAGTTGTATTCGTAAAACAATCCTCGTTCTTCTGGTGATGCATCCAGCAGCCGGGCCAGCTCCTGTGTGAGCGCCTCCACCTGCTCGTCCGAGAGAATGCGGACCCCGCTCAAGTAGCCATATTCGTGAAAGAAGTCGACCTGCTTCGGGTGCAGCCGGTACTCCGCCAGCGTCCGATGATTCACATCAGGAAAAAGCGAACTGATGGCGTGATGGTCGGCAGAGAGATCGTGAATCATAGCTAAGTGGCGTCGGTGAAGTTCCCCCAGGGCCATGCGCGACTCGGTCGTCTACAGTTTCTCATGACACTCAGAGGCGATTGCCCCAGGTTTCCGAAATGCTGTGGCTCCCGGCGGGAACCGTAAATGTAACAACTCCATCCCGCACGGGGAGGTGGCGCGCGGGACCACCATCAACCATTAATGAAACGCTACCCGACTTTGTTTCCATGGTCTCTATCCGGGTAGTGCGAGCCGTCTTTATCGAGAACGACAGGCCATCGGGCATAACGCTGTAGTTTCGTACAACTACACCGGCATTGGCGTCGAAACGAGTTTGACCGTCCCGCCTAACCGAAGTGAGAGCGGGGCCGATCGTCACATCATAGCGATGCTCCTTCCACATGACACCGAGGAGTTGACCTTCGCGCAGGGGATGTAGTGCTCCAAAGCGAAGCCCGTCCCAGGGATTCTCGTCGATGAACTGTTGCATCCCGATGAGGCACAGGAGTGCGCCCCACGTGTAGTGAACGTCTCCTCCTGCGCTCCCTCCCCAGGCATAGTATTGCTCGTTGGTTCGCTGATGGGCTTGCCAGTCCTCCATGAACAGGTCATAGCTCTTCTCGGCGAACTCCAGCGCTACCTCGTCTTCGCCATAGCGATTGATTGCCTGATAGACGAGGTAGTTCGTAGGCCCCCAGATGTCGCCTCGCCAGTAGTATTGATCCTGAAATGCCGGGTCGTTCCGAGAAATCGTTGGAATGACGTACTTGCCCCAGAACTCCTCGGAATTGACTAAATGCTCACGCACCATGCGTTTTGCCTGTTCGGTTGTCGCGATACCGGCGAGTAGCGGATAGAAGTTCGTGGGTGAGAGTCTCTTCGAGAAACGGCCATCCCAATACCGGTTCTCGAAAATGCCATCCTGCTCGTTCCAAAGGAGCTGCCGCACGAGGCTTTTAATTCTGTCGTACTCAGCCACGAAACGTCGGTTGTCATCCTCGTAGCCGAGAATGGCGGCGATTTTGGCCAAACATTCGGCATCCAGGGCATACAGAGAGTTGAGGCCGACATCATCGAGTTCCATTGTGTAGGTCTTCGGATTGTAGGTGACGTCGTCGTACATTGGGCTGTCGTCCATCCCGCTCTCCCATTTGGCCTGGACGAGGAAGCCACGCCCGCCGACGGAAAAGGTCGCGCCCCGGTCACTGCCCCACTCAAGCAAACCGTCCTGGTTGCCATCTCTCCAGGCCTGTCCATCGCCGCGGTTCGCCAGCCACCATTCGTGCCACTTCTTCAGTCTGGGGTACGCCCATCGCAACTGCTCAATGTCGGGGTTTCGCGCATAGTTTTTCCATACGATGTAGGCGCCGACCGGAGGCTGCGATCGATCCGGGCTGATACCGTTAGCGGCATCGACATTGGGGACGACTCCGTTGGGAGATTGAGCCAGGAGAATTGCCCGCACACCAGCAGATGTCTGCTGCGAATCCTCAACATTGGTCAGAAGCGAGCCAAAAAAACAATCCCATTCACCGACAACCCATCCGCCAAAGCCATGAGCCCAATTGCGACTGATGCTGGGAAACTCCAGGCCGAGTGACTGAACGTACAAGCTGTTCCAGAACAGGGAATTGCCGATGGCTTCTGGGGCGCCTGCAAAGAGCCCAGTGATGTGAGGTCGACGGCCGGCATAAGATTCCGCCTTGCGATCAAGAATCGAATCGATCTGCCCTGAGGTCAGCAGTCGATGAGCGTATTCCGACATCTCCGCGGGATTCCAGCCGATCTTGGCGACGAAATGAGCGCCAGGCCCGGCTGACGCCGCAAATTGAAGACCCGCTGCTGCATGCGATTGACGGCTGTCAAGTGCGAATTGAACGCCAACTACGTCGGCTTTGTTCTGCTTCGAGGGGCTTGCTAATTGGCCGGCATCCATCATTTTTTGCAGCTGGTTTACCTCGGAAAATAGCCCAGCGCCGACCACGGGGCGATCAACAGCCACAACGAAGCGGGCAGCCCCGCCGAATACGCCGTCTATGAAATGCTCCCCATTGATCTGACCCTCTTCTGGGCGGACGCTGTAAGTCCCCGCGAAATCGCCGGAGCCCGGACTATAGGCCTCCAACACGAGTTGCACATCTTCCGGAGCCTTGAGTCTCCCCACCACCGTTGTCTCGTCAATGCGGGACCACTCAAGAGTGATGGTTGCCGCGCGGGGACGGTGTCGCCAACCGAGAAGTGAGTAGGATCCATCTGGCGCGTGAGGTCCAACCAAGCTAACCGCATCAAAGATGCGATTTCCGTCGAGAAAGGTGCCGGTCTTCGAACCGATGCGAATAGCAAAGGGCACTCGTTGCCCATATGCTTTGGAATCGAATACGATTCCGTTCCACGCATCCGCATCGAAAGCGCCGATATGGATCTCAGAAAACTCTTGTGCCACCTGCGCAGCGAGAGACAACGGAAGAAGCAGAGCAAGGAAAATTGCGAGATGCTCCCATCGGGCTCCCAGGCGACGCACTCTTTGCTTGTATCGAAGGTCGCCCGTGCCTTCGTGCCTGGTCGCGCGTGTGATTGCGCGTGAGCGGCTTCCAGTTGATTTATTAGCTTCATTCATACGCGGATCGGCACATTGCGAGGCGGTGGCTGACTCTGGTTCAATGGAATAAGGGGAACTCATGAACGAGATTACTACTGTCGGTGTGGACCTCGCAAAGGACTTGTTTGTAGTGTGTGCCGGGGACGCTCAGGGGCTGTGGTCCGCAGAAATTCGGTCCGGCCGTTCTGAAGAGTTCGGGGCGGCTGCGAACTCGAAGGCCGCGACTTCCGCCTGGCTCTTGCTGCGCGTGACTGAGTCTTTGCGGACCACACGACGTGCATGCCGCCATAGTCGCGGCATGCCCGTCTAATCCGAAGGGGGTAGCGATGACGGATGCAAAAAAGCTGAGCATTGTTCTCGTGGTCGCAGTGTCACTGCGTCTTTGCGTGGGCTCGCAACCGGCAACCGCTCAAGCAAATCCGACGGTGGGCGGATCTGGCTCAAACACGTCGTACCCGGGGCGCTGGGACCTGACCATAAAGACTCCGACCCAGGAGCGGGCGTCGTGGATCGAGTTGTCTGAGAATAAAGGTCGCCTGGAAGGTTTATTGATCGGACTTTGGGGACATGCGACTCCGACAGAGATTCAAATCAAAGACGGGGAAATTGAGTTCGCTGTGCCCAAGGGCGAAGGCTTCCCTGAGGGTACGCGATTCCATGGAAAGCTCGCAGGTGGTGAGCTCGCCGGGACAGTGACCACGGTCAACGGCGCTTCATGGCAATGGGCGGGCCGAAGAGCACCATCCCTCGCACGCAAGGGCGCGCCGAGATGGGGTGAACCCATTTCCTTGTTCGGCGGCAAGGACCTTAGCGGCTGGACGTTCACCGATCCGACTCAGGCGGGCATTTGGGGCGTCGAAGACGGCACGCTTATCAAGCACGGCCGGGGCTCTGAAATCGTTACGACCTCCAGGTTTCAGGACTTCAAGCTACACATCGAGTTCAATTGCGGGCCCATGGCCAACAGCGGTGTCTATCTCCGCGGCCGCTACGAGGTCCAAATCGAGACCAACGCGGCGCAGGAGTCACCGAACCGTCGCATGGGCGCCGTGTACGGGTTCATCGCACCGGAGCCCGCAGTCCCTCGCACGCCGGATGTCTGGCAAAGCTACGACATCACGCTGCTCGGGCGAACGGTCACCGTAGTTCTCAACGGTCAAACGGTCATCGACCGCCAGGAGGTTCCCGGGATTACCGGCGGTGCCATCGACAGCAACGAAGGCTCACCGGGTCCCATATACCTGCAGGGCGGTGAGGACGGACGAGTAGCGTTTCGTAATATCGTCATCACGCCCGCGCAATAATTGAGCCGAATCGGAAAGAGAGTCGAGCGAAGACTCGTCCTACAGTTCGACGCAAGCAGGAGATTCGCATGGATAAGAACGAAATTTCTCGTCGTGAGTTCGTGCGACGCTCAACGGGAGCCGGCATTGCGCTGGCAGCGTCGCCCTTTTTCCTGGAGCCAGGTCCAGCGGACGGCGTGACGCAAACGGTCTCCTCGAGCGACCGGGTTCACTTCGGCATGATCGGCATCGGGATGCAAGGCTCCGGGGTATTAGACACCGCGGTGCGGCTCTCTGGTGTCGAATGTGTGGCTGCGTGCGACCTTCATGACGACCGCCAGACGCTCGCCAACCAGATCATCGGCGCAGCGACGAGCAAGACGGTGGCCACCACGCGTCGCTACCGGGACCTGCTCGACAACAAGGACATTGATTGCCTAGTCGTCGCCGTGCCCGATCACTGGCATAAGCAAATCATCGTGGACGCCTGTAACGCTGGTAAAGACGTCTACTGCGAAAAGCCGATGACTCATCAGGTCGAGGAGGGATTCGAGATCATCGAGGCGGCCCGCAAAAATGGCCGGATCGTTCAGATCGGTAGCCAGCGAAGGAGCTCTATCAGCTTCGCGAAGGCCAAGGAACTGATTGGGCAAGGTACCATCGGCGAGGTCAACTTCGTCGAAGCAGTCCTTGGAAGGAATTCTCCGTGCGGCGCGTGGGTCTATCCGCCGCCGCCGGGACTTTCACCGGAAAACCTCGACTGGAAGACTTGGCTTGGCGATGCGCCCACGCGAGCCTTTGATCCCATTCGTTTCGCGCGCTGGCGTGCTTATAAGGACTACGGCGAAGGTTTATCGGGAGATCTCTACGTTCATGCCCTCACGGGCATCCACTATGTCATGGGCGTGGAGGCGCCCCCGCAGCGTGCCCAGAGTACGGGCGGCCTTTTCTACTGGAAAGACGGGCGCGAATTCCCCGACGTGATGAGCACGCTCTATGATTATCCAAACCTGCGCGTTGCGGTTTCGATGACACAATGCACTAATCGGGACGGCGTCACCCGCTTCTTCGGTCCGCGAGGGGTCATAGAAATCCATGACGACGGCGCCCAAATGACGGTGACACGGCAGGACGGCACGGACGATGCACCTTGTTATTACTGCAGCAGCTATCCGGAAAAGATGCGCGATGCCTACAAGAAAGCGTGGCACGAACAGAACGATCCGAAGCCGGGAACCGCCAAAGCGATCGAGAGCACAGAGACCTATATCTTCCCGCCCAATTACCGCGACCTCAACGACCATTTGTGGAGTTTCTTCGAGTCCGTGAAAACCCGAAAACCATCGGTGGAGGATGCGGTCTTCGGAAATAACACCTCGATTGCCTGCCACATGGCCAATCACTCCTACTTTCACAACAGCGCCGCGCTCTGGGACGCCAGCCGAAAGCGGATAACGGCGTAGCAGCGATCATCTCCGAACGTTGCTCCACGGCGAATTGGCTGCGGGTGAGCGGTTGACCCAGGGGCGGAGTCTACCCACCGACACGCGGATTTTCAGCACGCCCCGTTCGGTCCGAAGCCGAAAATCGGCTAGAGCCTGATGTAAATGCCTTTGCGATCCATCGCACAGGCTACCGTCCAGCAACCCAGCATGTACACGACCGCATACAACAACGAGCCGGGCTTTTCACCGGCCCAGGGCGCGAACGCAACCGCATACAGCCCCTCGAAGAGGCTTTGCTGGCCTATGCGCGTGATCTGGAGCAACTCCTGTCCGACCTCGCTGAGGAGGTAAATGACCAGGGTGTTGCGGCCGAACACTTCGAAAAAGTACGTCCAGCGGCGGTCGTGCACTTGGGGGACCAGGTAGACGGTGATCGCGAGAACGCCGAGGTCGATTCCCACCGTGCACAGCACATAGGAGCTGGTCCAGAGCTTCTTGTTGATCGGGAAGACTGTATTCCACCACAGGGAGAGGACAACGCACGCGGTCCCCGCCAGCAGCAGCCTGACGATCGTGCCGCCGTTCGTGCCAGCTTCGCGGATGAAACGACCGGCTAGATAGCCGGCGAGCACATTCACAATGGCAGGTAGCGTGCTCAGGATGCCTTCCGGATCGAAGGCCACGCCCTCACCGTGGTACATGTGTGCCTCGCCGAGTACGAGCTTGTCGAGCTTGATCGCGGCATTGCCGGCGAGCGAATAATCGCCGAAGGCATGCATCACCCACCAGTAGCCGAGCAGTGCGCTAAGCCCGAAGCTGATCGCGCCAGCCCGCCCTCCATAGTGCACGATTAGGGCCGCCGCGCCGTAGCCGAGGGCGATGCGCTGCAGCACGCCGAAAATGCGCGTGTATGCAATCGGCGCGAGGACGACGTGCCCGGTGCCATCGACCCTGAAGAATGGAAACCAGTAGAGCAGGTAACCGCACAGAAAGATCAGGGCAGTGCGCATCGCGATCTTGCGCAGGACTGCCGCGTCGCCCAGAGGTTCGTACTTCTCAAGTGTGAAAGTGAGCGTCGTTCCGACCACGAACATAAACGTCGGAAACACGAGGTCCGTCAGCGTCAGGCCATCCCAACCCGCGTGCAGCAGTGGCGCGTAGGATTTGCCGTCACCGATCTGCATGTTCACGACAATCATCAGCGCGAGCGTGAGACCACGCAGCACGTCCAACGCCCGAAACCGGTTGCCCATGTCACTCATCGCGCCGCGTTCTCTACATCCAGCCACTTGATATTTCATACCCTTGGGGGTCGCGCGAGCTATCGATTGCGACCAAGGACTTGAAAGACCAACTTTCTCAGGTCGTGAAACATTTATCCCAGCAGGGCAGGACCGGGGCGGAATCGAACCACCGGCACGCGGATTTTCAGTCCGCTATCGGCCGTTCTAGGGGCTTCTAGATCAATCACTTGCGGCGCCTGCCAGCCCCGACCCCAGTCTCACCCAGGCACAATCCCTTCCGCTCTCGGAAGCCCATCTGCGGCGTGCCCTGAGACTCTGGGTCGAGCACTATTTGACTGGCTGGAAGGTTGGTACAACCCACCTCGCCTGTGGCAGCGAGAATTCCCCATTCCTGCGGTTTCTTGTGGTTTCTGGTCGTGGCTCGATTGCCTGCCCAAGTCTAGTTTCCCGCGCTCTTCGGAATGTATTCGTGTTCACTCCGAGCGCTCCAGCGGTACAGGTCTTCATCCCCACAATGGGGGCATTTGATCGCCGTCAGTTGATCGTCGAATTCGGGCACGGCCACCTTGCTTCCTGCCGGTGGGGGTGCAATGGCAATGACGAGTCCGCATGACCGGTTCTTACACAACCACCCGGTGTAGCGATCCCCTGGAACCATCTGCGGCTTCGACCTGAGGTCGACATGGCGGAGTGCAACTGAGGCCACCGGCTTACGGGTTGGTATACCCCGGCTCTTGGTCGGACGTTTGATCGCCATTGATCTGTCTCCGCTTAAGAACTTCGGGGAGCCTGCTGCGCCTGCGACAAACTCTACTGGCTATTGGTCCAAACCTGGAAGTTTGTTGAAGGAAGTCGGCTCCGGCACGAATGCTACCGAGGACGAATTGTCGCGCACTTCCGATTCGACGGCTCATGGTTTCTTCGCCACCACCTTGCCATTCTCCCAGACGTAGATCGGCGTGTCGTACATGGGCGCGATCGACTCCCGCGACGAACCGCTGCGAATCCGTCGACTTGGTTCGCGCCTTCGGCTCATGACTTTACCTGCTGCACGCACGTCATGTTCAGCTCACGATCGTGCAGATGAAGGCGGGACCGATGCAAGTCGAGTCCTCAGAGCCTCGGTCATTGACGCACTGCGAGACGGCGAGGAAAATCGCCGCGACTGGCCCAAAGTAGAGAAACACAGGGGAGACGACAATGGTACGTGGCGGCCGATGTTGGATTGCTCTGGCGGCCCGACTTAGCGCTGCCGCAGGCCTCTTGACGATGACCGCCGCTCTTGGTGCCGGGCCAACGTATGTTGTAGGTCCTATCAATGACCTCAGTGGCTCGTGCTCCGGGCAGAACGCAGAGGTCGAGCAAACAGTCGATCCGATGCTCGGCTACGTCTACGAGGAATGGATGGGGTGTCAGGGCATTGCCTTTGCCCGCTCGATCGACGGGGGAATCACCTTTTCCGACCCGATTTCGCTGCCAGGATCAGTTGGCTCGAATGTCAACTCGTGGGACCCGGCGTTGGCGCTTGCGCCGGACGGTACCGTGTACGCAGCGTTTATGCTGGCTAAGGGCGGGCAATGGTATCCGGTCGTGGCGGCATCCTTCGACCACGGCGTCACCTTCTCGCAAGTGACCTCTCTGGTGCCGCCCGATGCAAAGAACTGGGGCGATCGGGACTTCATCGCAGTCGGCCCCGACGGTGTCGTTTACGTGACTTGGGACTACGGTCCGAACCGCACGTCGATTACCTTCATCTGCAGCTCTTCGGGAAGCTGTGCCTTCGGGACGGGTGACCTGAATGTCGTGATGCAGAAATCCAACGATGGCGGCAGGACGTTCGGCGCCATGGTGCACGTAAGCCCGGGCTTTCCGGCGAGCGGCGGGGACAGCGCACCTCTTGTCGTGGAGCCGAGCGGCCGAGTTGACCTGCTCTACCAGGGCTACCAGGTCACCAACCCCACGACCTACACCCTGAACCCCGCGTACAGCTATTTCACATCGTCGATCGACGGCGGAAACACTTGGTCCACGCCGCTCAAGGTAGGCCCCCAGGCGGGAACGATGTCGCTGGCGGAATGGTGGATTGACGGCGATATCGCCATGGACGCGGCCGGCGACCTCTACGCCACCTGGGACACACAGGGAACCAACAATGACGGAACGGCAAATGACATCGGCTGGCTCTCGTGGTCCACTGACCATGGCCAGCATTGGTCGAGCCCTGTGCAGGCGACACCGGATACGCTCAACGTTCCTCACATCATGGAGGTCACCGGCGCCGGCTCTGGGGTCGCGTATGTCGCGTGGCTCTCGGACAGCAATCCTCAAGGGTACGCGCTTTATCTGCGGGCGTTCTCCGTCACGAGGGGTTGGCTCTCCGAGCCCGTACAGGTCGCAAGTGCCTTCGGGGACCCGTCGGTGTGGCCTGGTGACACCTTCGGCATCTCATCGCTTTCACCAAACAATGTTGTGGTCAGCTGGGGTAGCGCGACACCTTCCACGGGCAAGAAATCGGAGATTTTCGCAGCGCCCGTGACGGTGCAGTTTCACTAACAATCATCGAAAGAGGGCGGTCCTGAACTCGGGGACTGCCGCCATCCTGTCCTGGATTGTCGTCGGCCGGTCACGTTCAAACGGAAGCGGCCGTCACACTGGTCCGGAATACGCGCTCGGGCGCTAGATGAGTCGAGCTCATTGAACAGCGCTGCTTGACATCGCGCATCCCGGGTAAACCCCCATTGCGAGCGGTACGCTGCAGGCGTATGAAGAATCGCCTCAAAGGGGAGCACGACCGTGCCCTTTCGCGACGATCAGCGGTCGCCAGGTCATTCGGACATGTTTTCCGGTTCAATCAAGTGGTAGGGAAGACCATGGCACAGGAAATAGCCAGGTGCGACATCGTCGCCAACTAAGAAGGATAGATCGATGAAAACCACTGCACGTCCCTCGATCCCTTGACAGTCGCGCGTGGAAAGTTACGCCTGTCTTTCGGCGCAGGCGGGACACGAGTTACCAGGGAGATAGCGATGAAACTCATCACTTCGAGATTTTGCCTGGCGCTGGCATCGGTCGTGACGTTGCCGGCTGCATGGGCACAGGCCTATAACATCAACACGCTGGCCGGCAAAGTTGCATCGCTAAACGGCACTGCCGGCCTGCAGATCCGCTTTTCGGCTTTTATCGAGGAAGAAAGCCAGGACGGCAGCGCGCCGGGCACGTTGACCCCGATCACTCCGGTGAACGTATTGTCGAGTCCCCTTGACGGAACCTCCGTTCTGGCACCCGCAGTCACCGTGAATCAGGACACCGCCGGCGCGCCTCAGAATGAGACCTCCATCGCGGTCGACCCGAACAACCCCAACCGCGTCGTCGCGGGCCTAAACGACTATGCCACCCGCACCTGGACCTGCAGCATCGGCGGCACACCCTGCAGCGCCCTGGGCGACGGTTACTCGGGAACATATTTCTCCAATGATGGCGGCTCGACCTGGTGCTGTGTCAGCAGCGACCCGAACCACCTCGGGACATTGATTCCGGGCGTAGACCATCTGGCGGGCGGAATCTACGATGCCGGTGGCGATCCGGCCGTAGCATTCGACAGCCAAGGCCATGTCTACTATTCCGGGCTTGGCTTTGACCGCACGAGCCCTCCCAACACGGTCGCAGTCAACAAGGGCACCTTCGACGGCTCCGGCAAGCTGACATGGAGCGCGCCGACCTTCATCAACGCCACCACCGCACCGAGCACGCTCAACGATAAGCCATGGATTGCGGTAGATTCACATCCCGGCAGCGCGTTCCGCGATCGCGTGTACGTCAGCTGGACACGCTTCATTTTCAACGCGCACAACGGCGCCTACGTGCAGTCTCCGATCGCATTCGTCTACTCGAAGGACGGCGGCGCGACGTTCAGTGCACCACAATTGATCGTGGGCAACGTCCTCTATGGCCAGGGGTCGCATCCCGCCGTCGCGCCGGATGGCACGGTGTATGTCTTCTGGGTCGGCTCAACGCGCCTCGCCAGCCTCGACAGCATCTGGGTGGTGAAGTCCACCGATGGCGGCGCCACCTGGAGCAAGCCGGTCGCCGTTTCGCAACTGGTCAATATCATCCCGGTGGCCAATACTGCGTTCCGCAACAACAGCTTCCCGGCGGCGGCCGTCGCCCCGGATGGCGGCATCTACGTGACGTGGTCGTCGCAGATGAGCGATGCCACCGGCGGTCTCTGCCCGATGCGAACCAACAGCGGCTGTCACGCGACCGTGCTGTACAGCAAGTCCACGGATGACGGCACCACTTGGGCCACCCCGGCGGTGGCCTTCCCGACACTGGACGCCGCCAACCGTTCGCCTGTTGGTTATCCGGCCGGTGGCGGTCAGTTCACCGCGCCTGCAGCACGCCGCGTGGATACGCTGTTCCCGGCCGTCAGCATCTCGCCCTCGGGCAGGGTGTTCCTTGCGGCCTACGCAGCGGATGTGGTGTCGCCATGGCAGATATGCGCCGCCGGGCCGCCGCCGCCGGTAGGGCGAATCACCTGCGACACCCTCGGCCCGTACATCCACAATGCGCGGCTCGACTACGTGGTCCGGGATCTCGCCACGAACGCGACCAAGATCGTCAGCGCGCATCCGATCAATACCCGTAACGGGTTCGGCGGCAGTTTCTTCGGTGACTACACCGACATCGCCGCGGGCTCCGACGACGTCTTCCATGCCCTCTGGACCGACAGCAACAACAAGCAAACCGTCGTCTGGTTCTACGGTTCGCAGTTTGTGCCGACACTGATCAACCAGGAGGACATTGCGACGGCGTCCGGCTCGTTCTGAATCGGCGCGGAATTCGGGGGAAAGCGCGGCCGGGGCCGCGCTTTCCTTAATAAACGGACTCGATTCGAATGGTGGCCAGGGGCGGAATCGAACCACCGACACGCGGATTTTCAGTCCAGGCTGGAAATTGAGATAAGCGTCAAGGTATCAGCCTACGCAGTGACCGCGTCGAGAGCTCGTCAATGTGCCGAAATGCCGGTGCGATCCTCTCGATCTGATGGGAAGGTACTTGGTACTCTTCGAAGTACACCTTCCATTCGCGTAGGATCCTCCAAATCTTGGCGATGCTCTGGGCGGCGGCCTCCGCGGACAAGGTGAACATCTCGCGACCGGCAAAAGCATTGTCGAGGGTTGCGATCCGTCCCTGCGGCCCGACGCCCAGGTGCAAGCGCCGCTCGGGCGCCAAACTCGCTCGCGGCATGACATCGTACAGCGGACTCAGCCGCCATCCGGGAAGGCGCGGGTCCCAGACAAAGCCGTGGTTGCGGAGATGATCATCGTCGTTATTGACGAAGATGTTGAAGACGAGGCGCTCAAACAGCTCGCGATTGTTCTCGCGTATCACGTGCGGGTGGCAGTACCGTCGAACCGCTTGTGCCAGATCTCCATAGGACTTATTCGGAGACTCCATCTCGTCACACGCCAGAAGCGTCAGACCGCTGACAAACCCCAAACGCTTCTCTGCTGATCCGTACGCTGGAACCGTGCTGAGAAGATCCTCCGGCAGCGGAGCATCTTGACCTGCCTTGGCCCAATATCGGTCGAAGCGGCGGATGAGCATTACGGTCCGGGATCCAAAATGAACCAGCCTGACCGGAGGAACGGTGAGACCCGAGGCGGCCGCCAGTCGCATCGTCGCCGTCTCAAGAACGGGAACTAGCTGCGCATCCTTCCGGCTCGGAAATTTAGCGAGCCACAACACCCGTTCCTCATCACGAACCGTCGCTTTCGGCCTTGCACCGCCGAGCGCGCTGCCCTCCGCGAAGATTTCCTCGAGCGGGGCAGGTACCGGTAAGCCCTCGTCGATGCGTTGGGCGGCGTCCATCAAGTACTCAAGATTGTCCCAAGTTCCAAAGCCCGGCGTGGCGGCCGAATCTCGGGAGGACCGAATATCGATCGCTCCGACGCGCTGGCTGCCCGCATGAACCAGATAACTTGACTCTGGCAGGCTGTTGGCGGGTACTTTCAGGCGGGACTCGATGACCCGCCGGCCCCAGGCATCGGGCGCTGCATCGCGAATTCCGCCGAACAGGGGGAGATTGTTCGGCGGGAATAGAGCCGTACCGCGTACCAGGTCCATGTCCCGAAGGCTCAGGCTTACGGGATCCACTTCGAGGGCGCCGGGACGCTGCAGATAACGCAGCCCGTACGCGAACGATGAGGCCGACAGCTTCGCTCCGTCTTCGGACAACGTGAGCTGGCCGCAAGGCACCCACTCCGCGTCGAGATAGGTGAAGACATACAGCTTCTGTTCCGTGGCGGTCATGGTTCAGAAGTCGATCTCTTCGAGTTCGCGCTTTGACAGCTCGCGGGCCCGGTGCCGCCGTTCTTTCGCACTGAGAGCGGCTAAAGCAGGATCCGTCTCAGACAAGAGTTCCAATAGGGTTTTGCCCGGCACGATGGCTTCCAGATAGCGCAGGACTTGACCCATCGCGATTCCGGGATCGCCTTTTTCCAGCCGATACGCCGTGTTCCGTGACAGGCCGGCCCGCAGTGCCGCTTGATCCTGTTTCATGCCGCGGGCGATCCGCAAGCGCGCGAGGGCCGCACCCAACCTTTTCGCTTCAGCCGCTTGGCTTGAGTTCAGAAGTGCGGATTGGGTGACTTTCATACTCGTTTAACCAAGCATTGATCGTCTAACGCTCGATTAATCGAGCTTATTCTAGGGTTGGCAGCGACCAAAGAGCAAGCAGCTCAAGCCTCTAAAATCGATCTTTAAGCCTATAATGATCGATTAATCGATCTAAGACGGCTCCTTATAGAGAGACCTTCGCTAGGCCCTCGACTCTGTCACTGCGTTCACCATGGCGCGAATGTCACGGTTCTCCAAAACCACTCCTCCGTGCTCCCCTCCTCCCCTGACGGTGACATCCACCATGGCGTGGGCCAGGTCGTCGGCGCGAATCACCTGGTTGGGGAACAGCACCCGAAAGACGGGGTAGATCCCGCGCAACAGGAGGTAGCTGAAATTCGGCTCCTTCCGGGGCTCTACGGGGTAGATGTACGCGGGTCGGAAGATGTACACACAGGGGAACCCCACCGCCAGTAGCGCCTGCTCGGCCTCTCCCTTGAAGCGCGCATAGGCGATCCGACTTTGTCCCGTCGGGTCTGCGCCACCCCCGCTCAAGAATGAGAACGCCGCGTCGGGGCTGCTGCCGCGGAGAACTCGCGCGAACTCGATCGTGTAGTCCACGGTTATCTTGCGAAGCACTGCGTCCGGCACTGCCCCGGTATAGGCGCCGATGCAATAGACCACCGCGTCCTGACCCGAGAGTGGCTCTGCGAGTGCGGAGCAATCCGCGAAGTCTCGATGTACAACCTCCTCCAGCTTCGGGTGCGCAATAACGAGCTTCCTGCGTCCTATTGCCGTCACATGTGAGACGGCGGGGTGCTCGAGCGCGTAGCGCAGGGCGTATCCACCGACCATGCCTGTGGCGCCCACGATGGCAAGACGTGCCCGACCCGCCGTCGGAACGTTCATTTAGGTCCCATGGCGTTGGTCGCGGCGCTGACGCCTCTAATACTGAAAGGTCTGTCCGATGTGCGGCGCGACAAAGTCCACTTCCGCGATCCCATGGGCGTTACGAGCGACGGCAAAGTCATTGACAGGAGCTGTATAGCTCTCTGCCGCGTTGTCAATCAAGCCGAAATGAATAGCAACAGAGTGTTCACTGTGTAGGTCAATGTGCGCGAGCACAGCCTCATCGGGATTCATGTGCATGCGATACATGAACCACCGAGGCTCGTAAGCGCCTATCGGTAACAGACTCAGTTTAGGTGCACCATACCGCTCATATACGTGTTTGAGGTGTTTGCCGTATGCGGTGTCCCCGGCAAAATAGATTCTTCCCTCAGGAGAATCGATGAGAAACGACCCCCATAACGTTTTGTTCGTGTCCCACGTGCCCCGCCGGGATGTGTGAATCGCCTGAAGAAAGACGAACCGCGTGTCAGATTGATCCCAGTCCAATTCCGAGAACGATGAAATGCCCTCCTTCTTCAGCAGATTACCAACTCCAAGGCCGACCAACACGGTTGGCGCGCTGCCTCGACTGAAGCCCGTCGCCGGTCGGTCGCAACGGCGAGTACTTTGCTGGCAACAGGGTTCGGAGCTCTGCAATGTAGT
>Ga0137412_10000200_pt1 | contig 38351 bp, 35 predicted proteins | sample CZODoug2_1_16fun_FD_122160 | JGI IMG/M metagenome (GOLD analysis project Ga0137412, IMG submission 122160) | Vadose zone soil fungal communities from Angelo Coast Range Reserve, California, USA - CZODoug2_1_16fungal (Hybrid Assembly) | ecosystem: Environmental > Terrestrial > Soil > Vadose zone...
CTGGCTGAAACCGCGCCCCTCGACGCCACCGAGCAGGGCGGCGGCCGGCACCCGGCAGTCCTCGAAGCTCAGCTCGCAGCTCTCGACCCCCTTGTAGCCGAGTTTGGGCAGATCCCGCGAGACGGTCAGTCCCGGACCCTGCTCGACCAGCAGGACGCTCATGCCGGTGTGCCGCGGCTGCGCGGCCGCATCGGTCTTGGCCAGCACGGCGATCAGCCGCGAGCGCCGCGCGTTGGTGATCCAGGTCTTGGTGCCGTTGAGGACATAGTCGTCGCCGTCACGCTTCGCGGTCGTGGTCATCGCCTGCAGGTCCGAGCCACCACCGGGCTCGGTCAGGGCCATCGTCGCCCGGCACTCGCCGGTGGCCATCAGCGGCAGGTACTGCTGGCGCTGCGCCTCGGTGCCGAACATCACCAGCAACTTGGCGACGACGGTGTGCCCACCCATCGCGCCGGCCAGGCTCATCCAACCGCGAGCGAGTTCCTCGGTGACCTGCGCGTAGCAGGGCATCGACACCGGGGCCCCGCCGTACGATGCCGGGACGGCCAGACCGAAGATGCCGAGTTGTTTCATCTGCTCGATCAGCTTCTCGGGATACTCGTTGGCGTGTTCGAGCTCGTGGGCGACGGGCAGGACGTCGCGCTTGACGAAGTCGCGCACGGCGAGCACGTAGTCGCGTTCTTCCCGGGTCAGGTCGGTCACCGGCTCGCCTCCTCGGGCGGGAACAGCCCTATTATTGTTCAACTGAGTTAACTGTAAGGGACGGTGCAGCGAACGTGACCGCGCAGACCGACGGTATCCCTCACACCGTCTCGGCCGCCGCGATCGATCTCACCCGCTACATCCGTCCCGGCGACACCGTCATCTGGGGCCAGGCCTGCGCGGAGCCGCTCACCCTCACCCGGGCACTGGCCGAGCAGCAGCCGGAGATCGGCCCGGTGCGCTGCTTCCTCGGCGTCGGCGCGGTCGATCGGTCCGGGGCCGAGGACGACGTCACCTTCGTGGCCTACGGCGGCGGTGGCACCAATCGTCGGCTCGATCGCGCCGGGGCGCTCGAGATCCTGCCCAGCCGCTACAGCGACCTGCCGCGGTTGTTCGCCGACCGCACCGTCCCCATCGACGTGGCGTTCGTCCAGGTCACGCCCGGGAACGACCCCGGCACCTACCACTTCGCCCTGGCCGCCGAATACCTGGTCGCGGCCGCGCGCGCCGCGCGGGTGGTCATCGTCGAGGTGAACGAGGGCGCCCCGCACACCCCGGACGCGCCGGTCCTACGCGCCGCCGACATCGCCGCTGCCGTCCGGGCCGCCTACCGTCCGGTCGAGCAGCCGGCGCCGGCCGCGACCGATGCCGAAACGCGCATCGCCGGGCACGTCGCCGCGCTCGTCGAGGACGGTTCGACGCTGCAGATGGGCCTGGGCACGCTGCCCGAGGCGATCGTGCGCGGGCTGGCCGATCGGCGCGATCTGGGCGTGCATTCCGGGGTCATCGGCGACGCGGTCGCGGAGCTGACCGAGGCGGGGGCGATCACCAACGCCGGCAAGGCGCACGACCGGGGCATCGGCGTCTGCGGCGTGCTGATCGGCACCCGGCGGCTGTTCGACTTCGCGCACCGCAATGCCGGCCTGGCGCTGCGCGACACGACCTACACCCACAATCCGGCCGTCCTAGCGGAGCAGCCGCGCCTGGTGGCGGTGAACTCCGCGCTCGAGGTCGACCTGACCGGGCAGGTCAACTCCGAGGTCGCCGCTGGGCGGTACCTCGGCGCGGCCGGCGGGTTGCTGGACTTCATCCGGGGCGCCCACCGATCGCCGGGCGGGCTGCCGATCATCGCGCTGCGCTCGACCGCCGGGACGCAGAGCACGATCGTCGCCGAGCTGTCCGGCCCGGCCACGTTGCCGCGGAGTGAGGCGGCGATCATTGTGACCGAGTTCGGGGCGGTCGACCTGCGTGGCCTGACACTGTCCCAGCGACGCGATCGGCTGCTCGAGCTCACCCATCCCGACCACCGCGACCAGCTCGCCGCGGTCGCCCCCGGTCCCGGCCAGCTCCGGGCCATCGACAGAGAGCAGTCGACATGAGAAGAGCAGTCGTGGTCAGCCCGGTCCGCACCCCGGTCGGCGCCTTCGGCGGGGCCCTGCGGACGGTGCCCGCCGAGGAGCTGGCGACCGTCGCCGTCCGCGCCGTCGTCGACCGATCCGGGATCGACCCGGCGCGCATCGAGGACGTCGTGCTCGCCCAGTCCTACGCGAACTCCGAGGCGCCCTGCATCGGGCGGTGGGTCGCCCTGAACGCGGGGCTGCCGATCGAGGTGCCCGGAATGCAGCTCGACCGGCGGTGCGGCAGCGGCCTGCAGGCGGTCATCACGGCGGCCATGATGGTGCAGACCGAGGCCGCCGACGTGGTGATCGCCGGAGGCGTCGAGAGCATGAGCGGCGTCGAGCACTACACCCGCGACGCCCGCTGGGGTCAGCGGGCCGGCGCGGTGACCCTGCACGATCGGCTCGACCGGGGGCGGCTGCGTTCCCAGCCGGAGAGCCGGTTCGGGGTGATCTCCGGGATGATCGAGACGGCGGAGAACCTGGCGACCAAGTACGGCATCACCCGCGAGGCCGCCGACGAGTTCGCGGCCGAGAGCCAGCGGCGGGCCGCCACGGCGTGGGACCGGGGCGCGTTCGACGGCGAGGTCCTGCCGATCGAGGTCCCGCAACGCCGGGGCGACCCGGTGCCGTTCACCCGCGACGAGGGCGTGCGACCGGACACGACCGTCGACACGCTCGCCGCACTGCGACCGATCATGCCCGGCGGCACGGTCACCGCCGGCAACGCCAGCCAGCAGAACGACGCGGCCGCCGCCTGCCTCGTCGTCGCCGAGGAGGTCGCCGAGGCGCTCGACCTGCAGCCGATGGCGGCCCTCACCGGCTGGGCGGCCGCGGGTTGCGACCCGGCGATGATGGGCATCGGCCCCGTCCCGGCGGTGGCCCGGCTCTTCGAACGGACCGGGCTCTCGTTCGACGACCTGGACCTCGTCGAGCTCAACGAGGCATTCGCCGTCCAGGTCCTCGCCGTGCTCGAGGCCTGGGGTTGGGACGATCGGTCCCGGCTGAACGTCAACGGCTCGGGCATCTCCCTCGGGCACCCGGTCGGTGCCACCGGCGCCCGGATCATGACGACCCTGCTGTACGAGTTGCAGCGCCGCTCGGGCCGATTCGCCCTGGAGACGATGTGCGTCGGCGGCGGCCAGGGACTGGCGGCGATCTTCGAGCGACTGTGAGGCGGAAGACTAAACCAGTTATCTGTTTATATTAAATTGGGGCAGCACCCTGTATCGTGTCGGCAGGCAACGCGAGCGGACGTGATGGAGGGGAACGTGAGCATCACCGAGGATCAGCCCGTCGCGGCCGCGGAGTTCGGCAAGCTCTCCGACGAGGCTCTCGAGCGATCGCGCCGACGCCTCGGCGTGCCTCAGCCGTTGCAGCGCAGCCCGCACAATCTCGAGGTCAGCCGCGACGGCACCCGCCATTTCGCGTTCGGCTACGGCGACGACAACCCGCTGTACTGCGAGCCCCATTACGGCAACACCTCCCGATGGGGAACGCTGATCGCGCCGCCGGGCTTCATGTACACGATGGGCGAGGACGCCGCGCCGACCCCGGACGCCGAGACCCGGGCGCTGCTGAAGGGCGACCCGTTCGCGGGCCTGGGCTCCTACCAGGCCGTCATGGAGTTCGAGTGGTACCGCCCGCTCGTGCTGGGCGACACGTGCCGGCTCCTGCAGACCCAGGTCGGCGTCCAGGTGAAGCCGAGCCGATTCGGCGGCCGCACCGCACACGTCACCCGCGACTTCCTCTACGCCAACGGTGACGGCGACGTGCATGCCGTCCGCCGGGGTACCTGGATCAACGCCGAGCGCTCGGAGACGAAGACCCGATCCGACGATCAGAAGCATCGCAGTGCCGAGCCCTACACCGAGGCGCAGCTCGCCGAGATCGACGCCGGGTACGAGGCCGAGACCCGGCGCGGCGCCGAGCCGCGCTTCTGGGAGGACGTGTCGATCGGCGAGCAGATCCAGCCGCGGGTCAAGGGACCGCTGGTCACCACCGACGTGGTGGTCTGGCACATCGGCTGGGGCATGCAGCTGACGCCACCGGGCGCGTTCCGGCTGGCCTATCGCACGCGCAAGAAGGCACCCGGCCTCTACCCGGCCAACGATCTCAACATTCCCGACACCGTCCAGCGGCTGCACTGGGAGCCGGAGCGGGCCCAGGAGCTCGGGCTGGCCACGTCCTACGACTACGGGGCGATGCGCGAGATCTGGATGATGCACGCGCTCACCGACTGGATGGGCGACGACGCCTGGCTCTACCAGATGCGCTGCGAGCACCGCCGGTTCAACTACATCGGCGACACGACGTGGATCCGGGGCAGCGTGATCGGCAAGCGCATCGCCGGTGAGCACGCAATGGTCGACCTCGAGCTGCACTGCACGAACCAACGCGGCGAAGTGACCACCCCGGGCACTGCCACGATCATCCTGCCCAGCCGGGAGTTCGGACCGGTGCGCTTGCCGCAGCCGCCCGCCCCGACGCTGGACGGCATGGTGCAGAAGGAACTCGAACGCTTCAGCATCGACAGCACCTGAGCCGGCGACGCCAGTCGCCGAAGCAGATCCACCGCGCGCGTCACGGCGGGGCAGCCGGCGACGCTACTTCGGTAGGCCCAGGCCGCGCTCGCCGATGATGTTGCGCTGGACGTCCTTGGTGCCCGCCCCGATCGTCACCTTGTAGCCGTCCAGGTAGCGATCGAGGACGGCCGGGCCGCGGACCAATCCGTCGATGCCCGCGCCGTCCACGACGAGCCGGTCCACCCGTTGGCGGAGCTCGGAGTAGTAGAGGCGGATCATGGACGCGCTGGCGGCCAGGTCGTCGCCCCGAGCGCTTCGCGACACCATCCGCAGCGTCATCGCGTACATTGCCCGCGCCTCGGCCCGAGCCGTCGCGAGGCCGGCCGCCACCGCGCCGTCGACCCCCGAGCGCAGCCGATCCTCGATGTAGCGCGCGAGTTCGAGTTGCTCGCGCAGGAAGCCGGTGCCCCGCTCGAAGCCGAGGGTGGACATCGCCACGCTCCAGCCGGCGCCCAGCTCACCGACCACGTTGCTGACGGGGATGCGGACCTCGTCGTAGAACACCTCGCAGAATTCGGTCGTTCCGGCCATCGTCATGATCGGCCGCACGTCGATGCCGGGGCTGCGCATATCGCAGATCACCCAGGTGAGTCCATGGTGGCGGGCCGAGCCCGGATCGGTCCGGATGAGCAGTTCCTGGAAGTCGGCGATGTCGCCGTCGCTGGTCCAGATCTTCTGCCCGGTGACCACGATCGCGTCACCATCGAGGCGACCGCGCGTGGTGAGCGCGGCGAGGTCGCTGCCGGCGCCGGGCTCGGAGAAACCCTGACACCACACCGATTCGCCGCGCAGGATGCGGGGCAGGTGATAACGCTTCTGCTCCTCGCCGGCGCGGGCGATGAGCGTGGGGCCGGCGTGGTTGATGCCGACGAAGCCGCAGCCGAGGTCGGGGGAATCGGCCCGCACGCACTCCTCGTACCAGATCAGTTGCTGGGCCAGGCCCAGCCCGCGGCCGCCGTACTCGGCCGGCCAGCTGACCCCGGCGTATCCACCGTCGAACTGGACCCGCTGCCAGGCCATGTCGAACGCGCGACGGGCGGCCCGGTCGGTCGGCGCCGGCTCGCGAGGTACGTGGTCGGCCAGCCAGTCGCGGACCTCGGCGCGGAACTCGTCATCCTCGGCGACATCGGTCAGCTCCACCGCGGCACCGGCCTCACCACGGGTTCGCCGCGGCCAGCAACCGCTCGACCCGCCGGGATGGCGCCCCGAACTGGACGCCGAGCACGTGGGCCCGCTTGAGATAGCGATGCGCGGAGTGCTCGTCGGTGAACCCGACCGCACCGTGGTTCTGGATGTTGTCGCGCGCATTGGCCAGGGCCGCCGAGGTCGCGACCACCGACGCCGCGGTGACGTCCAGCTCGGCCTCGGCGCGACCGGCGTCGAGCTCGACGGCAGCCAGTCCGGTCAGCGCCCAGGCCGCCTCGGCCCGGACGGCCATGTCGGCGCACCGATGCTTGACGGCCTGGAAGCTGCCGATCGGCCGGCCGTACTGCACCCGATCCACGGCGTAGCGGGTGGATTCGTCCCGGGCGCGTTCGGCGATCCCGACCAGCATCGCGGCGGCGAGTACCGCGCCGCGCCCCGCGATGACCGCGGACTCGACGGCCAGGCCTGCCTCCGGGGCGATGCACGCGATACGCAGCTGGTAGGCCGGATCGACGGTGGCCGTCGTCTCCACGGTCTGCACCTGGTCGCTGTCCACCAGGCGGCAACGGCCCGAGTCGTCGACCAGCAGCACCGAGCCCACCGGCGTCCCGTCGCTCCAGATCCGCCACTCGCCGTGGACGCGCGCTGGTTCGCCCAGTGCCACCCGCTCCGTTCCGGAAACGAGGGCGGCCAGCCGGACGGTGTCGCCGGCGGCCATCGCCAGCTCAGCGGCGAGCACGGTGCCGAGGAAGGGCGCGGTGGTCAGGGCCCGGCCGAGTTCGCGGAACAGCACGACCTGCTCGGCCAGCCGGTAGCCGACGCCGCCGAGGTGTTCTGGAACCGCCAGGGCGAGCCAGCCGAGCTCGGCGCACTGCTGCCACGGCGGATCATCGAGTTCGGACAGCAGCCGCGCGGCGGTTCGGGCGATCTCCGCCTGGTCCTCGTTCTCGGCGAGGTCGATCACCCGGGCTCCTGTTCGACGGGTACGAACCGAGACGGACAGACTATCATTCGGTTAACTGAATTCACTACATCGCGGGAGCGTTCCATGGGTGTGCGGCTGTCGACCGACGAGGCCTGGGAGTGCATCGAGGCAAGCCATACCGGGATCGTCACCACGCTGCGCCGCGACGGCTTCCCCATCACACTGCCGGTCTGGTTCGTCGTCATCGATCGCGAGGTCTACCTGCGTACGCCGGCACGCAGCAAGAAGGTCGCTCGCGTCCGCCACGACAACCGGGCCGGGTTCCTGGTCGAATCAGGTGCGCGCTGGGTCGAACTCAAGGCGGTGTCGTTCACCGCGCACGCGTCCGTTGTCGACGACGAGCCGGTACGGGCCCAGGTACTGGCGATGCTCAGCGACAAGTACCAGCAGTACCGCGCGTCGCGCAGTGCGTTGCCCACTGCGACCGTGCAGCACTACGCCAGCCCCGAGGCGATCGTGCGGCTGACCCCGGAGGGTCGGATCCTGACGTGGGACAACGCCCGCATCGTGTTGTCCTGAGGACTACGCCGGGGCCAGCACGTGCGCCGCGATCTCCTGCCGCAGCGATTCGGGGTCGCCGAGGTACTCGCGGTCCAGCAGCGCCCGCTTCAGATACACGTGGACGTCGCACTCCCAGGTGTAGCCGAAGCCGCCGTGCAGTTCGATGGCGGATCGCGCTGCCCGTACGTAGCTGTCGGCGATGTGCGACTTCGCCAGCGCGGCGGCCTCCGCGGCACCGAGGCGATAGGCGTCCAGCGCGTGGGCGGCGTACCAGTACAGGCCCCGGCCGGGCTCGACGAGCAGCGCGAGGTCAGCCAGCTGGTGTTTGACCGCCTGGAACTGCCCGATCAGCTGCCCCCACTGCCGGCGCGTCTTCGCGTACGCGACGCTGAGGTCCAGGCACCGTAGTGCGCCGCCGAACGCGTCCGCCGCGACCAGCACGTGGCCCACCGCGCGGACATAGGCGGCGAGGTCGGAATCCGCGGCGGGCAGAGGCTCCAGGGCCGCCGCCTCGATCGTCACCTCGTCGATGGGACGGGTGAGGTCGATCCCGGGCCGCCTCCGCACGGTCACCGCCGGGCCGGCGGCGGCGATCTCGAACCCGGCCGCGGTGCGCACGACGTACACGTCGGCGCCGGCCCCGCCGAGCACCGGCGTCCCGGCGTCGTCCCAGACCAGGGCGGCCCGCGTCGCGCCCGAGCTCAGCCCGGGCAGCCAGCGCGCGCGCTGAGAGGCGCTGCCGCCTCGGGCCACGGCGAGCGAGGCCAGCCAGTGACCGAGATGCGGGCCGGGAGCCGCGCCGTATCCGAGCGCCTCGGCCGCCACCGCCAGGTCGAGGACGCCCAGCCCGAGCCCGCCGAACTCCTCGGGCATCGCGATGCCGGCCAGGCCGAGCGCGTTGAGGCCGTCCCACACGTCGTCGAGATTGTCGTCGGGCGCCTCGGCCCGGGCGAGGATTCTGGCGACCGGATGCTCGGTGAGCAGGTAGCCGCGCACGGTGTCGCCGAGCAGCTGCTGTTCCGGGCTCAGCTCGAAGTTCACGGTTGCGCCCCCTGCGCGTCACGCGGCAGGCCGAGCCCACGCTCGGCGATGATGTTGCGCTGGATGTTGGACGTGCCACCGGCGATGGCAACGCCCAGGGATCCGAAGAACTGGTTGAGCCAACGCTCGTCGCCCGGCCGGGTCGTCGCCCGAGGGTCGAGCAGGCCGGCCGGTCCGAGCACGTCCAGGGCGATCTCGGAGACCCGCCGGGCGATCTCGGTGTGCAGCAACTTGTTCAGCAACGCCAGCCTTTGCGGGCCCTCCGACCGCGCGCCGGGCGAGGCCTGGATGAGCGCCGAGCAGCGCTGGGCCTCGATCCATCCGTGCAGCTCGACGAGCCGGCTGCGCACCCCCGGGTCATCGATCGCGGGCCGGCCGTTGCGCTCGCGGCGACGGGTCAGCTTGACCAGGCTGGCGAACAGCGCGGCCGAGGTCTCCGGGGCGGCCAGCGTCGATCGCTCGGCGGCGAGCGTCGTCCGCGAGACGGCCCAGCCCTGGCCGCGCTCGCCGACCAGCAGGCCGACCGGGGTGCGGGCGTCGGTGAGGAACACCTCGCTGAACTCGGACGATCCGGTGAGCTGGCGAAGGGGCCGGACTTCCACTCCGGGCTGGTGCATGGCGAGCAGCAGGTAGGACAAGCCGGCCCGGCGAGGCTGGTCCGGCTCGGTGCGGGCGAGCAGGAACATCCAGTCGGCCCGCATCGAATTCGACGTCCACACCTTCTGGCCGTTGATCACCCACTCGCCGCCGTCAACGACCGCCGTGGTGCGCAGCCCCTCGAGGTCGCTGCCGGCATCGGGCTCGCTGTAGCCCTGGCACCAGCGCAGTTCGCCCGTGACGGTGCGGGGCACGAACTGCTCCCGCTGGGCCGGCGTCCCCCACTGCAGCAGGGTGGGCACGAGCAGCGCCGTCCCGACACCGCCGACCTCGAGCGGCGCCCGCACTCGGCCGAACTCCTCGCGCACCACCTGGGCCCGGAGCGGATCGGGCGCCTGACCCGAGCCGCCGTAGCTCTCGGGGACCCCGCGGTAGAGCAGGCCCGCCGCCACCGCGTCCCGGCGGAACTTCGCGACGTAGTCGTCGTCGGCGGCCCGGTCGGGCTGCCAGTGCCGATCGAGAAACGCGCGCACCTCGCCGCGGAACCGCTCGTACTCGGGCCCCTCGGAAAGATCCATCGTGAGACCGCTCCCGATCTGATCGACGAAACCGCTAACCTATTGTACTTTATTGAGCATGGCTGCGGCACTGCCCTTCGGAGCGCTGGTCACCGCTCTGGCCGCCGAACAGCCGGATGCGGCGGCCGTCACCTGCGGCACCACCTCGCTCACCCGGGGCCAGCTCGATCGGCGCACGAATCAGCGTGCCCGCCGCTACGCCGGCCTCGGCGTCGGCGAGGGTTCGCTCGTCGTCGTGCAACTCCCGAACTCGGTCGAGCTCGTCGAGAGTGTCGTAGCGGTCTGGAAGCTCGGCGCGGTTCCGCTCGTGCTGCCGCCGACGATGCCGGCCGCCGAACGCGGCCCGATCCTCGAGCTGGGCTCCCCCGCGCTCGTCGTCGACACCGCCGACCCGCCGCCGTCCGACCAGAGTGACGCACCGTTGGCTGCGGTGGCCTCGCCGTACTGGCGCGCCTCCACGTCCGGCGGCAGCACCGGGCGGCCGAAGCTGATCTACACGAATCGACGGGCCGTCGCCGACCCGGACGAGCGCACCCTTTACCTGCGCCGCGCCGGCTGCATCGCGATACCCGGTCCGCTGTATCACGGCGCCCCGTTCCTATTCATGACGTTCGGGCTCATGCGCGGCAAGCACGTCGTCCTGCTGCCGAAGTTCGACCCTGAAGCCACCTTGCGGGCGTGTGCCGAGCAGCGGGCCGACTATCTGCTGCTGGTGCCGACGATGATGAACCGGATCTGGAAACTGCCGCCCGCGACCCGCGACGGCTACGACCTCGCCGCGCTCGAGGTGATGCTGCACCTTGGGGCCAGCTGCCCGCCCCAGCTCAAGCGCGACTGGATCGAGTGGCTGGGCCCGCGCCGCGTCCACGAGCTCTACGCCGGCACCGAGGGGCAGGCCATGACGTGGATCCGCGGCGACGAGTGGCTGCGGCATCCCGGCTCGGTCGGACGGCCGGTGGGCGGCGCGCAGATGCGGGCGCTCGACGAGCAGGGCCGCGAGCTTCCGCCCGGCGAGGTCGGCGAGATCTTCATGCGGGCACCGGACGGCAGCGGGCCGAGTTACCGCTACGTCGGCGCGACCGCCCGCACGCACGACGGCTGGGAGTCGCTGGGCGATCTGGGCTGGGTGGACGCCGAGGACTACGTCCACATCCTCGACCGGCGCTCGGACCTGATCCTCAGCGGCGGCGCGAACGTGTATCCGGCCGAGGTGGAGGCCGCCATCGAGGCCCACCCCGCGGTGCGCGCCGCCGTCGTGATCGGGCGGCCCGATCCGGATCTCGGGCACCGGGTGCACGCCGTCGTCGAATCCGTGCCCGGCGCGGCGATCGACGAGGCGGAGCTGCGCCGGCACCTCGCCGACCGGCTCGTCCGCTACAAGACGCCGCGCACCTTCGAGTTCACCGATCAGCCGCTGCGCGATGAAGCCGGCAAGGTGCGGCGCAGCGCCGTCGCCGCGGCCCGGGCCGGCGATGGGATCAACACATGCAGCTAGGCGTGATCCTCGGCACCTGGAACGGCAGCCAGGTCGACGCCGCCGCGATGCTCCGCGTGGTTCAGGAGGCCGAGACTTCCGGGTACGCCATCGCCTGGGTCCCCGAACTGTACGGCGCCGACGCGGTCAGCCTGATGTCGTGGCTCGCCTCGCACACCAGCCGGATCCGAATCGGGTCGGCCGTCATGCAGATCCCGGCGCGGGCGCCGACGACGACGGCAATGACGGCTGCATCCCTCGCCGCGCTCTACGGCGATCGGATCGTGCTGGGCCTCGGCGTCTCCGGCCCGCAGGTGTCGGTCGGCTGGTACGGCGTGCCGTGGTCGGATCCGATCGGCCGCACCCGCGAGTACCTCGAGACGGTGCGGCTCGCGCTGAGCGGGCAGCGGGTCACCTACGACGGCCAGCACGTGCAACTGCCGGGCGAGGGCTACCGTCCGCTCAAGCTCGTGCTCAAGAACGATGCGCACATCCCGATCTACCTGGCCGCGATCGGCCCGCGCAACATCCGGCTGGCGGCCGAGGTCGCGGACGGGTGGCTGCCGGCGCTCGTCTACCCGGAGCGGTTCGACGACTCACGGAAGCTGTTCACCGACGCGGTGGCCGCGGCCGGGCGAAGTCGCACCGACGTCACGATCGCGGCCTCGACCGGGGCGGTGCTCAACGACGACCTGGCCATGGCCCGCGACGTGTATCGCCCCTACGTCACGCTGCTGATCGGCGGGATGGGTACCCGCCAGCAGAACTTCTACCGCAACCTGGTCACCGGATACGGATACGGCGAGGTGGCGAACCGGATCACCGAGCTGTACCTCGCCGGCGACGTCAAGCAGGCGCAGGCCCTGACTCCCGACGAGCTGATCGACAACGTCGGCCTGATCGGTGACGAGGCGCGGATGCGCGACCGGCTCGCGGCCTATGCCGCCGCCGATATCGACATCTTCTCGATTGCCCCGTCCGGGCGCAGCCTGGACGAGAAGCTGCACGTCGTCCGCACCGTCGCGAGCGCCTTATCTCGTTGAGTGGTGCGACGCCTTATCTCGTTGAGTGGTGCGTTACGGGTCGAGTGGTGCGTTAGAACGCACCACTCGACGGATAACGCACCACTCAACGGAAGGGGGACGGGCCGAGCGCCGCCGGCTAGGACGCCGGGCGGCGGACCGGACAACTTGCTGCTGATTCGCGGCCGCGGCCGTCTGCCTGGCCCACGGTGATGATCTCGGAGTTGTGGTCGAATAGCAGCCACAAATCCGTGATCATCATCCTCAGTCGACCAACCGAGTGGTGCCTTGCCCGTTGAGTGGTGGGCCGCGGACCCGGGCCGGGACGGACCCGGGCCGGGCCGGGCCGGGGCGGGGCGGGGCGGGGCGGGGCGGGGCCTACTCTGCCGGGCGGCGGCGGACGAGTACGTCGATGCGCCCGGTCTGGACGACCTCGCCCCGCTGGTTCTTCAGCTCGAACTGCCGCTCGACCACGCCCCGATCCGGCTTGGACCGCGACGGCCGGACGCCGAGGATCGTCAGCTCCAGGTGCACGGTGTCGCCGATGAACACCGGCGCGGTGAACGTCCAGTTCTGGATGCCCAGCATGGCGATCGCGCTGCCGGAAAACACCCCGAGCCGATCGAGCAGGCCGGTCGCGATCGACAGCCCGAGCAGGCCGTAGACGACCCGCTGGCCGTAGACGGTGTCGCCGGCGAACTCGGCGTCGGTGTGGATCGGGTTGAAGTCGCCGCTCAGACCGGCGAACGCGACGACGTCGGCCTCGGTGATGGTGCGCCCGGCGGACACGAATCGCTGCCCGGCGGACAGATCGTCCAGGTAGTGCACGGTCAGGCCTCCATTACCGGGTCAGCCGTTGAGCGCGGCGCCGAGCCGCCCCTTGATCACATCGCCCGCCTGGTCGACGATGCGGCTGACGAGTTCGGCGCACGTCGGGATGTCGTGGATCAGCCCCTGCGCCTGGCCGGCCGTCCATACCCCGCCGTCGGGATCTCCGTCCTCGTAGGCGGCTTTGCGGCCCCGCGCACCGGACGCCAGGTGGGCGATATCCGCGAACGTCGAGTCGGGCTGGGCCTCGATCGCCTTGATCTGCTGGGAGATCTCGTTGCGGGCCACCCGTGCGGTGTTGCGGAACTTGCGATAGAGCAGGTCGGTTCCGCGCTCGTCGGCGTCGACGAGGCGGCGCTTGACGTTGTCGTGGATCGGCGCCTCGACGGTGGCCATGAAGCGGGTACCCATGTTGATCGCATCGGCGCCGAGAGCGAGCGCGGCCGCGAGGCCCCGGCCGTCGGCGAAGCTGCCGCTGGCGATGATCGGCAGGCCGACCTGGTCGGCCGCGGCCGGGATCAGCACGAGGCCGGGCACGTCGTCCTCGCCGGGGTGCCCCGCGCATTCGAAACCGTCGATGCTCACGGCCGCGACGCCGCTGCGCTGCGCCCGCAACGCGTGCCGCACACTGACGCACTTGTGGACGACCTTGACCCCGGCCGCGGCGAACGCCGGCAGGTGCGGGGTCGGGTCGTTGCCGGCCGTCTCGACGATGGTGATGCCGCAATCAATGATCGCGTCCCGGAACTCGGCGTAGGGCACCGGCTCGATCGTCGGCAGGATCGTGAGATTGACCCCGAAGGGCCGGTCGGTCATCGTCCGGCATCGCGCGATCTCGCGAGCCAGCCCCTCCGGCGTCCCCTGGGTCAGCGCGGTAAGGAAGCCCAGCGCGCCGGCGTTCGCCACCGCGGCGATCAGCTCGGCCCGGCCCACCGCCGTCATGCCGCCGCAGACGATCGGGTGCTCCACCCCGAACTCGCGGGTGAACCGGGTGAACAGCACAGCGGTCAGTGCACTTCGAGGACGACGGCGCCGGCCTGACCCCCGCCGGCGCACATCGCCGCGACGCCGAACCCGCCGCCGCGCCGGCGCAGCTCGTGCACGAGCGTGGTCAGCATCCGGGCGCCGGAGGCCGCGACCGGATGGCCGAGGCTGCAGCCGCTGCCGCTGGTATTGACCACGGCGTCGTCGATCGACAAAGCCCGGCAGGCGGCGATCGGCACGGACGCGAAGGCTTCGTTGATCTCCCACAGCGCGATGTCCCCGACGCCGAGGCCGGCCCGATCGAGCACCCGGGTGATGCCGTCGATGACCGCCATCCCGTTGCGGCGCGGCTCGACGCCGACGTTGGCCCAGGCGCGCACGGTCGCCAACGCCGTGAGCCCTTCGGTGCGGGCGAGGTCGTCGGCGACCAGGGTCAGCGCCGCGGCCGCATCGTTGACGCCGCTCGAATTGCCTGCCGTGATGGAGAAGCCCTCGATCTCGGGGTGAACCGGCTTGAGCGCGGCCATCCGCTCCATCGACGTGCCGCGCCGCGGGTGCTCGTCCACGGCGAAATCCCGGATCTCACCGTCGCGGTGCAGTGCGCGCACCGCCACGATCTCCTCGACGAAGGCCCCGGAGTCGATGGCGGCAACGGCTCGTTCGTGCGAGCGCAGCGCCCAGGCGTCCATCTCGGCGCGGCTGATACCGGCCTCAACGGCGGTGTTCCAGCCGACCGTGATCGTCATGTCGCGATTGGGCGCCTCGGCCGAGTCGGGATGCGCCGGGCTCATCCAGTCGTCGATCCACTGGTCGGTCGTACCGGGCACGCGAAGCCGCTGCGCGGGATTGAGGGATGCGGACTGGACGCCGCCGGCGATCACCACCCGGTCCATGCCGGATCGGATCGAGCCGGCCGCGACCTGCACCGCGGTGAGGCTGCCCGCGCAGTGCCGGTTGACAGCCTGCCCCGGCACGTGGGTAAGACCCGACTCCAGGGCGGCGTGGCGGGCGACGTCGCCGCCCCCGTAGTTCGATTCAGCGAGGACGACGTCGTCGAACCGGGCCGGATCCAGGCCCGAGCGCGACACCGACTCGCCGACGACCACCCGCGCCAGCTCCTCGGGAAGGGTCTCGGTGAGGCTGCCCTTGAACGCGGTGCCGATGGCGGTACGGACGGCGCTGACGACGACGGCATCTGGCATGTCGACCCCTGACTCTCAGATTCAAAGCACTGGCCCATTGGGTATATTAGTTAACTGTAATCCACCATGGACCACGAGACCAGAACCAGGAGCGGCAGATGGAACTCGAGGGTGCAAGTGCGATCGTCACCGGCGGCGGAGGCGGCCTCGGCGCCGGGACAGTGCATCGGCTGACCGCGGCCGGCGTCTCGGTCGTGATCGCCGATCTGTCCGAGGAGGCCGGCTCTCGCCTGGCGAGCGAGGTCGGCGGCAAGGCCCGCTTCGTGCGTACGGACGTCACGGACGATGCGTCGCTGCAGGCCGCCATCGACGCCGCCGGCGAGCTCGGGCCGCTACGCATCGCGGTATCGGCCCACGGCGGCCCGACCGCACAGAGCCGCATCCTCGATCGCGACGGCAACCCTTACGCGCTCGAGCTGTTCCGGCGGACCATCGACATCTACCTCGCCGGCACGTTCAACGTCGTCCGGCTGGCCGCCGCCGCGATGGCCCGCACCGAGCCGTTGGAGAGCGGGCAGCGCGGCGTCATCGTCAACACCGCGAGCATCGCCGCCTTCGAGGGCCAGATCGGGCAGTCGGACTACGCGGCGGCCAAGGGCGGGGTCGTGGGACTGGGGCTGGTCGCCGCCCGCGATCTCTCCCCGCTCGGCATCCGGGTCATGACCATCGCGCCGGGCACGTTCTTCACCCCGGCCTTCAAGATGGACGAGGCTGAGGCCCAGGCCAAGTGGGGGGCTTCGGTGCCCAACCCGAAGCGGATGGGCCGCCCGGACGAGTACGGCCTGCTCGTCAAGCAGATCGCCGAGAACGACTATCTCAACGGCGAGGTCATCCGCATCGACGGCGCCCAGCGCTTCGGCCCGCGCCAGTAGCAACTCGCTATCGAACAGCGATGGGGCGGTGCCAGCAAGGCACCGCCCCATCGTGTTACCCGGGAGCTGCTACGGCTTCAGGCTCACGCCCGGCACGGGCTGCCCGCACACCGGTGATGCGCCGTCCACCGGTTTGAAGGTCGTGCCCTGGAGCCGGACGATGTAGATGCAGTTCGCCTGGTCCAGACCACCGGCCGTGTCCTTGATGGCGGCGAAGTTCGTCGGCGATTCGATGCCGGCGCCGTCCCATGTCCCCGCTCGGAGCTTGCTGATGAAATCAGCACTGGAGGCGTTGCCACCGGACAACTTGAGGCCGGTGATGAACAGGTCGGCGGTCAGCCAGCCGATGTACTCACCGAACGTCGGGGTCGTGGTGACACCGGCGTACTGGCTCAGGGCCGACACGAACTTCTGCGTTCCGGGGGTGTTCAACTCGACCGGCGCGGCGATCACGGAGAACTCCAGTCCGTTGGCCGCGGCGACGGCGTCCTTGGACTCCAACAGGTCACCGCCGTAGCCGGTCGCCAGCACCACCGACTTCAGTTTGACGCCCGCCTGCTGGAGTCCAACCGCGATCGCGAACGCGGTGTTCGGGACCACCGGCAGGTAGAGGGCGTCGGTACCTGATGCCTTGATCGCCTGGATGATGGGGCCGACGTTCGTGCTGCCGAACGGCACCGTGTTGTTGAGGTAGCCGGCCTTCAGCCCGGCCTGCTGGGCCGACTTGACCGATTCGATCGCCGCCAGTTCGGAGCTGATCGAGCCCGCGTAGCCGACGGCCCCCACCTTGGTGGCGCCCTGGGACTTGAAGTACTTCCCCCACGCGGTCGACAAGGTGCTGTAGTTGCCGTAGCCGTACGCATCGAACAGGTTCGTCGCCGATTTGTCGGTCCACTCCGGCCCGGCGTCGAAGCTCACGCCGGTCACCGGGACGCCGGCGGTGGTGGTCGTCTTGGCCGCCGCCGAGAAGAACGAGCTGTTCTCCAGGATTCCGTAGACGTGGTCTTGCTGGATCAGCTTCTTGGCCCCCGCGACGACGCCCGGGCCGGTCGACTGGTCATCGGCCATGACGTAGCTGAGCTTGTGGCCGTTCACTCCGCCAGCCGCGTTCTCCAGGCCGAGCCGTGCCTTGACCCCCTTCTCCACGGTGGTGAACCCGGATGCGGCCGACCCGGTGAGGGAGGTCAGGACACCGAGCTTGATCGGCGCCCCCGCGGCCTTCGTTGCATCACCCTTTTTGCTCGAAGACTTCGCCGAGCCGCATGCGCTCAGCCCCACGACGGCCGCGACCGCGACCGCGAGGGCGGCTGTTGTCCGTTTGTGCATGACGTTTCCCTTCGTGTATCGCGCATCACACCCCGACTGACGGCTTAAGCTAACGTAGTTAACTGATTTTGAATAGATCTATGAGGTCACGGTCCGAGAAACCTGCACCGGGCCGGCGCATCCTGGGGCGAATCTCGCCGCGCGTAGCAGCAGTCGCGACGCCTTGCCGGCGTTGTCCCGCAACGGCCCTTCACAGCGCTCCCACGAAGCCGGCACTGCGACGTCAGGAAAGTGCGCGGCGAGCATCTCCTCCAGGTCGCGGTCGGAGACCGTCGCGCCCGCGGTGTCGACGAACGCGTGGACGTGCTCGAATCCGTCGGCGCCCGGCCGCCCGACGACGATCGCCGAGCGCACCGCGTCGTGGAACTCGATCGCCCCCTCGATCGGCAGCGGCGCAACCAGTCCCCGATCGGTCGAGATCATGTCCTTGGCTCGATCGGCCAGGTAGAGGTATCCGTCCGGATCGAGGCGCCCCAGGTCGCCGACGCTCTCCCATCCGCCGTCGAGGCCACGTGCCTGCTCACCCAGGTAGTGGAAGTTCCGTCGCCCGGTCAGGTCACGGATGTGGACGGACCCGAGCTCGCCCGGCGGCAGCCGCCGGCCGTGGTCATCGAAGATCGCGATCTCGCATCCAGGCTGCGCCCGGCCGACCGAGCCGGGGCGTCGCAGCCACTCGGTTCCCTCGATCCAGGTCGAGCCTCGGGCGTCGGTGGCGCCGTAGCTCTCCGCGATCCGATCGGGACCGAGCCACTCGATCCAGCGGCGTTTGACCCAGTCGGCCACCCCACCGGAGTAGTGAGTCACGTACCGCAGCGACGAGACGTCGTAGCCGGCGCGCACCCGGGCCGGCAGCTTGGCGGTCGCGAGCATTCCGGGCTGGGTCAGGGCGAGCCAATCCGCCCGGTGCTCCGAGATCAGTCGCAGCATCTGCTCGGCGTCGAACGCCGGCATCAGAATCAGGTGGCAGCCCAGCGCCAGAGCGGTGGTCGAGGCGACGAAGCCGGTGCCGTCAACGATGTCGAGCGGCACGACCTGGGTGCCGTCGGCGCGCAGGCCGTAATGCCACGGCCGCTCGGGATTGACGATCGCGGGCACGTCCACCGCGATCAACTTGGACGGCCCGGTGCTGCCGCCCGAGACGCCGATCCGCAGGTTGGGCGAGACCGGTGCCGGCGGTAGGTGCGGACGGGGCCCGGGGCCGAAGAGGGCCTCGAGCGTCACCGCGCGTACGTCTGGCCCGAGCGCCGAGACAACCTCCGCGTCGAAGCCCACCACGACGTCGGCGCCGGCGCGCCGCAGCAGGTCGACAAGTTCGCCGTCGGCCTTGCGCGGGTGCAAGGGCAACGGGACAGCGCCCAGCTTCCAGACCGCAAAGAACAATGTCAGCAGGTGAGCCGAGTTCTCACCCGTCATGCCGATGATCGAGCCGGGCCCGGCCCCGGCGGTGAGCAGCCTGCTCGCGGCCAGGTCGGACAGGACATCGAGGTCGCGTCGCGTCAACGTCCCGTCGGGATCGGTGATCGCGGCGCGATCGGGGTCGGCCTCGGCGCGGCGGCGGATCGCCTCGGCGAGCGGCACCGCGCTCACGGGGGCGCGATGTTGCGCTGTGCGGCCAGTTCCTGCGCCTCGAGGTTGGCCCGTTGCAGTCCGTCGGCGTCGCGGGAAGACGCCAGCCACGCCACGACGGCACCCACCACCTCCGGGCGTCCGGCCTGCGCCGGGTCGAATCCGAATTCGGCCGCGTCCAGCGAGTTGCGCTCGGTAAGCACGAACCCGGGGTTCACATTGAACGCTCGGATGCCTCGCGCGCCGTACTCGGCTTGAAGCGAGCCGACAAGGGTGTGCCCGGATGCCTTGCCGAGCCGGTAACCAAGGCCGGGCAGCGGCTGCGTCGGATAGAAGTCGTATCCGGACGACGAACTGATCGTCACGAACGTGCCGTGTCCTTGCGCGAGCATGACGGGCAGCACCAGTTGCGCGATGCGGATCGGTGCTATGCCGTGCGCCATCGTGAACAACGAGTACTGCTCGATAGGCGTGTCGACAATGTCGTCCATCAGGCCCGGACCGATGTGCCGCCCGTTGTTGACGACGACGTCCACGCCGCCCCACGCGTCGAGGAGTTCTCCGACCGCGCCCTCCACCGACCTCAGATCGGTGAGATCCATCCGAAGCGCGAGAGTCTGCCGGCCGAACTTCGCAATGGCCTCCACCGTCTCCTCGACGCTGCCCGGCAGTGGCCGGGTGTCCTTCTTGTGCACCGTCTGGCTGTGGTCGCGCGAGGCCTCGTCCCGGTTGAGTGTGCGCGCCGCGACCGCGACGTCATATCCGCCTTCGGCGAGGGCCAGCGCGATCGCCTTGCCGATCCCCCGGCTGCCCCCGGTCACCAGTGCACGCACGGCCATCGGTCCCTTCGATTGCGGCAATATAGTTATCTCATATACCAGATTCGACCGCGACCCACCAGCCCGCACCAGTCCCTCAGGATCGGGTGCCAGGTTCGGCCGGGCCGCTCGCTGGATCGAGTCCTCGACGGTTGGTACAGGCGATTTCTTGATCGCCGTGGCGGCGTCGACCGTCATTCCGGCAATGGGGTCGCAGTTCCGCACACCTATGCGCAGTGTCGAGAGCGCCTCGAAGTAAGGCGTTAGGCGCTCTTTTGTGATACCGGCCGAGAACTCGAGTGGTGCCCGATGGCTCACGTTGATATATGAGCGCACCTACCGGTATCGTCCGCCCTGATCCTACGTAATGGACGTAGCTATACTGCCGATTTGAGCACCGCTGACCAGAAGGGAAAACCGACCATGGCAAAGACCATTGTCACGCAGTACACCGACGATATTGATGGGTCTAAGGCCCAGGGCACAGTTCAATTCTCCTACAACGGATCGGCCTACGAGATCGACCTCTCCGCGAAGAACACCAAGGCACTGGAGAAGGCTCTCGATCCGTACATCAGTGCCGCGCGCAAGGTGCGGGCAACGGCCACAAAGGCCGGCCGCGGTCGCCGTGGCGCCACGAACGCGAAGTCCGACGTCGCCGAAATCCGCGCCTGGGCCCACAGCAACGGTTACAGCATCTCCGACCGCGGCCGCATCCCCGCCACCGTCGTCGAGGCCTTCCAAAGTAACCACTAGAAACAGCCAGATCACCCGGCCGATGCCGCGTGCCCGCGGATGGAGCGACCCCGGTCAAGCCTTCCGCACAATGGCATCGGCCACATAACCGGTCTGTGCTCAACCCCCGGGGGGCAGGATGTCCCCACCCGCCGTAACCTGCATGTCCGTCGCGGGATGGTGAGAGGAAGGGGCCGAAGGGTGCTGCACGGATCGACACACTCGGGCGACTTTGCGCTGTTGCTGATTCGCCTGCTGCTCGCACTCGTCTTCATCGCACACGGTTGGAATCACATTTTCGGTGGTGGCCGGATCGCGGGCACAGCGCGATGGTTCGAGTCACTGGGAATGCGGCCCGGGATCATGCACGCGTGGGCTGCCAGCCTCACCGAGCTCGGCGGCGGAGCGCTGATGGCGCTCGGCCTGCTCACCCCGCTGGCCGGCGCCGCGATGGCCGGCGTGATGACGGTGGCATTCGTTACCAACCACATGCGCAACGGATTCTTCATCTTCCGCCCAGGCGAGGGGTATGAATACGTCTTGACGTTGGCCGTCGTCGCGATCGCCGTGGGTGGACTGGGCGGTGGTCGCTGGTCGCTGGATTGGGCCGCGGACATCTTCACCGGCGGCTGGCCGCAAATGATTCTCGCGGCCGCACTGGGGATCGGCGGCGGATTGGCACAGCTAGTCGTCTTCTGGCGCCCGAAGGCGAAGGCGACGCCATCTGAGTGACGGGGGCACACGATGCCCCCGACCAGGCCCGTCCCCCATCCCGACTTTGCATCCGAGATCGACGCTACGGATGGGTTTTAGGCCAGCCAGAGCGTCGATCTCGAATGCAAAGTCGGACGGGTTGGGGCCCTTCAGCCCTAGCCCTCCCCGCCCGGTGCGCCGGCCCCAGCGAGCTCCTTCTCGGCGAACTGGTGCTCGAGCCGCCGTCCCTCGATGTCGGGGTCAGGCACGTACTTGGCGAACCAGGCGGGGTGATGCCAGATCTTGGACCGCACGATCGCCATGACGGCCGGCACCAGGGTGAGGCGCACGACGAAGGCGTCGAGGAAGACGCCGGCGGCGAAGCTGAAGCCGATCGCCTTGATGGTCGGATCGTTGGTGAACATGAAGGCCACGAAGATCGAGAACATGATCATCGCGGCGGCGGTGACCACACGCGCCGAGAGCCCGGTGCCCCGTTGCACCGCGCCGCGGGCGTCGCCGGTCTTGGTGTACTCCTCCTTGATGCGGGAGACGACGAACACCTCGTAGTCGCTGGACAGCCCGAAGATGATCGCCAGCATGATGATCGGCAGGAAGCTGATCGTCTCGCTCTTCGTGACGCCGAGGATGTGCTCGCCCCAGCCCCACTGGAACATCGCCACCTGCGCCCCGAGCGCGGCCGACATGGACAGCAGGAAGCCGAGGATGGACTTGATCGGCACCAGGATCGTCCGGAAGGCGAACGTCAGCAGCAGGAACGCCAGCCCCACCACCACGATGATGAAGATCGGCAGGGCGCCCGACAGCTTGGACGAGACGTCGATGTTGGACGCGGTGGTGCCGCCGACCAGAATGTGCGAGCCGGTGCTGCCCTCGATCGTGGTGCGGTCGTTGCGGATGCCGTGCACGAGGTCGGCAGTGGCCGTGTCGTTCGGCCCGGTCTTGGGCACGACCCGGACGACGGCGGTTTGCCCTTGCGTCGCCAGCGGCGTGGCGGCGGCGACGTCGGGCAACTTCTGCAGGGACGCGGCGAGCTGGGCCGGGACGGCCGAGGACGTGACGCCGTCCGCGACGATCAGCAGCGCACCGTTGTAGCCGGCGCCGAAGCTCTTGGTGGTCAGGTCGTAGGCCTTGCGCGCGGTGTCGGACTTCGGCTTGGACGCACCGCTGGGCAGGCCGAGCTCGATCTTGGTGGCGGGCAGGGCCAGGACAAGCAGCACGCCCACCCCGCCGACGATGAGCGCCACCCGGTAGCGGATCACGAACCGGGCCCAGGCGGCGCCGAACGTCTTCTCCGGCTCGGTGGCCGCGATCTGCGCAACCTGCTCGTGGTGCCCGGGGCGCAGCGGGGTGCTGATGAACTTGGCGACCTTCTGGCCGGCGAAGCCGAGCATCGCGGGCAGCAGGGTCAGCGCGATGAGCATGGCGACGAACACTGCCGCGGCGGCGGCCAGGCCCATCACGGTCAGGAACGGGATGCCCACCACGGACAGGCCGCACAGCGCCACGATCACGGTCAGCGCGGCGAACACGACCGAGCTGCCCGCGGTGCCGACCGCGAGCGCCACCGAGTCCTCGACGGTCATGCCGGTGAGCAGGTTGTTGCGATGTCGGGACAGGATGAACAAGCCGTAGTCGATGCCGCACGACAGGCCGAGCATCAGCGCGACCGTGGTCGACGCCGACGCGATGTTGATCACTGACGCGAGCGCGGTGACGCCGGTGAGCGTGACCGCGACACCGATGATTGCCGTCAGGATCGGCAACCCGGCCGCCACGAACGCGCCGAACGTGATGAGCAGGATGACGAACGCGACGATCAGGCCGACGATCTCCGGTGTCTCGGAGATCGCGGTGCGCCAGCCCGGGTACACGCTGCCCGAATACTCGACCTCTACGCCGGCGTCGCGCGCGGGAACGACAGCCTCCTTCACCGCATCCAGGCTCTTGTCCTTGACGTCCACCGGCTGCCCCGAGTACTGCACCTGGCTCAACGCCACGTGCTGGTCGGGCGACACCCCGTTGGCGACGAAGGGGTCGGAGACCGAGACGACCTGCGGAACCGTCTTCAGCTTGGTGATCGCGGCCTCGACGCCGGCCTTGTAGGAAGCGTCGGTGACCTTCGTCGCGCCCTTGGTCGCGAACACGATCTGCGTCTGGCCGCCGCTGAGGACGGGCAGCTTCTGCTTGAGCAGGTCGGTCGCCTTCTGCGACTCGGTGCCCGGGATGGTGAAGTTGTCGTTCGTCTTGCCGCCGCTGGCGCCGGCCAGCACGATCGTCACGACCACGGCGGCGAGCCAGAGACCGAGCACGAGCCACCGGCGCCGGAACGCGAAGTGGGCCAGCCGGTACAGATACGTGGACATGACGCTCCTTCGCGACAGATCGCTTCGCGGCACACGATGGCAGTTCACTTGCCGAGCGTCAAGCCAGTCGCTTGCCACACGGCCAGCTAACTGCCAGGATCCTCCGCGAGGAGGCCCAGCCCCGCGATGACGTCCATCAAGGCTATGACCAGAGCCGAGAAAGCGCGCCAGACACGCCAACAATTGCTGGCCGTCGCGATCCGGCTCTTTGCCGAGCGCGGCTTCGACGGCACCTCGCTGCAGATGATCGCCGACGAGATGGGCATGACGAAGGCCGCCGTCTACTACCACTTCCGGGCCAAGACCGACATCCTGCGCGCGCTCGCCGAGTTGATGATCGAGCAGGTGACGGGGCTGCTCGACGTTGTCGCCACCAAGCGCAGCCGCCGCGATCGGATCGAGACCTTCGCCACCGGCTACGTCGATGACATCCTGATCGGGCAGCGGACGATCGTCGCCGTGGTCTCCGACGACCCCGCCTTGCACGTCCGGATGGCGGTGGAGCAGGACCAGTTCACCGACCTGCGCCAGCAGCTCGTGCACGCCCTCTACGGCGAGGCGCCGACCGACGACGAGCGCACCGCCGTCTACGCGGTGGAGGGACTCGCCAAGGCCGTCCCGTACCTCAACGATCTCGACGACGAGGCACTGCGGTCCACTCTGTGGCGTACGTGCGTGCGGATTCTGACCGTCCGCTCGTAGGGTCGCGGCATGCCGCGCATCGATCCGGCGCAGGCGCAGTTCCAGACCCACGAGGTCACGAACATGCCGCCGGCGCTCACCGACTACGACCTGTTCACCTCCGACCGGACGCTCGTCGAGGCGACGTCACGCGAGGGGGCCGGCTGGGCCGCGTCCGAGCTCACGTCGTTCGGCGCCCGGCTCGGTCGCTCGGAGACGATCGAGCTCGGTTTCCTCGCGAATCGCAATCTCCCGGTGCTACACACCCACGACCGCTTCGGTAATCGGCGCGACGAGGTCGAGTACCACCCGTCCTGGCACGAACTCATGGCGATCAGCGTCGGACAAGGCCTGCACGCCAGCCCGTGGTCGTACCCGCAGCCGGGCGCGCATGTCGCCCGCGCGGCCGGGCTGTTCCTGCTCGTCCAGGTCGAGGCCGGCGTGATGTGTCCGACCACCACGACCTACGCGGCGGTGCCCGCACTGCGCCAGCAGCCCGAGCTCGCGGTGCAGTGGGAGCCGATGATCCACTCGCGGCGGTACGACCCGCGGTTTCGCCCGGCGGCGGAGAAGACCGGCGTCCTGGTCAGCATGGGGATGACCGAGAAGCAGGGCGGCACCGACCTGCGCACGAACACCACCCGCGCGACGCCGGACGACGGGGCCTATCGGCTCGTCGGTCACAAGTGGTTCTTCTCGATCCCGATGTGCGACGCGTTTCTCGTCACGGCGCAGGCCCCCGGCGGCTTGTCGTGTTTCCTCATGCCGCGCTGGACGCCCGACGGCACGGTGAACGGCCTGCGGCTGCAGCGGCTGAAGGACAAGCTCGGCAACCGGGCCAACGCGTCGAGCGAGGTCGAGTTCCAGAACGCCTGGGCGACGCTGATCGGCGAGGAGGGACGCGGCATCGCGACCATCATGGAGATGGTCAACCACACCCGGCTCGACTGCGCGGTCGGCAGCGCCGCCCAGATGCGCCAAGCCGTCGCGCAGGCGATCCACTACACGTCCCACCGCCAGGTGTTCGGTGGCCCGCTGGTCGATCAGCCGCTGATGACCGCCGTCCTGGCCGACCTGGCGATCGAGTCCGAGGCCGCGACGGCGCTCGTGCTGCGCCTGGCCCGGGCGTTCGACCAGGGCGAGACGGCGCTGCGCCGACTGATCACCCCGGCGATCAAGTACTGGACGACCAAGCGCGCGCCGGCCGTCGCGGCCGAGGCGCTCGAGGCGTTCGGCGGGGTCGGCTATATCGAGGAGTGCGTCATGCCCCGGCTGTACCGCGAGGCGCCGCTCAACTCGATCTGGGAAGGGTCGGGCAACGTGATGTGCCTCGACGTGCTGCGCGCGCTGGCTCGATCCCCGCAGAGCGCGACGGCCTTGCTCGACGAGCTCGCGCTGGCCCGCGGCGGCGATGCCCGGCTCGACCGCCACATCGCCGAGCTCGAACCCGCGCTTCGGACGGCCGACAAGCGCGAGGTCGAGGCGCGTGGCCTCACCGAGCGGATCGTGCTCGCCCTCGCCGGCTCGCTGCTCGTGCGGTTCGCGCCGCTCGCCGTCGCCGACGCGTTCTGCGCGTCCCGCCTCGACGGTGGCTGGACCGGTGCGTTCGGCACCCTTCCGTCCGGGGTGGCGACCAGAGCGATCGTCGAGCGAGCCGCGCCCGACCAACTTGCCAGGTGATCAGCGCCCGAACGCGTCGGCGAGGGTGACCATGTGTAGCCGCCGGCTCCGGATGATGTCCAGCAGCTGACCGTAGACGTGGGAGATCGGGTCCTGGTTGGCGTGTCCGATGACGATGCGCCCGGCGTCGAGCCACTGCCGTCCGCTCGCGAGGATCTGGTCCGCGGTGATCGACGACGTGCCATCACCCAGAGTGCCGTACCACATGGTGATCAGGTCGTAGCCGAGGTCGGCGGCGATCCGGTCCGTCCGCTTGTCGTGGAAGCCGTAGGGCGGGCGCAGGTAGGGCGCCGCGTGCACTCCGAACGTGTCGCGCAGGAAGTGATCATTGCGCCGGATCTGGCCAGCCACGTCGCGATCGCGCAGACTCGTGAGATCCGGATGCGACCAGGTGTGGTTGCCGAGCTGTACCTGACCACTCTCGACGAGCGGACGCAGCTTCTTCGCGTGGTCGGTCCACGAGTCGTAGATACCGTTCGGGAAGAACGTGAGCCGGATGTGGCTGGCCTTGACGAAGTCGATCAGCGTGCCGACGACATAGCTGTCGACCCCGTCGTCGATGGTCAGCGCGATATGCCGGGACTCACCCGGCAGCTCGGTGAGCACTCGCGCGGGAGGCGGCGCCGGGCGATGCGGACGGGTCGCGTGCGGGTGCGGCCGGACGGCGGGCGAGGTGATCAGCCCGTTGCTGAGCGGTCGAGCCCGGACGAGCGTCTTCCGGGCCGGATGCGACGGCAGGTGCGCGCCCTCGCATCCGGTCAGCGCCACCGTGCCGGCGGCCAGCGCGAGCAGAAAGTCCCGACGCCTCATGGAACGGCCCTCCCCCGAACGCCGTAACCCCCGTGGCCGGCTCTACCTCACAGACGCGTGCGGCCCGGCATCTGTTGCAGGCGCTATGACGTGGTTGCGGACGTGCTCGAACACCACGGCAGTGCGCACGTCGGCGACCTCCGGACGCTTGGTGAGCGAGTCGAGGACGAAGTCCTGCAGCGCCTGCGGGGTCGGCACCGCGACGTGGACGAGCGTGTCCTCGAAGCCGGTGATGATGTAGACGTTGAGCGTCTCGGGCAGGGCGGCCACGAAGTCGCGGAAGCCGTGCATGACCTTGCGGGACTGGGGCCGCAGCCGGATGAAGATCATCGCCTGGACGGGCCGATCGAGCGCGACGAGATCCACCGTCGCGTGGTAGCCGGTGATCACGCCGCGGGTGCGCAGCGCTCGGGTGCGCTCCAGGCTGGTCGACGGCGCGACCCCCAGCGCCGCGGCCAGGTCGCGGTTGCTGCGCCGGCCGTCGTCCTGCAAGGCGGCCACGAGCGCCGAATCAAGTTCGTCCACGGACGTACCTCTCGCTCAGCTGCCGAACGAAGTTCGGATCCGGCCCACTCATTCCGTTGATCGTCCTACCGTTGCTGGTGATGACCAGTCAACCCGCCTTCGAAACCAAAATCGCCATCATCGTCCGCGAGGACCTGCCGACCTGGCAGAAGCTGAACCTGACCGCGTTCCTGGCCAGCGGCGTCACGTACCTGGCCCCCGATGCGGTCGGCGAACCGTACGCGGACGCCGACGGCACCAAGTACGCGCCGATGCTCGGCCAGCCGGTGCTGGTGTTCGGTTCGGACGCGGCCGGCCTGACGCGAAGCCTCGAGCGGGCGCTCGGTCGCGGCATCGTCCCGGCCGTGTACACCGAGGAGCTGTTCGTGACCGGCAACGACGTCGACAACCGCGCGGCCGTTGCCGCGGTCGCCCGAGCCGAGCTGAGCCTCGTCGGCGTCGCCCTGCGCGGCCCGCGCCGCGACGTCGACCGGATCACCAAAGGCCTACCACTGCACCGGTAAGTTGGTGGGCGCATCAAATCCCGCAATGTGAGAATCGACGCATGACAACTCAGGTTTTGTAAGCGTTACCGGGAAGTACAGTCATTCGAATCCCCGAAATCAGCGGTGTGCGGCGTTTTCCGCGTCCCACGACGCAGTCAACGACGACTGGCGAGGAGATTCGCGATGACGACGACGATTCCCGGGCTCGACACGGCCCCCACCACACACGCCCGGCTGCTGGCCTGGGTACGCGAGACCGCCGAGCTGACTCAGCCCGACCGGGTCGAGTGGGTCGATGGTTCCCCCGAGGAATGGACGCGGATCACCGAGCTGCTCGTCGCGGCCGGGACGTTCATCCAGCTCAACCCCGACAAGAAGCCGAACTCGTTCTACTGCGCCTCCGACCCGACCGACGTCGCCCGGGTCGAGGACCGCACCTTCATCTGCAGCCGCGATCAGCGCGACGCCGGGGCCACCAACAACTGGATGGACCCCGACGACATGAAGGCCATCCTCACCGAGCGGTTCCGCGGCTCGATGCGCGGCCGGACGATGTACGTCCTGCCCTACTGTATGGGCCCGCTGACCGCCGACGAGCCGTTGCTCGGCGCCGAGATCACCGACTCGCCCTACGTCGTCGCCTCCATGCACATCATGACCCGCTGCGGCACCCGCGCCCTGGAGAAGTTCGCCGACGACGCCCCGTTCGTGCCGGGCCTGCACAGCGTCGGTGCCCCCTTGGAGCCCGGTCAGGACGATGTGCCGTGGCCCTGTAACGAAACCAAGTACATCGTGCAGTTCCCCGAGGAGCGGCTGATCTGGTCCTACGGCTCGGGCTACGGCGGCAACGCCCTGCTGGGCAAGAAGTGCTACTCGCTGCGCATCGCGTCGGTGAAGGCGCGCGACGAGGGCTGGCTGGCCGAGCACATGCTGATCGCCAAGCTGACCTCGCCGCAGAACAAGGCGTACTACATCGCCGCGGCGTTCCCGAGCGCGTGCGGCAAGACGAACCTCGCCATGCTCGAGCCGACGCTGCCGGGCTGGAAGGTCGAGACGATCGGTGACGACATCGCCTGGCTGCGCATCGGCGAGGACGGCCGCCTGTACGCGGTCAACCCCGAGAACGGCTTCTTCGGTGTCGCGCCCGGCACCGACTACCACACCAACCCGAACGCGATGCGCACCATCGCCAAGGGCAATTCGATCTTCACCAACGTGGCCCTGACCGACGACGGCGACATCTGGTGGGAGGGCATGGGCGAACCGCCCGCGCACCTCACGTCCTGGAAGAAGCAGTCCTGGACGCCGGCCTCCGACGAGCTGGCCGCCCACCCGAACTCGCGGTACTGCACGCCGATCGAGCAGTGCGACACCCGCGCCTCGGAGTGGGACAACCCGCGCGGCGTTCCCCTCGACGCGATCTTCTTCGGGGGCCGCCGGGCCGACACCGTCCCGCTGGTCACCGAGGCTCGCGACTGGCAGCACGGCGTGTTCATGGGCGCGACGCTGTCGTCGGAGACCACGGCGGCGGCCACCGGCGCGGTCGGCGTGGTGCGGCGCGACCCGATGGCCATGCTGCCGTTCATCGGCTACAACGCCGGTGACTACTTCGCCCACTGGATCTCGGTCGGCAAGGGCGCGGATGCCGTCAAGCTGCCGAAGATCTTCTACGTCAACTGGTTCCGCCGCGACGCCGACCGCAAGTTCCTGTGGCCGGGCTTCGGCGAGAACATCCGCGTCCTGAAGTGGGCGATCGAGCGCATCGAGGGTCGGGCCGCCGCGGTCGACACCCCGATCGGGCGCGTGCCCACCCCCGAGTCGCTCGACGTCTCCGGCCTGGACGTGGGCACTGACACCCTGGACGCCGTAACGACCGTCGACATCGACGAGTGGCGCAAGGAGATCCCGGCCATCGAGGAGTGGTTCGAGAAGATCGGGCCGCAGCTGCCGACGTCCATGCGCGATGAGCTGGCCTCCCTGAAGCTGCGCCTGGACGCCTGAGCTATATCCGGACGCCTCCGGAATATGTATTCTGGAGGCATGGTGAGACGTACCACGATCGAGATCGACGACGACCTCCTGCATCGCGCCCAGGAGGCGCTGGGTACGCGCGGGCTCAAGGACACCGTCGAGGCCGCGTTCGACGAGGCGATCCGCAAGCATCTGCGCATGCGGTTCGCCGAGCGACTACGAACCGGTGAGGGCATCGATCGCGGCCCGGAGATGCTGGCGCAGACCCGGCCCAAGCCGTACGTGCCGTGACCCTCTGGTGCGTCGACACCAGCGCTTACCACCATTCGCAGGCACCAGCAGTAGCCCGCCGATGGCAGGCTGCGCTGCGGTCCGACGAGATCGGCATCTGCGATCAGGTGCGGCTGGAGATCCTCTACTCCGCGCGGTCGGCGGAAGACTACGACGAGGTCGCTGCGGAGCTCGCCGCGTTTCGGCCGATCCAGTCCCCGGCCGCGACGTTCCGGCGCGCGTTGGACGTCCAGCGACGCCTTGCTCACGAGGGCGGGTTGCACCACCGCAGCGTTCAGAACGCCGACCTGCTCATCGCGGCTGCCGCCGAGGCGGCCGGTGCCGTCGTGTGGCATTACGACGAGGACTACGACCGCATCGCCGCCGTAACCGGCCAGCCGACCGAGTGGATAGCGCAGCGCGGCTCGCTCTAGGCCACCCGAACAGCCATACCTCGAGGCACAGGCATCACGCTGACGGCTGGCTCGCGTCGACGACGAGCACCTTGCCGGACACGGTGTCGCTGTCCAGCCGGGCGATCGCCTTGGCCACGGAGTCGGTGCTGACGATCGAGGGGAAGCTGTTCGGCGCCAGGGCGTTCGCGCGCACCCCGAACCCGCCGAACTCGGCCGCGAGGTGCCGGGTGAGTTGGTTGAGCGCCGCCTTGGACGCGCCGTAGACCGCCTGGCCGCCGGGGTAGACCCGCGTCGCCGCCACGCTCGACACGTTGACGATGTTGCGGTTGTGCTCGCGGTTCTCGAGGTCGCGGGTCAGCCAGAACCGTTGGGCGAGCCGGGTCGCGAAGCGCAGCGGTATGCCGACGTTGACGGCGAAGTGGCGTTCGATGCTGTCGAGGGCGACGTCGCCGTCGACCAGGCCCTGGGGATGCCAGAGCGAGTACGCCGCGTTGTTGACCAGCAGGTCGACCCGACCGTACCTCGCCAGGGCCATGTCGACGACCCGTTCGACCTGGCCGTCCTTCTCCAGATCGGAGTGGACGACGAAGACGCGCGAGTCGTTCTCGGGGACGTCGGCTCCGGGCTCGAGCGGGTCGACGAACCACTCGTCCTGTGATGCCACCGCGGGGGCGCGGTGCCGGCACACCGCGACGATGTCGTACTGCGCGCCGTAGGCCTGGCAGAACGCGTCGCCGAGCGTGCCGCCGGCCCCGGTCAGCAGGCAGACCCGTCGCTCACCAGTACTCAATGTTCTCGTCCCCCCATCGCCGCACGGCCTCGTCCTTCGGCCGATGCAGCCACATGACCACCGAGTTGCGGGGCTTGGTGCGGTTGCTGATGAACGTGTGCCAGGTCCGTGGCGTGCACTCGAAGAACACCATCGAGTTGTTGATCGGCGGCACTCCTACCGTCGGGCCGCGTCCGGCCGAGGCGACGTCGGCGTACAGCCCGGTCTCGCCGCCGTCCCCGGGCTCCCACTCGGGATTGCCCAGGTAGAACAGCAGGGACACCGCGCGAACGACCTCGCGGACCTCCGTCCCGGGCTGATGCTCGCCGGTGATCACCGCCACCCCGCCGCTGTTCTCCATCCGGACCTCGTCCGGCCGCGGCGGCGGACTCGCGAAGAAGGACGGGTTCAGGTCGTTGTGCGGCCACCCGCTCGCCCCGCCGGGGTCGTGGTGATGCATCCCGGCGTTGATGTCGCCGGTGGCCGATACGCCGGCCACGGTGGCTATCAGGTCGTGCCACTCTCGGGATACGAACACACCGAGCGGTCCGTCGCGGAAGTGGTGAATGCTCGCTCCGGACGCGTCGTAGCCCTCCATGTTGCGCTGGAACACCTCGGGATGTTCGCGCTCGATCCGTTCGAACTCCTCGTGCACGCTCTGGTAGAACTCCGCCGTGAAGACGTCACGCGCGTAGATGTGCGGGAACGGCCGGTTGCGGTGTATCCAGCGCCGGCTCGCGAGCAGCTGGTCGAGATTCCACTCCCGCGGGGCCGGTTCGGCCGGCGGTGCCTCGGCTTGCGACGGCTCCGTCGGCGTCTGCAGGTCGCTGGACACGTCCTCCCCCTCAGCCCGGTGTGCGGCCCTAACTATGCCGGACACACCGATCGCGCAACCTATGGCGTTCCCACGGCGCCACAGGTTGCGCGATCGAGGCAGAGATGGCTCAGATACGCAGGCGCCAGATCTGGCCGGACGAGTCGACGCCCGGCACGCCCATCCCGGTTCCGGGAGCGACCGAGAACGCGGACACGTAGACGCTGCCGAACGCATCGGTGGCCAGACCGGTCGGGAACGGGACGTCGACGTTGGTCCGCTGACCGTTGCGACCGATCTTGGTCAGGACGCCCGGCAGGCCCGGGGCCGACGCCGGCGCGAACAGCTGGCTGACGTACAGCGATCCGTCAGGTCCGACCGCGACGCCGGTGACCGAGGTGAACCCGCCCCAGGTCTGCAGCACGTGCTTGCCGGTGGGGTCGAGCTTGACGACCTGCGCTTCGCCCGGCGTCAACGACGACAGGCCGCCGACGTACACGTTGCCCCAGCGATCGGTGGCCAGCGAGGTCGGGACGAAGTTGCAGCCCGGGAAGCCCGGCGGGTCGGCCACGGCTGCGCAGGCACCGGTCGTCACGTTCGGGAACACGTGGAAGACGCTGATGCGCCCGCGCTTGTCGACGGAGAGGATGTCGTTACCCGCCGCGTCGGCGACCAGCTCGTCACCCCTGCGAGCGAGCACGGCGTAGGGGTTGGAATCGACGCCGTGCCCGTCCGGGTCGTGCGCCGCTTCGAAGCCGGTGATGTCGGCGACGGGCTTGGTCCGGCCGGGCTTGAGGCGCAGCAGCTTGCCGTCCTGGGCCTGGGCCACGTCCGGGGACACCGTGTCCGGCGGCACGAAGGTCACCTGCGTGTAGATCGGATCACCCAGGTGGCGCGCCGAGACGCCGTCTGGGCCGGTGGCGTTCGAGCCGTCCTTGGCCGCCGCCGAGATGAGGCCGGTGGCGATGCGGTGCGGCGACGTGTTGTGGACGAACTGCGGGAACCACACGGCGCTCACCGAGCCGGTCGTCCCGACGAAGGTCGGGCCCTCGGGGCCCTGGAACTCGACCGTGCCGCCCGTGCCCGCCTCGGCGACGAGCAGCTCGAGCCCGTCGACGAGTGACAGCTGGCGTGGGTTGTTCAAACCGGACACGACGACCACCGGTTTGGTGGGTCCCGGCTGGGCCGGAGTCGCCCCCGCGGGCACGGCGCACAGCGGGACGATCAGAGCTCCCGCGCCGGCCACGGTGATGGCACGTCGAAGCCATATGTTGGCCATGTCTTCCCCCGGATCTGTGTAGTAAGGCTGCCGGAACGCTAAACCCGCGTGTTCGTGCCCTCAACACAGAATGCCTAAGTCGGCTACTCGGAACCCGGACAGAGCCTCGCGAATCGACGCCCGTCCCGCCCGAAAGGGCAGCCGCGGGGGCATCATTGCGGCATGACGGTGATGCCGCGGCAGTCCTACGACTGGACCGTGGACGATCTCGAGTCGTTGCCCGATGACGGCCTGCAATACGAGCTGCTCGACGGGCTGCTGCTCGTGAGCCCGGCGCCGATTCCCGTGCATCAGCGGGCGGTCCGGAATCTGCTGTTGCTACTGCACTCTGCCTGCCCGTCGCACCTTGAGGTGTTCTTCGCGCCGCTGGACTGGCAGCCGGACGACCGCACGTCCCTGCAACCGGATCTGCTCGTCGTCGCGAAGGACCGGATCGGTCCGAAGCGGATCAATGCGAACCTGGCGCTGGCCGTCGAGGTCCTCTCACCCTCCACCCGGCGCAAGGACATGGTGCTCAAGCGGTCGAAGTACGAGGACGTGGGCGTGCCCTCGTATTGGATCGTCGATCCGGACGCCCCGTCGTTCGTCGCGTACGACCTCGTCGACGGCGCCTACGTCGAGGTGGCGCGAGCCGACGGTGACGAGGGCGTGGATGTCGCCTCCCCGTTCGCGGTTCGCGTCGTGCCGTCAGGGCTGATCTGACGCCCGAAGAGGCAGACTCGATTCACGACCGGCGACGGGCGGCGAACTCGAACCTAATCTGGGCGCATGCAGCCAGCGCACCGGCCGGGCGCGTTCGACACGATCGTAAGCCGACCCGAGAACTACGTTCGATTTCTCGACGCACGTACCGCGATCGACGACGAGAATCACGTCAAGCAGGTGATCGCCAGCCTCCTCGAGCCGCAGGACGGCCTCACCGTCCTCGACGTCGGCACGGGCACCGGAGCCGATGCGTGCCAGATCGCCGCAATGGTCGCCCCGCGGGGAAAGGTCGTCGGCGTCGACCTCAGCGCCGACATGATCGCCGAGGCCCGCAAGCGCGCCGCCACCGCCGACCTGCCGGTGGAGTTCGTCCAGGGCGACGCGCAGGCCCTCGACTTCGCCGACGCGTCCTTCGACCGCTGTCGCGCCGAGCGGATCTTCATCCACCTGCCCGACCCGATGGCCGGCATCGGCGAGCTGGTCCGCGTCACCCGACCCGGCGGGCTGGTCGTGGTGTCGGACATCGACGGCGGAACGATCTTCGTGAACAGCTCCGACCAGGAACTGGCCACCCGCCTCGTGCTCAGTCTCACCGACGATCTGGCCAGCGGATGGGTCGGCCGACGCCTGCACCGCTACTTCGTCGAGGCGGGCCTCGAGGACGTTCGCTGCGTACCGAGTGTCATCCAGAACAGCGTCGTCTTCATGCGGATGGTGTTCGCCGCGCGGTTGGCGCAGATGGTCGACGCCGGTGAGACGACCGACGAGGAGGTAGCCCAGTTCTGGGCCGAGCTCGAGGACGGCGAGCGCGCCGGCTGGCTCTGCTCAGGGATCGTCTGTTTCACCGTCGTCGGCCGTAAGCCGGCCTGATACGACGAGATCGGCCCGGTCCCGGGTCGCGTTGATCAACTCGGCGTTGCGCTGGTCGCTGCCGTGCGCGCGTCCCTCGGCCTCGACCCGGCTGCGCCCGTAGGCCATGTGCCGGGCGATCAGCCGCTCCACCCGCACGTCCTCGTCGAGATCGACGAACCACACCTCGTCCAGCAACTCGCGCACGGGCGGCCAGTGCAGCAGGTAGTTGCCCTCGGTCACTACCAGCGGGACGTCGCGCGAGACCGCGATTGCCCCGGCGACGGGCTCCTCGATCTCGCGGCGGAACTCCGGCGCGTACACGACATTGTCGGCGCGGTCGCGCAGCCGGCGCAGCAGTGCGCCGTACCCGGCGGCGTCGAAGGTGTCCGGGGCGCCCTTGCGCTCGATGCGACCGAGCCGGCGCAGCTCGGCGGCGGCGAGGTGGAAACCGTCCATCGGCACCAGCACCGCGTCGGGGGCGAGCGCCTCGACGATCACCGCGGCCAGCGTGGACTTGCCCGCCGCCGGCGCTCCGGTGAGGCCGAGCACCCGGCGCTCGCCCGGCGTGATCAGCCGCCTGGCCTGTTCGACCAGATTTTGGTTCGGTAGCTCCATATAACGGGGCTACCGAACCGTAACGTGGTCGCGGCGGCTCAGGATGTGCGCTACCAGCGCCGTCCAGCCGGTCTGGTGGGACGCCCCGAGTCCCTCGCCGGTGTCGCCGTTGAAGTACTCGCTGAACGTGGGGTGCGCCGTCCACAGTGGACCGTTCACGTGCGGACCGTCGGAAGGTCGCCGCCCGTCGGGACCGGGCCGGAACAGGGCGACCAGCCGCTGGTCGATCGTGTCGGCCCGGGCCCGGTACGCGTCGCCGAAGTACTCGCCATAGGTGCGCAGCGCGTCGGCGAGCAGCACGTTGACCGGGAACCACACCGGACCGCGCCAGTTGGAATTGCCGCCGAACAGCCCGGTCTGCGACTCGGCCGGCTCGTAGTTGATCGTCATCGGCCGCCCGTCGACGTCGGTCGTGTAAGCCTCGCGATACGCCGCCGACAGCGACCGGATGCCGTACGGGCTGAGGAACTCGGCCTCGTCGAACATCGGCGCCAGCACCCGGGCCAGCCGCTCGGCGTCCAGCAGCGAGAGCTGCAGGTGGTTGCCGTCCGGGCCCGATCGCTCCAGAAACCCGTGCAAGAGCTCCGGGCGGCGCTCGGCGAGCCACCGCAGGCGGGCGGTGAAGTCGGGCAGTTCGTCGGCGACCCACGGCGGGGCGGACGCCACGGCCAGCAGCGGCAACAGGCCGACCATCGAGCGCACCCGCAGCCGCTCGTAGGCCCCGCCCGGGTGCACGAGCACGTCGTAGAAGAAGCCGTCGTCATCGTCCCAGAGCCCGACGTTCTGCGACCCGAACCGGCCCATCGCGCGGGCGATGCCGAGGAAGTGCTCGAGGAACTTGGTCGCCACCTCGTCCCACGCGGGCACGGTGCGCGCGAGCTCGAGGCTGATCTTCAGCATCTGCAGGCAGTAGAACGCCATCCAGCTCGTGGCGTCGGACTGCTCGAGCCGGTACCCCGGCGGCAGCGGCGCCGAGCGATCGAACAGCCCGACGTTGTCCATGCCGAGGAAGCCGCCCTCGAACAGGTCGGAGTCGTCGGCGTCCTTGCGGTTCACCCACCAGGCGAAGTTCAGCAGCAGCTTGGTGCAGATGCGGATCAGGAAGTCCCGGTCGCGCTGCCCGTCGATCAGGTAGACCTGCCACGCGGCCCAGGCGTGGACGGGTGGGTTGACGTCGCCGAAGCCCCACTCCTGCGCGGGCAGCTGCCCGTTGGGGTGCATAGCCCACTCGCGGCACACCAGCAGCAGCTGCTCCTTGGCGAAGGCCGGGTCGACGTGGGCGAGCGCGACGCAGTGGAAGGCGAGGTCCCAGGCGGCGAACCACGGGTACTCCCACTCGTCGGGCATCGAGATGACGTCGGCAAGGGCGAGCTGCCGCCACGATGTGTTGCGCGCTTCCTTCCCGAGGCGTTGCGGCGGCGGGGTGGGCTCGGTCGGATCGCCGTCCAGCCACTCCTCGACGTCGTAGCGGTAGAGCTGCTTGGTCCACAGCAGCCCGGCGAACGCCCGCCGCGCGATGTGGCGCTCGGCATCGTCGAGGCGGGCCGGCAGCACGCTCGCGTAGAACTCGTCGGCCTCGGCGCGGCGGTCGGAAACGACGGCGTCGAACCCTTCGGCGAAGGTGTCCTCGGCCGCCTCGGCCGTCGACATACGCAGGCGTACGGTCTTGGTCTCGCCGGGCGCGATGGAGTCGAACCGGTACCAGAACGCTGCCTTGGTGCCGACGCCGTCCGGGTTCACCGCCGACTCGTCGCCGTGCACGACCCGGTTGTTGACGCCGTCCTTGGTGTAGCGCGCGGCGTTGACGGCACCGAACAGCGCCGCGTTGTTCGTCTCGTTGTCGCAGACGAGCACCTCGGGCGTCCCGTCCGTCGCGACCACGTAGCGGCCCAGCCACTCGTGCTCGCACTCGACCGCGTGAATGCCGCCGGCCGCGAGGCGGGCCGCGTCCAGACGTTGCAGGCTCGGCCGGCGGAGGTCGCGCCCCCACACCCAGGTGTTGCGGAACCACACCTGCGGCAGCACGTGCAGCGGCGCCGGCTCGGGCCCGTGGTTGGTCACGTCGATGGTGATGCAGAGGTCGTCGGGGCCGGCCTTGGCGTAGCTGACCGTCATGTCGAAGAAGCGGTCCTCGGCCAGCACGCCGGTGTCGACCAGCTCGTACTCGCGATCCTGCCGACCCCGCCGGGCGTTCTCCGCGCGCAGCTGCTCGTACGGATAGGCCGCCTGCGGGTACCGGTAGAGCCACTGCATCCACGAGTGGGACGGGGTGCCGTCCAGGGCCCACCAGTACTCCTTGGCATCCTCGCCGTGGTTGCCCTGCGCCCCGGTGAGCCCGAAGATCCGCTCCTTCAGGATCGGGTCGTTTCCGTTCCAGAACGCAAACGCGAGGCAGAGCCGCTGCTCGAGGTCGCAGATCCCGGCGAGACCGTCCTCGCTCCAGCGATACGCGTACGACCGCGCGCGGTCGTGCGTGATGTAGCGCCACGCGTCTCCGTCGGCGCTGTAGTCCTCGCGCACCGTCCCCCAGGCCCGTTCGGACAGGTACGGGCCCCACAGCCGCCACGCCTCGTCCATCAGTCATCGCCCGCGTGCGCAACAGTCGGGCGCGTCATGTCGCCCCGATCAGCCCGTTCGCCAGCGCAAAGAGCACGAGCTCAGGGTCATGGAGTAGTAGGCAACGCGGATATAGTCGCCGGTCAGGCCTGGAATCAGCGACACGAGATGTCCACCGGCTGCGAAATTACCGGGGAAGCGGCCAAAGCCGCTCAGCGCCGGATTGAAGCCAGCATCGTCTTCCAGGACGGCAGCACCTTGGCCGAAGTTCGCCGTCGTATGGCCGACGAAGGCTTCACGCTTATACCGGACCGCGCGGACCGGATAGCCGCCTTGTCCTTGTTCAAGATTGACGAATTTCCGTTCTGACGAACCGCGGTGAGAGCACCGGTCGGCATTATCGAGGGGACCAGCATGACGAGCACCGACACCGCTAAGCCCGACGTCGGCACTATGACCGAACTTGTGAAGTACGAAGCGGCGT
>Ga0137412_10000201_pt1 | contig 38330 bp, 39 predicted proteins | sample CZODoug2_1_16fun_FD_122160 | JGI IMG/M metagenome (GOLD analysis project Ga0137412, IMG submission 122160) | Vadose zone soil fungal communities from Angelo Coast Range Reserve, California, USA - CZODoug2_1_16fungal (Hybrid Assembly) | ecosystem: Environmental > Terrestrial > Soil > Vadose zone...
TGTGGAGCGAAATTCGATTCCGTTTAGTGAAACTTTGTTGGTAAAAAGCCGTAGTAATACTTGCCGGCATCTAGGCAAGGCCGGGCGTGGCTAGGCGACGCGCGGCGTGGCGGCTAGGGCCACAGCCGCCGAGGCCGCGCCACGAAGAATAAGTTTTTATCGGCGTGGTAAAGAGGATCAAAAAGCCCCCGATAAAGCGCGCCGCAGTTGCCGTTAGGTGGCTGCGGCGTTGTTTTATTAGCGAAGAACCACCACTATACAAGCAGAAAAAAAGATGGCGCGGTCTCGTTCGCTGAGAAGAGAGCCGGTACAAAAATCGTCCGCCACCCTTTAGGATTCCCGGGGTTGAAATTTTAGGGCGATGAAAGCTGAAATGTCGGGGCAGCCTGAAAAGCTAGTTGGAAAATACTTCCACAGCGCAAACGAGACCAACCAAATTGAATGGCAGGGCGTGGTGATCGGAGAGCCACACCCCGGCTGGTATCTGGTGCAACTGTTCGAATGGGCTTCAGGGGACCCAAGCGTGCAAAGACTTGTGCCAATCGAAAAGATGATCAACTGGGTATTTTATCCCGATGTGGATGCGATGACGGGCTCAAAACGTTCACAACATCAAATCACAGAAACTCGACAAGCAGCATGAGGGGGTTGAGCCTGTGTTTCTGCAGAAGGATCAGGCCATTGGCTATGCCGAAACCCGCGCGTGCGCAAAAAGCCGGCGACGTGCACGCGCTACTATCGGCCTCTCTCGATTGCTCGGATCAGAGTTACGTTGGCTCGCTCGTATTGATTCATTTTATTGAAAACGCGACCCTGATTGTCATCTGCACCGCGATAATAATTGCCCAGCGTTTGGGCAAAGGCGATTCCCCTCGGAGTCGAGAATTTGTAGTTCTTCCGGGCAAATATTTCGTTTCGGGCTCGCCATAAATCAGCAGAGCTAAGGCTCGAAAGGTCGGTCGCACTCAGATAGCGAGAGCTTGCATCCGGGAAGAGCCATGGTCCGCTCGCGGGCGCAATCGATGGCTGAGCAATCGTCGGTGAGTTACCCTCAGGAGACTCTTCCTTTGCCCCGACTTCTTGCTGCGGTTGCTGGGCACGCGCGACATCTTCCGTGGGCAACACCTTCAGAACTTTGGCGGCCGTGCGTTGCGGTTGTGTTGCAATCGGTTCGGGCTGTTTGCTGGCCGCTTCATCTTCCGTCGGGTTAACAATTGGGATCTGTCTTTCAGCCTGGGTGAATCCGCTCAACTTCTCAGGTGCTACCTCTCTTTTGTGTCCCAAATACCATCCCGCGCCGCCGACAATCATTAAGACCGCGATTGCGACAGCGATGAGAGTTAATTTACGCGAAGATGGTGGGGAAATTTGCGCCGTTGCCATCGGACTCTCTCTCTCGATCTGAGCTGGCACGGGGAGGATTAGGGGACCTGCTAGTGAGGACGACATCTGTTTCATCAATGTTTGCAACGTTCCGCAAAAAACCGCTACGACGGAACCGAATTGAATTTCGTCGCCATCCTTCAACTCAGCGTCAGTAATAGAAATGCCATTGACCTGTGTCCCCTTTGTTGAATGCAAATCTTTCAGTCGATAGGAGTCGGCAACTCTCGCGAGTATCGCGTGCTGCGCTGATACCGCTGGATCGTCAATGACTATGTGGTTCAACGGAGCACTGCCAATCGTGACAATGTCGCGAGTCAACTCATGCGTTACGAGATCAGCTTCCTCGCGGTTCACAACCAAGCGAGCCATCCTACCCTCCTATGAGTTCACGCCCCGGGACCCCAGTGGTGGGGCCTTTCGTGCTTCCTGACGCGCGACCTAGCTCCAAGCAGAAAGCGCCGCGCGGGAAGGAAACACGTCCTTCCAAGTTTGTTCTACGGAAACAGCAGAACCAAGTTCTCTCGGCCGTTAAACCTCTTTGTTCGCTAGACCCGTGAGCGTACGATCGGTTCCATTACCACTTAGTATTTCCGATTAGACGCCAACGAAGGGCGTGGATTTCTCGCAACAATTGGTCCACAGGGCTCTTGCCTGCTTTGGCGAGCATGCTCTCTGCTTCGCTCTCCGCTACGGTTGGCGTGACGTTGTGGACAAAAACGAGACAGGCAGCGACCGCGTTTTCGAGGATTTGAATCTGCCAAACTGCGAATCCAAATGACTCCTGCTGGCACAACTGCGAGTGACGGCGCGGATTCAAAAGTACCAGAGCAGAAGGACTTAGGACATCGATTGACGCAAACTGAGCGGGACCGTCAAATCCCTGAATTTGGCTCCAGCGGTAGGATTCGAACCTACGACCAATCGGTTAACAGCCGATCGCTCTACCACTGAGCTACGCTGGATTTTCACTCTCCGCGGTCGCGGAGAGTGAATTTTGCCCTGTGCCCTCGCCGGTGGCAAACGCTTCCTCGCACACAAAAATTGCCGCTGAAAACCAGCGGCCGCCACAGCAGAATCGTTCGCAAGAGAAATTTGGTTGCGGGGGCGGGATTTGAACCCGCGGCCTTCAGGTTATGAGCCTGACGAGCTACCAGGCTGCTCCACCCCGCGTTTCAAGAATAATTTCGATATCGACGTTGTGCAAATCGAAAAAGCATTTGGTCGACGGCAGCGAAGCGAAATAGCGATCCCATTTGCGTTCACGGCAGCGTGTGACTTCGTTGATGCGTGACCAAAAGGTCTTCTGGCAAAATCAAAACTGGAAGAATTCTCGTCGGCACAGCCAGTTGGTCGGATCCCGGCTTTGTCGAGCGCTGGTATCCGAAAAAAATGCCAGCCGGCGAGCGGCTCCAATGGTATGCGCAGCATTTCGACATGGTCGAGGTCAACTCGACATTCTATTCCGTGCCGGAACCGAGGATGGTAGAACGCTGGTGCGCGGCGACTCCGGATGATTTCACGTTCGACGTAAAGTTACATCAACTGTTCTCCTTTCACTCGACACCGGCAAAGCTCTTGCCGCCGGATTTGCAACGACGCGCAGAGACAGATGCCAGAGGAAAGGTGAAATCGACGCCGGATTTACGGGAAGCGCTGCTCCAAATTTTTCTGGGCGCGACGTCGATTTTTCGCGATGCGGACAAGCTTGGCGTCTTTCTTTTGCAACTCTCGCCTTCGTTTTCTTCCCGGAAACATGAACTGGGCGAGCTTGCCCATTTGATTGAAATGCTGAGCGATTACGATCTTGCGATTGAGTTTCGAAACCGCAACTGGGCAGTCGGCGATCAATTGCAATCGACCACGGATTTTTTGCAAAAGCATCATGCGATTTTTGTGAATGTGGATGCGCCCGAATCGGATCATTTCATGGTCATGCCGTCGGACGTGGATGAGGTCACGAATTCGGAGGTCGCATATCTGCGGCTGCATGGACGCAACGCAAAGGCTTACATCACCGGTAAAAGTGTAGCCGCGCGGTTCGATTACGATTACAGCGAGAACGAAATCGCGGAAGTCGCACAGCGCAGCATGAAGCTGGCGCGAGAAGCGCGCGAATTGCACGTCATTTTTAACAATAACAATCTCGATTACGCGCCGCGCGCGGCGCTTCGTTTGCGCAAGGCGCTCGGTCAAATCGTAAAGACGCCATCGGAGACGGCAGAATTGTTTTAGTACGAGGCGGTTGACAAAGTGCGCGGATTCAAACTGATGAGAAAGCGGCGCGAAGACGCGCACGCACTCCGAAAGCACTGCGTGCGCAATCTATGGAATGCGGGCACTATATCTCGCGAAGCTTTGGGAGTGCGATGCGTCCTCGCATCGCTTTGTCGCAACTGACGCACAACTATTGATTTCAAATTGGATAATCGAAAATAGAAAGTGGCGGAGCCAAACCAAATAACCGAGTCTCCTTACCGCTCGCGATTACCGGGGTCCCTTGCGCGGCTGAAACGCTGGCTGGTCGCACATCACATGACCCTGATGACAATTGCCGACACGCCGCACTCCATCGCTTTTGGCTCGGCGATCGGAATTTTTTTCGGATTCACGCCGCTCTATCCTTTAAAAACATTATTGTCGATCGCAGTGGCGTGGGTTTGCCGATGCAACAAAATCGCCGCTGCGATCGCAGTGACGTTGCACGATGTACTCATTTGGGCGATGCCCGCGATCTACGTTGCCGAATACCACTTGGGGTGTTGGACCTTGAACCGCCCGGCCGCACGCCGCATACATTTGCGGCAATTCGGGTTGCGCGACTACATCGATTGGCATGTGTTTTCACGGGTCGTTTGGCCTGCCTTTTGGCCAGCCTTCGTTGGTTCGCTCTTCCTCGCGATCCCTTCCGCAATCATTATCTATTTTGTGATGCGGCTACTGGTGAGTCGCGCTCGAATGCCACAGAATATCGCATGAGCGAAGGTGGAATGGTCGCCGCGGCGACTCCTCAACGCGTTGGCGAAGTGACTGCGGCGTTGCCGCCTGATATATGCGCCTTCGGCGATCGTTTGGCATCGTCTTCAGAGAAGCCAATCCACCGTTGAGCACTTTAGAACGCGTTGCGAGGGGCGTTTGCCAATCAGAACGCGTCGATTAAGGTGCTCCGGTTCGAGGCTGTTTATGCATTTATCACGTCGATTTATCATTGTTTTTTCCATGTTTCTCGCCAGCGCGACGCTTCTCCGCTCCGTTGCTGCTGCCGCAGAGGCATATCTCATTGCCGATGCGCAAACGGGCTACATTTTAGAAGAGCAGGAATCGAGGAAAAAACTGCAAGTTGGTAGTCTGACGAAAATCGCGACTGCGAGTGTGGCGCTTGATTGGGCGGAACGAAGATCGGGCGATCTAAACCAGGCCGTCACGATCCCACAGGAGGCGTTTGTCGGCACTCTTGAAAACAACATTGGTTTTCAGCCGGGCGATAACGTCACCCTGCGAGATCTTCTCTACGCTGCGCTTGTCCAGTCCGATAATATCGCGGCCTATACGCTGGCGTACCACGTCGGTGCGAAGATAGAGTCGCTAGCGCCCGGCGAGGCGAGCTCGAAATACACGCCAGTCGATGCGTTCGTCGCCCAGATGAATGCGCTGGCCAAACAGTTGAAGATGGACCGCACGCGTTTTGTTAATCCACACGGCGTCGATTACAAGGTCAAGCCGATGCCGTATTCGACAGCCGAAGACATGGCGCGTCTCACTCGCTACGCAATGAACAAAGCCAGCTTCCGCTTTTATGTGTCGCAAAAGGAACGCCAAATCTCATTCGATCGAGGCGGGCGTCGATTGAATTACATGCTTCGCAACACAAACGAACTCCTGGGGAAGATGGGCATCGACGGAGTCAAAACGGGTCGCACCGCGCGATCCGGTGATTGTTTGATTCTTTATGCCAATCGTCAGGCGGAAGTTGTTCGCCAGGGCCAGATGGAAACGGTGTTTCCGCGTCATTTGATGGTCGTGCTCCTGGGCAGCACAAATCGATTCGGTGAAGGCACTGCCCTTTTGCAACGTGGCTGGCAGCTGTACGACCAATGGGCTGCCAGCGGTCGTCTGGCCGATCCAAAGAAAATGCTTTGATTGAGCGTTTGCGCAGATGAAGGCACGAATTGCTGTTTCTACCGCGCGGGATGGCGGACTAGAGACGGCCGTTCCTTGAGATTGCAACAATGAAGCCACGGATCGGTGTTCTAACCAGCGGTGGCGATTGCCCAGGACTTAACGCGGTCTTGCGCGGCGCTGTGCTTGCGGCGGAGAAACTTGGCTGGGAAGTAGTTGGTTTTCGTGACGGATTCGAAGGACTTCTTCCGCCCGGCAATCACGTCATTCTCGATCGCCAAACCATTAACGGAATCATGGCGCTTGGCGGCACGATTATTGGCACGACGAACCGCGGTCATTTCGTTGCCAAGGTTGGTGCCGGCAATCGGACTATTGTGCCTGCAGACATTATTGCAGGCGCGAAGAAGATACTGGATGAGCTTCAGGTAAAAGCGTTGATCATTGTTGGCGGCGACGGCTCAATGGTGACGGCGCAGCAATTGCAGGAAGCCGGTATTAATTGCATTGGCGTTCCGAAGACAATCGACAACGATCTCGAAGCCACTGCGACAACATTCGGATTCGATTCTGCCGTCGCCGTCGTAATGGACGCACTCGATCGGGTGCATACTACGGCGAGCAGTCACAGACGCGTCATGGTTGTGGAAGTAATGGGACGCCACGCCGGCTGGATCGCGTTGCACGGCGGCATCGCCGGCGGGGCCGATATCGTTTTGATTCCGGAAATTCCATTCGATTTCGACAAGATCGCGAGCGTGGTCAAAGCGCGGGAGGCGGCTGGCTATCTGGGAACTGTTGTTGTGGTCGCAGAAGGTGCGCGAATGAGACATGGCGAACAGGTGAAGCGCGACGTGGAAGGCGGCGAATTTCGTCTGGGCGGAATCGGCGACATTGTAACGCGCGAGATTGCGAAACGCACTGGCAAGGAAACACGCTGCTGCGTTCTGGGCCATCTGCAGCGCGGAGGCGCGCCCACAACGCTCGATCGAATTTTGGGTACGCGCTTCGGCGTGAAAGCAGTCCAACTAGCCAACGAAGGACATTTTGGGTCGATGGTCAGCTACCAAAATTATCAAGTGCGCCAGGTGCCGATCGCGGAAGCCGTCAACCGCCTCAAACTAGTTCCGCCCAATGGCGAAATGGTGCAGACGGCGCGTGATGTCCATATTTCTTTCGGCGATTAAAGAGTCCACAATTCCGATGACGCAGAGCGTTGCGCTCACGCAAAGCACCAACTCAGTGCTGATGATCCGTCCCGGGCAGTTTTATCCAAATCCGGAGACGGCGGCCGACAACGCGTTTCAAGCCCGAGTCGATTGTGCCGCTGATGCGCTCAGCACCGTCGCGCGAAAAGAATTCGACGCGGCGGTGCAAACACTCCGTGCAGGTGACGTGAACGTGCATGTGTTTGAGGATACCGCCGAGCCAGAAAAGCCAGACGCAGTTTTCCCCAACAACTGGATCTCCACGCATCACGATGGGCGCATCGCCCTGTTCCCGATGTATTCAGCGCTGCGGCGCCGGGAGCGACGGCACGACATCATTGATGAACTGCGCAAACGCTATCGCGTCACCGAGGTAATCGACTACTCGGTATTCGAGGAGAAAGGCTGCTGGCTTGAAGGCACAGGTAGCCTGGTGCTCGATCACCTTAACAAAATTGCGTACGTCTCGCTCTCAAATCGCTCCAACCCGGAGGTTATCCATCGCTTTGCCGAGGATTTCAGTTACGAGCCGGTTATCTTCACCAGCATCGGCTTCGATGGCCAGCCGATCTATCACACCAACGTAATGATGTGCATCGGGACTGCATTCGCGCTGGTTGCCTTGGAGATGATTCGGAACAAAGCCGAGCGACAACAGGTGCGAGCGCGATTGGAGAGGACCGGAAAGGACATCATTGAATTATCGGCAGATCAAATCGCCAACTTCGCCGGCAATGCGATTGAATTACATAACAGGGATGGCGAAAAGCTGCTCGTGCTGTCTCAGCGCGCCATGCGAGCTTTGACTGACCAACAACGCGCCAGATTAAGTCGCTACGTGCGTCCGGTGCCACTTGAACTTCCTACCATTGAACTTGGTGGCGGCAGCGCTCGCTGCATCATCGCGACGATTCACTTGCCATGCCGCCGTCGTAGCGACGCTCTGTGAATGCAGTCAAGCGACGCTTTCGCCCCAAAATACAGCGAGCTGATTTACAACGGTCTCTGGTTCTCGCCTGAACGCGCAACGATCCAGGCGCTCATCACCGAGACCCAGCGCGGTGTTACTCGAGTCGTTAGCTTAAGCTCTACAGGGCAACACATCATCATCGCCGGCCGCAAAACGAACAACGTGGGAAGCGTCGCGCAACAGGCAAGGCTAGAACAGCGATACCCCACGGTCGCGGCTAGAGACCGCCATCGACGGTACTGATACCGCTACGTGGGCAACGAAGTCCTTCGGTCGATAGGCTGACGAATTTCCCTTTTTTCTCGTCGATCTTCCACACCATTTTTGCCGAAAGCATCGGCGCCGCACTTTCGGTTTCAGCATCCAAAATCGCGACAATGACCGCTTTTGTTTCTTTCCTGTTAATATCGCACGTGCCAATGAATAGCGGTGATTTGTTTGAGTGCGCGGGAACCTTAAGAGCGTCGCGAACAATCAAGTTATCCTGCAGAAGCATAAACTCCGATCCACAAATCAGCCATGATATACAGGATAAGCCTTCCGAAATCTCTGTTGCTCCCAGATCTTTTAAACCCAGGTCTTTCATGTCGTTTCTCAAGATCGACAATTCTTTCATTGGACATTTTTTTGCCAATAAGCGCTTTCGCGACGTCATCAGCGCCACACCGAATGGCACTGAATCCGTCGGAGCCGGCGAAAGCAGATTGGAAAAAGAAAAGTGAGATAAACGTCAGAATAATGGAGTGGGCGCGAAGCATAAATGATTTGGTCTAACGAGAAAGAGCTCAGCCACCGCTCTGGACGCGAGGCTGCGCTCCGACTGAAAATAGACTAATTAAGATCGACATCGACGCGCAACGCCAAAGAGCGGTTGGCTGGAGCGATTGGTTAGACCTTCCGTGCAATCCATACGGTTAAAATAGTCATCGCGATCGCGCTGAGCAGAGCCTCAAAAGGCTGTATGCAGACGAAAGCGTAGTAGAAATCTTCCAAGCGCTCTTTCCTAAAATGCGGATGCCAATATAGGAATCGTAAACGAGAGCGACATTTGCAATGGAGACGCCGAGGCCGATCACGGATGCAACAATGATAAAGAGAAACGCCGTGAAGCCGGTGCGGAGCTGCCCATACGCTCCAAGCGCTAGCCCGTAGACGCTGAACAGCACTAAGGAGGACGCAGACAAAAGCGTTACAGGCTCAACGTTCGCGAGCATACGTCTAACGAGAAAGAGAATGGAGCCCGCGGGAACCGGTCCGACATGGACGGGAAGCCCGAAGAGTGTTTTCGCGGGAAAGAAAACATCATAAGCCACGGCAGGGTGTCGTGGCAAACACGCTGGACTTGTTTTGCAATGGGGCCGTTGGCTTCATCGATTTGTTAGACGCAGACTGCCATGCACACTTAGCGTCTAGAGATGTGAACAACCGGCGACATTTAACGGCTCAAGCCGGTTTAATGTTCTGATTGCGCCGCAGTACATTGTTAGGATCGTACTTTCGCTTGGTCTCGGCCAATCGCTCATAGTTCGATGCGTATGCCGCCCTCACAAGCTCGTCACTCGTTTCGCCCAGTTGATTGACGTACACTCCGTGCGCAAATGGTCTTAGGCTGTCGCGCAGACTTTTCACCCATTGCACCGCATCTGCTTTCTCCGCGGGAGCGCTCCAGCTACCAAGTATGTCAATCTCAACCCCCGGCTGCCGCAAAGCAAACGCCGTCTCGTTGGCACGTACGCGAGTAATCGCTCCAACAAAACCGACCATAAGCACCCTAAACTGCGGGGGTGCGTTACTGACTGCTTTAGTGATTACCTCCACGGCCGCTTCGCTCATTTTCGGAAGAAACACGTTCGATTGAAAGTGCGCGAATGGCGCCGGACGAAAGCCTGCCGCCTGGGCGTCGAAGTATGACATTATTCTCAAGTCATCATGCTCAGGTTTCAGCGGTGCGCGCAAAGGTCTAAGCAAGTCGTTCCCGGTACGTGCATCGCCGAAGTAACAGATATGATTGATGAATCTCGGCCCCTGCTCTGATTGCATTAGCTCACCGAGCGGAACCATCTCATCAGGTACCGACGCGTTGAACTTGGCAAAACCGTTTAGCAACTCCGCAATTCGACCCGGTGGATAGGTCAGCGCTCCCGCCAGGACATTGCCTACTGGATGAAGCCGATACTCAAAGCCAGTTACCACACCGAAGTTTCCGCCTCCGCCACGAATCGCCCAGAAAAGGTCAGGGTTAGATTCGAGGCTGGTTTCTACTTCTTTGCCATCGACGAGGACAACGTGCGCCGATAGCAGGTTGTCGCAGCCTGCGCCATGCATCGTCATTAAGAGCCCTTCTCCTCCGCCGAGCGTGAAGCCGGCCATGCCCACGTTCGGGCAACCACCCGAAGGTGTAGCCAAGCCGAAGGGCATCGTCGCCGCGTCCATATCGCCCACAAGCGAACCGGCTCCCGCGCGTGCGACCCGCCTCGGTGCATCCACGTCCACTCTTTTCATCGGCGACAGATCGATCACCACGCCGCCATCGCACACTGAGAACCCAGCGCGACTATGGCCGCCGCTACGCACCGCAACCGGCAAACTCGAAGTCTGAGCAAACTCCAGAGTTCGCGCCACATCGGTCGCGTTCGCGCAGCGCACGATCATTGCCGGATGAAGATCAAACGCGCGATTGAAGACAAGCCGGGCGGATTCGTACTCACTTGCCTCCGGCGTGATGACACGCCCGCTGATCGCAGAACCTAATCTCTGGACAGCTGATTCATCGAGCAGCGCGTTCTTTCCCGACCTCGCCGCAAACATCCGAGTCCGCGAAGCACAAAGCCCTGCAGCCGCCAGGATGCTTTGTCCGAGAAACCTTCTACGAGTGCTTACGCTCATCGTTCCAGTCGACTGCGAACGCAACAGTGATGGCCAGAAGCGCTCTTATCATCTAACGAGAAAGAGATAAGCCACGGCAGGGTGTGATAGCAAGCACACTGAACTTATTTCGCAATGGGGCCGTTGGCTTCATCGATTGGTTAGGCCTCTTCGGTTGGGCCAGTAAAGAATAGCGAAATCCATCGCGATTAGTCCAGACAAACCAACCACAGCGTTGGCGACCGTAGCGCGCCGAGCGGCGCCAAAAGCGATGACAATAGCGACCCATCCGAGAATGATCGCCAATAGCGCGATACTCACACCAAGAGGCGTGTGATGCCAAAGCCGAGCGATGGCGGCGCATCGAGTGGGCAAACCGACACGTAGTGCTGCGAGTAGCGCGAAAGCGCTGAGAACTGGAGAGTAAACTGGTGCAATAGTGAGTAACTCAGGACCAGCAAACGACATCAAGAAGGCGACATAGATGATTACGGTGCCGAGAACGAAAACAATCAGATGTCGCATCGCACCGAGGTCTAACGAGAATTCGACCCAATGTTTTGGCCTTTCAAGAGAAACGTCCAAATTGCGGGTCTAATACGGCTTGAGTTTAACTCGGGGAAAACGAAAATCATTGCCATGCCTCAAATAATAGCGAGCACAGCCGGTTCTCGAACAAACCAAAATTGCTCCAGCCTCCGCATAAAGCTACGGCTTGGCAGGCGACTCCGTTTTAGGCAGTGGCAGGGAGGCTTGGCCGAATATGTAGCGCCAGCCTGTTGGAGTGCGAACATAAGTATCGCTAAACCATAGTTTGTAATCGGCTGGTTTACCTCCCTGGACCGACTTGATCCACAGAAGCGCGGTCACCACGACTGTGTCACCCCACACCCTGACCGTCTGTGTTCCGGGCTCCTCGTCCTGGCGTTCGTAGGTGACTTCCTTCTTTCGAGCCTGGTCAATTAGATCGGCCCTGGAAAAAACGCCTCCACGTCCTGTCACCAGGATGAAGTCGTCGGCCAAAATCTGGTTCATTGTTGTAGCATCATTGGCTTTAACCGCCGCTTGATATTTGGTGTCCAACGCAGCCACACTCTTTGCGTTTTCTTCTGGAGAAGCATTCAGTTCGGTCATGGTGCCTAACTGAAATGGGACAATGATCGAAATCAGCGCTAAAAGACGAGGAAGCATTCTGATTAGATGGCTCTTATGGGGAGTAGGTGGTGTCATGATTTCTGTCTGCGATACTCACTTAACGTTGATCGCAATTGCTATCGTTGGGGCAGACATCGCGTGGGTGTGATGCGGATCTTGTTGTCCCTTTGGGAGGAAATACCACATGCCAGGCGTCATTCGCCCTCGTTCGGGTAGCTGTTGCAGGCGCGATGGGTCCAGGCCTGCCGCGATCAGCCCGGCGGCGTCGAACTCGTAGACAACGTCTTCCGATGTGAGCTCCGGCTGTGTAGCGAAGTGAACCATTGTGCCGAGGCCGCTGTTAAAACAGTATTCGCCACTTGCTCCGGTCTGATCGATGGCAATCTCGGGTTTCGCACGCAAAATCCTGGCGATGGTCAAAATCTCGGCTTTCGATGTGCCTGTAAGGGCGAGAACGTCGGCGTACTCACGCTTGAGTGCGGAGAGTTCGTCTTCGCCTACGGGCTGATCACCGGCAACGAAGCGGCTGGACAAAAAGAACATGTTAACAAGCAGAACGCCGAAAGGAATGCGTCGCATAGTGGTACCTCCTATTGTGATTTGAGCGGCCTAACCCTTTTTTGCCGCATTTTACAGCCCAGTTGTCACTTTCGAAAGTACAACCCAGGCCATAGCGGAGGCAAGCTTGAACGATAGTTCCGTAGCCGACGCGGCTGCCGCTACAGTGAAACGCAAATGCTGGCTCGACTTTCGTGTGCGCGATTCTAATCTCATTGGCCGTCAGGTATGTCGGCACAAGAATTTCAAAAAAAAGAGTTGGAGACGCTATGGGCGCCGTGGCGGGTGGAGTATTTCGAAAAGGAACCGCGCGACTTGAATTTTCTTTCCGCGGCGGCGCAGACGAGCGAAGACGCCGCGCATTTGGTGATCACACGGAGAAAGAATGCGTTCCTGATGATGAACCGGTATCCATATGCGGTCGGTCATTTGATGGCGGTGCCGTATCGCAAAACGGCTGAGCTTTCGGTGCTCGGCGAGAATGAGATCGTCGAGTTATGGAATTTGGTTGCGCACGCGCAGGCGCTTCTGCGCGCCGCGATAAAGGCGCAAGGGTTTAACGTTGGCCTCAACCTTGGTGAATGCGCAGGCGCCGGAGTGACGGACCATTTGCATATTCACATCGTCCCGCGCTGGAGCGGTGATACGAACTTTATGCCGATCCTCGCTGGAACACGCGTGCTTGGTGAAGGGTTACACGCGCTTTATGACAAGTTGATCGAAACGCAGGCGAACATCGCCGTGGAGTCGCGTCAGAAGATATGAACGGTTGGGTTGATGCTCCGCCACGAAGAAGGGGATTGGGTTGCTTCGGACGAGGCTGCCTTATTCTTGTTGTGTTTGCGGTTGTGCTGGGGATCGCTTGCTTTGGTGGGATGTATTGGGGCTTACACCGGCATTCAGCAATTTTCCATGGTCTTTATTGGCTCACGAAAGCGCAAGCCATTGCTCAAACGTCCACGCCGATACCCGAGTTCACCGCGTCGGACGCGCAAATTCAATCCGTCCACGAGCGGTGTGAGGATTTCGAACAAAAAGCCCGAGCGGGTCAGCGCGCCGAGCTTGAGCTGACAGCGGATGACATCAATACTTTGATTGTCACCAACCAGGACGCGCGCGGCAAAATCTTTGTCTCGATCGATGGGGAGCGCTTGCGGTGCCTGGCGAGCATTCCGCTTGGAAAACTTATCGGCCGGTCGGCTTATTATTTTAACGGTGACATCGCGGTCGAACTAAAAAGCGCGGAATCACTTGAGAATCCACAGTTGAACCGAATCACTGTAAACGGCGAGTCAGTTCCGAGCGATCTATTGAATTGGAAATATCGTTCGAAGCGATTGCGAGATTTTCTCGCTGAATACCGGAACGACTCGGGCGTGGGCACCATTGAGGTTCGGGACGGCAAATTGATCCTACGATCGCGGAGTGAGTAGGAATATGCCAGGGACTTCGCGATGTCCCTTAGCGCCAAAGGTGCTGTTTCATCCTAGTCCGCCAGCCGTACGGCTGGACGGATTCGCCGGGGCGAACCTGTGGGCATCGCCCTGGGAACTGGTCATGGAGATAGCTGAATCGCTGAAAGCGCGGGTCAATCGAAACTTGCGCCGAAGTAAATCGCGCTTTCAGCGCTAGCCGTTTTGGATTCCATGAACTCTGGAGCGCGCGCGAGACTCAAGATGAATGATGCGCCTTTGGTGCCAGGTACAATTGCACGCTGCCAAAGTTCGATGCCAGGATTACAATCGCGTTTCTGACGCGCGACTTCAGAAAACTCCGTTATTGCCCCGCCTTTGAAAGAGTGTCGGGTGCCAAAGCGTTGCCGAGTGAGGCAAAGATCTTATCACTCACGTTTTTGTAGCCGCCCTCGTCATCGAATGCCTTGGGAGTGTAGGTAGTAGCAACAGCTATTGTGATTTTTTTTGAAGATAAGTAACCCACCGTTGCGCCGCAGCCGGCGAAACTCTTTGTCTGTGTGACCCATGGGCCACGGATTACCACACCAAGCCCGTAATTCAGTGCCTCACTCATGCGGTGGCACGCGGAACAGCGGGAATTCTCCTCGCCGAAGCCGACAAGATTTGGAGTCACTTGTGCAGCCAGCGATTCCTTGGAGAGAAGTTTGCCGGTACCAACTGCCTCCATGCTCTTCGACATGTCGGTGATATCCGTGATTTGGACCGCGCCCTCGGCCGTCGTCCACGAGGGATTCCAGAATGTCGACTCTTCGTAGAACGGTACCCCAGCTGGAATGTGCAGCTCTAAACGCCGCTCGGAACTGAACGTGTGTAACACTGGCTCCGGAATCTGCGGCGTACTGAAGCTCTGGGTTTGCTTCAAATCCATCGGATCGAGGATGTATTGCCGCATCGCCTGAGCTAAGGGCATGCCTGTAACTCGCTCGATCACCTGGCCGAGGATCACATAGTTGGTGTGGCAATAGCCCCAGTTGGTGCCGGGCTCGAACATCATGGGTTTCGAAACACCAATCTTGATGAGTTCCTGCGGCGTCCACTGCCGGAAAGGATCAAGATAAATGCCATGCAGCACTTCAGGCTCATAGACATAATCGGCGTACCCTGATGTCATGTTGGCAAGGTTCTTAAGGGTGATGCGATCTGCGTGCGGGAGATCGGGCAGGAATTTGCTCAGTTTGTCGTCGAGCGACACCTTCTTTTGGTCGACCAGCTCCAGGAGCATTGTGGATATATAAGTAAATGCCATCGCACCGTTACGAAAATGCATGGCGGGAGTTGCTGGCACGCCAGACATCGACTCGCCTAACGCCTCGGTGTAGAGCTGCTTGCCTCCTGCAGTGACCTGCACGATGAGTGCCTTCAGGTTGTACTCCTTCATCGCGTCGCTTGCGATGCTTTTGATCGCGGTGATCTGTTTTTGCTGATCCTCGCTCGCGCCTTTTGACGACTCGCGCGGTGTAACTGATGTCGTGCCTTGCGCATCGGCTGCTGTCGCGCCTACGCACATGACGGAGCTGAACGCAGTGGTCGCGAGCATACTGACCACTATTGTAGCGCGTGTTATACGGCTTAATTTGTACTCGTTAGCCGTAACGGTGAACATGAGTCTTCGATAGTGTTTTACGAAACGCAGGTCAAAATAGCCGCAGCGCAACCGACTAATTCGGCTGCATGATCTCGCGCACAAAGACGTTAAGCTGTCCGTCTTCCTGTCTGCGCACTTCGGTAACCTCGTAGGGCCGCTGTTCATCGCGGTTTACATCGGCCCCTTGCCGCGGTGGAACATAGCCGGCTGGAAATTCGACAATGATACGCGTAGAAGAACCTCCGCCGAAGTGAAGCACCTTATCCGTCAGCTTCGTGCGCGGACGTAGCACAGCCTTGTTGGCATCAGAAAAATTCACGACGAACTGTCCTTTCAAATAAACGCGTTCACCCGCAAGCCCGTGCTCAGCGACGTCACGCAGATCACTTGTTCCTATCAGCCGGCCAAGCGGCATTTTGCCCGGCGAAAATGTTTTCCAACTGCCACCGCCCGCGTTTGAGGCGAGGGCTACATTGGAAGCGTCGGGCGGAACGGATTGAGCTGGCAGAACTGGCACTGGCGTTGCCGTTGGAACAGAAGCAGCCTGGGCGACTGCTGGAGCTTGAGCGTGGGAGGTGTTCGCGGCTGGCGGTAACGCAGCCACAGGAGCGCTTGGCGGCGTTGCTGCGGACGCAAGTGTGAATGGGGTGGAAGCTGGCAGACCTGGTTTCTGTGCGATCACTGGCTGCGCCGGAGTCGATGCCGGAGGTGGAGACTCGAGTTTTTGTTTCTTGCCCCATCTTTTACCTTTTGGCGGCGGCGTGGGATTAGCGACCTTTTCATTTTTTGCTATGACTGGTGCAGCCGGCGGCGTTCGAATGGCAATCGCCTGCTCGACGCGCACCAACTCGTTCGCAGCGGGCGGAGGCGTGGCGCTGGGGCTGAGGCCGGGTACGGAAATCGGACCGCCTTGCGCTATTGCCGTTTTTTGCTGGTTCTCTGTGTAGTGTTGTTCAATTGCACTGCGTTCTGACGTTTTAAATAATGGCCAGCCCGCGGCCAGGTTGAGATTGAGCGGCGGCTCGAGGCGAAAGGTCCCCAGACCACGTGTGACCGTATAACTTCCGTAAAGCAAGGGCACGGCCGTAATCATCATGCGACCATCGGCCAAACGCTCGGCGTGAATCACCGAAGAAATGTCATGTGAGCGCTCCAACTTGATTTCCAATCCGACATTCAGTGTTTGTTTCATCAGTGGCAGGGCCTCCGGACTCGCCGGGTAAAGATGTTCCATGAGCAGTTCGCCGTTTTCGACAGCATTGGTTAAGGCGACCATGCCGGAGGTAAACACATCGCCGGGTCCGAGCTCTCTTGCTGCAATAATCTTGTATCTGCCTACCACATACGGAACCAGGCCCCGCACCTGTTGGTAATTCCGAATATAATTGCGTGCCAGCTCCCCATTCGTTCTCGCGAGCTCGGCATTGCCCACTTCCGAGTAACGCCCGTAGAGTTCCTTCGGATTGAGAAATTCGCCTGCCGGAGCGGCGGTCAGTTCAAAACGCTTGGGGGGCTCGATCTTGTGGAGCCTTTGTAAAATCCGATAGCTGTCCGGGCGTTCCGGTTGATTGAAGATGTAAAAACTGCCCAGCCACGCGGCCAACGCGAAGCCGGTCAGAAGTAGGATGACAACAGTCCAGGCAAAATAATTGGTGCGTCGTCGCGGACGAGCGTAAGGCTCGTCGTATGGATAAACGCCATAGTCCATCAGGTCAGCGTGAGAAGATTCCGCGGTTTCAAGCCGATTGCGTCGTTTCGAACGACGTGCCGCATCCGCAGGTGCGCGATGCGTTTGGATTAACCACCCGAAAACCGGCGCCGGTCAAACCACCGCTAAAATCCAGAGTCGCGCCTCGCAGGTAGGGGATGCTTTCGCCGTCGATAAAAAAATGCATTCCATCCCGCTCCACCACGGCATCGCCATCTTTTTTTTCATCGAGAGTCATCTCGTAGTTCAGACCTGAACAACCTCCCTTCGCAACCTGGACGCGGAGACCTTTTCGCGAGTTTTCGTTCTGCGCCGGAAGCAAAGTCTGGAGCTGTCGAACAGCGTTGTCCGTGACGTTAATCATCTTGTGAGAAAATACGGCTGCAGCGTAACCAAGTCAAAACCGCCCCGATTGTTACATCTTTCAACGCGTTGAGGACAACGCGTTCCACGTTCGGCAATTAGCGAAACGTAGATCGGCCCGCCGCGGCTGGACGATGGCAAGCATATCCGCCGAAGGCCCAAGATAAATTTGCAATCGACGAGCGGGAATGATCTGGATTTTGCAAGCGAGACGCATGCACTACTTTGTTTAGAAAATGAGCCGGATCCGATTGTTATCAGAGACCGTGGCCAGCCAGGTGGCAGCGGGCGAAGTCGTGGAACGCCCGGGTTCAGTAGTGAAGGAGTTGATTGAAAACAGCATCGATGCGGGCGCTCGCAGAATCGACATCGTGATTCGTCGCGGAGGAATCTCGCTCGTCCGAGTGATCGATGATGGCTGCGGTATGGATCGTGATGACGCGCTACTGTCTCTGGAGCGACATGCCACCAGCAAGATTCGGTCGGCTGCCGATTTGCAAGCGGTGGCGACGTTGGGGTTTCGAGGTGAAGCATTGCCAAGTATTGCTAGCGTGTCGCGATTTCGTCTGACCACGCGAGAGCCCAGCGCAGTCGCAGGAACTGAGATCGTCGTCAATGGCGGTAAGATTGATGTCGTGCGCGACGGCGGCGAAGCACCAGGAACTCAAGTGGAGGTGCGCTCGCTTTTCTATAACTTGCCCGCACGCAGAAAATTTCTTCGCTCTGAAAATACTGAAAGCCGTAATATCGAACATCAGATTCATTTGCAGGCAATCGGTCATCCTCAGATTGGTTTTTCTTTGGTACGAGACGACCGCATGTTATTCCAGCTGCCGGCGACGGTGGCACTGGGCGATCGAATCCGAGACTTGTATGGTGTCGAGTTATTGGAGCGCCTTGTTGAGGTAAACAGCACAGCCTCGCGAAATATTCGCATAGCCGGATTTGTCGGGCAGGCAGGCCTGAGCCGGCAGACAAGGACGCAACAGCTTGTCTTTGTAAATGGTCGCGCTATTGAAAGCGCCCTTCTCACGGGAGCGCTCCGCGAAGGTTATCACACCGCTCTGATGAAAGGTCAGTATCCGGTAACGTTTCTCTTTCTCGAGATCGATGCCGCGTCTGTCGACGTAAACGTTCACCCGGCAAAACGCGAAGTGCGTTTTCGCGATCCGACTGCAGTCCGTGAAGCGATTGTTCATTCAATTCAACAAACGTTGGAGCGTGGCCGGATGGCTTGGCAGGAAAAATTTCGCGGACCTTTGATTACGCCCGCGGCTGCTCCCGAAAAAGTAGCTCCCGACTTAAAGTTACGGTCCGAGATAGCAGCTCCACGAGAGTTACATCGCGAATTGCCACACCTGAGCTCGACTGTAGCCGGGGTCGTCGATCCCGGCTATGCACGCGTTCCAGACACTGTAGGGCAGGCGCATCGCCTGCCAGCCGCGCCCATTGATTCGGCAAGCGATGCGCTTGCCCTACAACGGTCGCAACAACTCGCTTCCCAGCAGCAATTTCAGATTATCGGCGTGTTAAACAAGCTTTACGTCTTGATGGAAAACGCCGACGGGCTCGTCCTTGTCGATCAGCATGCTGCGCATGAGCGAATTCTCTTTGAAGAGCTGCGCCGAAGAATGGAGGAGCAGGGGGTCCCAACGCAAAAGCTGCTTCTGCCTCAGACATTCGATGTGCCGCCGCGCGATGCCGACTGGATCGAACGCAACTTATCGATCATGCAAAAGATGGGAATCGGGATTGAAACTTTCGGTCCAGGTACGTTCAAAATCGACAGTCTCCCTGGGTTCTTGAGCGTCTCAGATCCGTCCCAATTCATGCGCAAAGTGATCGATGACTTAAAGAGCGCCGGCAATAGCAGTTCGCCGATGCGCCTGGGTGAGGAGATGATTGCCAAGACCGTGTGCCGACACGCCGTCAAAGCGAATGATCCCCTGCGTTACCCCGAGATCGAGAAACTGATCCGCGATTTGCTCGAGTGCGATCTGCCTTACTGCTGTCCCCATGGACGACCCACAATGATTCAGATCTCGCTTACGGAGTTAGAAAAAAAATTCGGCCGCAAGATGTGATAACACGTCCATTCTTGTCTCAACGTAGCGAGTCCTGACTAACGACGAAATCCGAATGACTATAAGGAACGAAGCCCCAATCATCGAATGAGGAAACATCAGCTGCGTACGAGTCTTGACTTTGTCATTTTTTCAAAGCAGGTCGCAGTGCCACTGTAGCTTCGCCTGAGAGTATCCAGCGTTCAGAAGCGACAGTTATAGGCGAACCTGCCCCGCCATAGCGGGAAGACTCGCTCGTCCAAAGCATTTCCCATCCATAGCCCACTGGCGGTGCTAGCAGAGGCTCTGAAGCAGGATGCAGAACATGGCGCTCCCCGAAATTGATTAACAATAGGCGATCGTCATTCTCTCCCGAAAAATATCTGAGGAGGAAACTCCTCGTTCCTAAAACTGCGCCATCGATACTATCAGACTTTTGCTGGCAAAAGCGCGAATCTTCCCGTCGCAATTTCAAGAGATCGATATGCAGATCGTAAAGTTGCCGATTTTTTTCGCGCTCAGAGAAATCGAGTTTGCAACGCTCGAATACTTCCGGATCGTTCGGCGCTGGCAAAGCCTTCCACGCTTCTTCTTCGCTCAGCGACAGGAACGGCGCCAGCCACTCGGCGCGGCCTTTCCGTATTGCATCGCGCACGGAAGCATCGCCTACGTCGGTAAAAAACATGAACGGGCTCGACGCGCCGAACTCCTCTCCCTGAAACAGCAGTGGCGTCCAGGGCCCAAGCAAGAGCAGAGCAGTCATCGCGCGATAACGCGCGGCTGACGTTTGAAAACGGACTCGCTCACCCGGGCCGGTATTCGCGATTTGATCGTGGTTTTCGATGAAACAGACGAAGGCCTCCGGGGAAATGCCGACAGTGGAAGATCCACGCAATGCTTTTCGCCATGAGAGTGCCTGACCCTGGTAAAGGAAACCGTATTTCGCGGCGGAAATAAATTCCTGTGGCGTGCCGCGGTAGTCGTCATAGTAGGCTTCCTTGCGACCGGTCAATGCGACCACGGCGCTGTGATGAAAATCGTCGTTCCACATTCCATCCAAATCGTCACCGCCTTTATCGCGTGATCGCACCATCCTGGCTTCCTGTCGATCGTTCTCGGCGATCAGAATAATTGAACGCGCGCCGGCTGCCTTGCGCGCCGCGCGCCCGACGGCAGCAATGATGTACTCGCTGGACTGATCCCGGACGGCGTGCAACGCATCGAAGCGAAAACCATCAAAATGAAATTCCTCGATCCAGTAACGTCCGTTAGCGATGAAAAACTCGCGGACCGGTGCTGAATTCGGACCGTCGAAATTGATAGCGTCGCCCCATTCATTTACGTTTCCGCTAGTCAGGTAATCGTCGGAGAAAACACCCAGATAATTTCCGTCCGGGCCGAAGTGGTTATAGACGACGTCGAGAATCACACCCAGGCCTAGCGAGTGCGCGCGATCGATGAAGCTGCGCAAATCATCCGGCGCACCATACAGATGGGTCGGCGCGAAGAGATTTACACCGTCATATCCCCATCCGAATTTCCCAGGGAAATCAGCGACCGGCATCATCTCGATTATAGTGATTCCGATACGCGCCAGCTCTTCCAGTTGCTGCGCAGCGGCGCTCCACGTTCCTTCGCGCGTGAACGTGCCGATGTGCATTTCGTAAATGATCTGGCCTTTGAGTCCCGCGGCCGCGGGGCCCAGCCATTGCGAATCGGTCCACTGGAACCGCGTCGGATCGACAATGCAAGAAGGACCATGTGGCCCATCGGGTTGAAAGCGTGATGCGGGATCCGGATAAAAGCTATTGTGTGCGCGAAACCGATAATAGGTACCCGCGCCAGCGTTGGCAGAACCTGAAAAATATCCGTCTTTTTCGGCTGTCAGCGCATGGAATGTCCGCCGTGAGTCTTTCGCTGCATTCTCTTCGATAACGAGATCGACCTGCTGCGCCTTGGGCGCCCAGATGCGGAAGCGGGTTTGGTCAGGCCCGATAAGTTCGGCGCCAATTGGGTAGCGGCGTTTTTGACGTGGCATCGAGAAGTAAGATGACGCGGCTCGATCACTAAACAACCGCGAGGCGCCACGCTGTAGAGTACACTGCCATCAGCGCAGCTGCCGAACTCGCGCAGGCTTGATTACACCGCCCAAACCGTTTCAGAATGCGCGCATGAACGGTGTCAGACCCAAGATTGAAATCTTCAAACCTTTTGGCGAAGCGTTCGAGTTAACGAACAAGATTCTTTTTCAACCCTTCGACGTGAAAAAATGGTTTGTAATTGGGTTCGCGGCGTTCTTGTCCGGGCATCTCGCAGGTGTTGGTTTCAATTTTCCATCGCCATTTGGCAATTTTCAATCACATCGAGCGACTCAGAACGTGATCCCAGCTCACTTGGAGCAATGGAAACCGTGGCTGGTGGCAACCGTTGTTGTGGCGGCGCTGCTTTTCTTCGCATTCGTAATCGCGCTGATGTGGTTGAAAGCGCGTGGCCATTTCATCTTTACAGACTGTATTGTCCGAAATCAGGCAGCGATCGCTGCACCGTGGCGTGAGTATCGAAAAGAAGGGAACAGTTATTTTTTGTTCCTGCTCGCGGTCATGTTCGCCATATTGCTGTTAGCAGGGTTAATCCTGGCGAGTGTCTTTGGGTTGGGCTGGTTGAAACAGGGTGTGGGTGAAACGGGATCAATTGCTTCCATTGGATTAATCGTTTTCCTTTTTGTCTTTTGGGTTTCAATCGTCATTTTTGTTAGTATCGCGACTTATTTCATGGTGCCAGTGATGTACCGGAGACGATGCCGAGCGGTAGAGGCGTTTCGCGATGTAACTCTCCTGATCATCCATAATCTCGGTTCTTTCTTTTTGTTTTCCTTGTTTGGAATTGTTTTGATTCTGGCGGTGCTGATGATCGGCGCGATCGTGACGTGCGCGACCTGCTGTCTGGCTGCGCTTCCATACATTGGGACAGTCATACTCCTGCCAGTATTTGTCTGCCTGCATGCGTTCGCACTGGTGTTCCTTCGGCAGTTCGGTCCGGATTACGATGTGTGGGCGACCTTTATGCCGCCTGAGTTTTTGCCGACTCTATCAGATGCGTCGCCTGCGCCGCCTTCGATAGCGTCTGCACCGAACCTGCCGCCCGAGCCGCCATCGCCTTCAAGTGAGTGAAAGAGGGAGGGGCAAACACAAAATTCAAGAATCGAAAAAAGATTCGACCCCACTATCGGAGTGTCCTAAGAATCCACCTATGAAAAGAGAATTTATTCTTTGTTGTTTCAGTTTGTTTGCAGCTGCTTCCATGTGCTTTGGTCAGGAAAGCCCGAGTCCAAGTCCAAGTGCCACTCCGTTTAAGAAGATCAGATCGGCGACTAAAGAGGCGACAATAGAAAAGTTGGAAAAATCCGTCACCGATGCGTTCAAGAACAAGCAGACAAATTTGTTTAAGCAATATCTGGACCCTGAGTTCAGCGCGGTTGACGCCGAAGGAATCAAAGATGCGGACGCTGAAGTTGAGGAGATGCAGAAGACTGATCTTCGGAATTACTCGTTGGCCGATATGAAAGTGACGCTTTTGAGTCCCAAAATGGCGATAGCTAAATATAAAGTTACTACCCAATCGACTTCGTCCGGTCGTGATACATCGGGTACCTATTACGCGGCCACAGTGTGGAACAAACGGAGTGGAAAGTGGCTAGCTGTGTTGCACACGTTTGTTAAAACCCAGTAAGGCTGAGCGTTTTTTGCTTTTCTTTGGGACAATATTGATGCGTGCCTCGTGCAACCATCCAAGCCAAGAAAAGAGCAATTGTAGCGCAAGTGAGGGAGTTAAGAAATGGCCACATGCGCGACAAATAATTCTGAAGTCGCTGACAAGCTGAAATAGCGACAAGGTATTCACCTGTGGTATAACACAGAGATGAATTGGGACGCGATTAGCGCCATCTCGCAATTAATCGGGTCGATCGCTGTCGTTTTGTCGGTGTTGTACCTCGCGGTGCAAGTCCATCGAAGCACACGTGTGGCCAAGCTCGCTACCCAAGACGCTGCGGCGACGGCCCTGCGCGAGGTGACCAAGCCTTTCATGGAGAACGCGGAAGTGGAGCGCATCTGGCGGATAGGTCTCGAAAATGTTGGTGCTCTCTCTGTCGAAGAACGAGCGCGTTTTTTTCATGCTGCCTATCAATTCTTAAAAGCGTTCGAGACAATTCACTTTCATTATGTTTACGGATTGATGGACAAACAGCTCTGGGAAGGCTGGCAGGGACTTCTCCGGCATTACGTTGCCGCGCCTGGGATGGCTCAGTATTGGAATCTTCGTCCCGAGGTCTTCTCCGAGCGGTTTCGGAATTTTGTTAACTCGCTGGAACCTCCAACAGAGCAACGCACTGTGGGAACGCTGTTCGGGGAGGAACGAAAATAATCGTGTCAATCCCTGTTCTTTTGTAGACAAGGCACCGGGGTGTGGCGGAAGACGAAAGCGATGCGAGGACGCATCGCACTCCGAAAGCACTGCGTGCGAAATGCATAAGGCGCCCTGCCGAGTTTCGCGTGAGCTTTAGGACTGCCCACGGGTCCTCCGTCGCTTTTAGGGGGCTACAAATCTATCTGTTACCTACACGGTCCCGGTACAGGAATAACAAACTTGCCGTCTTTCTCGGCGATGAAGTTTTCGCTCGTACTGGTTGAGCTCCCGTTGGCATCTTTTTTCTCGACCTTGATGATGAGTTTCTTGGTTGGTTTAAGTGTCAGGCAAACTTTGCCGCCCGTCGGCGAATCCATTGGCGTCGCCGCTTTTTTTGCGTCGTCCGGGCTAAGATCGACAAGCTCGATGTTGGATATTTTCTCTCCGGCTTCTCCTGATTGCATCATTTTGTAGAAACCGAGAATCGCCGGGTCGGCGCCCTGCGTGTAGAGAAACGATTCCAATGCAGCCGAGTCCTTCCCTTCGAATGCAGTTTTGTATTTGTCGACAAACGCTTTTTCTTGTGGGGAAGTGCCGGCGTGGACCGAAAGTGAAGCTGTGATTAGCGCGCTACAAGCTAAGATACTGATTCTCGCAAGATTGTTCATAAATGTGAGGCTAGGGGGATCAACTTGGGCGAGGCAAGCAGATTATGAGAAAACCGTTGCTGATCCGCGCGTCGCAGGCTAATTGCTTTTCCCGAAATCGATAGTGGACCGGAGACCGCCGCTCCTTGCCGATGAATATTCACGAATACCAAGCCAGAGAACTGCTGCAAAAGTTCGATGTAGCGACTACGCGAGGGAGGGTCGCGTCGACCCCTGACCAGGCGGAGCAAATCGCGCGCGAACTCGGTGATATTGATATCGTCGTGAAAGCGCAGATTCACGCCGGCGGGCGTGGCAAAGGTGCGTTCACGAACGGATTCAAAGGGGGAGTGCACATTCGCAAGACGCCGGCGGAAGTGCGCGATGTCGCGGCACATATGCTCGGTCAGATCCTGGTTACCCACCAGACAGGACCAGCCGGTCGCCAGGTAAACAAAGTGCTCGTGGCCGAATCCGCCGACATTGCGCGCGAGATTTATTTTGCCGTTTTGCTCGATAGAGCCACAGCCGCGCCTGTAATTGTCGCCAGTACCGAAGGTGGCGTTGAAATTGAAGCTGTCGCGGTGAAATCGCCCGAGAAAATTATTCGTGAACCAATCGATCCGTTGGCAGGTCTGCAGCCATTTCAGACTCGGAAACTGGCGAAGCAACTTGGCTTCGATTCATCGCAGTTGAAAAACGCTTCGAAATTATTTGAAGGGCTCTACCGCACGTTCATTGCGTACGATTGTTCGATGGTGGAAGTGAACCCGCTCGTTGTGACAGCCAAAGGCGATGTGCTTGCGCTCGATGCGAAGTTTAACTTCGACGATAACGCGCTTTATCGGCATCCAGAAATCGCGGCGCTGCGCGATATCGCCGAGGAAGACCCGCGCGAAGTCGAAGCTTCGAAGCATGGTCTTAATTACATCGGTCTGAATGGCAACATTGCCTGCCTGGTGAACGGAGCCGGTCTGGCGATGGCCACCATGGACATCATCAAGTTCTATGGCGGCGAGCCGGCCAACTTTCTCGATGTAGGCGGTGGCGCCACGGAAGAGCAGGTAACCGAGGCATTCAAGATTTTGGTCGCCGATAAGAAGGTCAAAGCGATCCTGGTCAACATTTTTGGCGGTATCATGAAATGCGACATCATTGCGCAGGGAATCATCAACGCTGCAAGGACAGTAAAGCTATCGACGCCGCTGGTCGTTCGGCTCGAGGGAACAAATGTCGAAGCAGGAAAAAAATTGATCGCGGATTCGGGTCTGGCCGTTATCGCGGCCGATGATTTGGCCGATGCCGCGCAAAAGGCCGTGAAAGAGGCAGCAGGAAAAAAATGAAAGCGAAGAAGATTGCATTTACTGGAATCCCAGTAACGGACATAAAGCGCGCCCGAGCTTTTTACGAAGGAGTGCTCGGACTAAAGGTCTCGGGTGAATTTGGCGAAGGCGTGTGGATTGAATACGAGATTGGTCCCGACACGCTGGCTATTGGCAGCGTGGGCGATCAATGGAAGCCATCCGAAGACGGCACCAGCGTTGCCATTGAAGTCGAAGACTTTGATGCCTCCATCAAGAGCCTGAAACAAGCGAAGGCTCGATTTGCCGCCGAAGGATTCGAGAGCCCGGTGTGCTGGATGGCCGTCGTGCAGGATCCGGACGGTAATAAGATTATTATCCACAAACTAAAAAACACGTAACATCATGATCAAGGAAATTGCATTTGTCGCCGTCGCCGTTTCAGACAAGGAGCGGGCGAGGAAGTTTTATCAGGAAACGCTCGAGTTAAAACCTGCCCGAACGCAAATGGACGGCGCATGGGTCGAGTACGATCTTGGCCCAACCACAATCGGTGTTGGCTGTCATCCGGCTTGGAAACCGTCACGCGACGGTACGACAATCGCTTTTGAGGTAGAAGATATCGATGCCGCGATCGACAAACTCAAAGGACGCGGTGTGACCTTCGACATCGAAAAGACTGAGACACCCGTTTGTTGGATGTCGCAATTTCGCGATCCGGACGGGAACAAGCTGGTCGTTCACAAACGGAAAAAATGACGAAGCACCAATGACGAATGCCAAAGGAAGCCCGAATGCTCTAATGACTAAGGCGATGCTGGAATGCTTTTCGGTCATTCGGATTTCGTCATTCCTTCGAGCTTCGTCATTCGTCATTCGTCATTTTCATCATGTCCATCCTTGTCGATAAAAACACCCGCCTCGTGGTTCAAGGAATCACCGGCAGCGCAGGGGCCTTTCACACACGACAGTGCATGGATTACGGCACGAACGTTGTTGCCGGTGTAACACCTGGCAAAGGCGGACAGATGTTCGATGGCAAAGTGCCAGTGTTCGATACAGTCTGGGAAGCGCGACAGCAGACTCGCTGTAACGCCTCGATGGTTTTTGTGCCTGCTCCGGCGGCGGCTGATTCAATTCTTGAAGCCGTGGATGCCGGAGTGGAACTGGTCGTTTGCATCACGGAGGGAATTCCAGTGATGGACATGATGCGGGTAAAAGCCCTGATGCGTGGAAAGCAATCGCGATTGATCGGACCGAATTGCCCGGGAATCATCACACCTGGCGCGTGCAAGATCGGCATCATGCCCGGGTACATCCATAAGCCCGGCAAAATCGGCGTGATCTCGCGTTCTGGCACACTGACCTACGAAGCGGTCTGGCAACTCACTTCGCGCGGGTACGGCCAATCAACTTGCATTGGGATCGGCGGCGATCCGATTGGCGGTCTGTCGCATCTCGATTGCGTGAAACTGTTCAACGAAGATCCTGGCACGGATGCGATGATCTTGATCGGTGAAATCGGTGGCTCGGCGGAGGAAGAAGCCGCCCAGTGGATCAAGGAGCATTGTAAGAAACCGGTGGTGGCTTTCATCGCCGGAATGACAGCTCCAGCGGGGCGACGGATGGGTCACGCCGGGGCGATTGTTTCGGGCGGCCAGGGAACTGCAGCGGGTAAAATCGACGCGCTTAAAGCAGCTGGAGTTGCGGTCGCGGATACTCCGGCGACCATTGCCGATACACTGATTGCGCACTTAAAGGCGCGATCGTGAGTCGTCTCATCATGTCATTCTGAGCAAAGGGAACAATCTCGGATCAGTCTCGGACGACTTACTCAACGGAAATAAACCAGAGATGTTTCGCTTCGCTCAACATGACAGGGCGCTTTATGAGATGAGTTCTAGTATCTTCACTTTAAGGAAATATTGCCTATGAACACATTTGCACTCATCGCTATTACCTGGATCGGGAAGGAATACCGATTTTTTGGACTGGATTGGAGTTACCTCATGGTCCTTGGTTTCATTGGGAGCGCTCTTTTCTCGACGCGTTTCCTCGTTCAATGGCTCGCCTCTGAACGACAGGGCGAAAGCATCATCCCAGTCTCGTTCTGGTACTGGAGCATTGCCGGAAGCGTGCTCATGTGCATTTACTTTATTTTCCGACGCGATCCGGTTGGGATTCTCGCGAATCTGCCAAACTCTCTTATTTACATTCGTAACTTGATGTTGATTCGGAAGCGCAAATTTGCTTTCACTGCCGCGGCGCCTTCGCAACACCCGCGTGAGACGGGATAGCTCGTTAGTGAGTTGCGGGTTGGTTGTCTGATGTATGCGATTCTCCAGCCGGCAAATTCGCCGCTTTCCAATCCATAGCCATGCGGATGCGTGCGCGACCGCTGGGATGATCGAAAAAGATAAATTCTTCAAGCGGCGTTGGATTGAGTTTGCGATAGGTCCCCAGTTTTAGCGCGACTTTTGCCATACCGTCGGGCTCGCGTGAAGTGTTGATTCCAAAAGCATCTGCTTCTCGTTCGGTGATGCGTACCATCGTGTTAAGAACCGGCGTGGCAAAAAATACTAAGGTACTAAAAATCAGCGCGAGCAGCGGAAGTCCCGCAGGGTCGGCGATACCACGCGCATGCCATGTCGCGCCCCAACGCTTCACTGCGGCATCGAAGAGAATCCGAGTAAGCGCGAAGCCGATAAGAATAAAGATCCCAAGGTAGGTGAGCAGCTTCGCACCATGATTGAGGACGTAATGCCCCATCTCGTGTGCCATCACGGCGCGAATTTCCGGAAGCGTGCATTGCTTAAGCAGATTGTCGTTGAGCGCCACGCGTGTCGTGCCGAGTAACCCCGCGACATTGGCGCTTACACGTGTTGTCTGACGTGAGGCATCGACTTCGAAAACTTGGTTTACAGGAATTTCATTCGCCCGAGCCATCGCAAGAATCGGATCTCGAATCTTTGGATCGGTTAACGGCTTATAAGTGTTAAAGAGCGGCTCGATGTAAACTGGCGCGATAAGAACAAGGGTTCCCGAGAAAATAAGCATGACGATAGTTGCCAAAATCCACCACGTGCGCGGGGCGCGCCGGAAGACGGTGTAGAGAACGATCACCACCAAGGTTCCGCCGACTAAAGTTAACGCCAGGCCGAGTAATTGTTCCCGAAACCAAGGGGCGAAACCCTGGGTCGCCAGGCCATATTGATGTTCGCGAAAAAAGTTTTCGTACAGGTTGAGCGGAAAACTCAGTGCGTAGACGAAAAGTAGATATGGGATCGCATAGCAGGCGATTTGGAAATTCTTGATCTTCGTCACACGTTCGGAAAAATCACGCAGTCGCGCGGAAAACCGTGACGCCAGAAGGAAGACTGAAATTGCCGCGGTGAGGAGAAAGTTCCAGAGGATAAGCCAGTAACCGCCTTCAAAATAGGCGTCGGACTTGTCTCGTTGATTCCGCGGGACGCTATCCAGCCATCGTTGTGTCGCCGTAGTCGGATCGAATGGCTTTACATCGCCCGCGGTCGCAGTTGATCTGTAGCCGGCGTCGGTGATTGCGGCTGCCCGTTCGAAAGAGCTAACGTTCTTAGAGATCGCCGGCGAGGTAGGTTGTGCCGGGCCCTCTTGCGCCGAAGCAGGTGGCAAAGTTATTGCCGACGTAACAACGAGCAAGATTACGATCGAAGGCAGGGGCGTCACCCGCTCATAATAAGGCAGAATTGAAAAAGAAGCAGCGCTAACGTGATCCTGGCCACGTCGAGATCATCGATCCAGGCGACAAGATTCGCATGCGAGGAAATTGATTCGACCAGATTGACACAGGCTTCCAATAAGCTGGACTAGCCGTCTGGCCCAGTAGAAGATGCGAACATGAAACAGCTTGTGTCGATGGTTTGCGCGTCCTTTATGGGGATGTGCGCTTTTGGCAATTTATGCGCAGAAACGCAGCCCGCCGATACGGAGCGCTATGGAGCGTATCCAACGAATTACAAGGAGATCGTCATGAAATGGCTCGACACACAATTAATCGACGTCGCAAGCGCGCGCATCGAGTGGGATGCCGATCCAAAACCCACGAATCTGGGGACGAAAGACAAACCTCTTTACGGCTATCTGGTCAACTTCAAAGTAAACGCTCGAAATCGCTTTGGCTCTTACACAGGGATGCAAAGCCATGGCGCCCTAATCCGTGATGGCAAAGTGATTAAAGGCCTGGGCTTCGGTTATTAACCATTAATCTTAAACAAAATGAAAATAAATCCGCAATCGAAATCATCGGGACAAATTCTGGTTGTCGTGATCATACTTCTAGTGTTGATCGGCATCGGTTTTTGGTGGCTCGATTCCAATAAGCGGCAAATGGCGCAGGAGGGCAGCCAGTTTGGGAAGCAAGTGATCCAGGAGCTCGTCGTTCAACGCAATGTGAAATTTTTCGCGGATCATTTGAGTCCGGCAATGCGTCTCCAGTATCCGCCATCGGCGCAACAGGATCTAGCGACTCGGCTGGGTAAGCTTGGAACGCCGGCGTCTCCCCCCGACGTGCAGGGGGACGTTCAATTTCAGTCACACTTCTTCGAGCCAAACGGCAATTTTCATGCGCACATCAATTATCCGGCTAGGGGAGCTGACATCAATGTCTCCGTTTCCCATCCGGTCGGCCGTTGGCAAATTGACGACCTCGCATTCACGGCAGAAGCAGAGCGATAGGTGTATTCGTTCCTCGTCGAAACCGCGACCGCGATCTTAGAGCGGGTTGAGTAAGACTGTTTTATCCCTGTAGCCACAGCCTTATGGGCCGTCCTCAATGGCGCCAAAGCAATGCCCGGACTCGACCGGCGATAGGCCGGTGGCTACGGGAGCAAGCGATCCAGCGAATCGAGACAGATTTGAGACCAGCTCTCCAACGATTCACGGCGGGCCATCAATTCCTCCTTTGTCAGAAATGTAAGGCCTGTGATCATTGCCTCACGTTTCTGCACTTTCGGCTCTTTCAATTGGAAGATGTGCACGATCCCCAGGTGAACGCGCCCTACTTCGGTTGAGTCGTCATTTAGAAGCGCAACGATTCGATCTTCAAACGGAGTGTCGATCGTGATTTCCTCGTTCACTTCGCGCTCGACGCCTGCACTGTACGCCTGCTCATCCAATGCAAAGAGCGATTCGTCGGTTTCATTCATGTGACCGCCAATACCGATCGAGCCCTTCGCCACCAGCCGCTGTTCGCCTGCCTTTTTGCCGCGCACGTAATGAAGCGCCGTCTTTCCAAAGGCGATCAGTGCATAAGGGATGATTTGCTTGTAAGCTGGATCGTTCTCAGCGTCGGAGCGGGGAATGAAGAAATTGCTTCCGCGCGACAGTATCGCCTTCAAATATTTTTCTGGCTCGAAATTTAATCCCTGAAAACTGCCGAGCTCATCGAAGAGTTCTCGCCTAACGACCAGGACGTTTTCGTTTGGCAGATTGTTCATCAACTTACAAACGTTGTCATTCTGAGCGAAGCCCGTTCGACTCGCTGTGCTCGCTCAGGATAAACTCCGCAAAGCCGAAGAATCCTGCGACATTATCGATCGTTTCGCAGCGGGAGATCTCGACTTCGCTCGACATGACAGGAAAGATCAGAACGAATAGCTCATATCCACTTGCGGGCCGAAAAGATTCAAGCTGGGATTGGGATCGGTTTGCCCGCCATTCGAGAGATGTTGATAAAGCGCTCCCACACTTATCTTCCAGTGATCATCCAGGAGATAGGAGATCCCGGCGGCTGATAAAATATTGAACGTGAAATCCTGGCCCTGGCCACCAGGAACTTCCGGGTGGCTATCGATCCATCCCAAACCGAGCCCGCCTGAAAAGTAGGGAACGAACCGGCTGCCCGGTCGAACAAAGTTGTAACGCATTCCGAGATTGAGCCCGAAGTAATGGTTCTCGATTCCGCGAAAAATCGGTTCCGCGATCGCGCTAATATAAAATTGATTGTAGCCGCGCAGCCAGATGTCACGCTGCACAACTCCCCACCGAACGCGCGCGGTCAGGAATTCCGCGCCAATTTGGTAATCGGTAGGTGGATTAATCGCGCCGAAGAGATATCCGGACTCGACCGCCAACTCGAATCGTTGCGGATTAAGTTCTTCTGCGGTTGCTTCGGCACGCGGCTGTTCGGTGCCGGCGAATGTTTGCAAGCAAGTGAGAACAATCGCACAGGCAGCTAAAGCGCGAAGCATTTTCATTCGGCGCGCCTACGATAAGTACGCTTGACCGGATTGCAATTGATAGGGACAGCGCCGTGCGCTGTCGGGACCCCTCGGAGCGGCCTTCCTAGCTGATAAATTCCATAAGATCGGACGGCAATGGACTGGTCCATTCATGCTCGCCCTCGATTGCGAGTTTCGTTGAGTGCAAAGCATGCCGCGCCAGGAGCAGATGGAGTTCGAGCTCCGAGGTCCACCCCGTCTCGATGAACCGCAAGTAGAGCTGTTCGTCAGATCCGTAAATCTTGTCCCCCACAATAGGATGACCAAGTGACGCGAGATGCACTCGAATTTGGTGGGTTCGCCCTGTGTGTGGAATTGCACGGATTAAGCTAAACTTTTCGCCCGGGCACGAACCCTCGAACGGCGCGCCCTCGCCACGGACAGCAAGCTCTGGTTGCGCTCTCCCAGGCGATCGCACAAAACGGCGCTCAACATGAAATTCAGTCTGCGCCGGAGCACCAGATGCGTGAATCATTTGTTTTAACCAGATCGCTGAGCGTTGATGCTTGCCTTGTCTATCAAGGGCCGCATCCACGAGTCTGCTTTCCCACTTGGGCCAACCGCAGACGATGGCCAGATATTCTTTTTTTAGTTGCCGCCGTTGCATCAGCAGCCCAAATCGCCGCGCGACATCGGCTTTCTTTGCCACCAGGACCACGCCGCTGGTCTCGCGATCGAGGCGGTTCACAATGGATACCTGGCCGCCTGCGGCAATTTCGAACGCGAACAGTCCCCGCAATTCCTGCCACAACGTTCGCGTGCCATCCGGTTTCGTGGGATGAATCAGGAGAAACGGCGGTTTATCGACAACGGCATAATCGTCTGTTTCATCAATGATTTTGAAATCAAGGGACGGTGGCGACTCAATCATTTCATGGCAATAATAGCCACGATTGCCTTGACCTCATTCCCAAAACTGTTTTACCTAACCTCTTAACTTTTGACAGGAGCACGTGGTGGAACCCAAGGACATCAAGGAAATCAAAACTATCATCGATTTGATGAAGAAGAACGATCTTTCGGTCTTCGAGATCGAAAAGGAAGGGTTCCGTTTAAAGCTTCAAAGAGGTTCGTCAGGTCAGGCAGCCGCGGTTGCGTCGCTTCCAACGGCGGTTCCGCCGAAAACAGCCCTGGCGCCCACTGAAGCCGCATCCGGTTTGCCCAAGGCGATCGAAAGTGTTCCCCTAAGGGAAATTGTCTCCCCGATGGTGGGCACATTCTATGGTGCTGCGTCGCCGGACGCCTCGCCTTTTGTTGATGTTGGAAAAACGGTTACGGAGGAAACAGTGGTTTGCATTATCGAGGCGATGAAAGTGATGAATGAAATCAAGGCAGAAACCAGCGGAATCATCGCCGAAGTCGTGGCTGAAAACGGCAAGCCGGTGCAGTTCGGCCAAGTGCTTTTTAAAGTCCGTTAGGACAATATGGTAGGGCGCGACTGCCGGGCGCGCCGGAATCGCCTCACCTTATGTTCGAGAAAGTCTTGGTTGCCAATCGCGGTGAGATCGCGCTGCGCGTAATTCGCGCCTGCAAGGAACTCGGAATCCGAACCCTGGCGGTCTATTCCGAAGCCGACGTCGATTCACTACATGTGCAACTTGCGGATGAATCCATTTGCATCGGGGCGGCGCCTAGCACGGAAAGTTACCTCAAGCTCGATCGCATCATGAGCGCCGCGGAGATTGGCGACGTGGATGCGATCCATCCAGGCTATGGATTTCTCGCCGAGAACCCACATTTCGCGGAAGTTTGCGAAAGCTGCAATATCAAGTTCATCGGGCCTTCTTCACAGGCCATGCAAGCGATGGGTGATAAGAATACCGCGCGTGCTGTGGCTCGAAGAGCCGGCGTGCCCGTGACGCCAGGAAGCGATGGGATCGTCGAGACAGAAAGCGACGCGATCAAAGTCGCAAAGAAAATCGGTTATCCAGTAATGATTAAAGCGACCGCCGGCGGAGGCGGACGGGGAATGCGCATGGCGCACAATGAACCGAGCTTGCAATCAGCCTTTCACAGTGCGCGTCACGAAGCCGAGAAAGCCTTCGGTAACGACCAGGTTTATCTCGAGAAGCTCATCGTCAATCCGCATCATGTCGAGTTTCAAATTGTTGCCGATAGTCATGGTCACATGGTGCATCTGGGCGAACGCGATTGTTCCATTCAGCGGCGCAATCAGAAAGTGATCGAAGAATGTCCATCACCTCTCATGACAGCGGGTCTGCGCAAAAAAATGGGACATGCCGCGATTAAGCTGGCCAAATCTGTCGGGTACGAAAACGCAGGCACGATCGAGTTCCTGGTCGATCAGAACAGGCATTTTTATTTTATCGAGATGAACACTCGCATCCAGGTCGAGCACACGATTACGGAGGAGGTTTACGGATGCGATTTGGTGAAGGAACAAATCCGTATCGCTGCCGGTGAGCCGCTTTCGGAACACGTTGCGCATGCGACGCCCCGACTTCACGCGATTGAATGTCGTATTAACGCGGAAGATCCGGCGAAGGATTTCCAGCCAACACCGGGCCGAATCGATTTCTATTATGCGCCAGGCGGGCGCGGCGTTCGAATCGATTCACACGTTTACACCGGTTACACCGTGCCGCCCTATTACGATTCATTGATCGCAAAAATCATTACGGTGGGCGCGACTCGAATCAATGCCATCGAGCGAATGCGGCGTGCACTCGACGAGTACTACATCACCGGCATCAAGACCACCGTGCCGTTTCATGCTGCCATCATGCGCAATGGAGAATTCCGGGCCGGACATTACGACACCGGTTTTATCGAGCGAGTCATGTCATCGGGCAAACTCGATCTCACGTCGCTACCGATTCGGCTGCACGAGTAAAAACAAGGCAGCGCAAGCTCGTTTCACTCCTTAACCGAGAGCCGTCTCTCAGTTTTGATCTCGACAGATGTATTATGTTTGTCTGAAGCTCCACAGCTATGAAGATGACAAGACCATTAGTTCTCAGCATACTTTACCTCGCCTGCGTTGGCTCTTTGGCGAAAGTTAAGGCCGTCAGTCCGCCACCGGATGGCAATTATCCCGGAGCCAACACCGCAGAAGGCCAGGAGGCCCTTTTTAGCCTTTCCACCGGTGCATACAATACAGCAGTTGGTTGGCTTTCGCTCGGAAGCGTCACAACCGGCGAGTTGAACACCGGTGTTGGCGCTGGAACGCTTGTGTTCAATACCGCAGACGGAAATACTGCTACTGGTGCCGGAGCGCTTTTTAGCAACACAAGCGGTTTCGGCAATGCCGCGAATGGATCGTTTGCACTGTTTAGCAACACCACAGGCAATAACAACACAGCTGTCGGGCGTGAAGCACTTGTTAACAATGCGACTGGCGTTAGCAACACGGCTGTCGGTCGTGAGGCGCTCTCTAACAACGCCACAGGCAACAACAACACAGCTGTCGGGCGGGAGGCCCTTCGTAGCAATACCACCGGAGAAAGCAACGTTGCGATCGGTCGCGGCGCACTCGCTAATAGCACCACCGGAGTGTCTAACCTCGCCTTGGGCATTGACGCAGGGAACCAGGTCAGCGCGGCCTCTAACGTTATCGCCATCGGTCACACCGCTGCAGACGTGAGCGAGACCACCTGGATCGGTAATGTCTTTGGCGTGACTACGCAGAGCGGCACCACAGCGCCTGTGGTTGTGTCCGACACTGGGCAGCTCGGCACGGTGGCCTCCTCGGAGCGGTTCAAAAAGGACATCGCCACCATGGAGAAAACCAGTGAAGCAATCCTGGCACTCCGACCCGTCACGTTCCACTATAAGAGCGACACCAGGGAAACACCGCAATTTGGTTTGGTCGCTGAAGAAGTCGCAAAGGTGGATCCTGCGCTGGTGCTGCCGGATAAAGAAGGAAAACCTTACACCGTCCGCTACGAAGCGGTGAACGCGATGTTGCTCAATGAATTCATTAAAGCGCGTCGCCAGATTGACTCGCAGCAAACCAAATTGATGCGCTTACTGCGGGTTTACAAAAAGTGAGCGCAGAGCTTGAACTGAGCAAATCCGCACCGCAAACAGTTTCGAACAATCACTAGACATCGCTGGCATTGAAGTATTGGGAAATCATCGCAGACAGGCTGAGCAAAGCCGGTTTCAGCTGGGGCTGTGTTTCAGCGATTAATTCCAACAGGAGAACGATCTGGATTGGATAAATCATTGAAGGGGTGGATCTCGCCGCAGATTGCGATCGTGCACCCTTCCTCAAGAGGGGTCTCCGAAGGTAACAATGCTGTTACTTTTCGGATGCGTCATGGGCCAAAGATTTTCGAAATTTTCTCTTGCGAAGAACATTACGAATTCGTCAGCATGCCAAACATGACAAAAAACAACGAAAAAATTCCTGCGGTGGTCCGGCGAGTTGGCATCTCCTTTATCGGGGGGGCGGCCGCAATCATAATGTTATCGGCAATTCTTGGAACTGTCCACGGGCAAGCTTTCGAGATCTCGGGCTCGGAACAGCCAGCCGCGGGCACATGGCAGAGGCTGGTTAATCAACCAACCTTTCTTTGTGATACTGCTCTTCTGCTCACCGATGGAAGAGTGATGGTGCATCAGTATGGCGACCCGAACCACAATGGGCAGGGCATGAACAATTGGTGGGCCCTTACTCCTGATGTGAACGGGAGCTATCTCAACGGCACATGGTCTCAGCTTGCATCGATGTCGTCCAGCTACGGGCCTCTTTACTTTGCCTCAGCAGTGCTACCCGACGGCCGGGTGATTGTGGAAGGCGGCGAATATAACTTCCTTATTGGCGTCGAGACAAACCAGGGTGCCATTTACAATCCTGTCACCAACATATGGACGACCGTTAATCCGCCCGTCGGCTGGTCGCAAATCGGTGATGCTCCCGGTGCCGTGCTGGACAACGGCACCTTCACGATAGGTGACATCTTTTCCAGAAGGCAGGTCTTGTTTAACGCTATTACCTTGACCTGGACGACGACTGGCACTGGCAAGGCGGACAATTTTTCCGAAGAAGGCTTTTGCAAGCTGCCGAGCGGAAAGCTTTTGCTCGTGGATACCGCGAACGGGACCAATTCGGAGTTGTATGATCCTGCGACAGGCCTGTGGAGCAGCGCCGGCAGCACAGTCGTTAGGCTGCCGGATGCAGGCAGCCTCGAGATCGGTCCCCATATCCAACGCCCGAACGGTACGAGTGTAGCTTTTGGAGGAACGGTTCACAACGCGATCTATACTTTCTCTACCGGCACTTGGACTGCCGCGACTGACTTTCCAAATGGTAATGATATGGCTGACGCTCCTTGTGCCGTACTGCCGAATGGCAACGTGTTAGTTGCAACTAGCCCCGGTATTTTCCAGACACCTGTTACATTCTTCACCTTTGATGGAACCACTTTCACTCAGGCGCCGGCCACGCTAACATCAGCCAGCCTCACATCCTATCAGGAACGCTTTTTGTTACTGCCTACTGGCCAGGTTTTGTCTGTGGTAGCTGACGGTTTGCACATCGATGCCGAACTCTTTACAGGCACGGGGCGACCTGATCCCGCGTGGCGGCCTAATATCACTTCGGTGCCGGCCACGCTTACTCGTGGCACAACCGTGCAGATCTCAGGCACTCAGTTCAACGGGCTTTCAGCCGGGTCCGATTATGGGGACGATTGCACTAATGCCACGAACTATCCGCTTGTGCGTATTACCAATCAAGCTAGCAGGCATGTTTTTTATGCTCGCACCCACGACCACAGCACGATGGGTATAGCCACAGGTAGCGCGATCGTGTCCACGATGGTCGATATTCCAACTAACGTAGAAACGGGCACAAGTAGGATTCAAGTCGTCGCAAACGGGATTCCTTCGGGAGCCAAACGGGTTACTATCCAATAACAGCAGCGCTGCGCCAAATCGTATGACCCAAAAACTCATTCTATCCCTCACACTCACTAGTCTGTTCACACTGACAAGAATGTCTTCCGCACAGACGCTCACGCCGCTTGTTCATCAATCGCCAGGCGGCGCAAACCTCGCCTTTCAGCTAACCGATGGAACGGTGATGTGTCAGGCCAATAGCTCACAGGATTGGTATAAACTGACGCCGGATAACACCGGAAGTTATGTTAATGGGACCTGGACGAGGCTCGCTTCTCTTCAGCCGGGTTACGTACCCGATGATTTCGCATCGGCGGTCCTCGCCGACGGCCGGGTCGTCATCACGGGCGGCGAATATAATAACGGAGTGTTTACGCTTACAAATCTGGGTGCGGTCTATGACC
>Ga0137412_10000202_pt1 | contig 38314 bp, 38 predicted proteins | sample CZODoug2_1_16fun_FD_122160 | JGI IMG/M metagenome (GOLD analysis project Ga0137412, IMG submission 122160) | Vadose zone soil fungal communities from Angelo Coast Range Reserve, California, USA - CZODoug2_1_16fungal (Hybrid Assembly) | ecosystem: Environmental > Terrestrial > Soil > Vadose zone...
GCCAACGTCGCCAGCACCGACGGATCGAACCGACGGGCTTCCTCGACCAGCCGGGCCTCCACCGCGGCGCCGTGCTCGGCCTCGACGTCCTTGGGCAGCTCGGACACCGTCTTGGCGATGACCCGAGCATGCTCCGCGGAGATACTGCCTTCAGCTTGCACCGCCGCTACCACCGGCAACAACGGCGGCCGCGGCACGCCGGTCAACGACCGGCCCGGACCCAAATCCACGGCGGCCTCGTGACGGGCCGTCGCCTCCCGCGGAGACACCCGCAACACCTCCCGCAACAACGCCGCAGTGTCACGGGCCATCAACTCACCAGCCGCACCCCGATGATCCAGTTCAGCGATCAGAGCATGATCCACCACCGGCAGACGCCGACGCTGAGTCTCCAACCCACGCAACAGATCGAGCAGCTCATCGCGGGACAGCCGAGTCAGGTCCAGAGCGGTGAGCGTGTCGACAGCATCCGAGAGCTGCGCGAGCGCAGTAGCCACCCCCGCGTCGCTCTCCTCACCATCGAACATGCGTACGACTCTATCAGGGATAGTCGACCACGTCCAGAGAGATTCCCCTTATTTCGCACGGAAATCTCGCGGATCGACGAAAAACTGAACCGGCGGGCCGGCGAGACCGGACTCAAACGAAACCGCAAGCTGGCGTCGGCACAAGAGTCAAGATCAACTCTCCATCGCTGCGAGCTCTAAACAGAACCACCGCGCAAGGCAACCGCGCCGTGTGGCACGTGCGCGGATAACAGCGAGGAGGAACAGAACGTGACACGAGCAGCGGCACGAGAGTCGAAGATTGACCCGCCACGTCCACGCCCCCGTCCGCGTCAAGTCGCCGCAGACCACCGGCGTCATCGAGTGGTTCTCACCGAGCTGCTCGTCGGGCTGCGCCGAGGACGGCACGTGTACCTCGATGGTCCGTACGGGCGATTCACGCTCCCCGGGCCGCCCGGCAAGGGGTTCGTCTTCGTCGCCGGTGGCATCGGCATCACACCGATGCTCAGCATGCTGCGCAACCTCGGCATCCCGGCACATCGCATCCACACCGAGCTGTTCGACGTCAGTTGATCAGCTCCCGACGAGCGTCGCTACCGGCTCCTGACGCGGCGGTCCCGACCCTCGCCGACGTCGCGCGTAACCCACCCCGATCAGTGCCGCCCCGGCCAGCAGGCCGAGCGCCAGGCCGTCGACGTACGGCGCGAGCCGGCGGCCGTGGGCTCCCGGCCCGGCAACCGACCACGGCACGGTAGCCGTGAGTTGCTCGTCCCCACGCCGCAGCACGGCGCGCAATTGCCCGTCGCCGTAGCGGGCCAGCTCGACCGTCCCGAAGTAGCGATCCGGCCCGACAGGCGTGAGCCGGACGCCGGGCTGCGTGCCGACATCGAGCGTCACGGCGCTGACCGGCGCGGGCGGCGGGCGGCGCGAGCTGGCGACCAGGACGGTGACGCCGTTGGCCCCCGGCCGGTTCGGGGCAGCCGACACGGTGACGAGCAGGTCGGCCACGGACGTGCTGCGCGACTGTCCGGCCGACCCCGCATCGCCGCCGCGAGCGGGCGGCGTGCCGGCCAGCACGGCGACCGCGACCAGCAACGTCGCCCCGACCGCCGCCTCGACGGCAACCATGCGCCGGACCGGCGTCCCGCTGATCCCGCGCCAGTGCCGAGCACTGCCCAAACCGAGGGCGAGCATCACGGCCAGCAGCGCGGTCTTGATCAGCAGGGTGCGGCCGTAGGAGGTGGAGGTGAGATCGCCGACGGTCTCGACCTGGCGCCCGGCGTTGTACAGCCCCGTCGTCACCACGAGCACGACGCTGCCCGCCAGCAGCACGGTGAACGGTCCGCCGCTGGCGCGCACCAGCTCCCGCCGCCGCGTCGGTGCGAGCAGCAGAACGACCAGCGCCGGCAGCGCGCCCAGCCACACGCAGGCGGCCAGGATGTGCGCGGCGTCGGAGACGATCGCGACCCCACGCGACGAACCGACCGTCGCGGCGTGGCTGCCGAGCGCCTCGACGCCCGCGAGGGTGAGCGCCAGCGCCAGGGCCGCCACCGCCTGGCGGCGCCGGCCCCGAGCGCGCAGGGCGATGACGAGCGGAACCAAGGCGATCAGCACCGCCTCACGCACCGCCCAGAGGTGACCCCATCGGCTGGACGCCAGCAGGTCGCCGAGCGTTGCCGGCCAGGACCGTCCGGACGCGAGCCGCCGGGCCTGGGCGACCGCGTCGACGGCAGCGACCACCGACCCCAGTGCCGCGCAGGCGATGACCCCGCCGAGCAGCCGGCGCCGGGCGGAGTCGATCGCCGCGTCCAGCCCGTCCCGGCGACGGATCCGGCCGAGCACCAGGTACGCCACCGCCAGGCCGCCGATCACGCCGGCCAGCAGGCACAGGCCGAGCCATCGCCGCGCGGTGTCGAGCGCCGTCGCCGACGTGCCGCCACCGGACGTTGCGGCGAGCACGCCGTTGGACGCCCCCACGCTGAACACGACGGTGCCGCTGGACGTGTGCCCGTCGTCCTCGGCGAGCACTCGCCAGAACACGCCGTAGGTTCCGCGGGCGAGGTCTGGCACCTGCAGCTCGAGTGCGCGCGCATCGGCGTGCCCGCGCGTCCCGGGTACCGCCGCGCCGGTCCGGTCCACGAGGCGCAGGGTGCTGAGCTCGGTCGAGATCTCCTCGTTGAACCAGAGGCGCACGACGTCCGGCGTCACGGCGACGGTCGAGCCGTTGGCCGGCTGCGACCGGACGAGCAGCGCGTGGGCGCCGGCGGGCCGCGGCGCCAGCACGCAGGCGAGCACGAGCAGGAAACCGGCAAGGGCCCCCACGCGCGTCCCTACCCGCTGGGTACCCATCGGGCCACGATAAGGACGCCACACCGCGATCACCCGCGAGATGACGGGGCGGTCATCTTCCCGTCATCGCCGTCGGGCAAGGCCTCCCGAACACGACGAATCGGCCGGCCCGTGTCATCCGGTTGTCAGCTACCGCTTGCGCCCCGTGTTCTGAGGCACTACACAGGTAACGCGCCCGACTGGGGGCCGGTACTAGGCCGGGGTGTCGCGCGCACCGGGGGAACAGATGACAAGAATGCTTGTCGTCGACGACGAACAGCGCATTTGCCGATTCGTCGCGCGAGCGCTCGAGGGCTGTGGGTTTTCCGTCGACACCGCGGCGGACGGGGTCGATGCGCTTCGCGCGATCGAGGCCAACGACTACGCCGTGATCGTTCTCGACCTGCTCATGCCCGGCATGGACGGCTACGAAGTGTTGCGCCGGGTGGTCGAGGCCGACCCGACGCAGCGGGTGCTCGTGCTCTCTGCGGTCGGTGACGTCGAGTCGCGCGTTCGCTGCCTGCGCATCGGGGCAGTCGACTACCTGGCCAAGCCGTTCGCCATCGCCGAGCTCGTCGAGCGGGTCAAGCGGCGCACCGACGAGCACTTCGGCCCGACCGCGTCCCGGTGGCTGGACGCGGGCGGGGTGCGGCTGGACCTGCAGCGACGCCAGCTCCGCTTCGGCGACCGGGTGATCTCGCTGTCACAGCGGGAGTTCATCCTGCTCAGCCACCTCATGCGCCACGCCGGCGAAGTGTGCCCGCGGGACCAGTTGCTCGCCGAGGTATGGGGGTACTCGTTCGACCCCGGCAGCAACGTGGTCGATGTCTGCGTCGGCCGGCTGCGGTCCAAACTCGAGAAGGAACTCATAGAGACGATTCGCCATGTGGGCTACTGCTTCGTCGCGAGCTGATCGCTGGCTGTTCCTCGGCTGGATCGCCTTCGCCACCGGCAACGTGATCTTGATGTTCGTCATGCCGGGCAAGGAGACGGTGCCGTTCCACTTCGTCTGGATCAGCCTGTCGCTGGTGTACGGCCTGCAGCCCTGGTCGTTGAAGCGGACGTACCTCGTCCTCATCGTCGTAGGCATCGTCACCGGACTGGCGCTGATCCGGCACGTCCAGAACGGCATCATCGGATGGGAGGAGACGACCGAGGTTCCGTTGATGAGCATGGTGTTCCTCGCCATGGTGTGGCACGTGCGCCGGCGGGCCGTCGCGAGCGCCCAGGCCCGCCAGACGGCCGAGAGCGAGCGCCGAATGCGCGACGCCCAGCGCAGATTCGTGCGCTTCGCCTCGCACGAACTGCGCACACCGCTGACCGTCGCCCGGGGGTATACCGAGCTGATCCGGAGCGAACACGTGCATCCGCAGGTCGGCGACGACGCCACGGTCGTGCTCGAGGAGTTGGACAAGCTCGCACGCATCGCCGCGCGCCTGCTGATGCTCGCCCAGGCCGACGAGCCGTCCGAGCTGCGAACCGAGGAACTCGATCTCGATGCCCTGTTGCAGCGGACCATCAAGCGGTGGCGGCCCATCGTGGAACGGACCTGGTCGCACGCCGGTCACGCCGGAACCATCCGCTGCGATCCGGAACGGATCGAGGTGGCCCTGGACAGCCTGCTGGAGAACGCCGTTCGCTACACCGACGACGGCGGGGCGATCGGCATCACCGCTCATCGCGACGGCACCGACGTGATCATCGAGGTCCGCGACAACGGCCTCGGTATTCCCGACGGCGACCTACCGTTCATCTTCGAGGGGTTCCACAGCGGGTCGGCGCGGGGCGGAACCGGAATGGGACTGGCGATCGTCGCCGCCGTCATGGACTCGCACGGCGGCACCGTTCACGCCGAGAACGTCAACGGCGGGGGCGCGCTGTTCACCTTGCGGCTCCCGACCTCGTCCGCCGACCGTACAGCCGCGCCGTTCCCTTCCCGGTCGGCGGTCCTCGCTCCGCCGTGACGGGCGAGCGCTCCGACACAGTCCAGCTGTAGGCCGGCGCGAAACGCGTCCGTCATTTTCGCGACCCGTCGCTGGCATGGGCGGTTGACACCCTGACTGGATGACTGCCGGGCGCCGGGGGCAGGTCGGTCGGTCGGGCGAAGCCCGGCGCCTGCGCGACTTGCTGCGGTCCGAGTTGCACCGAGGCGGTTACGGCGACGGGCGCCTACCGCCCGAGGAACAGCTCATGACGGAGTTCGGTGTCTCCCGATCCACGGTCCGCGACGCGCTGGCCCTGCTGCGATCCGAGGGGCTGGTCGATCGGGTGCAGGGCGTGGGCACCATCGTCAGGCAGAGCAAGGTCGCCGTCGGCCTCGACCTGAACGAGTTCCACGGCGTCGTCGATCCCGAGCCCGGCAGCCTGCTGTCCGGGCAGATGTACGTCCAGATACTCGATTGGCGGGAAGTCCCACTGCCGGACACGGCGGCCCGCAGCCTCGACCTCGACTCCGGACATCCAGGCCTGCGCATCGACTACGTGGCCTGGCACGCCGGCGAGCCCATCGGGGTGGCCACCAACTACGTGCGCCAGCCCGAAGCGGCGGCGCTGGAGCGCGCCCGGTTCCGCACCGACTGGTACGCCCTGCTCGAGGCGGCCGAGCTCAAGATCGCCGAGACGACCTTCCTGATGGAAGCCTCGATCGCCGACCAGCACGATGCCGAACTGCTCCGCATTGCGGCCGGTTCGCCCATCCTGCTGTCCGAGCAGGTGATCTACGGTCCGGACGGCGTCGCGTTCGACTTCGCCCTCATCCGCAGCCGGGGCGATCGCACCGCGGTGTTCTCCCGAGCCCGGCGGATGCCCGCGTAACGCACCCGAATTTCCGCGTAACGATCTTCCCGGCCCCGCAGCGCCGGGCCTGGAGCAGCCGGTATCCGGCGAAACTTCGGCGTTACCGCGCGTGGATAGGTACCGAAACCGCCGCCCGGCCAGGCTTCGCACATGACCACACCCGAACGGCACCCGCGCGGCCGGCGGCGACATCCGGCCCGGTGGCTGCGTGACCTGCTGCGGACCGAGGTCCTGCGCGGCAGCTACCCGGACGGGGTCCTGCCGGGTGAGGCCGACCTGATGCTCGCCCACCGGGCGCCGCGCGCAGTCGTCCGGGAGGCGCTCGATCTGTTGCGCCGCGAGGGCATCATCGAGCGACTGCAGGGCACCGGCACGCTGGTTCTCGCGCAGCGCTACACCGCTCGTCTGGTCGAGGTGCACGGTGTCACCGATGTCGATCGGGGGCGGTTCTCCGCCCACGTTCTCGCGCAGCGCGTGTTGCCCATGCCGGGTGCGGTGGCGCACCACCTCGACGAACGCCCCGGGACACCCACCCTGATGATCGAATACGTCGGGATGGCCGCCGGAACGGTAGCCGGGCTGTACACCAACTACCTCCGCTATCCCGAGGCCGACGCCGTGGCCGCCACACCGTTCCGGTCGCACTGGTACACGCTGATGAGCGATGCCGGCCTTCAGGTCGACGAGACCGACCTGCTCATCGAGGTCATGCTCGCCGACGAGCCGGTGGCCGAGATCCTAGGCGTGCCGATCGGGCATCCCCTGCTCGCCATGCAGCAGGTGATCCGGGACGAGACCGGGCGCCCCTACGACTTCGCGCTCCTGCGGCATCGCGGCGATCGACTGTCGCTGCTCTCGCAGGCCCGGCGACCGACGCTGCGGCCGAGGCAGCCATGACCCGTTTCCTGCTGCGCCGCCTGCTGTTCGTCGTGCCGGTGCTGTTCGGCGTCTCGGTGATCGTGTTCGGCACCGTCAAGATCATCCCCGGTGATCCGGTCGCCCTGCTGGCCGGGCCCGGTGCGTCGGAGAGCGCCAAGGACGCCCTGCGCTCGCGGCTCGGACTCGACCGGGCCCTGCCGATCCAGTACTGGCACTGGCTGACCAGCGCCCTGCGCGGCGACCTCGGTACGAGCATCGCCCACCAGCAACCGACCCGCCCGCTGGTGCTGGACGCCTTCGACAACACGCTGATCCTGACGCTCTACGCGACGGTGCTCGCACTCGTCCTCGGGCTGACGCTCGGCGCGGTCGCCGCCCTGCGTCCGCGCGGCATCGCCGGGCGGATCTGCTCGGGCATCACGTCGATCGCGGTGTCCGCGCCGCAATACTCGATCGCGCTGATCTTCATCATCTACCTGGCCCTGCGCACCGGCTGGTTCCCCGTATCGGGCATGCACGGCGTCAACGGCAGTGGCCTGGGTGACCTGCTCTGGCACGGCTTCCTGCCGGCGCTCACCGCGGCGCTCGTGCCGGCGGGCGTGATCGGGCGGATCTTCCGGGCCGCACTGCTCGACGTGCTCGGGATGGACTTCGTGGAGGCGCTGCGCTCGCGCGGGTTCTCCGATCGACGGGTGCTGCTGCACGCCGTGCACAACACCTTGCCGTCGCTGCTGACGATGGCCGGCCTGCAGGTCGGTTACCTGCTCGGCGGTGTCGTCTTCGTCGAGACGATCTTCAACTGGCCGGGGCTCGGGCTGCTGCTCTTCCAGTCGATCTCGTCGCGCGACCTGCCGGTGATCCAGGCCGGCGTGCTGATCAGCGCGCTGGCGTTCGTGCTCATCAACGTGCTGGTCGACTCCGCCCATGCGCTCATCGACTCCCGAGTGAGGACGGCATGACTGCACTCGCAATGCCCGGCCTCGTCACGAGGCGGCGCAGCATTCCCTGGACCGTCTGGGTGTTCGGCACGCTGGCGGCGCTGTTCGTGCTGCTCGCCGCGTTCGGGCCCCTGCTCGTCGGCAACGTCGACAGCGGCGACCTGCAGCAGCGACTGCTCAGCCCGGGTCAACGGGGTCACCTGCTGGGCACCGACGGGCAGGGCCGCGATGTTCTCGAGCGGCTGATCGCCGGCGCCCGGCCGAGCATGATCGCCGGACTGGTGCCGGTGCTGGTCGCCGGAGCGGTCGGTGGCGCGATCGGCATCACCGCCGGCCTGTCCGGCCGGCGCGGGCACGCGCTCGTCATGCGCACGCTGGACGTCTTCTACGCCTTTCCGGCGGTGCTCCTCGCCATCGCGATCGCGGCGGCGCTGGGCAGCGGGACGTTGAACACCGTCATCTCGCTGTCCGTGGTGCTCGTCGCGCCGATCGCGCGCATCGCCGAGACCGAGACGATGCGGCTGCGCGACATGGACTTCATGGAGAGCGCGCGAGCCAGCGGCGCCGGCCGGCTGTCCATCGCGTACCGGCAGGTATGGCCGAACGTGCGTCCGGCGCTCATCGTCTACTGCACCGCGCTGGTCGGCCTGGCCCTGGTCTTCGCCGGTGGGCTGTCGTTCCTCGGTCTCGGGGTCGCCCCGCCACATCCCGAATGGGGACAGATGATCAACGAGCAGCGCCAGTACATGTTCACCAATCCCGAGCTCGCGCTCGCGCCGGCGGTCGTGATCTTCGTAGCCTCGTTGACGTTCAACCTGCTCGGTGACGGGTTGCGCGATCTGCTCGACGTACGGCGGCCGCGATGAACGCGCTGACGGTGGAAGATCTGCAAACGTCGTTCGGGACGGTCGAGGCGGTGCGCGGGGTCAGCTTCGCGGTGGCGGCCGGCGAGACGATGGTGCTGCTCGGTGAGAGCGGCAGCGGCAAGTCGGTCACGGCCCGGTCGATCCTGCGCCTGTACGGGCGGGGCACGCGTACCGACGGCCGGGTGCGACTCGGCGACCTGGACCTGACCGCCTTGCCGGACAAGCAGATGCGCGCCGTCCGCGGCCGGCGGATCGGCCTGGTGCCGCAGGACCCGACCGGCGCCCTTGACCCGTTGCGCTCGGTCGGCTCGCAGCTGGTCGAGGTACTGCGCGTCCACGGCGTCGAGACGAGCAAGCTGGACGCTCGACGCCGGGCCCGTGACCTGCTCGGTCTGGTCGGCATCCCCGACCCGGTGCGGGTGATGGCCAGCCGGCCGCACCAGCTGTCCGGCGGCATGCGGCAGCGCGCCGTCATCGCCATCGCGATCGCCGGTGAACCTGAGGTACTGATCGCCGACGAGCCCACCACGGCCTTGGACGTGACGGTGCAGGCGGCGGTGCTGGACCTGTTCCTCGAGCTGCAGCGCCGCCTGGGCATGGCGTTGCTGCTCGTCACGCACGACGTCGGCGTCGCCGAGGAGCTCGGTGGCCGGGTCGGCGTCATGTACGCGGGTCGGCTGGTCGAGACCGGAACCGTCCGGGACGTGCTGGCGGCGCCGCGGCATCCCTACACGCAAGGGCTGCTCGACTCGTTGCCCACGCCGGGCATCCCGCGCGGCGAACTGCGCGTCATCCCCGGGCGGCCGCCGCTGGCCGGGGAAGTCGGCGCGGGGTGCGCCTTCGCCCCGCGCTGCCCGCAGGCGGTGACCTCCTGCCACGCGAGCGAGCCGGCGCTCGTCGCCGTGGGGCCACATCGCGCGGCTGCCTGCCCGATCGTCAACAAGACCCTTACCGCACAGGGGGTTCCCGCATGAGCAACCAGCCCCGCCCCTCTCCGACTTTGCACCCAGGATCGACGCCACGAGCCGCGATCACGTCCCGTTCCGCGTCGATCTCGGATGCAAAGTCGGGGTGGGAGCGGGATCGGGGTTCGGGGTGGGAGCGGGGTTCGGGGTGGGAGGCATGACCGGGTTGCTCGATGCGCAGGACCTGTCCAAGACGTTCGGCAACGGCGTACGCGCGGTGCGCGACGTGACGCTGCAGGTGGCGGCCGGTGAGACGCTGGGCATCGTCGGCGAGTCGGGGTGCGGCAAGTCGACGACGGCCAAGATGATGTTGCGCCTGCTCGAACCGGACGCGGGCGGTATCTACTTCGACGGCGCCGACGTGGCGCGGCTGCGCGGGCGGCGGCTGCGCGAGTTCCGGCGCCGGATGCAGGTCGTCCCGCAGAACCCGCAGACCAGCCTCAATCCGCGGCTGACGATCCAGGCGTCGCTGGAGTTCAACCTGCGGGCCCACCGCCTGCCCCGCAACCGGATCCCTGATCTGCTCGACCGCGTCGGCCTCGACCCGTCCTACGCGAGCCGCTACCCGCACCAGCTCTCCGGCGGGCAGCTGCAGCGCGCCGCCATCGCCCGGGCGCTGTCCACCGAACCCGAGCTGGTGGTCTGCGACGAGGCGGTCAGCGCGCTGGACAAGAGCGTGCAGGCCCAGGTGCTCAACCTGCTCGCCGACCTGCAGCGCGACCTCGGCATCGCCTACGTGTTCATCAGCCACGACCTCGCCGTCGTCGAGCACCTGGCCGACCGCGTCGCCGTGATGTACCTCGGCCGGGTGGTCGAGGAGGCGCCGGCGGCCACCCTCTGGCGCGACGCGCGCCACCCGTATACGACCACGTTGCTGTCGTCGACGCCCGGCCTCGGCCGCGAACGGATCGTCCTGAAAGGAGAACTGCCCAGCCCGGCCGACCCGCCGAGCGGCTGCGGCTTCCGCACCCGCTGCCCGGTCGCGGTCACCGCCTGCGCCGAGGAATGGCCGGCGCTGACCACCCGCGGCCCGGGCCACCTCGCCTCGTGCGTGCACGACGGAGTGCACCTCACCGCGGCCTGAATCACCCCGCCCACCAGCCATCCGCGCCACCGCGCCGGACGGCCGATCGCCTACTGCCTCGAAAGGGCCTGCCCATGAGACGAATCCAGCTCCTGGCGCCGTTGGCCGTCGCCGCGCTCGCCCTGACCGCCTGCAGTGGCGCCGGCGGCAGCGCCGGCGGTGGCGGCGCCGGTACCCCGGGCGTGCTGACCATCGGCATGACCGCCGGCGACATCCCCAACCTGGACACGGTGCTGGCCGGTGGGCAGGGCTTCGAGGGCTACCGCTTCGTCGGCAACCAGCTCTACGACGGGCTGACCCGCTACGACCTCAAGCAGGCGGCCGTGACCCCGAAGGTGGTACCGGGGCTGGCCACCTCCTGGACCTCGAACAAGACCGGTTCGGTGTGGACGTTCCACCTGCGCAGCGGAGTCACCTTCACCGACGGCACACCGTTCAACGCCGACGCGGTCGTCTACAACCTGGACCGCTACCTGAACAAGAAATCGCCGCACTTCTACGCGGCGGCGAGCGCCCAGGCGGCGATCTCGCTCGGCGGCATCAAGTCGTACAAGAAGGTCGACGCCTCGACGATCGAGATCGACGCCAACGGCCCCTACTCGCACCTGCCCGAGGACCTGGTCTTCATCTATATGGCCAGCCCGACGGCCTTGCAGAAGTACGGCAACCAGGGCTTCGCCAACCACCCGGTCGGCACCGGCCCGTTCGTCTTCAAGTCGCAGGTGCGCGGCCAGCAGGCGATCTTCACCGCGAACCAGAGCTACTGGGGCGGCGCACCGAAGCTGACCGAGCTCGTGCTCAAACCGCTCGCCGATCCGGCGGCGCGTCTAGCCGCGCTGCGCTCCGGCGAGGTGAACTGGATCGAGGCGCCCAACCCGGACGACATCGCCTCGCTCGAGTCATCGGGCTACCAGGTGCTCACCAACTCCTACGACCACGTGTGGCCATGGATCTTCGACCTGACCAAGAAGCCGCTGAACGACGTCCGGGTGCGGCAGGCCCTCAACTACGCGATCGACCGCCAGACCATGGCCACCTCGCTGCTGCAGGGCACCGCCGATCCGGCCTACCAGCTCGCGCCGAGGGCCAGCCTCTCCTACCGCGCGGCCAACAACGCGTACAGCTACGACCCGGCCAAGGCCAAGCAGCTGCTTGCCGCGGCCGGTTACCCAAGAGGGTTCTCGATGACCCTGTCGTACCCGACGAGCGGATCGGGCAACATGCAGCCGAGCCCGATGAACCAGGAGCTGCAGAGCGACCTGGCCAAGATCGGCGTCAAGGTTTCGCTCAAACCGATCGAGTGGGCCACCATGCTCACCGACTTCTCCTCCGGCAAGATCCCCGACGGCGCCGACGCGATGAACATCTCGCTCACGTTCATCCAGGAGTCGATCTGGGGCCTGCTCTTCGGATCGATGTCACCACTCAATATCGGTCACTACAAGAGCGCCGCCGTCGACAAGCTGCTCGGCGAATCACTCGCGCAGCCCGATGCGGCCAAGCGGGCCGACATCTACGCGCAGATCGCGGCCCAGGTCGACCAGGACGCCGCCTGGCTCGTCGTCGTCAACGACCGCAACCCGCGTGCGCTCGCCTCGAACGTGCACGGCTTCGTCGAGCCGAAGTCGTGGTTCGTCGATCTCACGACCGTCTCGGTCAGTTAAGGAGAACCCATGTCCGACAAGGAAATCGTCTTGGCCCTGTTGCAGATGTCCGGGCTGTCGCCGACCGAGGCCGAGGTCGAGGCCATGGTGGCCAGCTACCCGGCCAGCCGGCAGATGGTCGCGGCGCTGTACAGCATGCCGGGCGTCCGGTACGAGGAACCGGCCGTCACGTTCGACCCCCGGGTCGTGACGTCATGACCACTACCATCACCGACGCCGCGGCCGCCCTGCGCGCCGGCGAGACCACCAGCGTCGAGTTGGTCGAACAGGCCATCGCGGTCGCGGATGCCACCGATGCGGAGGTCGGCTCGTTCCTCGCCCGCTTCGTCGACTCGTCGCTGGCCGCCGCCGCGGCGGCGGACGAGGCGTTGGCGCGTGGGGCCGAGGTCGGGCCGCTGCACGGAATCCCCCTGGGGATCAAGGACATCATCACCACGGTCGAGGCACCGTCCACGGCGCAGAGCCTGATCCTCGACCCGGCCTGGAGCCACGGCGACGCCGTCGTCGTGTCCCGGCTGCGCGAGGCGGGCGGCATCATCATGGGCAAGACGACGACCATGGAGTTCGCGATCGGCATCCCCGACGCGAGCAAGCCGTTCCCCATCCCGAGGAACCCGTGGAACACGGACCGCTGGGCCGGCGGGTCGAGCTCCGGCTCGGGCAGCGCCCTCGCGACCGGGGCAGTGCTCGGCGCACTGGGTACCGACACCGGCGGCAGCATCCGGATACCGGCGGCGTTCTGCGGCATCACCGGGCTGATGCAGACCTTCGGGCGGGTGCCCAAGTCGGGCTGCGTGCCACTGGGCTACAGCCTCGACCACATCGGCCCGATGGCCCGCAGCGCCCGCGACTGCGCGCTCCTGCTCGGCGTGCTGGCCGGGCACGACCCGAGCGACGCCAGCTCACTGGACGTGCCGGTGCCCGACTACCTCGCGGCACTCACCGGCGACCTGACCGGGCTGCGGATCGGCATCGACCGGCTGTCGCGGATCGGCGGCGCCGGCGAGGATCCAGGCCTCCCGGCCGTGTTCGACGCGGCGATCGCCGTCCTGGCCGCCCAGGGCGCGGAGATCGTCGAGATCGAATTGCCTTACTACGACGAGATGACCGCCGCCGACATGGTGATCATGGCCAGCGAGGCCCTGGCCTACCACCTGCCGGATCTGCAGACCCGCTGGTTGGACTACTTCGCCGGGACGCGGGCGATGGTCGGCTCTGGCGCGTTCTACAGCGCGGCTGACTATGTCCAGGCTCAGCGGGTCCGCCGCGTCGGGCAGAAGGCGCTGGCCGCGGTGTTCGACGAGGTCGACCTGCTGGTCACGCCTACGTCGGGCGCCGGCGCGATCTCGTTCGCCGATCTGGACACGCTGATCGAAGGCGCGGGCCGCGGGGTCTTCGGGCCGATCTACACGCCGTACTGGGACACCGTCGGCAACCCGGTCCTCGCCGCCCCGATGGGCTTCACCACCGGCGGCTTGCCCCTGAGCCTGCAGATCGCCGGTCGCCCGTTCGACGAGGCGACCGTGCTGCGTGCCGGTGACGCGTACCAACAGGCCACGTCCTGGCACCTGCAGACGCCCGAGCTCGCGACGCAGGCGGTGCCGGCGTGACACTCACCATCACCGACGCCGCCGCGGCCCTGCGCGCCGGCGAGACGACCAGCGTCGAACTGGTCCAGCAGGCGATCGACGCCGCCGATCGCACCGACGGCCAGGTCGGCGCGTTCATCACCCGCTTCGTCGACTCGTCGCTGGCCGCCGCCCGCCGCGCCGACGATTCGCTGACCGCCGGTGCCGAGGTCGGCCCCCTGCACGGAATCCCCTTGGGAATCAAGGACATCATCACCACCCTCGAAGCACCCTCGACGGCCCAGAGCGTGGTGCACGACCCGGCCTGGAGCCACGGCGACGCCGTCGTCGTCGCCCGCCTGCGCGAAGCGGGCGGCATCGTCATGGGCAAGACCAGCACCATGGAGTTCGCCTGCGGGCTGCCCGACGCCAGCAAGCCGTTCCCGGTGCCCCGCAACCCGTGGGACCTCGACACCTGGCCCGGCGGGTCGAGTTCGGGCACCGGCAGCGGCGTCGCCGCCGGCATGTTCCTCGGCGGTCTGGGCACCGACACCGGCGGCAGCATCCGCATCCCGGCGGCGTTCTGCGGCATCACCGGCCTGATGCCCACGTTCGGACGCGTACCCAAGTCCGGATGCGTGCCCCTCGGCTACACCCTCGATCACATCGGTCCGATGGCCCGCAGCGCCCGCGACTGCGCCTTGATGCTGCAGGCCATGGCCGGCTACGACGCGAGCGACGTCACGGCGCTGGACGTCCCGGTGCCCGACTACCTCGCGGCACTCACCGGCGACGTGACCGGACTGCGGATCGGCGTCGACCGGCTGGTCGGCGGCGATGACGACCCGGCGATCAGCGGGGCGCTGGACGCCGCCACCGACGTGCTCGCCTCGCTCGGCGCGGAGATCGTCGACGTCCAATTGCCTTACTACACCGAGGTTCTCGCCGCCCTCGGCGCGATCGTCGCCGGCGAGATGCTCGCCTACCACCTGCCCGACGCGCAGACCCGCCTGCCCGACTTCGTCGCGTCGAACCGGCTCGGACTCGGCAAGCACACCTTCTACACCGGCGCCGACTACGTCCAGGCGCAGCGGGTTCGACGAGTAGCCCATCGCGCGCTGACCGCGCTGTACGACGACGTCGACCTCGTCCTGACCCCGACCGCCGTCGTCGGAGCACTGCGGCTCGACGACCTCGGCGACGACTTCTCCACCTGGTTCAGCCGCATCCACACCCCCTACTGGGACGCGATGGGCAATCCGGTGATCTCCGTCCCGATGGGATACACCGCCGCCGGACTACCCCTCGGCCTGCAACTCGCCGGCCGCGCCTTCGACGAGGCCACCGTGCTGCGCGCCGCCGACGCCTACCAGGAGGTGACCGACTCGCATCTCGAGCAACCGCCCCTGACCACCGCTACCGTCGCCGCCTGAAAGGAGACCGCCATGACCGCCGCCGTGCTCGTCATCGACATGCAGAACGGCTTCTGCCACCCGAAGGGCACCCTGCCCCTCGCCGGCTTCGGCCTGCCCCGGATGGACGAGGTGATCGCCGAGAACGCCGCGCTGATCAACGCCGCCCGCACAGCCGAGCTGCCGATCGTCTACACCCGGCACGTCTTCCGCCCCGACTTCCTCGACGTTCCCGAACGCATGCGGGGCGTGCTGCCGCTGGACCCGCCGCCACTGGTACGCGGCAGCTGGGACGCCGACGTCGTCGACGAACTGGCGCCACTGCCCGACGATCGCATCATCGACAAGAACCGCTACGACGCATTCCTCTACACCGACCTCGAGGTCGTCCTGCGAGCAATGGGCATCCGGCACCTGCTCGTGAGCGGCGTGGTCACCAGTGTGTGCGTCGAGTCCACCGTCCGCTCGGCCGAACAACGCGATTTCGCCGTCTCGGTGGCCGCCGACTGCACGTCCGCGCCGGACGAAGCCCACGAGCCCGCGCTCGCGGCGATGGCCGCGATCTTCGCGACCGTCGGACCCTGGCGCGAGTTGATGCCGCGCTGACGAGTCAGGGGCAATGCCCGCGCGCGGCCGCGCTCTTGAACGGATCGGCCGAGGACGAGATCACGTAACGGACCAGGCCGCTGCCCGGCTCGGCGTGCAGCCGCACCTGGCCGTGGTCGTCCGCGATGCAGCCGCTGGACGCCGGGCCGAGCGTCGTCCACCGGAACCAGCGGATCCGAATCAAGGCCGTCGCACCGCCCGGCACCTCGACGACGATGCGTGCAGCATCGCTGGACACCATCCGGGCCGGGGCGTCAACGATCGGCGCCGCCGGCTGCACCGCGTACAGCGTCCAGTGCTGGTCGGACCAGACGGCCCGCAAGTAGGGCAGGCCGCCCGCGACGAGCGCCTTCTCCCGCTGGCCGCCCTTCGTGAGCCGCGCGTCCGGGACGGCGACGTACTGGACGGCGTTGCGCTCGAGCCAGCCGCGATACGTCGCCGCATCCGGGCCGTCCCCGAAGAACACGTCGTTGTTCAGTTCGGTGTCGACCTGCCGCAGCCAGCCCCGCGCGAGCGGGACGTGCTTCGCGAGCAGCGCGGCGTCCCAGTGACCGTTGATCTCGGGCACCTCGACCCGACCGCTCAGCGCACCCTGCCGATCGACGGCGGCCAGGAGCGGCTGGTAGTACGAGCCGTGGCTAGCCGGCACGCCGGCCAGGCGAGCGATGTCGAACATGGTCGGCGGCTGAGCGAGGACCGCGACAATGACGGCGCCCGCCGCCAGCCAGGCGCGCCACTCGACGAACCCGGCGATGATCGGGATCGCGAACAGCAGGCTCAGCCGCTCGGCGTTGCTGCCGACCGGTGACGACACCGTCCAGGCCACGATGATCACGGCGAGGTTGAGCGCGGCGCCGATCCTGATGACCTCGTGCCGTCGCGGCACGAGCGCGATGACGAGCACCGTGGCCAGCACGGCACGAATCACGCTCTCCGGGACGAAGGTCATCGTGCCTCCGTCGCCGAAGACGACCGCGACGATCGCCGTGCCCAGACTCCCCGCCACGGCGAGCAGCACGGCGTCGCCGAATCGCCGACGGAGCGCCGCCGTCGCCGCGACGATGCCGAGCCCGATCGTCACGACCGGGCTGGCCGCGCCGGCCAGAAACGCCAGCGGCACCGCGGCGACGCGCCGGCCGTTGAGCACGGCCAGCACGGCGGCAAGCGCGCAGACCAGCCCGCACTGATAGGTGATCCGACCGACCGCGAGGTCGGCCACCTGGCAGATCGCGACGGCGACGCCGCACCCCATCGGCCGCGCCGGTCGGGCTCGCTGGAGCAGCCGCGTCGCCAGCCAGGTGCCCAGCACCGCGGCAATCGCGCCCAGCAGGCGGATGCCCACAACGCCGCCCAACCATGGCGTCCACAGCGAATACCCGAACTGAACGGTGCCCCCGAACCAGCTCAGGTCGACCGGGACGAGCGGGTGAGCCTTCGCGAAGTCGGCGCGGGCGAGCTGGGCGGACGTGTCCTGGCCGGTGAGTGGCGACACGAGATAGCCGACCGCCAGGGCGGCGGCCAGCACGGTCGCCACGATCGCGGGACGCCGGTCGACCGACCGGCGCTCGGCCGCGACGTCCGTACCCGCGCGTACGGCTACCACTAGCCCGGGACCAGGTCGGCAGCTCTTTCGAGTTCCGCGATCGGCGGATCCGCATTGCGCGCCAACGCCTCGCGGCGCTCCCGGCGGGCGAAGCCGACCGACACGAGCACCGCCAGCAGCCAGCCGGCGAGCACGTCCACCACGTAGTGTTCGGCGGTGTAGACGAGGCTGAAGGCCATCATCAGCGCGTATCCGACCAGCAGCGGCCGCCAGCGCTTGCGCACACGCCTCCAGGCGAAGATCACGAACAGCAGGGTGCAGCCCGCGTGCAACGACGGCACCGCCGCGACCCGGTCGACGCCGCTCTGCCCCTTGTCGAGCATCTGTTGCGCGATCGGCAGGTGCAGCACCTGCCATCCCCGCGTGGACAGGCGCTCCACCCACGGGTTGGCCGCGCTGTCGTTCGGGTGCAATGAGCCGAGCAGCCCGCTGCTGAATGCGTACTCGGCGCCGTAGTTCATACAGGACGGGGTGGTGACGTGGTCGCTGAGGTCGACCGGTCGGCACGAGGCAGCCGCCCACGGCGGGGCGGACGGAATGATGATGAAGCAGGCGAGTCCGAGGAACGACATGGTCACGAAACGCAGCGCCCACTGGCGAAACGCCGCCCGTCCGCGCCACCAGAGCACGCCGGCAAAGACATAGGGCAGGAGGAAGAACGACGTGTAGGTGAGGGTCACCGCGCCTTCCCACCACGGCGGGTGCGCCAACTTGAGGTGATCCTGCAGCCAGACTGTAGGAACCGTTCCGAACATCGCACGGTCGATCTCCGCCGGCTGCTTCCACATCACCGGCATGCCGAGCTTGTCGGCGACACTGCCGATACGGTCGTAGACGATCAGCACCGCCGCGAACGGCGCCCAGTCGATCAGCACCGTGCGCAGTGGACGCCGTCCGATGCTTGCGGCGGTCAGCCCACCGGCCGTCCAGGCCATCACGCCCAACCGGTCGAGCGGCACGCCGGCGACCGCGATCTGGATAACGAGGCCTGCACTCCAGGCCACCAGGGCGAGCCGGCGCGTCTCCGGCTGCGTGGCCCAGGTCCGCAGCGGCCCCCGAGGCAACACCGCCGTCGACTCGGACGCCGAGCGAACCATGGTGCCGAACGGTCGCGACATGATCAGCCCGACCGGATGGAATCGCTCACCGGCGTCCTTGGCTGCCCACGACCTGCCACAGCGTGAACGTCCGCGGCGGAATGCCGACGACACCCGCCAGCGGGTTCATCACGGTGCGCACGAACGGGATGAACCGCGCCAACACGATCGCCTTCGCGGGGCCATAGCGTTGCAGCGCGTCCTGTCCCCGGACAACGGCGGCCCGGATCCGCTCGCTGCGCCGCTCGTCGAGGAACACGGTGGCCGCGCGTCGTCCGAGGAGGTAGCCCAACTGCGCGCCTACCAGCGCACCGGCGACCGCGGCGACGAGAACCGAGGGCAGCGACAGATGCAGCGAGTCGTGAGCCTTCGTCGTGCACAGCAGTCCCGCCGTGAAGAGGAGCGAATCACCCGGCAGGAAGATACCAATCAGCAATCCGGTCTCCGCCACGAGGATCACGAACACGCCGAACGCCCCGAAGCTGGACAGCAGGCTGTGCGGGTCCAGGACGTTTAGCGCTGTCGCCATGTGCCACCCCCTGACCCGACCAGGGCGCACCTGGCCACCGCGCGGTCCACCGGACTCGAACGTAATTACTACGATCTTGATAGTAGTGGAGCCATCCGAGGGGATGTCAGGCGCCCCAGCCGAGCGCTTCGAGGTGCGCGAATCGAGCCCTAGCCGAGAACTACGGTGAGCCCTCAGGCGTCCGCGGCGTCCCACTCGTCGATCAGGTGCTGGGCGACCGACAGCAGCACGGACGGGCTGTTCCCGGCGATGAGCTCGGCGAGCAGCGCGACGTCCTTGCTCAGGGTCGGGCGAGCCTGCGAGGCGGCCAGCTGCGGCCCGGACGTGGCGGCGACCATCTCGGCCCCGAAGCTGCGTCCCGACCCGGTGCGCAGCACGTCGGCCAGCGCCGCCCGGTCGAGCCCGAGCTGCGCCGCCAGGGTGAACGCGTCGGCGGCGACGGCGATGTGCGCGGTCAGCATCGCGTTGTTGATCAGCTTCGCCTTTTGCCCGGCGCCGACATCGCCGAGGTGGACGATCTGGCTGGCGAACGTGGCGAAGACGGGGCGGCACTCGGACAGCGTCCGCGCGTCGCCGCCGACCATGGTGACCAGCTCGCCCCGCGCGGCCTTGATCGCGCCGCCGCTGACCGGGGCGTCGAGCACCCGCAGGCCCAGATCAGCGGCCTCGTCCGCGATCTCGCGGATCTCCGCCGGCGACACGGTGCTGTGCACCGCGATGACCGAGCCACGGGGCATCGCCGCCGCCGCGCCGTCCGGCCCGAACAGCACCTGCCGGGCCCCCGCCGCGTCGAACACGCAGGTGCCCAGCAGATCCAGGCCCTCGCCCAGGTCGCGCAGGGACGCGGCAATCCGGGCCGGGCCGTCGCGGAAGGGATCCAGGGCCTCGGCCCGGCGCGCCCAGACGGCGCACTCGAAGCCGGCGCCGACGATCCGCTGGGCGATCGGCGCGCCCTGATCACCCAGCCCGACGAAGCCAACTCGCACGATTCCTCATCCTGTCGATCCACCTACCGAGAAGCAATAACGTCTCACGCCGGGACGACCGGATGCAGTTCCGCGGCGATCTTCAGCGCCCGCTCGACGGGTGCTCGTTCGGCGAGCAGGGGGCGAAGCCGCATCACGACGCGGGCCAACCCGAATCCGAGCACGCCGACCATGAGGCCGGCGCGGCTGTACACGAACAAGGGCCGATCCCCGTTCGGCCCGGTGTGCACCACGGTGACGTCGGCGGTGCCGCTCGGCTCGCCCAGACACTGGATCTTCGTCCCGTACTGGTCACTCCAGAAGTAGGGGACCTCGTCCAGGGGGCGCCGCTCGTGGGTTCCGTCGGCGATCTGCGCGGCCACGATGGTGGCCTGCTCACTCGTCGTCGTCCAGTGCTCCACCCGCCGGTGGCGCCCCGAGGTCACGTTGACCCAGCGGGCGACATCGCCCAGCGCGTAGACGCTCTCGTGCGAGGTCTCGCCCACGGCGTTGCAGACGATGCCGTCATCGACCAGCAGCCCGGACGACTCGACCCACTCGACGTTCGGCACGACGCCGAGCCCGGCCACCAGCCCGTCGACCTCGATGACGGCGCCGTCCGGCAGCCGGATCGCCGTCACCCGGCCCGCCTCGACGACGACCTCCTCGATCGTCACCCCGCACCGCAGATCCACCCCCGCCGCCCGGTGCCGCCGGGCGATCTCCTCGCCGGCCTCCACGCCGATCACGCGGGACAGCGGCGTCGGCAACATCTCCAGCAACGTGACCTCGCACCCCATCTCGCGGGCGCTCGCGGCCACCTCGCAGCCGATGAAACCGGCACCCAGCACCGCCAACCGGCCCCGCTCGGCGATCACCGCAGCGATGCCGGCCGCATCCTCGGCGGTGCGCAAGGTCCACACGTTGCCCGCCCCGGCGCCCATCGCCCACGGCCGTGGCCGGGCCCCGGTCGCCACGACCAGCACGTCGTAGCCAATAACCTCACCATCGGCGAGCCGGACCTGCTGGGCCACCGAGTCGAGCTCCAACGCGGTCGAGGCGATCCGCAGATCCAGGCCGAGCTCGGCCAACTCGTCCACACCACGCAACACCGGCGGATTCGGACGCGTGCCCTTGAGCACTTCCTTCGACAACGGCGGACGGTCGTACGGATGCTCGTCCTCGGCGCCGACCAGCGTCAGGGACCCGTCGAACCCGAGCCGCCGCAGCCCCTCACAGACCCGCAGCCCCCCCAGCCCGGCCCCGACGACAACCACCGAACGTTCATCACTCACGGCGCCCCCTCGGCGAAGGTATGACCAGACAGTACGTCGCCGAGCAGGCCGAGATCCGCACCGAGTCGATCGGCCACCGCGCGCACGGTCGCGACGTCCTTGGCCAGGAACTCACCGACCAGCGTGACCAGCTGCGCGACCGACCCGGCCCCGGCCAGCAGGCCGATCGCCGGACGACCCGCACTGCCGTTGGCGAGCGCCTCGAGCAGCACCCCGTCGGACACGCCGAGCGCATTGCCCAGCCGCATTGCCTCAGCGGCCAGGCCGATGTTCGCCGCGAACAGGGCGTTGTTCACCAGCTTGACCCGCTGCCCGTACCCCACCGGCCCGGCGTGAATGATCGGCGAACCGTAGGCACCGAGGACCGGACGGACGGCGGCGAGGCTCTCCTCGTCCCCGCCGGCGAACAGCGTCACGCTTCCCGCCGCGACATCGGCCGGGCGGCCACTGACCGGCACATCGAGCACCGCGATCCCCCGGCGCCCGGCCGCGTCGGCCACCTCCTGCGCGGTGATCGGGCTGCCCGTCGTGTGGATGACCACATACCCGCCGGCGCCAACGGCGGCCACGATCCCGTCCGCGCCGAGGCACGTCTCGCGGACCTGAGCGTCGGTGAAGACGCACACGAGCACGACCTGCGCGTCCCGGCACGTTTCCGCGATCGTCGACGCGGCCCGTAGCCCGGCCGAGCGGGCGCGGACGCTCGCCGCCTCGGTGCGCGCCAGGACACCGACCTCGTGGCCGGCCTCGCGCAGTCGGGTGGCCATCGGCCACCCCATCCGGCCGGCTCCGACGATTCCAACCCGCATCGACTTCTCCTCGTGGACCGTCACGCCGGGTGACGACGACTGGGTCGGCGATCAGCGGGACGCATCCGCCGAAAGTACCCGGTCCTGATCGCGTCGGGCGTAGATCTCCAGGGGCACCGACGATGATCGCGGACGGCCTACCGATTCCTGGCGCTAGGAGATACTTTATAGAATCTACATCGGCCGCCGACCACCCGGCCGGTCTTAGCCGGCGAGACAAGGAGACCGCATGCAGGTTCGAGTCGACCCCGACAAGTGCCAGGGCCACACGCTGTGCGCGATGCGCGCTCCGAAGCTGTTCGAGCTGAGTGACATCGACGGGCACGCGTCGGCGTTGGTCGACGATGTTCCTGCCGACCAGGAAGACGACGCAGTCGAGGCGTTCCAATCGTGTCCGGAACAGGCAATCGTTCTAGTCGGAGGACCGCCGGCATGACCATCGACGACGTCAACGAGATCGAGACCGACGCCGAGCGGGACAAGAAGCGCTATCACTTCGACCGGCACACGCCCGAATACCGCCTCCAGTTCGAGGCGACCACCGCGGACCTGCACGGCAAGTGCCCGGTGGCCTGGAGCGACACGTACGGCGGTCACTGGGTCGCGAGCGGCCATCAGGAGGTGTTCGACATCGCCCGCAGCGCCGACGTCCTGTCGAACGACTTCGACCCCGAGCGTGGTTACCAGGGCGTCACGATCCCGACGTCCCCGAGCAAGCTCCAGGGCGGCTTCCTCGAGATGGATCCGCCCGAGCAGCGGCACTACCGGCAGGCGCTCAACCCGTACCTCTCGCCGGCCGCGGTAGCGCGCTGGACGCCGTTCGTCGACGAGCTCGTCCGCGCCGCCCTCGACGAGAAGATCGAGAGCGGCGCCATCGACTTCGTCGACGACCTGGCCAATGTCGTCCCCGCGGTGCTCACCCTGGCGATGATGGGCCTGCCGCTGAAGGACTGGCCGATCTACTCCGGGCCCTCTCACGCGATGGTCTACACGCCGCCCACGTCGCCGGACATGCCGAGAGTCGTCCAGGAGGCCATCCGGATGATGCAACGCCTCGCCCAGGCGGTGGTCGAGGCCCGTCAGCAGCCCCGTCCGGGCCTGATCGACGCGCTCATCCACGCGCAGATCAACGGAAACTCACCATCGGACGAAGACATCAGGGGAGCGCTCATCCTGCTCATCGGTGGCGGCTTCGACACCACCACCGCGTTGACGGCCCACTCCTTGGAATGGCTCTCCGAGCATCCGACCGAACGCGAACGCCTCCGCGCCGAGCGCGACTCGCTGCTCGATTCGGCGACCGAGGAATTCCTGCGCTTCTACACGCCCGCCCCGGGCGACGCCCGGACGTTCAGCAGTGACTGCGCGATCGCGGGCACCACCTTCAAGGAGGGCGATCGACTCTGGCTCTCCTGGGCGATGGCCAACCGCGACGCGAGCGTGTTCCCCGACCCGAACAGCATCGACCTGAGCCGCAAGGGCAACCGGCACAGCAGCTTCGGGCTCGGCATCCACCGCTGCATCGGCTCCAACATGGCCCGCATGACCTTCAAGCGAATGCTCGTCCACGTGCTCGACCGGATGCCGGACTTCGTGTGCGACCCGGCCGGCACCGCGCACTACGAGACGATCGGGGTCATCAACGGCATGAAGCACCTGCCGGCGACCTTCACCCCCGGCCCCCGCATCGGGCCCGGCCTGGACGAGACCCTCGACACCCTGCAGCGTGCGTGCGACGAACAACAGCTGGCCGAGCCGGTGACGCAGCGGCCGGAACGGGCGCAGGTCATCGAGTAGTACGAGGGCGGTTCACCGGGTCAGCAGTAGCGCCCCGGCCGGCGTGAGGCCGCCGCTGCTGACCACGGCGACCTCGCAGTTGGCGACCTGCCGGGCCTCGGCGTCGCCGCGAAGTTGGACCACGGCCTCGTGCAGCAGGCCCATGCCGTGGGTGCGGCCGTGGGAGAGCTGCCCGCCGTGCGGGTTGAGGGGGATCACCCCGTCCAGGGCGATGTTCTTGCCGCCGTCGAGGAAGTCGCGGGCCTCGCCGATGCCGCAAAAGCCCAGGCCCTCCAACCAGGACAGGCAGTTGAACGTGAACCCGTCGTAGAGCAGCGCCACGTCGACGTCCGCCGGCGTGAGCGCGGAGCGGCTCCACAGGTGGGCGGCGGGGCCGAGCACCTGCGGCTCGTGCGCGAGCGTGGACTGATCCCAGTCGACGCGCTCGAGGATCTGGGTGCCGACCGCGTCGATGCGTACCGGCGGGTGCGGGCGATCCGACGCGCTGTCGATCGCCGACACGACCACCGCGATCGACGCGTCACACGGGACGTCGCAGTCATAGAGCCCGAACGGTGTCGTGATCATCCGCGCGGACAGGTAGTCGTCCATGGTCAGCGGCTCGCGGTAGATCGCCGTGGGGTTGAGCCCGGCGTTGCGGCGCTGGTTGAGCGCGATCCAGCCGAGGGTCTCGCGCGTGGTGCCGTAGGTGTGCATGTGCCGCTGCGCCACCATGGCCAGGGTGTGGATCGCGCCCGATGCCCCGAACGGAAGGGTGTTGTCCATCGGGGGGCCGGCCCGGTTGCTGCCGGTGGGCAACCGCCCGGCGCGCAGCAGCGCCTCGTGGGTGGCCTGCCACACCGTGCGAAAACACAACACGTGCCGCGCCAGCCCGGCCGACACCGCGAGCATCGCTGCGATGATGGACCCGCCCGGGCCGAACGTCTCGCCGCCGCCGTTGTACCAGCTCGGGCGAATGCGCAGGGCCGATTCCAACGCGCTGACCCCGCCCTCCCCCATTCCGCCGGCGCTCGAACCACCCGGATACGTCGAGAGGCCGTCGATGTCCTCGAAGCGCAGCCCGGCGTCCTCGACCGCCGCGCGGCAGGCGTCGACGGTCAGCGACAGCGGATCGCGCATCAGCCGCCGGCCGATCTCTGACGTGCCGATGCCGGTGATCGCCGAGTCCTGCTCGAACCGACGGGACGACACCGGCGCCCGCACGTGCCGGCGCATGTCCTCCGGCGCGATCTCGTCCCGGGGCAGCTCGATCAGCCCGGGCTCACCGGTCGGTGTGAACAGCGGCAGGTAGACGTCCTCGAGGTGCTCGAACACCACCCGAACCTGCTGCCCCAGCCGCAGCTCGCCCGGCTCGGCGTCGATGATGCGCGTGGTCAGCCGGACCCGGTCGTCCTCCTCGATCGCGACGTGGCCCACCACGTACGGCGGCTCCAGGCCGGGCAACCGCATCCGGTGGTTGACCGTGAATCCGATCAGCCGGCCCAGCCCGGACACCTCGGTCACCGCCGAATCGCTGCTGCGGCAGGTGCGACACACCGGCGCCGGCGGGTGGATCAGCGCGTTGCAGGCCGTGCACTGCTGGAACCGCAACCGACCATCGGCCCCGGAGGTCCAGTAGAACTCGTTGGCGATCGTCAGTTCGGGCAAGATCCGCGCCGCGTCCCCGCTCTCATCGCTCACGGATATCCCTTCCTCAGTGCTCAGCGGCTGACCGGCAGCTGCTCGAGCAGTTCGCGGCGCAGCAACTTGCCGGTCGCGCTGTGCGGCAGGTCGTCGACGAAATAGATGGAGTCCGGGGTCTTGGCCGAGCGCAGTCGTTCGCGCACGAAGGCCCGGATGTCCTCGACGGTCGCATCGACGCCGGCGCGGCGCACCACGAACGCCGCGATTCGCTGCCCCCACTCCTCGTCGGGAACCCCGACAACCGCGACCTGCTCGACCCCCGGGTGCTGGTACATGACCGCTTCGATCTCGGCCGGCGCGATGTTCTCGCCGCCGCGGATGATCGTGTCGTCGGCCCGCCCGCGCACGAACAGGTACCCGCCGGCGTCGAGATAGCCCTCGTCCCGAGTGGAGAACCACCCGTCCTCATCGGTGATCGCACCGCCCTCGCGGTACTCACCGGCCACCTGGGGGCCCCGCACGAAGATCATCCCGACCTCGCCCGGCGCGCACGCGACGCCCTCGACATCGCGCACCAGGATCTCGACCGACGGCAGCGGCTGCCCGACCGAGCCCAGGCGAGCCCGCACCACCGGATCGGTACTCGAGAGCGCAGCCCGGTGATCGTCGGGGCCCAGCACCGCGATCGAGGACGAGGTTTCGGTCAGCCCGTAGGCGTTCACGAAACCGACCTCGGGCAGCAGCGCCAGCGCCCGCTCCAGCACCGACGGTGTCATCTTCGCCCCGCCGTAGGACAGCGTGCGCAGCGACGTCGGCACCGCGGCGTTGCCCGCCTCCAGCTCGTCGACGATGCGGGCGAGCATGGTCGGCACCAGCATGGCGTTGGTGACCCGCTCGGCATTTACCGTGTGCAGCCACTCGAGCGCGCTGAACCGCTCCAGGTAGACGATCCGCCGCCCGCTGTAGAGGTTGGAGAGCAGGTTGGCCACCGCCGCGATGTGATACGGCGGAACGCTGACGATCATGACCTCGTCCGGGTCGCTCTCCCCGAACTCCACGCTGGAGATGACGTAGGAGCTGATGTGCCGGTGCCGCAACACCGCACTCTTCGGCGCGGACGTCGTCCCGCTGGTCATCAGCACGATCGCGACGTCCTCGGTGTCCGGCTCGACCGGCGCCTCGGCCAGGCCCGGCCGCTCCCGGCAGCGCTCGATCCAGGCCGCCCGCGTCACCGACTGCGTCACCTCGGGCAACTCGGCCAGCGAGGTGTCATCACTGATCAGCAACACCGAACCCTGCTTCTGCACGGCGTCCACAAGATGCTCACGCGCCAGCCGGTAGTTCAACGGCAATAGCGGCACCCCCGCCGCCGCCGCCGCGAACAACGCCAACGGAAACGCCAAACCGTTCTCACCCATGAACACCACGGTCTCGACGCCGCTCGCCCGGATCTCGGCCGCCGCGGCGTAGGCCTGATCCCGCAACTGCTCACCGGTGAGGCCCGCCTCGGCCGTACCCAGCACCAGCCGGTCACCATGCCCGGCCGCGACCAGATCGAGAATTGTCAGCAGATTCACGCGGTTCTCCAGTCGGCTCGGCGCCCATGTCCTAGGTCGTGTCCTACGTCCTACCGTAAATCTGCCGGTGACCTGGGCGAAACGTGCGCCGCGTCTCTCCACCGACTGGTAGGCGGGTCAGACCTCGATGAGCACCGCTCCGGCCTGGCCGCCGCCGGCGCACATGGCGGCGACGCCGAGCCCGCCGCCGCGGCGGCGCAGTTCGTAGATCAGGGTGGTGATCATCCGAGCGCCGGAGGCGGCCACCGGGTGGCCGATGCTGCAGCCGCTGCCGCTGAAGTTGACCAGTTCCTCGTCCAGGCCGAAGTCCTTGCAGGCGGCGATCGGCACGGACGCGAAGGCCTCGTTGATCTCCCACAGCGCGATGTCGGCGAAGGAGCGGTCGGCTCGGTCGAGCACCCGGTCGATGGCCCGCAGCGCGCCGAAGCCGGTGAGCGCGGGCTCGACGCCGGCCGCGACCCAGGCGTGCACGGTGGCCATCGCCGTCAGACCCTCGGCCGCGGCGAACCGGGCGTCGGTGACGACGACTGCGGCCGCGGCGTCGTTGATGCCGCTGGCGTTGCCGGCGGTGATGGAGAAGCCGGGGATCTCGGGGTGCAGCACCTTGAGCGAGGCGAGCTTCTCCGGGGTGCTGGTGCGGCGGGGGTGCTCGTCGACCGCGAACTCGACCAGCGACCCGTCGGCGGCGGGCACCTTCATCGGCAGGATCTCCTCGACGAACTTGCCGGCGTCGATCGCCGCGACCGCGCGCATGTGCGAGCGCCACGCCCAGTGATCCATCTCCTCGCGGCTGATACCGGCGGCCTTGGCCGTGTTCCAGCCCACCGTGATGGACATGTCCCGATTAGGCGCATCGGGCGAGTCGGGATGGGTCGGCGGGTACCAGTCGACGTACTCATCGGCCGTACCCAGCACCCGCTGCCGCAGCCGCGGCGAGGCCGAGGACGCCTGCACCCCGCCAGCCACCACCGCCCGCTCCATCCCGGACTTGACCCCCGCCGCGGCGTTGCCGATCGCGGTGAGACTGCCGGCGCAGTGCCGGTTGATCGCCTGCCCGGCCACGCTGGTCATCCCGGCCGCGACCGCGGCGTAGCGGGCCAGATCCCCGCCCCCGTACAGCGACTCGGCGAAGATCACGTCGTCCAACCCCACCGGATCCAAGCCCGAACGGCGCACCGCCTCCTGCAGGATCGCCGTGGCCAACTGTTCGCCGGTGGTGTTCGCGAAGGATCCCTTGCCGGCGGTGCCGACGGCAGTCCGTACGGCGCTGACGATGACTGGATCGGACAACGGGCACCTCTCAAGTTCCGGCCGCTGCTATCAATTACACACAGTATATTATCTGCGGCTGCCAGCAAGAGATGTTCATCTCGCCCCGAGGAGAATCTATGGAGCTAACCGGATCATCAGCCCTGGTCACCGGCGGCGCCGGCGGCCTGGGCGAGGCGACCGTACGTCAGCTCGTGGCGGCCGGAGCGAGCGTGGTCGTCGCCGATCTCGCCGAGGACAAAGGCAAGGCACTGGCCGACGAGCTCGGCCCGCACGCGGTGTTCGTGCCCACCGACGTCACCAGCGACGAATCGGTCGACGCCGCGATCAACGCCGCCACCGACCTCGGCCCACTACGCACGACGGTGATCGTGCACGGCGGTCCGGCCGCGGCGGCGCGGATCGTCAACCGTCAGGGCCAGCCCTACCCCGCCGCGACATTTGCCCGCACCATCGACATCTTCCTCACCGCCACCTACCGCGTCCTCAGCAAATCCGCCGCCGCCATGTCCCGCAACGATCCCCTCGACTCCAACCAACGCGGCGTCATCATCACCACCGCCAGCATCGCCGGCTTCGAAGGCCAGGTCGGGCAATCCGACTACTCCGCCGCCAAAGGCGGCGTCATCGGCCTCAACCTCACCGCCGCCCGCGACCTCGCCCCCATCGGCGTCCGTGTCATGTGCATCGCCCCCGGCACCCTCTACACCCCGGCCTACCGCATGGCCGAGCAAGACGCCCAAGCCAAATGGGGCCCCGGCGTACCCAACCCCAAACGCATGGGCCACGCCGACGAATACGCCCGCCTCGCCCTCCACATCGCCCAGAACGACTACCTCAACGGCGACGTCATCCGCATCGACGGAGCCCAACGCTTCAACATCTGATCACCGCCACTTGGTGAGCGACCGCGGCGGAGCGCGATCGCCACGACGAACGGCCAGCAGATCTGGACGGAGGCGCCGACCCGCTCGGCCAGTCCCAGAGCACCACCGACCCCCCAGGCCGACAGGGCGAACCACGCGAGCAGCGCACCGAACACGACCGTTACGGCCGCCGAGGCGCGCACCCCGAGGAGCGCGGATGAGAATCTGTCCCGTCGGCCGACAAGCGCCGGCCAGACCGCGATGGCAACGGCGCCGATCCCCGTGGCGGCCGCGTGCTGCCACGTGGTTCCATCGGCCGGCTCCGGGAATACGGCGATGCCGACTGCGGCCACGCCGGTGATAAGCAGCCCGGCTCGGGCGGACACGGGAAGCTCGGTCAGGCCGGTCGCCGCCACGAAGTAGCACGCGCCGATCACGAACAAGGCTGAGGTGACGATCCAGCGATCCGTCCCGCCATAACCAGCCAGCACGCTCACGGTCTGCCGGACCGGGCTGTACGAGGCCGGCTGCAACGGATCCGCGATCAGCCAGCCCCCAACGAGCAACACCGGCGACAGGCCGGTGCACACCAGGACGAACCAGCGAGCAGGTCGGACTCGAACGAGCGATCGCACCACGTGAGATAGGCGCTCGGTAAGCGCCTGCGTGGGTGCTACGTCCAACTGGACGCGCTCGACGGCCGTCACGGGGCCGCCCCTGCCGTACGCGTGACTCCCACCCCCAGCGAGATCGCCCGACACATTCCGCCGACGCAATCACTTGGTTGGTGCCTACCAACTTTCTTAACCAGCGTATATACGCCGTCGCCGCACCCACAACATCAACTTCTGTCGAAGTCAGTGAGTCGGCCCACACTGCTCAGACGGGACCGTCGGCCATCCAGCTGTCGAGTTGCTCAGCCAAGCGGGTAAGAACCCTCGCCGTCTGAGCCCGGTCGCGATCGCTCCACCCGGCCAGGATCTCGTTGAACATCTGCGCCCGGGTGCGGTGCAGCCGAGCCAGCACCGCGCGTCCGGAGCGGGTGACGTGTAGCAGTGCCGCCCGCCGGTCACGCGGGTCCGCCTGGCGGACGATAAGGCCGAGGCGCTCCAGTCGCTGCACCTGCGGCGTGAGCGTGGAATTGTCGACGCCGAGCGCGGTTGCGATCTCGGTCAGCCGCGTGGGTCCGGACTTGGCCACGCGTCCCAGTAACCAGAGCGTTCCTTGCGGCAGGCTGCACTTGGCCCGGCGCATCGTCTCTTGATAGACGTCGTTGCGAGTGGACCAGGCGACGATCGTGGTGATCGCCTGTTGGATCGCGTCGCTCTCAGGCACCGTCAGGTGCCCCGCCGACGCCGCCGAAAGCCGGCGGCCAGGCCGAGCCACACCGCAACGATCAGTGACACCGACCCGGCCGCGAAGAGCAACGGCTGGGTCAGGGTCACGCCGAGAACCGCCAAGGGCAGCGACACGAGCCCCAGCACGACCACCACGGCGGGCTCCCACCGCCGGGGCATCCGCAACCATCCGCCGGTAAGGGCCCGACCGAGGTAGGGATCCTCACGCGACAACTCGTCGGCGAGCTCATCGAGGCGTCGCCGTTCCTCATCGGTCAGACCCATGCCGTCGCCTCCAGACGAGGCCTCACAACGTCGTCAACGCTGCCTACGTCGATGGTATTACGTTAGGTGGTACAACCCAACCTTCCGGCTGCGACGTCCGGGTCGCGGTCATGGGCTGGCGAGGCTCGCGTTCAGCCCGTCGATCGCGATCGTGAGTTCACGCTGGCTCAGTGGTTGGTGGGTGATGGCCCGGGGCCGGGTCGAGATTCCGGCGAGCAGGATCTCGAGGTGCCGGCGCCACGCGTTGGGCGCGACGTTCGCCGTCATCGTGACGATCTGCTGCAGCGACCACAGCAGCACCGACACATCGGTGGTGGTGATCTCGGGGCGCAGCGAGCCGGCGGCGTGGGCCCGGCCGACGAGTCGCCGCAAGATGGCCCGCAGCTCTTCTCGTTGTTCCGGTGAGAACCCGCCGCGCCACAACCGGGTCAAGCATCCCGGATTGGCGACTTGCATCTCACCCATGCCGACGAGGAAGGACTCCAGGCCGGCGTCACCCGGTTCGGCGAGCGCTCGGTTGCCGAGTTCGAGCGTGCTGGTGACGAGTTCGTCGACCAGGAACGCGATCAGGGCGTCCTTGTTGGGGAAGCGGCGATACAGCGTGCCCATCCCGACGCCGGCCCGCGTCGCGATGTCCTCGACCCTGACCTCGAGGCCCTGCTCGGCGAACAGTTCGGTGGCCGCGCCGACGACGCGTTCGAGGTTGCGAGCGGCGTCAGCCCGCAACGGGCGAGCAGCGGTCGCACGTGGTGACGTCATGGCCTAAGCATGATCGGCGGCCACGGCCGAGGCCAGGGCGGGCACCGCCGGGGCGGTGTCGACGGCATCGCTCGCGGTGCGCCGGCGCACGGCCGGGATCAGCAACGTGGCGGCCAACGCGGCGGTCGACGCGGCGGCCAGGAACCAGAATCCGTTGGTGTAGCCCGAGTCTCGCGGCAGCCCGCCCGCAGCAGCATTGGACGTCACGATCGACGCCATGACCGCCGTGCCGATCGAGCCGCCGATGGTACGGATGTTGGCGTTCATACCGGTAGCCGCTCCGGTCTGTTCGGGGCGTACGGCAACGACGATCAGGCCCGACATCGCCGAGAACGCCAGCCCGATGCCCGCGCCGATGAGCGCGGAGATGGCGTAGATCTCCCAACGCTCACTGTGCGAGACCGCGAGCAGCACCATCGGCACGATCGTCAACGCCGAGCCGGCGGCCAGCACCGACTTGGCCCCGATACGCGGCGCCAGCCGTCCGGCGATGACGCCGCCGGCGAACATCGTGACGGTCATCGGCAACAGGAACAGTCCGGACGCGGTAATGCTCGCGCTGAAGCCGTATCCGGCCGTGGAGGGGGTCTGCACGAACTCCGGCAGGAACGTCATGACGGAGTACATGGTGATGCCGAACAGCAAGGCGACGAGGTTGGTGGTCCAGACCGCCGGAACCCGCATCATCCGCATGTCGATCAGTGGCTCGGCCGAGCGGATCTCGACCATCACCCAGGCGACGGCCAGCACGATCGCAAGCGCGAGCAGGCCGACCACCGGGGCGGAGGTCCACCCCCACTGTCCGGCCTCACTGATCGGGACCAGCAGGGCGACCAGCCAGCCCGACAGCAGCACGGCCGCCCGCAGGTTGATGCGCCCGGCGGTACGCACGGGCGACTCGGGCACCACGATGTGGGTGGCCACGGCGGCAGCGACGACGACGATCAGCGGAATCCAGAAGAGCCAGCGGTAGCCGAGGATGTCGACGATCGGGCCGGCGAGCACGACGCCCAGTCCGCCGCCGACCGCGGTGAGTGCCGCCGCGACTCCGATGGCGGCACTGACCTTCTCGCGCGGGAACTCGTCGCGGATGATGCCGAAGGCCAGCGGGAGGATGCCGCCGCCGATGCCCTGGATCACGCGAGCCGCAATCATGACCCCGATCGACGTGGCGACCGCGGCGAGCAGAGATCCGAGGCCGAGGGCGATCAGGGTGACCAGCAGCATCCGTTCCTTGCCGACGATGTCACCGATACGCCCCAGGATCGGCGTCGCGATCGAGGCCGAGAGCAGGTACGCGGTCATCACCCACGTGACCGTGCTCTGCGTGGTGTGCAGATGCTCCTGGATCGTCGGCAGCACGGGCGCCACCAACGACTGCAGCAATGCGTAGGAACCGATGCCGACGCTCAGTACGAAGAACGTGACGTTGTAGTGGGGGCGCCTCGCGGCGTCAGAGTGAGTCATGTGTCCGATCCCCGGAGCGTTAGCTGTTGCCGTCCGAATGAGGCTAACAACCTAAGTGGTAGATCGACTCCGGTTACCTGGGTGATCCTTCACACAGACGGGACGGATCGGCTACCACGACTCTTGACGTTGCCATCGCAGCTCGTTGATCACGACGTCGCCGGCCAACTCGATCGGAGGTGTGCGCAGCGACAGCCGATCGCCGGCCAGCGTGAAATACCGGATCTGGGTACCGCCCACCCAACCGGGGAACAGGCTGCTCTCCACGTGGTGGACGATCCGGTCGTGGTCGATCTGGTAGCGGCCCCAGTACGCCACATAGCCCGAGTACGCCGCCGCCCGATGCCCGAGAGTTGCCCCGGTGACGTGGTCGACGGTGCGCCATTCCATCAGCTCCCAGCGACCCGCCGCGACGCTCGCCGGCCCAATGATCGTCATGACCAACATCATGCCGAGTACCCGCCACTCGCTCGCCGACGCGGCAGCCACCGGGGCCTGGTTGCCAGAGCGGGGGTCACGGTGGAGGCTGGGGCGCACCCGGTGACGTCACCGGGGCGCCAGCTGACTGGATGCATCCGATGCACGCAGGCTCGATCATGTTCGTCGAGATCCCGGTTCGAGATCTGGGGCGCGCCGCTGACTTCTACGCCGGCCTGTTCGGCTGGTCGTTCGAGCACGAGGACGACGCCGACGGATGGTTCTTCACCTCGGGCGGCCGCGGGCCGATGGGACGCATCACCATCGGCCGCCCCGCCGGCCACGACGGCGTCCGCGTCACCGTGGCCGTGAACGACATCGCCGCCACGACGCGCCGCGCCATCGAGCTTGGCGGCGGTACCGCCGAGGCCGACAAGACGGGACGCTCGGATATCGGCGAGTGGAGTGTGCTCATCGACCCCGACGGCAACCGGTTCGGCATCTTCCACGGCCGGATCCGCGGTCGCAGTCCTGATCCACGGCGGTTCGACGCCCACAACGGCGGAACCGACGATCCGCGGTAATTGCCGCGCCGGCGCCTGAGGACGTCCCGGCTCGGCGAAACTCAGCTTTCACGGTTGTGAAATCCGGCGTAGACGGTTGCGCTGGACAGTGTTGGTGTGACGAACATTTGCCCGCTCCGGCGCGCCGCATGACGTGGTTGCGATCGGCGACGACGTCCGGCGGCGACGTGGTCGACGTGGAGTTGTCGGGTGACGTGATCGGACGCGTGCTCCCGGCGGTGGGCACCGTCGAGCCGGGCGACGTCGACCTGACCGGCAGCGTGCTGCTCCCCTCGTTCGTCGAGCCTCATGCCCATCTGGACAAGGCGCTCACCGCGTCCCGGGCCGAGAACGTGACCGGCGACCTGCTGGGGGCCATCGACGCGATGGCTGCGATGACGCCCAGCATGACCGGGCCGGACATCGTCGCGCGGGCCGAGGCGGCGCTGCGGATCCACCTCGCCTACGGCACGACCGCGGTGCGGACGCATGTGAACGTCGGGGCCGAATCGGGAATGCGGGCGCTGGAGGCGTTGATCGACGTGCGCGAACGCTGGCGCGGGTTGGTCGATCTGCAACTGGTCGCGCTCGTGCGGAATCCACTCGCCGGGCAGGCCGGTCGCGATCTGCGTCAGGCTCTGCTCGAGGGCGCCGACGTCGCCGGCGGGTGCCCGCACCTGGACGACGAGCCGGACCGCGCCGTGAGCATCTGCCTGGAGGCGGCGGCCGGCGCCGGCAAGCCGCTGGACCTGCACACCGACGAGACGCTCGACCCGCGCCTGCTCACCCTCGCGACGCTCGCCGATCTCGTCGAGCGGACCGGCTTCGCGCCGGGCGTGACGGCGAGCCACTGCGTGAGCCTCGGCGTGCAACCGATCGACGTGCAGCAGCGGGTCAGCGAGCAGGTGGCTGCCGCCGGCATCAGCGTGGTCGCGCTGCCGCAGACCAACCTGTTCCTGCAGGGCCGAGCGCATCCGGTGGGGCCACCGCGGGGGCTGACGGCGGTCGGCCCGTTGCGGACCGCCGGCGCCACGGTCGCTGCGGGCGGTGACAACCTGCGTGATCCGTTCCATCCCGTCGGGCGCGGTGACGCCCTGGAGGTCGCCGCGTTGATGGTGACCTCGGGGCATCTCGCTCCGACGGCCGCGCTCGATTCGATCACCGCGGCACCGCGGGTCGCGTTGGGTCTGTCGCCCGTCGAGCTCGCGCCCGGATCCCCGGCCGACCTCGTGGCGCTGGCCGGCCGCGACACTCTCGACGCCCTGGGCGCCGCGAGCGCACAGCGCACGGTGTGGCGGGCCGGCCGCGTCGTCGCGCGCACCACCGTCACGACCGAGCTCACCCGACCAGCGTTGCAGGGGGTCGCCTCATGACGGTTAGCACTAGCGCCGCGCTGTCCTTCGATCGCGTCAGCAAGCGATTCAAGGACGGGACGGTCGCGCTCACCGATACCACCCTGGCCGTATCGCCGGGCGAGTTCGTGTCGGTCGTCGGCCCGTCGGGCTGCGGCAAGAGCACCCTGCTGCGGATCGCGAGCGGCCTGGACCAGGCGACGGCCGGCACCGCCGAGGTCGCATCCGCGCAGGTCGGCTACGTCTTCCAGGACGCCACCCTGCTGCCATGGCGCAGCGTCTCGGCCAACGTCGGGCTGTTCGCCGAGCTCGATCACCTGGACAGGGCCGAGCGGGAGCGGCGCGTCGCCGACGCCATCGCGCTGGTCGGGCTGGGCGGGTTCGAGAAGCACCTGCCCCACGAGCTGTCCGGCGGCATGCGGATGCGCACGTCGCTCGCCCGGTCGCTGGTTCTCGACCCCGACGTCTTCCTCTTCGACGAGCCGTTCGGTGCGCTGGACGAGATCACGAGGGAGCGGCTGAACGACGAGCTGTTGCGAATGTTCGCGGTGCGCGGTTTCACCGCCCTGTTCGTCACGCACTCTGTCGCCGAGGCGGTGTTCCTGTCGACGCGGGTCGTGGTGATGAGCGGCCGGCCCGGGCGGGTGATCGCCGACGTCCCGGTGCCCTTCGCGTACCCGCGCTCCCCGGATCTGCGCTATACGCCGGAGTACGCGGCCCTGTGCGGAGACGTTTCGCGCTACCTGAGGAACGCATCATGAGCCTGACAACCTCCGTTCCGACAAACACTTCGGTTGCCCCCGACGCGGCCGCGTTGGCACCGGCCCGGCCCCGCGCCCGGCGGCGCGTCGGCAGCATCGTCGTCAGAGTGTTGCTGCCGCTGGCGGTGTTCGGTGTGATCATCGGCGCCTGGTACGCCGTCTCGGAGCTGGTGCTGAACCCCCAGCAGCGGTTCATGCTGCCGCCGCCGCACGAGGTGTTGAAGGTGGGCGTGCTCGACGGCCAGAACTTCAGCGACATGATGTCGGCGCTGGGCACCACCTGCAAGGTCACCTTCGCCGGCCTGGGCATTTCGATCGTGCTCGGCGTGAGCGCGGCCGTGCTGATGAGCCAAGCGAAGTGGATCGAGAATTCCCTGTATCCGTGGGCAGTCGTGCTGCAGACCCTGCCGGTTCTCGCGCTAACCCCGGTATTCAGCTTCTTCTGGGGATTCGCGCTGACGCCCCGGGTCATCGTCTGCGTCATCATCTCCTTCTTCCCGATCGTGTCGAACACGCTGTTCGGGTTGCAGTCGGCGGAACGCAGCATGCACGACCTGTTCACGCTGCATCGGGCCGGACGGCTGACCCGGCTGTGGAAGCTGCTGCTACCCGCCGCGTTGCCGATGATGTTCGCCGGCTTCCGGGTCGCCGCCGGCCTTTCGGTCATCGGCGCCATCGTCGGCGAGTACTACTTCAAGCAGGGCGACCCCGGTCTGGGCACCAACCTGTCGGTGTTCACCTCCCGGCTGGAGGGCGAGCGGCTGTGGGCCACCGTCCTGACCGCCAGCCTGCTCGGCGTCGCCGTCTTCGTCTTCTTCGGCTGGTTGTCGCGGCGGGTCGTCGGGCGCTGGTACCAGTCGAACCGCAGTTGACCCGCCAACCGAGATCCGGGGGAATGTATGAAGCTGATCAAGCTCGGTGCCGTCGCCGTGTGCGCCTCGCTCGTCCTCGTGGCCTGTAGCAGCAGCAAGGGCGGCGGTTCGTCCAACCCACCGCCGAGCTCGACCGGCCCGGTACCGGCCAAGTACGACCTGAAGGCCGCGGGCTGCCCGTCGACGATCGTGTTGCAGACCGACTGGAACCCGGAGTCCGAGCACGGCGGCCAGTACGAACTGCTGGGCCCCGATCCGAAGATCAATTCAGGATCCAAGTCGGTGAGCGGTGAGCTGGTCGCCCACGGCGGCGTCGATACCGGCGTGAAGCTGCAGATCCGCGCCGGTGGCCCCGCGATCGGCTTCCAGACGGTGACCTCGCAGCTGTACAAGGACTCGTCCATCACGCTCGGGTATCTCGGCACGGACGAGCAGATCGCGCTGTCCAAGACGAATCCCACCGTCGCGGTACTGGCCGGCCTCGACAAGAGCCCGCAGATCATCCAGTGGTCGCCGGACAAGCATCCGGACTGGAAGACCATCGCCGACGTCGGCAAGACCGACACCAAGGTGCTCTACTTCCAGGGCGCGTCCTACATGGACTACCTGACCGGCAAGGGAATCCTCAAGAAGAGCCAGGTCGACGGAAGCTACGACGGCACACCGACGAACTTCGTCGCCTCCGGAGGCAAGTACGCCGTCCAGGGCTTCGCGACGTCGGAGCCGTACACCTGGTCGCATGAGGTGCGCTCGTGGGACAAACCGCTGAAGTACCAGCTGATCGCCGACGCGGGCTTCAACTTCTACCAGCAGGCGATCGGTGTGCGGAAGGACAAGCTCGCCGCGCTGACACCGTGCCTGACCAAGCTGGTGCCGATCATGCAGCAGTCGATCCTCGACTTCATGGCCGATCCCGGTCCGGTGAACAGCCTGATCCTGAAGCTGGTGGACAAGTACAACAACGGCTGGGTCTACACCCAGGGCGTCGCCGACTACGCCGTGTCGACGATGAAGTCGCTCGGCATCGTGGGCAACGGGCCGGACAGCACGCTCGGCAACTTCGACGACGCCCGCGTGCAGCAACTGATCGGCATTCTCGGGCCGATCTACACCGCGCAGAACAAGCCGATCCTCACCGGCCTCAAGCCGTCCGATCTGGTCGACAACCAGTTCGTCGACACGTCCATCGGCATGAAGTCCTGACGATGTCCGACTCGACAATTGCCCGGAGGCAGACCCAGGCGTACGACCGCGCGCGCCTGCCCGAGGTCACGCCGCTCGACCCCTCGGTGGTGGACGCTCTCGCCAACGATCTGGTCGCGCTGTTCGGGGAATCGGCGGTGTCGCGGGACGAGACGACTCGCCTGACCGCGTCCACCGACTGGGCGCACATGAGCCCGGTGCTGCTGCCGATACTGCCCGGCGGGGTGGCCGACGTCGTGGTCCGTCCGCCGGACAC
>Ga0137412_10000203_pt1 | contig 38298 bp, 29 predicted proteins | sample CZODoug2_1_16fun_FD_122160 | JGI IMG/M metagenome (GOLD analysis project Ga0137412, IMG submission 122160) | Vadose zone soil fungal communities from Angelo Coast Range Reserve, California, USA - CZODoug2_1_16fungal (Hybrid Assembly) | ecosystem: Environmental > Terrestrial > Soil > Vadose zone...
CGTGGATCTGAATTTCTTTACCACCAGACCCGAATCAAAACTCAGCTGCGCCCAAGGCAGTTCATTGAACGAAGACCACCAGAGGCCCGCCACGGCAACGAGCAGCAGAGATATAAGGGTCACCTGTACTATTCTTCGCTGCAGGACTCGTCTCGACAGTATCAGACCAGCGAACAACGGCAGGCACGCCTTGAAGCCTGAAAGTGAAGAGGCAAAGCTTCCGATCGAAACGTAACCGAGCAGCATGTAGTAAAAAATCGCGCACAGGATAAACAGGAATTTTAAGCTTCTGAAAAAAAACACGTCAGTTACCAGGAGCGCAACGGCACAGGCCAGCGCAATCGCGTCCGGGAGGAACCACAGGAACCCCAGACCGAGCCCGTCCAAATAGTACTGGACAGCTCCGGCAAATGGCTCCCGAACGTCATATGGACGAAGGCATTGCCGCACTCGGAGGAATCAGACTTCGAGACCGTCTTCTCCAGTCTGAGCTTTGGCTTCTCTTCGGATAATTCCTGAGCCACTCACCCATCCCTTGATCGAGTCTGTTGTATATCACTGTCGCCGTTAGGTCAGACAACGTATACGTATGTTTTTAGTAGTTTAGAAAACTTTAGATAACATGAGTCGCACTGAGCTAAATCGGGGCTCGTCGGAGACGTCCCCGCAAGCAGCCATACATAACTTCATTGCCTCAGTTGCAATTGCTGCGAATTTGGCTCATATATTACATTGTTAATATAACAAATCGCGGAGGTGAAGCCTCGCTCAGATCGGCGCTGCAGCCGGTCGGCGTGGGCGGCGCACAAACAACACGCTCTTATTTCAATGATCCGACCCCGAAAGCCCGGGGCGGTGAATGTTCGAATGGAAACACAAGGGGAGTTACCATGATGAACGGAAGTAATGGCATCTATCTGACACGAATACGCCCGAGTCGTCGCTTCCTGCGACCACTCCTTCTATCTCTATCTTTGACATCGGTCGCTGCCTGGTCGGCAAACGATCTCGATACGCCGGCCGCACGCGGCCACATCAATCGCGATGGCTCAGACACCTATAACGCGGAATGGCTCGGGCACAACGACCTGCAAGGCCGCACTACCTACCAGACGACTGTCCAGACTCAAGGGAACAGGGTGATCGCGTATGCGGGGCACTTCAACGGACAGATGTTTAATCCTTTGACGCATCTGACGGAAATCAACGGCACGTCCATTGTTGATGTTACTGATCCCCGCCATCCCAAGTACCTGAAGCATCTGGTCGCCGATAAAGGCGGTGCGCGCATGGCGAAGTTGTGCAGCGGTAATGAGCTGCCCAAAGGTGTGCACGGCCATACGTACCTGCTGCGTGAGAACGGTGCCGTTTCCCACGAAGTGTGGGATGTCACCGATCCTGCCAATCCAACACTGGTCTCCACGCCGGTGACCGGCCAGGATGTTACCCACCGCAATTGGTGGGACTGCAGGACCGGCATTGCTTACATCGTCGCGGGTGCTACGAAGCCCACCGACCCCGCCTTCGACGGCTGGAATACACATAGCAGCCCGAATCAACACCTCAAAATCTACGATCTCAGCGATCCTGCCCATCCGAAATACATCATGGACTTCGGCTATCCGGGTCAGAATCCGGGCTCGACCTTCCTCATGCCGGGAACTGAAACAACCACCCGTGTCGTGCCGCCCGGGGTGCACGGCCCAATCGTGGTCAGCAGCTTCAAGGGCCAGGCGATCAACCGGATATACATGCCCTACGGAGTTGGCTCCGACGGCATCATCCAGATCAACGACCTCACCAAGGTCCTTCCGCCGCCCTACGGCACCGGCTCCTACCTCGACCCCGCCCGCCCCACTGACGCCGAGCTCCTGCAAGGCCAGATTGGTGTCATCTACATGCCCGGGGCAGAGGGCGGCCACTCGGCCATGCCTATCTACGGAATCCATTTGAAGCAATACAGGAATTTCACGGACAACAACGTACGTGACATTCTCGCTGTGAGCTCCGAGGAGACCGACAACCGCTGCACAGGATCGCCGCACCTCATGTACCTGCTCGATATTACGAGTAAAATCGGGCAGGGCGGCAGCACCAGCGCGGAACAGCACCCCTGGCCAATCTCCAGCGTAACTGTCGATGACTTCTCCGGTCGTCCGAACTTCTGTTCGCGCGGTACGCGTTTCGGCGTTCACTCGCCGGCCGAGAACTTCGAAGATCCCTCCTACGCTCGCCTGCTCACCAGCGCCTGGTTCGACGCGGGCATACGGGTGACCGACGTCCGAGATCCCTACCATCCCACGGAAGTGGCGCATTTCATTGCGCCGGTCAATCATTTCACGCAGCCCAGCTCCGCGGTGATCAATGGCGTCTCCGTTTCGGCGCTGGATGTTTCCTGCGACAACACCGATGTCGATAACCGAGGACTACGCTATTGCGGCGACCGCGTAGGCGGAGGACTCGACATCGTGGCGTTGAAAGGCGAAGCGGAAGACATCCAAAGAAACGACAGGGACGACGACGATAGAGGCAGAGACAGCGATTGAAGCGACTGTCGATCCTGCGACGAAAGAGCGGCGCCCATTGGTTGGGCGCCGCTCTCATTTGTGCCGCACTTCCCGCCGCTGCAGCTGACCAGCTCACGGTGATTTCCTTCGGCCGGGCCGATCGTGCAGCGCTTGCCGCGGCTTACATTGATCCCTTTGCCAAAGCGAGGGGCATTGCCGTGCAATCACTGTCCTACGACGGTCAAATCACTGAACTCACTCAAATGGTGAGCGCCGGTGCAACGGTGTGGGATGTGATGCAGGTTGAGTCACGGACGCTGCAACAGGGCTGCCGGCAGGGCCTGTTCGAAAAGCTCGATCCGGCGCGCGCTCCACCCGCGGCGGATCTCATTCCCGGCGCGCTGTCGGAGTGCGGTGTGGGGATTTTCACCTGGGCGCAGGCTCTGGTCTATTCCGACCAACTTCGCGAAGCGCCGCGGTCCTGGGCCGATTTCTGGGATATCCGTAAATTCCCGGGCAAGCGCGGCCTGCGGCGCAGCGCCAAATATACGCTGGAGATCGCTCTCATGGCCGACGGTGTCGAGCCCAAGAACGTGTACGCGACGCTGTCGACCGAGGCGGGCGTGGCACGCGCCTTCCGCAAGCTCGAGCAGATCCGCAACGACACGGTGTGGTGGGAGGCAGCCCCGCAACCGGGCGAGCTCATCGCGGCCGGCGTCGTGAACATGAGTTCCGGCTACACGCTATGGTTCGACCCCGAGCAGGAGCGCAACCGCCACACACGGATCCTCTGGCGCCAAAGCCTGTATGACATCGACAGTTGGGCGATTCCAAAAGGTTCACCCAAGCGCGATGAGGCCTATCGCTTCATCGCCTTCGCAAGCTCAACGGAGCGGCAGAAAGCGCTATCCGAGCAGGTCAGCTACGGACCGGTCAACCGCAACGCCGTTGAACTGCTGCCCGCGCGCCTCGCCGGCAATCTGCCTTCCTCGACACCCAATCTTGCCGGCGCGCTGCGCATCGACACCGCATTCTGGATCGAACACGGAGACGCGCTGGAACGGCGTTTCAATTCCTGGGCGCCCGCCATTTGTCGGCAGCAGGACGATGAAGACGATGATGACTACTTCGACCTGCCCGTGTGTCAGGACGCCCAGGGGAAGATGCGCATCAGCCGCGGACCGGTCAGTGCGAGCCGCATTGGCCAGCCTGGCAATCCCGGCGAGGTTTCGCGAACCATCACCATGAGCATGAACGACACCATGCGGTTCACGCCTGACCGCATCGAGGTTCACAAGGGAGAGACCATCCGCTTCGAACTGCATAACGAGGGGAAATTGCGCCACGAACTCGTCTTGGGCGAGCCGGAGGCACTGCGTCGGCACGCGGCCATGATGCAGATGATGCCCGACATGCAGCACAGCGGACCCAACATGGCGAGCCTTGCGCCGGGCGAGCGCGGCCAATTGATCTGGAAATTCACACGTGCCGGGACGGTAACCTTTGCCTGCCTACAGAGTGGTCACCTGGAGGCCGGTATGAAGGGGGCGGTTGCAGTTCAGTGAGTTTGGCTCACGCCCCGCTGCTGGCGACGCCAACAGCGGGGCAACGATTTCATTTGATCAATAGCTCTCCGGATCAACAGCTCCGGATCAACAACTCCGGATCAATTGCTCCGGATCAATTGCTCCCACCATGATCGTGGTCCCCGACAACCAGGCCGCTTTGATCATCGAGAATCACGCTGCGCGTATTGGGGCGACCGTCGAAATCGAACATGCCAAGAATTGATCCTGCAATCTGATCGAACGATCCGCCTTGATTGACCGGCGTCGGCGCCGGATCGATATTGCCGAGACTCCAGTTGTACTCAATGAAGGCCAGGCTCGAGGACTGGTCAGTCGTGGTGTGATCGACGAAGTTCTGCTTCGACCACGGCGAAACCACCAGGAACGGCAGACGCGGGCCGTAGCCGCAGCGCGGTGCCGTCAGGGAAGCGCCGTTGGCGGAGTTGCCGCAGATCCCCGAGGTGGGAATGAGATTCCCATTGCCCGGCGTCGTCGAGGTGCTCAGCGGAGTCACGGGAACATAGGAATCATTGGCGTTGACGCTGCCATTGTTCGTGCCGCTGTTGAAGGCTGACTGACTTACCACAGGTCCGGTCATATGGTCATACCAGCCGTCGCTGTCGTCCCAGCTGATGATGACGGCCGTGTTCTGCCACTCATCCGACTTCTGCAAGGTGTTCATGACGTCAACCAAGAAAGTTTGGAATGAAAGCGAATCGGAATTGCCCGGATGCTCATCCTGGAAGGCCGCAGGCTTCAAATAGGACACAGCCGGCAACTTGTGGGCCTTGAGCGCCGCATAGAAGTCGCTGATGTCGTATTGATGATTCGCCGGACCGTTGTGACCGATCTCCGACACTGAAGCCGGGCGCACGTGATGCGCGTTTCGCGTCGTCGCATAGTACTGGAACGGTGCGTGATGGGCGCTGTAGTCGGCGACCGGACCGTGCACGTCGGTGGGCGGGACGGCCGTATTGCCGTCGAGCGCGGAGGGATTGGGCACACCCGGGTGGCCCGCATGTGTTGAACCGCACACCGCCGCCGTTGCCGTCGAGCCGTCCGAGTTTACGGCCGCCGTCGCAGTCGGCGCGAAGCCGCCCTGGAACCACCCCCACGTGATGCCCTTGGCATTCAGCAGGTCGCCGACGTTCTTGCCTTGCATCTCCACCGTTGCCTGGCCGGTCTTGGTGCCGCCGGCATCCCTGCCGCAGTCATCCAGCGCAGGATCCGGATCGCCCGTTACCGTGACAGGCTGAAAGGTTGCAACTTTGCCGCCGCCGAAGGTCAGGGCCAGACGAGAATTGCCCGTCATGCCTGAGACCAGATTGAGCGCACCGGGAGTCGAGGGACCGAAGGTGGTGTCGAAAGAGTTGTCGCTCATGGCGAAGTGTTGAGCGTAGTTCCACAGAGCAGTGACCGTGTTGCCGTCGAAGTACCCCATGACGCTCGAGCCATCCGCGCGGCAGCCGAGGCCCACGCGCGAGGTCGCCTGCACGAACATGTCGTTGAGCCCGCCGTTCACCGCCTTCTGCTCATCGGTGTAGTTGTGGTCCAAAGAACAGGTGTACGCCTCAGAGCGGTCGTAGCGAAACGGTTGCCTGAGATTGGGATTCTTGGTCAACAGGCCCGCGGCCAGCAGGTTATTCACGGCGGGGGTGTTTTCTCGCGCCTGGAATTTCGGCTCACCCGGCTTATTGGCAGCGTTGGGATAGGTTGCGAAGTAGTGATCGAAGCTTCGATTCTCCGGGAAAATGACCACGACATGTTTGATCGGCGTCTTGGTGGGGCCCTCATCGTTGTCTTGAGCGACGGCGGGCGCGGCGATCGCAGCCGCGAGAGTGGAACTCGCGCCGAGCGTTGCGAGACGGAGTCGCCATGTATGGCGGTTCTTGGCATTCATTGAGATTCCCCTTCAGTTGATGCAGGTCGGATGCGAACGAACGAAGCCAGCAAAGGTAGACGCGCCTTGTTACAGTTTTCTTGCAGTGATATGGCGATAAACCGCCTTCCGATACGGCAACGTGGTGGACTGTCACACTAATGTAAGAAAAGCGGTTTAAACGTCTTGGGCTGTCGCCGTCGTACCCATCATTCGAAGTCCAAGAAATGTCCAATTTTCATGTCCTGGGAAAGATCACATCGCTGCTCTGCCTGGCGGCGCTCATTGCCCTGCCGATTTGGCCGGGCGGCGGCAACGGCTTAGCTCATGCGGAGCCGGTATTGAGTCCAACCGAGCAATATCGCTCCTATCTCGTCGAGCAGATCAGCCAAACCCTCGCGAATGCCAAACGATTGCGCGAGCGCGCGGCGGCCAACGACGTTGACGGGGCAAAGCAGGCTTGGATCGCGGCGCGCGTGGGCTGGGAACAGGCGGAGGTTTTCATCAGCGGTTTCGTCTCGGACCTCGACGAGGATATCGACGCGTGGCCGAACGCCCTGAGTGGTTTCCACGCGATTGAAGCGCGGCTGTTCGGTGCCAACACAGCCGATGTGGCGGCGGCTACCAATCAGCTCATTTATCACCTGACCGATTTGGATATAAAAATACGCCAGATACCGCTCAATTCGCAGGGACTGCTCAACGGCGCGGCGCGGCTGGCTTACGAAGTTGGCGAGAGCAAGGCCGATGGCGGCGAATCGCGCTACAGCGGTACGTCGCTCGATGACATGCGCAACAACGTGTCCGGAATCCGACTTGTCTACAAGATGATCTTTGCCTCGCCGCTCGAGGCAGCGGATCCGAAGCTGGCGCTGCATACCGAACATACCATTCAGCAGCTCGCGAGCCTGTTGAGCGGCGCCGATGCCAAAAGCCTCGAGCCAGGCAAGGTCCGCACGGCGAGCGAGGAATTGATCGTCGCGCTGCAAGCCGCGGCGCCGAAAATCGGCCTGCAGAAGCCGACGTTGGAAGACATCACGCAGTGAACGAGGCAAGAGGCCAAACGGGCGCGCGGCAATTGACCTGGCGACGGACTGGAATCATCGTTGCGGCTGCGCTGCTGGCCGTCTCAACGTCGCCATCCGGCCTGAAGGCGTTTCCCATCCACGGCAGCCAGACCGTATTACCGGATGGGTCGGAACTCAACGAGGACGCGTTGCAGAAGCCACGTGAGATCTTCAAGAGTGAGTCCATCGGCAAGTCTTATCTGATCAACCTCGGCGACCTGGTTTTCAGTTCGCCGAACATGCTCGGCGATGTGGCACGTCGCGCCGGGGTCAGCTGCAGCACCTGCCACGTCAACGGCGCCTCCAATTCCGCGTTCTTCATTCCCGGCTTGTCGACGCGTCACGGCAATCTCGATACGACCGGCGCCGTCTTCAATCCGCCGGCGGATGATCATGTACTCAATCCCTTGACCATTCCGAGTTTGCGGGGCGCGCGGTTTCTGGGCCCGTACGGACACGACGGGCGTCAGGTGTCGCTGCGTGTGTTCGTTCGCAATGTGATCGTCGACGAGTTTGGCGGGGCGGAGCCATCAGCCGCCATTCTCGACGCTATGGTTGCCTACATCGAGGACATAGAGTTTCTTCCCAACCCGCGGGTCACTTCGGAGGGCAGCCTGGCGGACAGGAGCAGCGCATCGGCGCGCCGTGGCGAGGCATTGTTCGCCAAGGCTTTTCCTCATGATCCCTCCTTGAGCTGTGCGGCTTGCCACACGCCCGCCGGGCACTTCGTGGATCATCATCAACACGATGTCGGTACCGGAGGTGCGTTCAAGACCCCGACTCTGGTCAATGCAAATTTCAACGCGCCGTATTTTCACGATGGTCGATTCGGCACCTATGACGAGGTGGTGCGTTACTTTGATCGGCAATTCTCTCTTGGGCTCTCGGCAGCGAATCGCAACGACCTGATCGCGTATCTCACGGCGGTCGGTGATGGCGAGCGCGGCGAAGAACAGGACAGCATCGAGGCGTGGCTGAAGGAAATCAATGATTTCGCGAGCGTCCTGACGACTGCCATTCCGGCACACGACAATCAGATCATCAGTTTCGCCGTCGATACCGTGGGCGCTGAGTTGCGCGAGCTGACCGAACACTTTCCCGACCACAAGGACCCGACGGTCGCGGGAGGCACCGCGGAGCGACGGCGTGCCCGGCAATCCCTCAAGGAAGTCGTTTTGTGTTTGCGGCGCATCGGGCTGGCGGCGTCGGCAAACGACTTCGATGCGGCCATGCTCGAATATTCAAGTTATCGGCAGTTGATCCAGAATGCGGTGCCTGACATGAAGCGCGCGGAGCGGTGGTCGCTCTTCGACGCCAAGGTTCATGAGCTGCACTATGCCGCCCTGCGCAAAGTCTCGGAAACCGCCACACCCGCGGCTCATTGAGATTGCTATCGCCCTTACGTGCGCACTGCGCACTGCTTTGTGCGAAAGTTTGTCGGATTCTCTTGAAAGGAGCCCTGCGATGAGGCGCCGGCTCGCTCAGCCGGCGGAATCGATCGCGCCTTCCGGAGCACCGCGCTTCAGCGCATCGGGCAGCGTTTTGCCGCTCTCCGTGAACGACAGGGATACCGAATTGAGGCAGTGCCGCTCACCGGTGGGACGCGGGCCGTCGGGAAACACGTGGCCGAGATGGCTGCCGCAGCGCGCGCAAACTTCCTCCACCCGGATCATGCCGTGGCTGCTGTCCCGAATGTGTTTGATGTGCGATTCATCGTAGGGTTTGAAGAAACTCGGCCAGCCGGTGCCGGAGTCGAACTTGGCGTTCGACCGAAATAGCGGCAGACCGCAGAATCGGCAGGTGTAGGTGCCGTCCTTCTTGTTGTCGAGGAACACGCCGCAAAACGCCGCTTCGGTGCCATGTTGCAGCAGTACGCGACGCTCGTCGGCGTCGAGTCCAGCGGCGATCTCGCCGCGCTGAGCCGCGCTGGGGGGAGTCAAGTCAAATGCCGTCATGCGCGCCCTCTCGTGCCGTTACAGTTGCGCCAGGACCCATTCTAATACGGGCATCTGCGGCTCGCGAGCGCCCCGGAAACGGCGAGATTAGAGCCCTAGGGAGGCATCCTCGAAAGCTTCTTAGCGTCCTTGGGAACCGGGTACTGCGCCGCGTTGAGCTGCATGCCAAGAAAGGTGTAGTAACCCACGATTCCGGTCAGGTCGACCACACCCTTGGTGCCGAAGCGCGACTTGGCGCGTTCGAACGTCGCATTCGATACTTGCTTGTTCTTCAGTAACTCCATCGAGTACTCGTAAACGATTTCCTCGTCGGGATTCATGGCCGTCGGGCGTCGGCCCTCGGCGATGGCATCGGTGATTTCCTGCCGAATGCCGGCCTTCAGCGCAATCGGGTAGTGCACGAACCATTCGTAGTCCTGGGTCCATTCGCGGGCCGTAACCAGGATTGCAAGCTCGCTGAGCGTATTACCGATGGCCGATTTGTAGCGCAGGTAGTCGCCCATCGCGCGCGCCTGCGACATCACCTCGGGGCTGTGCATCAACGGCTCGAAGGGCCCGAATACCGGAACTTTGCGTGCCGCCTCGAAGTCGGCCGCCGCCTGTTTCTGCTCGGCCGTGTACTGCGCCGGAGGGATTGTCGGCAGCCTTTCCCCGGCGTGGGCTCCAGAAACGGCCAAGGCCAGGAGTACGGTCAGACTGAGGCAACGTAGATGCATGCGTGCGACCCGTTTGGATTGACTTTAGGTCAGGCAATGATAGCGCGCCGCGCCCAGGCCGGACGCTTTCCCTTACGCGAATGGTTGCCGCGAGCGCCTGATCGCGCGTTTTCTTACCTCAAGATGGTGATTAGAAATCCTTGAGCAAAGCCTGAGGAAGCCTTGAGGACTTAAAGCGGCCTCGGGTCGTACACCTGCATCCAAGCCACGGCGATATCGAATCTTCGTGGTGAGATCTTAAACAACTGCTTTTCAATTAGGAGATTGATCATGAACACCACTGTCAAAAATACACTCCGTGCGGCGAGCTTCTTCCTGTGCGGTGCACTGACCTTGGGTACCTTGCAGGCGACCGCCCGAACGGCCGACCAAGGCCTGCCCAGTGAAAGGGTCAGCTACGCCGATCTGGATATCTCGAAGCCCGCCGGGGCCAAGACGCTGTATCAACGAATCGTGTCGGCAGCGAACCGGGTTTGTTCGGCCGACAATTACAAGTACTTACCCACCCGGAATGGCGTGCGCGAGTGCACCGATACCGCGATCGATAAGGCCGTCAAGGATGTCGGTTCGCCGGCGCTTAGCGCGCTGCGTCCGACCGCCGCGATTCATTTTGCCAGCAATTGAGAGACATCGGGGGCGGGCGACCGGGACATAACGGTCGCCCCAGCCGACACGTCGCCCCAGCCGACACGTCGCCCCAGCCCAAACTCACTATCCGACCCTCTGATTCGCTATTTTTGATCCGCGTAGATCTTGACCAGCCGGTACAAGAACTCGCGGCCCTCGAGCAACGACTTCACACCGACGTATTCGTTGAGACCGTGGATATTGCCGAGATCGGGTCCGAAGAAAACCGGCTCCACGCCAAAGGTTGGGATACCCACAGCATTGGTAAATTCGCCATCGGTGGCACCTGCCTGCAGGATCGGCAGCACCGGCACGCCGGGCCAGAACTCGGCGGCCAATTTCTCGATCGGCGCCATGACCTCGGGGGTGAGTGGCGGCGGTGAAGAGGTGGGTCCGCGCGTTTCGGGCGAGGAAATCTTCACGGCCGGATCGGACACCAGCTCCTCGAGCTTGGCGCGCACGGTCTCGGTGCTGACGCCGGGGAAGATCCGACAATTGATATTCGCGCGTGCGCGCTGCGGCAGCGCGTTGGTGGCATGGCCGGCGTCGAGCATGGTCGCGACGCAGGTGGTACGCAGCGTCGCATTCCAGCTCGGATCCTTGGCAGAGACCACCGCCAGCGCCTGCGTGTCGCCGGGGTTTTTCAGAAATGCGTTCATGGCATTCGCGACTTCCGTTTCGCCCTTGGCTGCCTGGATCTTGGCCATGCCCGTGAAGTACGCTCGATTGCCGTCGGTGAACTGTGCGGGAAACTCATAGGCGCTGATGCGCGTGACCGCTGCCGCGAGATGATAGATCGCGTTGTCCTTCACCGGCCGCGAGCTGTGCCCGCCCTTGTTGGTTACCTCGAGCCGGTAATTCTGCGGAAATTTCTCGCCGGCCTCGACTTCGAGGGCAATCCGGTGCCCGCTCGTATCGAGCTCCCCGGCGGCGCCCTCGTTGAGCGCGAATGCAGCGTCAATGAGCTCGCGGCGATTCCGCGTGAGCCAATCAGCGCCGTTGAACGCACCTGCAGTCTCTTCGCCGCAGGTGAGTGCCACTTTGAGCGTGCGCCGGGGCCGGTAGTTTTCGCTGCGGTAGCGAATGAGTGTGTCCACCCAGATGGCGGCCTCGGCCTTGTCGTCGCTGGCACCACGCGCGTAGAACGAGCCATTTTCTTCGACCAGTTTGAATGGATCGCGCGTCCAGTCCTCGCGTTTGGCTTCCACGACATCGATGTGCGCCAGCAGCAGAATCGCCTTGAGCTTCAGATCCCGGCCGGGATAAATGGCGACCAGGCCTCCTTCCTTCGGGTGATCAGGTGCCGCAAAGGGATGCAGATCACTGTCTGGAAAGCCGGCCGCTTTCAACCGCGCGGCCAAGCGTTCGGCGGCGAGGGTGCAACTGCCGGCGGACAAGGTCGTGTTGGTCTCGACCAGTTCTTTGTATAACTCGCGAAAACGCTGCTCGCCGGCCGGCGTATCCTGGGGTGGTACGGCAAAGGCTGAGAGTGAAGCGACGGCGGCGGCGACGGCGAAAAGCAACTTCATGAATAGCTCCGTTAAGGGGTGTGCTCGGCTCGCTTCAGCGGGCCTGATGGGCTTTTACTTTCTCGACATATCGATCGCGCAGCTCGGTCTGGCGAGATTTCATCTCGACCGGGCGGCCCGCAATCCAAACCTGATCCGCCAGCGAAGTGACTTCAAGCGGATCGCCGCTCCACAGCGCCAAGTCTGCGCTCTGTCCGACGGCGATACGGCCGTGCGTCGCGCCCAATCCAAAGATATCAGCCGGTGTGGAAGTAATCGCAGCGAGCGCGGCTTCCCACGGCAGACCATGGGCAACGGCGTTGCCGGCCAGTTGGCGAACCAGTCGTGCTTGCGGAGTGTCGCCGCTCGAAAAGGCAATGCGCACGCCGGCACGATGCAGACGCGCTGCGTTTTCCAGAGTCGAGCCAAGCCGATCGAAATCGGTCGGTAGATCATTGAGCGGATTGAGAATTACGGGGACATTGGCTTTCGCGAGTTGCTTCGCGACCAACCACGCCTCGTCACCGCCCAGAATGACAGGCTTCATCCCATTGCGTTCGGCAAACGCCACGACGCTCAAGATGTCGGCCGCGCGATCGACCTGAAACACCACCCGGCCGCCTGTCAGATAGCGGGTCAGTGCTTCTCGGCCCGCGGCATGCAGCAAAGCCCCCTGACCGATCGGCCCCGGTGCGTGCGCCTCGTGAATCGCCTGCTCCAAGAGCATGTATTCTGCGGCGCGCGTGCCGCCGGCTACCCGGGCGCCGGCGGCTCCCATTTGCACAAACAACGAGCGGCTGCCGGTCAGCGCCGCATCGTATCGGCCATCGAGCACAACTGCCGAGCCCTGACCTCCAATGATGCTGTCGGCAGCACTGGGCACCAGCACGGTCCAGGTCACGCCTTCGATGCGTGTGATCGGTACGACGAACGAAAGCGGGTTATACGCCAGCGTGACGTCGAGTTCGGGACGCCACTGCTGGTCCCATTCCGGGGATTTGAGATTCAAACTCGAATCGACGGTCTGCGCCTCCGCGGCGATCTCTTCGAGACCGATATCGGTGAGTCCACCAAACAGTCCCGGTGTGAGCTCCTTGCCTCTGGCATCGATCACTGTCGCGCCCGATGTGCCTGCGTCTGAACCGATCGCGACGATCATGCCGCCGCGCACTACGACGTCGGTATTTTTCAGCGTGCCCTTTGCGGAGGCCGTGTGCACGGTCGCGCCGCGAATCACGAATTCCTGGGCCACCGCGCGGGGAGTACCCATGATGCAGCCGGCCATGAGGGTGATGAGACAGAGAGGCTTCAGGGATTTCATAGCGGCGACTCCGCGATGTGCCGGCCCAACAGGAAATCGGATCGCGGCTTGAGGGGTGGATGCGCGCGATCGAACTTCAGAGCACCGTCTATGAATACCTGCTCTGCGAGCGCATAGACGCTGAACGGGTTTCCGTTCCAGATCACGACATCCGCTCCCTTGCCGGCCTCGAGTGTCCCAATTTGGTCCTGAAGCCCGAGCGATTTGGCCGGATTGGCGGTCAGCCAACGAATCGCTCGCTCCGGTGCCACGGTCAATCCCGCCCGCTGGCCGTGCGCCATCGCTTTGGCAGCCTCCTGGTTCAAGCGCTGGATGCCGTCGGCGGAATCCGAGTGAACGATGGCGCAGCTGCGCTCGGGAAAGTCCACGATCGCCAAATTTTCCTGCACGCCGTCATAGGCTTCCATTTTGAAACCCCACCAATCCGCCCACATCGCCGCGCACACACCTTTGTCGGCCAGGCGATCGGCGATCTTGTAGGCCTCAACAGCGTGGTGGAAGGCGACAATCTTGAATCCAAATTCATCGGCCACATCGAGCATGGTCGCCATTTCATCCGAGCGATAGCAATGCATATGCACGCGAATATTTCCCTTCATGACCTCCGCCAGGGTCTCGAGCTTCAGGTCGCGCTTCGGCGGACTGGGAGGCGTGAGCTCTTTGTCTGCGGCGGCATCCTTGTCCTTGGATTTCTTTGCGGTGCCGGCGGCGCGCTCCTCTTTCTTTTTGTTGTACTCCGTCAATTCGCGATTGTACTTATCCCATTGCTGCTGATAGTCCTGCGCGTCGGCAAAGGCCTGGCGGTAACCCGCGACATTGCCCATGCGAGTCGACGGCGCCTGATGCTTTTCGCCGTACACGCGTTTCGGATTCTCGCCGCAGGCCATCTTGAGCCCGTAGACCGCGCCGGGAAACTTCATGGCCTGGTAGGTCACGCCCTGCACATTCTTGACCACGACCGAACGGCCGCCGATGAGATTCGCCGACCCGGGCAAAATCTGCATGGTCGTGACGCCGCCTTCGAGCGCTGCCTCGAATCCGGGGTCTTGCGGCCAGACAGAATGTTCCGCCCACACATTCGAGGTGACCGGAGCGGTCGCCTCATTGCCGTCATCGAGTCCCTTGACCGAGGGGCTGGCGTACACACCCAAGTGCGAGTGGATGTCGATGAGGCCTGGCGTTACCCATTTGCCCTTCGCATCGACGATACGGGCGTCCCCGGGCACGGCAAGTCCTTTGCCGATCGCTTGGATGCGGCCGTTCGCGATCAATACATCGGCGCCATCGAGGCGCTCACCGGTACCCGTGAGCACGGTTGCGCCCTGGATCAGCACCGGCGAACTGACGGGCACCTGATACGTTGATGGAAACGGCTCCGAGGCTAAAGCCCCGGACACGGCGAAGGCCACCGAAGAAAGCAGCGCTATGCGCGGTAGCATATTCATTTTTTTTAAGAAACATCCCCGTTGTTATGACGCCGCGCCCGACTCTTGAGGCGCGGGTGCGCGATTATAATGGGTTGGGCTTAAAGGGACATGACCTTCGACGCACACAGTAACGGGTCGGTAAATTCGACGTGCTCTCCGGTTTTTTTGCCGGGCACCGTGAACAGACGGGCTGAAAGTGGTTTTTTCAAGCGAACGGCGAGGGTTGCGACGTCCCCAATCACGCGCGCGAGCTCCTGTGGCGTTGCATCGCCCGGAACGGGTACCACGTCAAGTCCTGTGCCGCAAACGGTCGAGTAAAGCAGCAGGTCCGACAGCTTGATGCGCCCCTCAGCCGCCCGCTCGGCGAGTACCGGATCCTCCAGTATCGGCAGCATCAAGCCGGAATAGCCACAAGTTTTGACGGCCACGGACTTGATGGCGGCGGTCACCGCGGCGCAGGCCTGCAGAGTGGATGCCGATCCAAAGGGCTGGCCCGTCAGGGTTTCCAGAGCACGCCCGATGCTGCTGTCGCGACCCGGCGCCGGCGAGGTATCAATACCCAAGTAATGGCGCCCGCCGTGTTCGGCGACAAACTGCGCAAGCTTTTCGACGGGGAGCAGTTGCGCATCGAGCAAAGCGCGAAGGCGCTCGGACGCGCCCGCCGGATCGGCGGCACCGCTGAATGCCTGGCGCACCAAGTTGGGCGTTTCCAGTCCGACGGCCAGCGACGGCGCACCCTCGTGATAAGCGACGGGGAAGAAGGGCGTCCCGGCCGGAACGCAGGCCGCCGCCGCGAAGCGGAAGTTCGCAATGCCGCCACCGCCGGCATCGGTGAGGGCCGATATCACCTGCGCTGCCATCAACACAGCCTCGCGGTGCACGCCGTGAACCGCGCTGGCGACCGAACCGCTGAAGCTCAACACCTTGGTCGCGCGCGCGACCTGCAGCGCCCATGCGCCGATACTCTCATCGACATCGCCTGCCGAAAACACCGGGCCGATGCTGATCACCGCGCCGTGAGCGGCGGCCAGTGCATCGAGCGCCGCCAATTTCGGTATCGCATCGGCGCGCGCACCCGCAGATGCGCCGGCCAGCAGGGGATTCAATGCGACGCGGGTCGTCTGGACGACATAGCCTGCCTCTTCAAATCGTCGCCTCGCGAGTGCCAAGAAATCCAGCGCCGCCTCAACGATGTGAGTATCCGCGAAGCCGGCGATCGGCGTGCCGGCCGTCAGCGTACGAACACGAAAGTTTTTACCGGCGGGACTTGAATTCGCCGACGATGAAGATTGATTATCCGCCGCGATGGCGCCGCCGCCGATGGTGCCACTGCCGATGGCGGCGCCCGCAAGCAGGGAGAGCGCGTCGCGCCGGGAAATATTCAGTGTGCCGTCGCTGTGCCGCTCGTCCGTCACGTTGAATCCACCAGCTTGTCGAGCTGCGAAGACTTCAACAATAAATCGACCGAGGCTCGAAGACCGTCGCGATCTTCCTGGTCGAATCGGGCCAATTCCGGACTGTCGAGATCCAGCACGCCCAGCAGTCGACCGCGCTGGATCAAGGGCACCACGATCTCGGAGCGCGACGCCGCGTCACAGGCAATGTGTCCGGGAAATTCATTCACGTCGGGTACGACCAGAATTTCCCGGCGCTCAGCAGCGGTCCCGCAGACGCCGCGGCCCATGGCGATGCGCACGCAGGCGACTTTGCCTTGAAAGGGCCCCAGCACCAGCTCGCCGCCCTGCAGAAAATAAAAGCCCACCCAATTCACATCGGACAGCATCTGGTACAGAAGCGCGCACATATTTGCCGCGTTGGCCAAGCCATTGTGTTCGCCGGAGAAAAGCCCCGCCAATTGAACATTCACTTCGCGATAGGTGGCGGCTTTGGAGAGACTCGGATCAGATTTTATGACGTGCATGGTGAGACCTATATCTTCAGCCGGTAGACGCGCTGCGCGGTGCCGCTGAACAACGCGGTTTTCTCATCGGCTGAGTACTGCTTGGCCAACACTTTGAAGGCGTTCCAGAGCACAGGATAAGTGCAGCTTCCCATGTCAACCGGGAAGTTGCTTTCGAACATGCAGCGATTGACACCAAACAGTTCGATGCAAGTTTCGATGTAGGGCTTCCATTCGCCGGCCAGCTGTGACGAGGAGGCCGCGGGCGACTTGAGAAAGGAGGGAAAATTGCAGAATGCCATCGCCAGGCCGCCGAGCTTCACCGAGACGTTCGGCAGTGCCGCGAGCTGGCGGATATGGTCGCGCCAAATCGGAAACCGCTCTTCGCGCTTGCCCTGATAGCTGGCAATCCCCAGCGGCGTTCCGACGTGATCGAGAATGACGGGTGTATTGGGAAAGGCCCGCGCGAGATCGATCAATTCCGGAAGTTGCGGTTCCACGAGCCATGCGTCGAATGACAGGTCGAATTTCCCAAGTTGCGCGTAACCCTCGCGGAAAGCCTTTGCCGCGTACAATCCGGCGCCGACGCGAACCAGGGGACCCAGCACATGCGAATCAGCATCGTATGAGGCGCTATGGCGAATGCCGCGGAAGCGATCGCCTCCCGCCTTCAGATGTGCCGCCAGCACATCGCTCACCACCGCACCGGCCGTGAGATCAACGTGTCCCACGATGCCGGCGCAAGCGCGGATGGGGCCATACGTACCGCTCGCGCACATCGCGGCCACGCCGCTGACGAATTCGGTTTCCCCCACCGGTTTGAACGCATCCGCCGCGTCGGCGCGATACATGGCCCCGCACTGAACAAAGACGGTCGCGCGGATGTTGTGGCCGGTGTTCAGATCAGCCAGGAATTCCGGCAGCAGATACCGCATGGCTCGGCGGATGACCTTGTCGAAACCGTGTTGCGGCACGGGCCGATTGGCAAACACCGCTTCCGGCCAATCCCACAGGTGGTGATGCGGATCGATGATCGGCAGATCAGGCTCTAAAATGGACTCGGTCGGCGCGGCGCTCGGCATGCTTGATCTCCGTACGGCTCACAATATTGTGCACGATTTTCCCGAGCTCGCGCATCAATCCTGGATCACGCACAATAGCATTTGTGGCAACACTGACTGACCAACGCCCGGATCCGGACCTGCTGCTTGCGAAGGTCAACCGCCAGGAACAGAAGGCGCGGCGCGGCAAGCTGAGGATCTATTTCGGCTCATCGGCCGGAGTCGGCAAGACTTACGCCATGCTGGTCGCGGCGCGCAAGCTCGTGAGCGAGGGTCGCTCGGTCCTGGTCGGCGTGGTCGAAACTCACGGTCGTGCGGAAACCCAGGCGCTGCTCGAGGGTTTGGAAGTTTTGCCGTCAAAATCCGTTCTTTATCGGGGCAAAGTGCTCGTCGAATTTGACCTGGATGCGGCGCTGGCGCGGCGCCCGCAACTGATATTGATGGACGAACTCGCGCACTCCAATGTGTCGGGAATGCGCCATCCAAAGCGCTGGCAAGATGTCGATGAACTGCTGGCGGCGGGCATCGACGTATTCAGTACCCTGAACGTGCAACACCTGGAGAGCCTCAACGATGTGGTGGGCGGGATTACCAATGTGCGTGTATGGGAGACCATCCCCGACAAGGTGTTCGACGCGGCCGATGAGGTCGTGCTGGTCGACATCCCGGCGGACGAGCTGTTGGCACGACTGAAGGCCGGAAAGGTGTATGTGGCGCAGCAAGCAGAATATGCAGCCCACCATTTCTTCCGCAAGGGTAATTTGATGGCATTGCGAGAGCTCGCTCTGCGGCGCACCGCGGATCGGGTCGAGGGCGACGTCCAGGCATACCGGGTCGATCAATCCATCGAATCCGTTTGGAAGACCGCCACTGCGTTGTTGACCTGCGTCGGCCCGGATGCGGCGGCGGAACGCGTGGTTCGAGCTGCGGCACGTCTGGCAGGCCAGCTGAATACCGAGTGGCATGCGATCTATGTAGAAACGCCGAACCTGCAGCGCTTGTCGCCGGCCAAGCGCGAGAAGATTCTGGCGAACCTCAATCTGGCGCAGGAACTAGGTGCGAGGACGGCCGTCATTGCGCATGCCGATATCGCCCAGAGCATCATTGCCTATGCGCGAAAGAACAATCTGTCCAAGCTCGTCATCGGCCGCGACCCCGTCAGAGGCCTGTGGCCTTGGCAAAGATCCAGCGGCCAAAAGCTGGCGATGCTCGCGCCCGATATCGATTTGATTGAAATCGGCCGTGCCGAGAACCGCACCCGGACAAGCGCGCGTGAGAGTGCACAATTGCCCGAATTGCCCGATGTCGAGTCCGACGGCAGACGCAAGGCGAAGCGGCTGCGCTATCTGTGGGCGTCACTGGCCTGTGTGGGTGTGACACTGATATCGATGCCGCTGGCGGCGCACTTTGATCGCTCCAACATTGTGGCGATATTCATTTTGACCGTGGTACTGGTGGGAGTGCGGCTTGGAAGGGGGCCTGCCGCGTTGGCCGCCGTCTTGAGCGTCTGCGGCTTTGATTTCTTCTTCGTGCCGCCGCGCTTGTCATTCGCGGTGAGCGACATTCAATACCTGCTGACATTTTTCATCATGTTGGCGGTGGGCTTGATTGCCGGCCAGCTGACCGCCGGGCTGCGTTTCCAAGCGCGCGTGGCCTCTCATCGCGAGGAGCGTACAGGCTCGCTCTATGAGATTGCGCGCGATCTGTCGGGTGCCGTCGAAATCGAACAAGTGGTTAAAATAAGCGATGAGTCCATCCAGCGTACATTTCGCGCGAGCGCCGCGTTGCTGTTGCCGGATGCCGGCGGAATGCTGATCGCCACCACCACCACCACTACCACCTCCGCCGCCACCACCTCCGCCGCCACCACCACCACCACCACCACCACCACCACCACCACCGCTGCCACCACCGCCGCCGCCATCGCCGCGAATGCCGCTGCGAAGCATGCCGATGTGGGATTGGCGGTGGAATTGGGGACTGCCCAGTGGGCATTCGATCGCGGCCAGCCGGCCGGTTTCGGCACCGACACATTGCCGGGCAGTGACGTGCTCTACATCCCGCTTCGCGCGCCCACGCAGGCTCGCGGCGTGTTGGCCGTGAAGGCGCACAATCGACGCCTGCTGCGCATCCCGGAGCAACGGCAATTGCTCGACACCTTCGCCGCACTGATTGCCATTGCCCTGGAGCGCGTGCACTACGTCGGCGTCGCTCAGGAGGCGCTGTTGCAGATGGAATCTGAACGCCTGCGCAATTCGCTGCTCGCCGCGCTGTCGCATGATTTACGCACGCCCTTGACCGTGCTCATGGGTTTGGCGGAATCCTTGGCGCTCACTGCGCCCGAAATGTCGGGCGTGCAGAAGGAGACAGCGCAGGCGATCCAGGACGAGGCGCGCCGCATGAGCACGTTGGTGAGCAATCTCTTGGATATGGCCCGTATCGAGAGAGGCGAGGTCACTCTGAACTTGCAGTGGCAGCCCCTGGAAGAAGTGGTGGGTGCGGCGCTCGAGGCCGCGCGTGGCATGCTGCTTTCGCATACGGTCGTTGTTCACCTGCCTCGCGATTTGCCTCTGCTCAAGTTCGATGCCGTGCTGATCGAGCGGGTTCTGGTCAACTTGTTGGAGAATGTATCGAAGTACACGCCGCCCGGCAGCACAGTGACTCTCTCAGCGCAGGTGATCGCCGATCACCTCAGCGTGTCGGTTGCCGACAATGGGCCGGGATTGCCGGCCGGAAGGGAGGAGGTGGTGTTTCAGAAATTCACGCGCGGCGAGCGCGAATCCGCGACGCCCGGCGTGGGATTGGGGCTCGCCATTTGCCGCGCCATCATCGAATCGCACCAGGGCAAGATCACCGCGGCGCAACGCCCCGGCGGGGGAGCCATTTTCACCTTCACGCTGCCCTTGGGGTTTCCGCCGCGGATTGCCGATGGCTGAGCCACTGCCCGTTGCGATTCTGATCGAGGATGAACGGCAAATCCGCCGCTTCTTGCGCACGGCGCTGGAGACGGAGGGCTGGATCGTCCACGAGGCTGAGACCATGCGGCAGGGATTGACGGACGCGGGAACGCGCAGGCCGGACCTCATCATTCTGGACCTGGGGCTGCCGGATGGAGACGGCGTGGAATTCCTGCACGACCTTCGCGGCTGGTCGAAGGTGCCTGTCATCGTTCTGTCGGCGAGGGTCAGCGAACAAGACAAAATCGCGGCGTTAGATGCCGGTGCGGACGACTACCTGACCAAGCCCTTCAGTGTCGGGGAACTGCTTGCCCGAGTTCGCGCCACGTCGCGGCGGCGCCAGGACGGCAGCGCCGATCCGGGCGCCGTGTTCGCCTTCGGTGACGTCAAAATCGATCTGAGCCTGCGCACGGCACACAAAGGCAACACGGCGATTCACCTGACGCCCATCGAGTACCGCCTGCTCAGTCTGTTGATTGCAAACGCGGGCAAGGTGCTCACGCATCGGCAGATTCTGCGCGAGGTGTGGGGACCTGCGCATGCCGAGGATGGTCACTACGTACGCGTTTACATGGGTCACCTGCGGCAAAAGCTCGAGGACGACCCTGCGCAACCGAAGCACATCCTGACCGAAACGGCGGTCGGGTATCGGTTGGTGCAAAACGCCCGCAGCTAGTTCCGGCCAGCCCCTGGAGATGGCCAGCGAAATCCTACATGCTGTGCCGTCCGGCGATGACAGCTTTGAGCGACCTGAGGGCCTAGTGTGAATGCGACTGCACATAGCGGTGGTGCAACTTTAACCGGGTCACACGGAACCCGACGTTTTGCGCGGCGCCTTGATCAGCGTGGCGACTGAGGTGAATATGCTGCATCAAGCGAGCCGGCATCCGTGCTGACCGATCAAGATATCTATCTATTCCGCGAAGGCACCCACGGGCGGCTGTTCGAGCAGTTCGGGTCGCGCTTGAGCGCCCATGGCAGCGGCGCGCATTTTGCCGTTTGGGCACCCAATGCCACCGAAGTCTCGGTCGTGGGCGACTGGAACGGATGGCACGCAGGAGCCGATCGGCTCGGGCCCCGGCCTGATGAATCCGGTATCTGGGAAGGCACCGTCGCGGGGGTGCAACACGGGCAGGCGTACAAGTACCGAATCACGTCCCGCAATCGCGGCTACTCGGTTGAAAAGGCGGACCCGTTCAGCCTGTTCTGCGAACTGCCACCCGCGACCGCCTCGCGGGTGTGGACGCTGGATTACACCTGGAATGATGCCGCGTGGATGAGCACGCGGGCCGCGCGCAACGGCTTGAACGCGCCCATGTCGACGTATGAGTTGCACGTGGGTTCGTGGCGCCGCAAGGACGGCAATTTTCTCAACTATCGCGAATTGGCACATGCGTTGGGAGACTATCTCACCGATCTTGGCTTTACGCATGTCGAACTCATGCCCATCACCGAGCACCCTTTTTACGGCTCTTGGGGATATCAGACGACGGGCTATTTCGCGCCGACGGCACGCTATGGCACACCCCAGGATTTGATGTATTTCGTCGATCATCTGCACGGGCGCGGTATCGGCGTCATTCTCGACTGGGTGCCGTCGCATTTTCCCGCCGACCAACACGGATTGGCCTACTTCGACGGCACCCATCTTTATGAGCACTCGGATCCGCGCCAAGGCTTTCATCCGGAGTGGAATTCCTCGATCTTCAACTTTGGGCGCAACGAAGTCCGCAGCTTTCTCCTGTCCTCGGCGCTGTTCTGGTTCGAGAAATACCATATCGACGGGCTGCGCGTGGACGCAGTGGCGTCCATGCTTTATTTGGACTACGCCCGCAAGGAGGGCGAGTGGATACCCAATCGGTTTGGCGGCCGGGAAAATCTCGAGGCCATCGATTTCCTGCGCATCTTGAACCTGTCCGTGTATCGTGATTACCCGGGCGTGACCATGATTGCCGAGGAGTCCACCGCCTGGCCCATGGTGTCGAGGCCCACGGATATGGGCGGCTTGGGTTTTGGTTTGAAGTGGAACATGGGCTGGATGCACGACACCCTGGCGTACTTCAAGCAGGATCCGATCCACCGCAAATACCATCATGGCGAGCTGACTTTCTCTCTGATCTACGCCTTCAACGAAAATTTCGTGCTGCCCCTGTCGCACGACGAAGTTGTCTACGGCAAGGGCTCCCTCATCGGCAAAATGCCGGGCGACGATTGGCAGATGTTCGCCAACCTGCGCGCGCTTTACGGCTACATGTGGACGCATCCGGGCAAGAAATTGCTGTTCATGGGGGGCGAGTTTGCGCAGCGCCGCGAATGGACTCACGAAGGGGAACTCGAATGGTGGGTGTCCGGGTTGCCGGAGCACGCGGGCGTCAAGCGTCTCATCGGCGATTTGAATCGCGTCTACGTGCGCGAAACGGCGCTGCACCAGGTCGACTTTTCACCGGACGGGTTCGAATGGGTGGATGGCGGCAACGGGGAAATGAGCATCATCGCGTTCTTGAGAAAGTCGGCCGGACTCGGCGCGCCATTGCTGGTGGTGTGCAACTTCACGCCGGTCCCGCGCGCCAACTTTCTGATCGGCGTGCCGGCGCGCGGCATTTGGCGCGAGATCATCAACACCGATGCGCAAGTGTACGGCGGCTCCGGTTGGGGCAACTTGGGCGGTGTCGAATCCGTACCCGTGGGATCGCACGGCCGCGTTGAGTCGGTCAACCTCAATTTGCCGCCCCTGTCGACCCTCGTGCTGCGCTGGGAAGCTCGTGGCTAGCTCCAAGCGCAAAGCGCCGGCCAATAAAAACACAACCCTTGCGACCGCGTCGGACGCCACTGCCACCATCACTGAAGGGAGGGTGCGCGCCGTCATCGATGCGGTTCTGCCGACGGTCGATGGCGGCCGATTCCCTGCCAAGCGCATTGCGGGCGAGGCGGTGGCTATTGAAGCGCATAGTTTCACGGATGGCCACGACAAGATTCGTGTGGCGCTGCGCTGGAAGATGATCGGGTCGGCCGGCGCTGACTATGAAATCGACATGCAGGCGCAGGCCAATGATGTCTGGGTGGCGGAATTTACTCCACCGCTACCGGGGCGATACCAGTACACGGTGATGGCGTGGGTGGATCACTTCGAATCTTGGCGGCGCGAGTTTGAAAGGCGCGAGGATAAGGGCGACATACTGGTGGCCTTGCAGGTCGGCGCCGCGCTCATCGATGAGGCGGCCGAGCGAGCTGTCGGCAGCGATGCGGCCATCCTCTCGGAGTGGTCCGGACAGCTGCTCGACATGATCAATGACCCCGTTTCGCAGATCGCAACCCAGAAAGCCTTGGCGCTCGACCCCGCGCGGGCGGCCATTGTTGCCCGGTACTCGGATCGAAGTTTGGCCACCACGCTGACGCTCGAGCTCATCGTCGATCGCAAGCGCGCGGCCTTCAGCAGCTGGTATGAATTGTTTCCCAGATCGGCCGCTCGAAGCCAAGGCTCTCACGGAACCTTCAAGGACGTCGAGACGCGCCTGCCGTATCTCGCGGAAATGGGGTTCGATGTGCTGTATTTTCCGCCCATCCATCCCATTGGGCGCATCAATCGCAAGGGAACGAACAATAGCTTGCGCGCCAAACCCAATGATGTCGGCAGCCCGTGGGCGATAGGATCGGCCGAAGGCGGACACAAGGACATCTTGCCGCAGCTCGGCTCGTTCGACGATTTCGACCGGTTATTGAACGTGGCGCGCGCGTTGGGGCTCGAAATTGCCATGGACCTTGCGTTTCAGTGCGCTCCCGATCACCCCTACGTGAGCGCGCATCCGCAATGGTTCAAGCATCGCCCCGATGGCAGCGTGCAATACGCCGAAAACCCGCCGAAGAAGTACCAGGATATTTATCCGTTTGATTTTGAAACCAGCGACTGGCGCGCCCTGTGGAACGAACTCAAAAGCATCGTCGATTTTTGGATGGCGCGCGGGGTCAAAATATTTCGCGTCGACAACCCGCATACCAAGTCATTTGGTTTTTGGGAGTGGCTGATCGGCGCCGCCAAGCACGAGCATCCGGATGCCATCTTTCTCGCGGAAGCCTTCACCCGGCCCAAGGTCATGCACCGCCTGGCGAAACTGGGATTCTCGCAGTCGTACACGTACTTCACCTGGCGCAACACCAAGCAGGAACTCACGGACTATTTCACCGAGCTGACGCACGGGCCGGGACGCCAGTATTACCGTCCCAACGTCTGGCCGAACACGCCCGACATTTTGCCCGAGACGCTGCAGTCGGGCTTGCGTCCGATGTACGCGTCAAGACTGATTCTCGCCGCGACCCTCTCTGCCAATTTCGGCATCTATGGCCCGACCTACGAGCTGATGGAGAGTGCGCCGCGCGAGCCGGGCAGCGAGGAGTATCGCGACTCGGAGAAGTACCAATTACGGCACTGGACACTGCAGCAACCCGACAGCCTGTGGTCATTGATCGCGCGAATGAACCGAATCCGCCGGGAAAATGCCGCGCTACAATCGGATTCCGGTCTGCATTTCTGCAAGATCGACAACGATCAGCTGATCGCCTATCTAAAACTCGACTCGGGCAGCAGCAACGTCGTTCTGACCGTCGTGAATCTCGATCCGCATCACCCGCAGTCGGGGTGGGTCGATCTCGACGTAACTGCCTTGAAGTTCGACTCCGACCAGCCCTACCAGGTGCACGACCTGCTGAGCGATCAGCGCTACATCTGGCGAGGCCGCTACAACTATGTGTTGCTGGATCCGCAGCGCGCACCGGCCCATGTCTTTAGATTGCGCCGGCGCGTGCGCAGCGAGCAAGATTTCGACTATTACTTATGAAGCGCAATAGATGAACGACGTTCAAGTCCCGGTTCTGGATACCGCGCCGCCCACCGGCATCATTGCCGATGATGCGCTGTGGTACAAGGATGCCGTCATCTATCAAGTCAACGTCAAGTCATTCTTGGACTCCAATGACGATGGCATCGGTGATTTCAAGGGCCTGAGCTCGAAGCTCGAATACATTCGAGACTTGGGGGTCAACACCATCTGGCTGATGCCCTTTTATCCCTCGCCCCTCAAGGATGACGGCTACGACATCGCCGACTATCAAAACGTGCATCCGCAATTCGGCAAACTCGATGATTTTCGCGTCATGCTGCACAAGGCGCATCGCCTGGGGCTGAAGGTGGTTACTGAATTGATCATCAATCACACCTCCGATCAGCACCCCTGGTTTCAGGCGGCACGCAATGCGCCGCCAGGCTCGGCGCAGCGCGATTTCTATGTGTGGAGCGACACGGATCAGAAATACCTCGATACGCGCATCATATTCACCGATACGGAGACTTCGAATTGGACCTGGGATCCTGTGGCGAAGGCTTTTTACTGGCATCGCTTCTTCAGCCATCAACCGGATCTTAATTTCGACAATCCACAGGTGATGAAGGCGGTGCTGGAGGTCATGCGTTTCTGGTTCGACATGGGGGTCGACGGCTTTCGCCTCGATGCCATTCCCTATCTCGTGGAACGTGAAGGCACCAACAACGAAAATCTGCGCGAAACCCATGCCGTCATCAAGGAATTGCGCGCCGCCATCGATGCCTCGTACACCAACCGGTTCCTGCTGGCGGAAGCCAATCAGTGGCCGGAGGATGTACGCGAATACTTCGGCGATGGCGATGAGTGCCACATGGCCTATCATTTTCCGCTGATGCCGCGAATATACATGGCAATCGCCCAGGAAGACCGCTACCCCATCATCGAAATCATGCAGCAAACGCCGGATATTCCCGAGAGTTGCCAGTGGGCGATCTTCCTGCGCAATCACGACGAGCTGACCTTGGAGATGGTCACCAGCAAAGAACGCGACTACATGTACACGACCTACGCCTCCGACGTGCAGGCGCGGATCAATCTCGGTATCCGCCGGCGACTGGCGCCGTTGATGGAGAATGATATGGACCGCATCAAGCTGATGAACAGCCTGCTGCTGTCGATGCCCGGCTCTCCCATTCTCTACTATGGCGATGAGATCGGCATGGGAGATAATTTCTTCATCGGAGACCGCAATGGCGTGCGCACGCCGATGCAATGGAGTCCGGATCGCAACGCCGGGTTTTCGCGCGCCGATCCCCAGCGCCTGTACCTGCCGCCCATCATGGATGCGGTGTACGGATACCAATCGACCAATGTCGAAGCTCAATCGCGCGATCCCAGTTCACTCTTGAGTTGGACCAAGCGGATGCTGGCCGTGCGCAAGACCAGCCAGGCGTTCGGGCGCGGCGCACGGCGCTTCTTGAGGCCGGGCAATCGCAAGATATTGGCTTATTTGCGCGAGTTCGGCGAGGACGTCATTCTTTGCGTGGCCAACCTGTCGCGCTCGGCGCAACCGGTGGAATTGAATCTTGCGGCCTTCAAAGGCCGCGTGCCGGTGGAGATGCTCGGGCGCACCACGTTCCCGCCCATCGGCGATCTGCCCTACTTGCTGACGATCTCGGCTTACGGCTTCTACTGGTTCAGGCTTGCCACCGATGCCGCGGTGCCATCCTGGCATGAACAAATTGTGTCCATCGACGAGCGCCCGCTGTTGGTGCTGTTTGACGGCTGGACCAGTTTGTTTCGCGAGCGCGTGGTGCCGTGGCGCATCGGCATGGCCGAGAAAACCCGCGCGCAGTTCGAAACCGACACGCTGCCGCGCTATATCGAGACTCAGCGCTGGTATGCGGCGAAGGGCACGGCCATCGAGCGCGCGCGCATTGCGGAGCAAGTGCTGTGGCAGGAAGGAAAGGTGTCGTGGCTGGTGGCGCTGGTCGAGCTCGATGGGGCGGACGAGCACACAAGCTACTTCTTGCCGCTGGCCATGGCCTGGGAGGAACGGGACGATGAGCGGGTGAAGAATCTTTCCACCGCGGCTGTGGTCAAGATTCGCCAGCAGGCCAATGTGGGCGTGATGGGCGACGCGTTTGCCGACGAACTATTCTGTCGCGCGGTCGTGGCTGCCATGGCTGCGGGGCGCGAAATACCCATGTCGCAGGGAAAGTTGCAGTTCAGGCCGACCGCCGCGTTCGCGGAGATCGCCGGGCCGGATTTCGCGCTGCTGCCGGTCGAGCGGCCCCGCGGATCCAGCTCCAATACCGTCGTCGACATGCGCGAACGGCTCATGCTGAAAGGCTATCGGCGTCTGCGCGTCGGCATGAACCCGGAACTCGAGATGGGCCGCTACCTCACCGAGGTCGCGCACTATGCGAACTGCGCGCCGCTCGCCGGATCGCTCGAATACATCGCCAACGATGGCCAGACTCGCTTGTTGGCGATGCTGCAGGCCTATGTGGCGAATCAGGGAGATGGCTGGAACTATTCGCTCGAATATATGCGGCGCCACCTCGAACAATACCGAACCACGCCTGCCGGCGATGCGCTTCCCGTCAATGCGCACGAAGCGTACTTGATTTTGATCCGGGTGCTGGCGCTAAGAACCGCAGAATTGCATCGCGCGCTCGCACGACCGACCACCGACGCGGCATTTTCTCCCCAGGCGTTGACCCGCACCGACATCGATGCGTACCGGCAGCGCGCTCTGGAGGACGCGCTCGCCGCGCTGGATCTATTGGCGGCAAACTTGGAAGCGGTGCCGGCGGCCGATGTCTCGCGCGCCAATGCCGTGCTCGCGCAGCGCGATCAAATCATGGCGCGCATCGATGCCTGCTCGAAAGCGGTGCCCAAGGGCATGAAAATACGTATTCACGGCGATTATCATCTGGGACAGGTGCTGGTGACGCGCAATGATTTTGTCATCATCGATTTTGAAGGCGAGCCTGGCCACAGTTTGGAGCAACGCCGTGCCAAGCATTCGCCGCTGCGTGACGTCGCCGGCATGATGCGTTCCTTCGGATATGTGCAGCAGAGCGCCTTGCGAAGCGTTGTCCACAACGAGGCCGAGGCCGCAAGATTGGCGCCGTTGGCGCGGGCGTGGGAACTTGAAGTGCGGACGGCTTTTCTGTCCGCGTATGACGCTGCCGCCCGCGATGCGGCGCTGTACGAATCCTTGCAACCCGGCAACGGAATCCTGGGACTGTTTGAACTCGAGAAGGCGCTGTACGAATTGCGCTACGAAATCGGTAATCGGCCGACCTGGGTTGGCATTCCCTTGCAGGGAATTCTCGACTGGGGCGGCGGATAATGGGAGGCGCTCATGCAAAGCATTGATGTGTTGTTGGATGCGACTCGAGAGTTCTTGCATCAAATTGCCGCCTTTCTGCCGAGGCTGTTACTGGCGTTGGTCGTGGTTGCGGTGGGATGGCTGTTTGCCAAGGCAGTACGCTTCACCGTCGAGCGCGCGCTGCGCGCCGTGAACTTCAATGTATTGACCGAGCGGGCGGGCACGGACAATTTTTTGAGGCAGGCGGGCATGCGCGGGGATACCACCACGCTGTTCGGAATCGTCGCCTTTTGGCTGGTGGTTTTGGCAACCCTCATTATCGCCTTCAACGGATTGGGCCTTACCTATATCACCGACCTGCTGGGCCGCGTCGTCCTGTTCACGCCAAAATTGCTGATCGCCATGCTGATCGTGGTGTTCGGATCGTACTGTGCGCGTTTCGTCGGCAACGCCGTGCAATCCTACTGCGTCGATGCACAGATCCCCGACGCCGACATGCTGGGCAGGCTCGTGCGCTACGTGATCATGACGTTCGTCGTGATGATCGCCTTGAGCCAGGTCGAGGTCGGCGGCGACATCGTGCAAAGAACCTTTTTGATCATTCTTGCCGGGCTCATGCTCGCGCTGGCGTTGGCATTCGGACTCGGCGGAAAAAATTGGGCTGCCGCGCTTCTGCAGCGCTGGTGGCCGCAAAGCGGAAAGGATCAGGACAGCTCTTGACTGCGCTGCTAATGCAATCTCGCCTGTTCCAGACAGTGCATCCCATAGCTTCGCGTGATTCTGCGCATGCCCCCGCGGCTTGGCCCCTGCGGCTACGCTGCCGCCCGCTCGGCCGGCGCTTGTTCGAGCGCCCTGGCCAGCACGTCCTCGATCTTTTCCGCCCAGACGAACTCGAGCCGCGCGCGTACGCTATCGGGAATGTCCTCCAAGTCCCTTAGGTTGCGCGCCGGCAGAATCACGGTGCGAATTCCGGCGCGCGCCGCAGCCACGCATTTTTCTTTGATGCCGCCGACCGGCATCACGACTCCGCGCAGGCTGATCTCTCCGGTCATGGCGACGTCGGCCCGCACGGTGCGCTGCGTCAGCAGCGAGGCCAGCGACGTTGCTATCGCAACACCCGCGCTGGGTCCATCCTTCGGGATTGCGCCGGCTGGGACGTGAATATGCAGATCGCTCGCATCCAGAATGGTGGGATCGAACCTTAGGCGGTCGGCCTGCGATTTCACCAGGGTCACGGCCGCTTGCGCACTCTCTTTCATCACCTCGCCCAGTTGGCCGGTCAGAATCAATTTGCCGCTGCCTCGCACGCGGCTTGATTCTATGAACAGAATATCCCCGCCGGCCGGGGTCCAGGCGAGCCCGGTCGCGACCCCCGGCACACTGGTGCGCAGAGCCACATCGCTTTCATAGCGTGCCGCGCCGAGAATACGCTCGACAGCGGCCGCGTCGATGACAACGCTTTGCGCATCCCCCGATGCAATGGTGACTGCGGAGTTGCGCAACAGCCCGCCGATCTGGCGCTCCAAGTTTCTGACGCCCGCTTCGCGCGTGTACTCGGCGATCACGCGGCGCAAGGCATCGTCGGAGATTTGCACCTGCTCCGCGGACAAACCATTCGCCTGCAATTGGCGCTTGAGCAGATAACGCCGCGCGATCTGCAGTTTTTCCTCTTCGGTGTAGCCGGTGAGTTCGATGATTTCCATGCGGTCGCGCAACGGCGCCGGAATGGAATCCAGCACATTGGCGGTGCCGATGAACAGCACCTTCGACAGGTCGAAGGGAACACCGAGATAGTTGTCGCGGAAGGTATTGTTCTGCTCAGGATCCAGCACTTCGAGAAGCGCGGAGAAGGGGTCGCCTTGATGGCTTGCCGAGAGCTTATCGACCTCGTCCAGCATCAATACGGGGTTGCGGCGGCCGGCCTTGCGCACCGCCTGCGCGATGTTGCCCGGGAGTGCGCCGATGTAGGTGCGTCGATGCCCGCGGATCTCCGCCTCATCATGCACGCCGCCCAGGCTCACGCGCCCGAATTTGAGGCCGATCGCCTTGGCGATGCTTTGCCCAAGCGAGGTTTTGCCGACACCCGGCGGTCCGACAAAACAAAGAATCGGGCTGCGGCCTTCGGGATTGAGTTTGCGCACCGCGAGAAATTCGAGAATCCGGCGCTTGACCTTCGTCAATCCAAAGTGATCTTCGTCGAGGATCTTGCGCGCCTGCTCGATGTCGACCTGCTCAGGGTCGAGCTTGGCCCACGGCATCGCGAGCAGCCACTCGAGGTAGGTGCGGGTCATGGAGTACTCGGCGGCCTGTTCCGGCATCCTCTCCAAGCGATTGAGCTCGCGCTGTGCTTGTTCCTCGACCTCCGGCGGCATGCCGGCATCCTTGACCGCTTGCTTCAATTCCGTGAGTTCCGACTTGGAAGCATCGGTTTCTCCGAGTTCCTTCTGGATCTGATGCAGCCGTTCGCGCAGCACCGCCTCCTTTTGCCGATCGTCAAAGGCTTCGCGGGTTTTCTCATCGATCTGGCGCGACACCTTCAAGACCTCGATGCGCCGGCCGAGCAGCGTCAACACGCGATCGAGCCGGGCCTTCAGGTCGAATGTCACCAGGATCTCCTGCTTGTCGGAGATCTTCAGATCCATGAAACTGGCGATCATGTCGGCAAGGGCGGGAATGGATTCAATGCTGCGAATCGCATTGGTCAACTCGCCCGGCGCCTGGGGCAGCAATTGCACCGCTTCCATCGCCATTTCGCGTAAATTGAGGCCGCGCGCTTCGATTTCTCGATCGAACACGGTCGCTTCGCGATGCCGGTCGATGCGCGCCACCAGGAAGGGATCGCGGCTCACATAGTCCAATACGGTGAATCGCTCCTCGCCTTGGGCTATCAGATGATGCGAGCCATCCGGCGCGGTGATGAACCGTACGATCGAGGCGCAGGTGCCCACGCGGTGCAGTGCGTCAGGAGACGGATCCTCGACGGTTGAGTCGTTTTGCAGCAGCAGGCCGACGCGGCGCTGAGTGCGCACCGCTTCCTGTGCTGCAGCGAGCGCCGCCTTGCCCGCGATCGCAACCGGCAACACCACGCCCGGGAACAGCACCGCATTGCGTACCGGCAGAATGATCAATACATCTTCATCGGCGTTCATGCTGCTTCCCTCGTCAAGCGCAAATGCAGGCAGCCGCGGTCCAATCGGCGCTCGATCAGGACGTAGTGCCCGGGCGGCAATTCGATGCGCCGCCGCATGCGGCCATAGGGAATTTCCAGGCGCACCACGTTCACCGCGGCATTGAGCGCGGGCGGCGGCACGGTCGTGTCGATTTGCAGCCCCGTGGGCGTGAGTTGCACGATGACTTCGTCGACGCGGGCGCCGGGCAAGGCAACGATGACGGTCACTTGTGAGCCGTCCGCAAAAATGTCGGCCGGGGGCTCCCACATGGGTTGGGAGGCGGGCGCCGCGATGAGATCGAAAAATTGCCGGTGCTTGCGTTCAGCTTGCTCGAGCAGCGCGCAGGCTTCGGCCCACATCCACGATTTTCTGCGGTAGATATCCATGTGAACTCAAATGCGGGCATCGCATCGAAGTTCAAGGGTGGACAGCTCGCGCTAGGTCGTGCGCGGGGCCCCTCGCTCGACCGGTCGGTCGGCCACTCGCACCGTATAGCCGCCGGACTTCTCGTCGGCCCGCAGGGTGAGCAAGCCGCGTTTCGCCGCATCGCTCAGCATGTCGTTGAATGACCTAAAGCCGTAAAAACGCTCATTGAAGCCCGGTTGGCGCCTCTTTATGGCTTGTTTGATCATCGAGCCCCAGATCGGTTCGCTGCCGCCGCGCTCTTCGGTCAGGGCTTCCAGCGTTTCAACGATCTGCTCCAGTGCGTCGTTCAAATCCGGACCCTTGTTCTCGCTCGGCGTGCTCCCGGATGCCGCCGGAGCTCGCGTCGCTGCCGCCGTGCGGCGGCGCACTTTGGAGGGTTCTTTGCGAACCAAATCATCGTAATAAATGAATTCATCGCAGTTATTGATAAAAAGATCCGAGGTCGAATTCTTGACGCCCACACCGATGACGGTTTTTGCGTTTTCGCGCAGCTTGCTGACCAGCGGCGAGAAATCCGAATCGCCGCTCAAAATGACGAACGTGTCGACATGTCCCTTGGTGTAGCACAGATCAAGGGCATCGACGACCATGCGGATGTCGGCGGAATTCTTGCCGGACTGCCTGACATGCGGAATTTCGATCAGTTCGAACGCGGCTTCGTGCAGACCGCGTTTGAAGTCCTTGTAGCGCTCGAAATCGCAGTAGGCTTTCTTCACCACGATATGGCCCTTGAGCAATAGACGCTCGAGCACCTTCTCGATATCGAAGCTGGGGTACTTGGCATCGCGCGCGCCGAGGGCGATGTTTTCCAAGTCCAGAAAAACCGCCATGGTGGCATCGGAGGCTTTGGCCGACATTCGACAATCCTTTAGAACCAGTTGTAATTGAAGCTTACGCTGATTCGCTCGGCATGCACGGAGTTGGGAACAACCTCGTGGCGCAGCCAGCTCTCGAACAGCAGCAATTGCCCGGCTGCCGCCGGGAATGTAACCCACGGCCGCGCCTCGCGTTTCGCCGCAGTCTTGCGCGGCGGCGCGGCCATGAATCGATCCAGGCGCGGATCCTCGAACTTCGTGCCGGGAGATCCGCGCGGTACTTGCACATAGTAGGTGCCGCTCAAGGTGGAGTGGGGGTGAAGGTGCAAACTGTGCACGGTGTGCTGCGGCATGATATTGACCCAGCAATCGGTCATCTCGAGTTCGCGTCCCTTAAGATCCCATTCGACGGCGGCGGCGAAGGCTGCGATGTGGCGCTCGAGCTTGCGACGCAGCGATTCAAAGGTCGGTGAAACGCTTTGAAGTCGATGCACCGAGCCGTAGGATGTATAGCCGCCCGGATAGTTCTTCAAGGACCACCGGCGTCCCGCCGCATCGTCCAAGCGAAGCTGCCGACATTCTTTTAGCAGCTGTCGATTGAGATCGCGCGAATCGCCTCGTTGCAGCGCCGCTGCATACACCAGCGTGGGAAAGAGCGTGTGTACGGTCATCGCCGACTAAACCGCATGAAAAATATCAGGGCGCTGCGGCGGCGCCGGCAGGTGCGCGCGAATCGTGCGCGCCATATAGCACGGCGGGCCGAGGGAAACCCAATGCCTTGGCAGATGGCGGATCCGTGGGGGCAATGCCGATCGACTCGGCGGCGTTCCCGGCGCCCCAGGGTTCCAGCTCCACCACCTTGTACCCCATTCCCGTCAGCGACTTGACCGTGTCCGCCGAGAGCGCGAACGGTTCCGCTGCGATGGTGTCAGGCCACCATTGATGATGAATACGCGGCGCATCGACCGCCTCCTGCAGCGTCATTCCATGATCGATCACATTGACGATGACTTCGAGGACCGTGGTGATGATCCGCGATCCACCCGGCGTACCCACGATCAGGACCGGCTTGCCGTCTTTGAGCACGAGGGTCGGGGTCATGGAGCTCAACGGACGCTTGCCCGGCGCAACCGCATTGGCCTTGCCCTGTACCAATCCGAACATGTTTGCAACGCCGGGCTTGGCGGTAAAGTCGTCCATTTCATCGTTCAAAAGGAAGCCGGTGCTGCCGGCGATCACTTTCGCGCCGAAGCTATCGTTGATCGTGTACGTAACTGACACGGCGTTGCCCGCGTGGTCGACGACCGAATAGTGCGTGGTGCTGCCATGCTCATCGGCCGACGCTTTGCCCTTCAATGCGGATGAGGGCGTGGCGCGATTCGGTTGAATATGGCCTCTAATGGTCTCGGCATTGCTCGCCGACAGCAGGCGCGCGGTCGGGTTGTCGATGAATGCCGGATCGCCCAAGTAGGTGTTGCGGTCGCGATAGGCATAGCGCATCGCCTCGGTCATGACATGTACCGAGCCGCTCGAATGAAAGCCCAAAGCCGCAAGAGAGTAGCCTTGAAGCACTTGCAACATTTCGCACAAAGTCACGCCACCCGAACTCGGCGGAGGTGCGGAAACGATGGTGTAGCCCCGATAGGAGCAGGTAACCGGTGTCGGCTCCGTCACGGTATACGCCGCAAAGTCTTCGGCGGTCAGCAATCCGCCGTGAGCACGGGCGGCGGTGCCGACCGCTGCCGGTATGGCGCCGTGGTAGAAGGCATCCGTGCCGCCTGCGCTGATCGCACGCAATGTCGCCGCGAGATCTTTCTGGATCAACCGGTCGCCCGGCACGAAAGGATTGCCGTTCTTCAAGAATATCGCGGCAACGTTCGGCTGGTCCCGAAATCCCCTGGTGCCTTCGGCCAAAACATCGACATCCCCTCGCGTCAAGATGAAGCCTTCGTCCGCCAGCTTGATCGCGGGGGCGATCAGCGTGGTCCGCGGCAAGGTGCCGAATTTCTGGCGCGCCGTCTCCAAGCCCATGACGGTGCCGGGCACACCGACCGCAAGATAGCCATCCACGCTTTTGTTGCCGAGGACATTGCCTTGCGCATCCAGAAACATGTCGGCGCGCGCGGCTTGGGGCGCCTTCTCACGAAAATTGATGAATGCATTTCGGCCGTCAGCCAGGTGAATCATAAAGAAGCCGCCGCCGCCAAGATTGCCGCAGCAGGGGTGCGTCACGGCAAGCGCATAGCCGACCGCGACCGCGGCATCCACGGCGTTGCCGCCCTGACGCAGAATGGCGGCGCCCACCTCGGAGGCGAGGTGCTGGGAAGTCACGACCATCCCATCGCTCGATTCCAGTTCCAGAGGGGCCGCGGCGTGAGCCAACAGGCAGGGTGCGAGCAGAAGAGCGATTGCGATTCGATTCGACATAGGCTCAAGAGTAACGCATTGATCGGGTCGGCGGCAGCCCCGATGGCGGGTGGCATGGACAGCCACAGGCGTACTGTGCATCATCGAGATCCCATACAGCGAGGCGCTGCTTCAAAAATGACCAACCCGCTGCTGCGCAAGCTCGCGAACTTCACCAAGCTCTCCGAAGAAGAATCGAACGCCGTCAATGCGTGCAGCAATGATGTGCGTGAATTCGCGGCCCGCGAAGATGTGATCTCGCAGGGCGATCGCACCGGCGGTGTCAAATTGCTGTTGGAGGGTTTTGCATGCCGCTACAAGGTCCTGGAAGACGGGCGCCGCCAAATCGTCGCCTACTTCGTGCCCGGCGATTTGTGCGATCTGCGGGTTTTCATCCTGAAGCGCATGGACCACTCCATCGGCGCCGTCGTTGCATCGAAGGTGGCGACGATATCTCCTGAGAACATCCTGGGGCTGACCAATGATTATCCGGCACTGACGCGGGCTTTGTGGTGGTCGACGTTGGTGGAGGAAGCCATCGCGCGCGAATGGCTCGTCAATGTGGGACAACGCAATGCGCTCGAGCGGATGGCGCATTTGTTTTGCGAACTGCTCTATCGCTTCCGCGCCGTCGGATTGAATCAGGGCAATTCGTGCATCCTACCTCTAACCCAGCTCGAACTGGCCGAGACGCTGGGGTTATCGTCCGTTCACGTGAATCGAACGCTGCAGGCATTGAGGCGGCAGAAACTCATCACCTTGGAGGGCGGCACACTGACAATTCAGGACTTGGACGCGCTCAAAGAAGTGTCGTTCTTCAACCCGGATTATCTGCATTTGGACTATGGCAACGAGAATTCCCGCGACACTTAGCACGAGGCGAATTGATTTGCTTTATGTTAGCGCGCCGGATGAGGCGAGCGCATAAGCTCTGTGGCCAGAAGAAACAACAAGTCACATCCTATGCAGTACAACGAACACCAGCTGGCGCAGCTCGCGGCGACCGTGGCGGCGGGCCTCGCACGCAGCCCGGATTTGCTCGTTCGAATCGAGGATAAAGAGGAAGTCCGCGCCGCAGCCCGCAACCTCGCCAGAATGAGCCTGCTGATCGCACGGCATATCCTGGCCGGTGCGCACGTTGCCGCGCAGAAAGTCGACGAGTTGGAGCTGCTATACGACGACGCGGATTTTCTCTAGCTGCGATTCCCTACGGTGCCGCGGGTGCCGGCGTCGCCAGCGGTTGTCCTTTGTCGATGATCCAGCTCGACACCGCCATCGCGTCGGCGCCGGGTCCCGGCATGACGCTGTGCACGGCGCCGCGTGGATTGAAGAAACTCTCCCCGGTCTTCAAGGTCCGATCGGGTTGCCCCCGGACCTTCAGTATCAGCGGGCCTTTGAGCACGTAGCCGGCTTCATCACCCGGGTGCGTGTGAAACCCGATGGAGGAGCCCGCCGGCAGCGCCGCTGTGCCGATCACGATTTCCTTGCCGGCAACACCCGATTGATCGTGACGCTCGAGTATGGTCCGGACGGGCTGTGGGGCAGCAGCCTTGGGTTCATCGGCGGCCGCATTCAGGGACAGTGCAGTCATGGCGAGGAGTGACAACTGGATTAGCTTCATTGTTGATCTCACTTTGTCGAAGAATTTACCTGGGCAAAATAGCCGCTGATGGCAATCACGTCGGCATCATTCAACGACTTTACGATCGAGCGCATCAATTCGCCGGCATCGTTCTTGCGAGTTCCTTGCTGAAATGATTTGAGTGCGCTCGCGATATAGTCGGCGGACTGCCCGGCAAGATAGGGTGCGGCATGCAAAACGCCGATCCCGTCCGGGCCATGGCAACTGTTGCATGCCTGAACCCGTATTCGTTCATCGCCTTGGAAAGCCAATTGATGTCCACGCGCAAGCTGAGCGGCGTTGAGCGTTTTGGGTTGCGGACCCTGCAGCACGGGCATGGATGCGTACTGCATGGCATATGTGATGCGCTGCTTCTCGCTCAGTGCTTTGGCGAAATTCGTCATGATCGGACTGTCTCGCGTACCGTCTGCGTAGTTGTCCAACTGTTTTTTTAAATACTCCGCTGACTGGCCCGCGATCCGCGGCACATGGGCGGCCGCCATGCCCTCGCCGTGTGCTCCGTGACAAGCCTCACAGGGTGCTGCCGGCGCCACGGCCGCCGACGTTGGCCCCGGCTTCGCCGACGGTGCCGTCTGCGCCGCCAGCGCGCAGGGCATCGCCAGGACCATGAGTGAACCGGCGAGCACGGCCGGGGATCTGCGCGGCCGGGGATGCGCGCGCTGCGCGTTCATGCCGACACCAGCCGGCCCGGATTCTTCAAGTACTTGTTCTTCAGGGCGTCGATCGCCCAGTAGGTCAACGCGCCCAGCGTGCCCGTGGGATTCCACGACGCATTCTGCGGATAGTTGCAGGCGCCGATGACGAACACGTTCGGCACATCCCAGGACTGCAGGTAGCGATTGACCACGCTGGTTTTCGGGTTGTCGCCCATCACGCTGCCGCCCGTGTTGTGCGTGGTCTGATATTGCGTGACGGTGTAAGGCCCCTTGCGTGGGCTGCCGGCCACTTGTTTAGCGCCCATGGCCTTGCCGATCTCGACCGCTTTCGCCGTCACATGCGCTGCCATCTTGATGTCGTTCTGCGGAAAGTCGAAGGTCATCCGCAGCAACGGCTGGCCCCAGGCATCGCGGTACGTGGGATCGAGATCCAGATAGTTTTGCCGCTGCGCCGCTGAACTGCCGTGCAAGCTGAACATCACGGTGTGGTTGTAGTGCTTGACCACCGCCTGTTTCCAGCCCTTGCCCCAATTCGG